>Ga0268287_100074_pt1 | contig 100514 bp, 97 predicted proteins | sample MetcocultureR3M_FD_191348 | JGI IMG/M metagenome (GOLD analysis project Ga0268287, IMG submission 191348) | Soil microbial communities from Anza Borrego Desert, Southern California, United States - Methanotrophic co-culture R3-M | ecosystem: Environmental > Terrestrial > Soil > Desert | place... | reverse complement strand
GCGACCTGAACCTGCACATCGACCGCGCGGGCCTCGATCCCCTCAAAGGCGACGGTGGAAACCCGCTGAACCATGCTCGAACCAGCCTGCCCGTTCTTTCACAATCGAGGGTAGCAGCAAGCGCGCCGCCTCGCAAGAACAATACGGGAACAATTCGCCGTAGCCATGCAAGTCCTAACCAATCGTAAACGCGTCGCGGAGACTACGTTTCGAATGCGGGCTTCTGTCCTCAGCACATTCCAACGAATGTCCGCTACTGCTGAGGGTGCGGGATGGGCCGTGGTCTAACAAGTGAAGTAGCAACATGCTGGTAAATCGCCGGAGAAGCGAACGTCGGGTGTGCAGCCGGCTCGCCAAGATCCATTTTGGCGCGGGCTCGCTGCCGCGGGATTGCACGATCACGGATATTTCGGATGGCGGCGTGAAAGTGGTGGCGGAATTCCTGGAAGTGCCGCCGCAGTTCACCATCATCTTCGCGCCCGACTATTCCCGCCAATGCCGCCTGCGCTGGCGCATCGGCTGCGAGTTCGGCGCCGAGTTCGTCGATTAAGGTCTTGAGGACCGCCTCTTTAACGAGGCTTTAGCGTTAATCGGTCAGCATCTCTGATCAGTCGCCGAGTGATCAGAGTATGTCCAAGCGTCCGTCCCCCGCCCTTGCTTCGGCGAGATTCCTGCTTCCTGCGTTCTTGGTCCTTGTCCTCGGCGGCTGCCAGACCAATGGCATAGAGGATGTGACCGGCGCGCTCGGCGCTAAATCGGAAACGGCTGCCAGGTCCGACGCCAAGCCGGAGCTGGACGCGTTGCGCGAGCGCTATCGTGCCAAGCCGAGCGATCCCGGCGTCGCGCTCGCCTATGGCAAGGCGCTGCGCGACACCGGCCAGCGCGCGCAGGCCGTCGCGGTGCTGGAGCAGGCCGTGCTTGCCCATCCCAACAACAAGGCGCTGCTCGCCGGCTATGGCCGCGCGCTCGCCGACAGCGGCAACTTCCAGCGGGCCTTCGACGTGCTCGGCCGTGCGCATGCGCCTGAGGATCCGGACTGGCGAATCCTGTCGGCGCAGGGCGCAGCGCTCGATCAGCTCGGCCGCAACGAGGAGGCGCAGCAATATTACGCCGCGGCGTTGAAGATCGTGCCGGACGAGCCGACCGTGCTGTCCAATCTCGGCCTATCCTATATGCTGCAAAACAATCTGGCGAAGGCCGAACAGGTGCTCGGCCGCGCTTATCAGCGCAATCAGAGCGATGTGCGGGTCCGCGCCAATCTCGCGCTCGTGCTGGGATTGCAGGGCCGCGAGGCCGAGGCCGAAATCCTCGTGAAAGCCGATCTGCCGCCGGACCAGGCAGCGGCCAAGGTCACCGCGCTGCGGCAGCTGCTGGCCAAGAAGCAGCAGCGGGCGGACAGGTAATCCGCGTTTTTTGGTGTGCGCTTACGACGCCTTGCGATGTGGCGCTGATCCACGCCCCGGCCTGCCTTTCAGCTTCTTCAGCAGCGGCTCGAGCAGCGAGCGCTTCGGCTTCTTCACCTCGCCGCGGCCGGCGAGACGGTTCGCCATGTTCTGGAACAGAAGAGTGGTGCGGTGGTTCTTGGCGACCTCCGCGATCATCTGGCCGTTGTTGGCTGCGGTCGAGAACAGTTTCGAGTCGAACGGGATCACCGCGATCGGCTGGCTCTCCATGGTCTTGGCGAACGCCTTGACCTCGATCTCCGCGCGCTTGGGCATGCCGACCTGGTTGAGGCAGTACAGCGGCGGCCGGTCGTTGGGGCGCGCTGCCTTCAGCACGCTCAGCATGTTCTTGGTGTTGCGCAGGTTCGCGAGGTCGGGCTCGGCCACGATCACGATGTCGTCGGCGTTGACCAGCGCGCGCCGTGTCCAGCCGGACCATTGATGGGGAACGTCGAGCACGATGCAGGGCGTGGTCATGCGCAGCGTGTCGAACACCGCGTCAAAAGCCTCGGCGCCGAAATCGTAGACCCGGTCGAGCGTGGCGGGCGCTGCCAGGAGGCTGAGACGATCGGTGCATTTGGCGAGCAGCCGCTCCATCAGCGCGGTATCCGGCCGGTCCTGCGACAGCACCGCGTTGGCGATGCCCTGCACCGGATCCTGGTTGTAGTCGAGGCCGGCGGTGCCGAAGGCGAGGTCGAGGTCGATCACGACTGAATCGAGCGAAAGGTCTCGGGCGATGGTCCAGGCCACATTGTGCGCGACGGTGGACGCACCGACACCACCCTTGGCGCCGACCACCGCGATCACACGGCCGGTGATGATGGCCTCGGAGGCCGAGAACAGGCTGCAGATCGAGCGGACGACATCGAGGGTCTCGACCGGTCCGACCACGTAATCGTTGACGCCGCGGCGTACCAGCTCGCGATAGGGCGCGGTGTCGTTGGGGTTGCCGATCACCACCACGCGCGTGCCGGGATCGCAGACGCCGGCGAGGTCGTCGAGCCCCTCGAGGATGTCGCGCGTGCCGTCGGATTCGATGACGATCACGTTCGGGGTCGGCATCGATTCATAGACCTCGATTGCCGCGGCGAGGCCGCCCTCCTTCGCGGTGAGGTGGGCCTTGGCAAGCCGGCGATCCTGACCCGCCGCGGTCACCGCAGCGAGCGTCTGCTCGGTCTCGCAAAAGGCTTGCACCGAAATACGGGGAACCGGTGCGATATGTTCCTCGGGGTGCCGCGGATCGTCCGCGTCGTCGTGGATGCCTGTCATTTGCCGGTATCGCTGAGTTTGGCCTTGTCGGCGTCGGGTGAGGGCGTCGCGATCGGCGTGCCCTTGCGGTAGCGCTCGAAGGCGATGTTGCGCCGTGCGGTATAGGCGGGCGTCTCGCCGCGCGGCTGCTCGAGGTCGGCCGGATTGTCGATCATCGCTGCGAGATTGCGCTGGCTGGCGCAACCCAGGTTGAAATAGGGCCGGTTCTCGTTATAGCCGGGGTCGAGGATGTTGGGGCCGATGTCTTCAGGCCAGAGCCCGCAGGGGCCCGCGACTGCCTTGATCTTCGAATAGCTCAAGCGGATGGTGGGCAGCAGCCCGGGGTCCTCGGGGCGATACGGATGCTGGACGATGGCACGCGATGGCACGCCCGCGGATGTGAGCACGGACCGGATTTCCTGAAAGGTCGCGGCCGCCGCGCGCGAATTGGCGGTGTCGACGGGAACGTCGACGACGATGGAGCCGGTGCCTTCGTGCAACCATTCCCGGGCAATGCCGGCGACGTCCGAATGCTGTGCGGCCGAGAGGCCGCCCCTCGCCTTGCCGACGAAGATCACGATCGACTTCTTGCCTTCCTGCACCGCGATCGGGTGGCGCTGGCGATAGTCGGTCGGAACCGTCTGGGTGACGATCTCCGTGGTGTTGCAGGCGCCGAGCACGACGGACAGGGCCGTCAATGCCAGCGCGATCCGTCGGTTGCGACGTCGATCGGCTGATGTTGTCATCATCGCCTGGTCCCCTCTTGCCCCGTTCCTACCGGTCCCCAAACCGTTCGTTTCAGTCGATGATGAAGCCGAAATCATCGGGCGCGCCGTTGATCGGATCGACGCGGCGCGCGACGCCATAGAGGCGGTTCATGCGGCCGAGCAGCGCCGTCTGCGCATCCGATGCCGGTGCGAAGCCGTCGTCGGGACGCGACAATTCCTTCTGGGCGACCGCGCGCACCACATAGGGCGTCACGATCACCATCAGCTCGGTCTCGTTGTTGACGAAGTCCCGGCTGCGGAACAGCGCGCCGATGATCGGCACCTGGTCGATGCCGGGCAGGCCGTTGATCGCCTGCTTGGTCTGCTGCTGGATCAGGCCGGCCATTGCCATCGAGCCGCCCGAGGGAATTTCCAGCGTCGTCTCGGCGCGGCGCGTCTGAATCGAAGGGATGGTGATCGAGTTGCTCGATGTCGCGGACACCGCCTGCGTCAACGTGATCGAGTTCGTATTCGACAGCTCCGAGACCTCGGTCATCACGCGCAGGCTGATGCGGCCCTCGCTGAGCACGACCGGGGTGAAGTTGAGCGAGATGCCGAACTTCTTGTAGCTGATCTGGGTGGTACAGACGTGGGTGACCGGGTCGCAGGAATAGCCTGCGGGAATCGGGAATTCGCCGCCGGCGATGAAGGTTGCGGATTCGCCCGAGATCGCGGTGAGGCTCGGTTCGGCCAGCGTGCGCATGACACCGGCGCTTTCCATCGCCCGCATCGTGGCACTGACCGTGGCGACGCCCTTGGAAACGCCGGCGAGGCCGAGGCCATTGCTGCCGACGATCGGCCCGCCAGCGACAGAGAACGGGTTGGAATTGTTGAAATTCACCACCGCCGTGCCGGCGTTGAGGCTGGCGCTGAGATCGACGCCGAGCTGCTTGACGATATCGCGGCGGACTTCGCCGACCACGACCTTGAGCATGACCTGGTCGCGCCCGCGCACGACGATGTTGTTGACGACCTTGTCCGAGCCGCCGACGAGCTTTGCAGCGACGTCGCCTGCCTGCTGGGCCTCGACCGGGCTCGACACCGAGCCGGTCAGCATCACGCTGTCGCCGACGCCTTCGATCTGCACGCCTGGCAGGGACTGGCGCAGCGCTGTGCGCATGCCGTTGAGATCGCGCTTCACAGCGATGTCGTAGGAGGCGACCTGCTGCCCGTCGGCAGTGAAGAACACCACGTTGGTCTGGCCGACCTGGCCGCCGATGATGTAGGCGCGCTGGGCCGAGCGAATCACCGCGTTGGCGATCTTGGGATCGGCCACCAGCACGTCCTTGACCTCGCGCGGCAGGTCGATGACGACGGATTTGCCGACGCCGAGCGACAGGAAGCGCGTCCTCGCCGGGGCGACGGTCGCGACCGGCGACAGGCCAAGGTCCGACGCCTGCATCGGCGCCTGGTCGCCGACCGGCGCATCCGCAGCGCTGACGACATCGGAAGCCGCGAGCAGCCCCAGCATCAACACCGTCCCCGCCAGGAACGAGCGCGCGCGCTTCCCCCGAATGCGCATGCCCGACCTTTCACCCCCGTAGTTCATGCTGTCCCCATCACTTCTGTGACGTCAGTTGCCGTGCCTGCACGCCGTAGCGGATCACGTTCACGCCGCCCGTTCGCCTGATCGCCTGATCCTCGGGCGTGCCGTCGACCGCGTTGGCATCGACGATGCTGCGCAGCGCGAGCGTCAGCGTCCCGCCCTGGCGTGCGGCCGAGAGCGTGGCGACCTGGTCGGGCCGGAGCTCGAGCGTGACCGTCTTGCCGACCACGGCGTTCTGGCCGTCCTTTTCCTTCGGCGCTTGGTCGATCGCGAGCACGCGGATATTGGTGAGGATGACCTCGGACAAAACGAGGTCGTTGCCGCCGGTCGGACCGTTATCGCCATCCGGATTCTTCAGGCGGCGGGTCAGCACGATGTCGACGCGGTCATTCGGAAGGATGAAGCCGCCTGCGCCGGTTTCGGCGGAAATCTCGGTGGAAACGGCGCGCATTCCGGACGGCAGAATTGCGGCCATGAAGCCGGAGCCCTCGGCCCTGACCAGCTTCTGCTCGCGGATCGGCTCGCCCTGCATCAGAGGCACGCGTGCAATCGAGCCGGCGATCTGGGTCTGCGCCTCGGGCCTGCTGTCGCGGCGGATGAAGGCGCTGCTCGCGGTCGCCGCCGGCCAGGCCTGCCATTGCAGGTCGTCGGGCTTGACGGCTTGGCCAAGCTGGATGTCGTTCTTCGCGACGAGGACCTCGACCGTCGGCAGCTTCTCGGCGACGGACAGGACAGGCGCGGGCGCGTTCTGGTAGCCGCTCGCCAGATACGCAGCGACGCCGCCGGCGCCCAGCGCAATGACGAGAACGACAATGCGTGCGGTATTCATACTCTTCTACTCTTACGCGGGGTACTCGAACCGCACCTGGCGTGTTCCCCCGTGTCGATGAGTAGGGAGTAAAAGTATAAGGGGTGTTGCGAGGCGGAACGCGCGCGTCAGTCGCGATGCCGGATTTCGGCAGATGGTGAACGCGGCGTTATTCGACCGGCCCGCGGCTCCGTAGTTTCACGCAGTTTGACACGCGCGTCCGTGCGAGGCGCGGGGGCACCATGGTGAACGGGTGGTTAGCGCGCAGCGCGAGGTCGCCGCGCGCATCCGGGCCGCAAGAAGCTACTTCTTACGCTTGTGCTCGATCACGTCCCAGATCTTCGCCGCGACGTCGGGGCCGCCGAGCCGCGCGATGGCGCGGATGCCCGTCGGTGAGGTCACGTTGATCTCGGTGAGGTTGCCGTTGATGACGTCGATGCCGACGAACAACAGGCCGCGCTGGCGCAGCGCGGGGCCGAGCGTCGCACAGATCTCGCGTTCGCGCGGCGTGAGCTCGGTCTCCTGTGCCGCCCCACCGCGCACCATGTTGGAGCGCAGGTCGTCAGTGGCCGGCACGCGGTTCACCGCGCCGGCGAACTCGCCGTCGACCAGGATGATGCGCTTGTCCCCGTGCTTCACCTCCGGGATGAATTGCTGGATCACCCAGGGCTCCTTGAAAGTGACCGAGAACATGTCGAACAGCGAGCCGAAATTCATGTCCTGCGGCATCACGCGGAACACCGCCGCGCCGCCATGTCCGTGCAGCGGCTTCATCACGACGGCGCCGTGCCTGTCGCGAAACGCATTGATCTCGTCGAGGTCGCGCGAGATCAGCGTCGGCGGCATCAGCTGCGGAAAATTCATCACGAACAGCTTCTCCGGCGCGTTGCGCACCGAGGCGGGATCGTTGACCACCAGCGTCTTCGGATGAATGCGCTCCAGGAAATGCGTCGAGGTGATGTAGGCGAGGTCGAACGGCGGGTCCTGGCGCAGCAGCACCACGTCGAAGCCGTTCAGCGCTTCGCGCCTGGGCTCTCCGAGAGTGAAGTGATTGCCGGGCTCGTCGCGCACGGTCAGGAGCTGAACCGGTGCGACCAGTTCATCGCCGACCATCGAGAGCTTGTCGGGCGTGTAATAGGACAGGCCATGGCCGCGCTTTTGCGCCTCCAGAAGCAGCGCAAAGGTGGAATCGCCCTTGATGTTGATGCGGGCAATGGGGTCCATCTGGACGGCGACGTTGAGCTTCATGGTCTGCCTTTCAGGTCGAGGCGTCGAATGCCGCCAACACATGGCGCGGAAGCGAGCGCGGCGCAATCAGCATGGCGTCGAATCGCAACTCGAATTCGGCATGCTCGGGATGCGCCACGAGCCAGCCTTGCGCGGCGTCGATGATGCGCTGCTGCTGGCGGGGCGTCACGGCGAACGCGGCGTCGTCCAGGCTCGCCCGCGCCTTGACCTCGACGAAGGCGATCAAATTGCGTCGGCGCGCCACGATGTCGATCTCGCCATGCGGGGTGCGGTAGCGCTTGGCGAGGATGCGGTAGCCCTTGGCCATCAGATAGGCCGCGGCGCGGCTCTCGGCGGAGATGCCGGTGCGAAACGCGGCGACGCGCTCGGGCGAGGCGACCTTTGGTTCCCGGGGGTTCTCAGTCTTCGCCATCGCCGCCTCGCAGATCCTTCGCGAGCTCGAGCGCGCGGGCATAGACCTCGCGGCGCGGCCGCCCCGAGAGCGCCACCGCGTGCGCCACGGCGTCCTTCACGGTGTGAGCGGCAAGCTGCTCGCGCAAGAGATCGTCGAGTGCGTCCGATGCCAGCACCTCGGCGTCGGCAGCAGGCGGGCCGATCACCAGGACGAATTCGCCGCGCGTCTCAGGCGCGTCGGCTTGCCGCGCGAATTCGGCCAGAGGCGCACGCCTGACCTCTTCGTGCAATTTCGTCAGCTCGCGGCAGACTGCGGCTTCCCGCTCGCCCATGATCTCGGCGAGGTCGGTCAGGGTGGCCTGCATCCGATTGCCCGATTCGAACATCACCAGCGTGGCGTCGATACGTGCAAGCTCGGCCAGGCGAGCGCGGCGCGCGGCGGATTTCGCCGGCAAGAAGCCCTCGAAGAAAAAGCGATCGGTCGGCAGCGCGGCGACCGACAGGGCTGCCAGCACCGAGGACGGGCCGGGCAGCGCATGCACCGCATGGCCGGCGGCGCAGACCTCGCGCACCAGCTTGAAACCGGGATCGGAAATCAGCGGCGTGCCCGCGTCGGAGACCAGCGCGACCGAGCCGCCAGCCGCGAGCGCTTCCAGAATCTTTGGTCGCGCGGCTTCGGCGTTGTGCTCGTGATATTGCTTGAGCTGGGCCGCAATGGCGTAGCGCTCCGTCAGGCGCCGCGTGATGCGGGTGTCCTCGCAGAAGATGACATCGACGCCGGCGAGCGTCTGCAGCGCGCGCAGCGTGATGTCGCCGAGATTGCCGATGGGGGTTGCGACCAGGTGGAGGCCCGGTGCGGCCTTCGACGCCGTGAGCCGATGGGCATCGATGGAGAAACCGCGCGGGGCGGCGTCCTGAGCTTCTGACGTATTTATCGGAGCCGGGTTTGCGCGCATAATGGGTCAACTTAGGCATGATCCGCAGGGCTGGGAACCGGCTGGCTAAAAAAGATGGTGCCGAGGTGGGGCGGATAACGGACGGGAATGTGATCGATCAAGATCACGCGGGGCGGGAATGGGGACCTTCGCGCCATATTCACGACGGAAACGCCGCCTTGATGCTGAACGAAGACGGCGAGCAGTTGCCGGGACGGGGAGGCTTCCGCGTTAAGCGGTTATTATCCTTTTGTTTCGGTTAACTATTCGCCGACTATATGCCTGAATCCGCGGCCTGTGTCGCGGAAGGAATGTCATGAGCGGCTGGGCGACGGCCGGTCAGAAGAGAAGCTGCCATGGTGGGCCCGCGTCATCCAAAGTCTCCCGTTCCGGGGTTCCGCTCGTCGGGAGCGACCCGGCGGAGTGCGCTCGGCCTGTTGCTCGGCGCGCCCGTGCTGTCGGCCTGCGCCGGCGTGCAGCAAAGCCTCAGCCAGTTCTCCAATCCGTTCTCGAGTTCCGCGCCGCCGGCCCAGCCGGCAGGTCCGCAGCAACAGGCCACGACCGCCGGCACCGGCGGCGTGAAGGTCGGCCTGATCCTGCCGCTCTCGGCGGCCGGCAATGCCGGCCTCGCCGCGCAATCCATGCGCAACGCCGCCGAGATGGCTCTGGCCGAGTTCCAGAATCCGAACATCCAGCTCCTGATCAAGGACGACAATGGCAGCCCCCAAGGCGCGCAAGCCGGTGCGCAGCAGGCGGTCGACGAAGGCGCCGAGATCATCCTGGGGCCGCTGTTTGCACAGTCCGTGCCGGCCGTGGCGCAGGTCGCGCGCACGCGCGGCATTTCCGTCATCGCCTTCTCGACCGATTCCAGCATCGCCGGACGCGGTGTCTATCTCCTGAGCTTCCTGCCGGAGTCCGACGTCAACCGCATCATCGAATATTCCGCCAGCATCGGAAAGCGATCCGTCGCCGTGCTGGTGCCCGACAATGCCTATGGCAATGTCGTCGAGGCCGCGGTGAAGGCGGCGGTGCCGCGGCGCGGCGGGCGCATCGTCGCGTTCGAGAGATATGGCGCCGACCGCGCCACCCCGGCGCGCACCGTGGCGCAGCAGCTTGGCAGCGCGGATGCGCTGTTCATCGCCGACGACGGCGATGCCGTCGTGACGGTGGCGGATGCCATGACGGCGGCAGGCGCAAACCTGCGCAACATCCAGCTGCTCGGTACCGGGCTGTGGGACAATCCGCGCGTCTATGCGAGCCCGGCGCTTCAGGGCGGCCTCTACGCCGCGCCCGACCCGGCCGGCTTCCGCGCCTTCTCGGGCCGCTACCGTACCAAATACGGCGCAGAGCCGATCCGCACCGCGACGCTCGCCTATGACGCGGTCGCTCTCGTCGCCGCGCTCGCGCGCACGCAAGGCACCACGCGCTTCTCGCCCGACGTGCTCACCAATCCTTCCGGCTTCGCCGGCATCGACGGCCTGTTCCGCTTCCGCGCCGACGGCACGAACGAGCGCGGGCTCGCGGTGATGAAGGTGACGCAAGGTGGCGGTGTTGCGGTCGCGGGCTCGCCGAAGAGCTTTGGGGCGTGATGGTTTACCTCTCCCGCAAGCGGGCGAGGGAGCGCTGATTTAGGCGCTCAGGCTTACGCCGCCAGATCCGCGACCACCGCATCCAGCACCGGGAATCCGCTGCTGGTCACGCGCAGGCGGCCCGTCGGGTCCACCGTGATCGCGCCTTCCTCGCGCAACAGCGCGATGCGCTTGGGGTCGAGCGGGCGACCCGAAAGGGCCTTGTAGCGCTCGGGGTCGATGCCTTCAGCGAGGCGCAACCCCATCAGCAGGAATTCGTCGGCGCGCTCCTCGCTGTTGAGCAGCTCGTCGGTGACGATGCCATGGCCTTCGGTCTCGACCCGCATCAGCCAGGCTTCGGGGCGCTTCTCGGTGGCGATGGCGTGCCGCACGCCCTCGATGTCGAGGCGGCCGTGCGCGCCGGGGCCGATGCCGGCATATTCCTCGCCGCGCCAGTAGACCAGATTGTGCCGGCACTCGGCGCCGCGGCGGGCGTGGTTGGAGATCTCGTAGGCTGGCAGACCGAGCTTGTCGCAGGTCTCCTGCGTGACGTCGTAGAGCGCGCGCGCGACCGCCTCGTCCGGCGTCTTCAATTTGCCGGCCTTGTGCAGGCCGAAGAACGGCGTGCCTTCCTCGATCGTCAATTGGTAGAGCGACAGGTGCTCGGCCGCTTCATCGATCGCAAGACGCAGCTCGTCGGCCCACATCGCCGGCGTCTGGTCGGGGCGGGCGTAGATCAGGTCGAACGAATAGCGGTCGAACGAGCGGCGCGCGATGGCGACGGCATCCAGCGCCTCTCGCGCGCTGTGCATGCGACCCAGCGCCTTCAGCGAGGCATCGTCGAGTGCCTGGACGCCGAGCGACACGCGATTGACGCCGGCGCTGCGATAGCCTGCGAAGCGCGTGGCCTCAACGCTGGTCGGGTTCGCCTCCAGCGTCACTTCGACGTCGCTGGCGACGGTCCAGTGCTTGCCGATCGCGTCGAGCACCGCGCCGACCGTTGCAGGCTGCATCAAGGACGGCGTGCCGCCGCCGAGGAAGATCGAGGTGACTTGGCGGCCGGGCGCACGCTCGGCGGTCGTTGCGATCTCGCGAGCAAAAGCGGAGGCGAACCGCGCCTCGTCGATCGCGGCGTGGCGGACATGGCTGTTGAAGTCGCAATAGGGGCACTTCGACAGGCAGAACGGCCAGTGCACGTAGACGCCGAAGGCCTCGGATCCTTGTTTCGACGCGTTTTCCTGGCGCGAACCGGTATCCACTTCGCTCGAAAACGCTCTAGCGCGGCTCAAGGCAGATCTCCGCCAGTTTGACGAAGGCGCGGGCGCGATGCGAAAGGCCGAGACCGAGCGGCGGCAGGCCGTGCTTTTCGATGCTGGTCATCTCGCCAAAGGTGCGCGTGTGACCATCGGGCAGAAACATCGGGTCATAACCAAAACCGGCATTTCCGCGCGGCGGCCAGATCAGCGTTCCGTCGACGCGGGCCTCGACCTCTTCGAGATGGTCGTCGGGCCAGGCGACGCAGAGCGCGGAAACGAAGTGCGCCGTGCGCTTGTCCGGCGTGGTGGCGCCGCGCTCCTGCAACAGGCGCTCGATCTGCGCCATCGCCGCGTTGAAATCCTTGGACGGGCCGGCCCAGCGCGCGCTGTAGATTCCGGGCGCGCCGTCGAGCGCGTCGACGACGATGCCGGAATCGTCGGCGAAGGCGGGAAGCTTGGTTGCCTGCGCCGCCGCGATCGCCTTGATCGCGGCGTTGCTGCGGAAATCGTTGCCGGTCTCTTCGGGCTCGGTCAGGCCGAGCTCGCCGGCCGATACCGCCGCGATACCGTACGGCGCAAGCAGCTCCTTCATCTCGGCGAGCTTGCCGGGATTGTGGGTCGCGATGACGAGCTTGTCCGTGATTCGGCGGTGCATGGCCTATTGACTACGCCACAGCCAGTTTCTGCAAGTCCACCAGACGCGCGACGCCCTTGCGGGCCAGCGCCATGAGCGCCAGGAGCTCGGCTTCCGTGAACGGTTCGCGTTCCGCGGTACCCTGCACCTCGATGATGCGGCCATCGCCCGTCATCACGAAGTTGGCGTCCGTCTCGGCTTCCGAATCCTCGGCATAGTCGAGATCGAGCACCGGCGTGCCGTTGTAGATGCCGCAGGAGATCGCGGCGACGTTGTCGCGCAGCACGTTGGCCTTGACCATGTTGCGCGCCTTCATCCAGTTGATGCAGTCGGCAAGCGCGACCCAGGCGCCGGTGATCGAGGCCGTGCGGGTGCCGCCGTCGGCCTGAAGCACGTCGCAATCGACCGTGATCTGGCGCTCGCCGAGCGCTTCGAGATTGATGATGGTGCGAAGCGAGCGGCCGATCAGGCGCTGAATCTCGACCGTGCGGCCGCTTTGCTTGCCGGCGGAGGCCTCGCGGCGGGTGCGCTCCGAGGTCGCGCGCGGCAGCATGCCGTATTCGGCGGTGACCCAGCCGCGCCCCTGGCCTTTCAGCCACGGCGGCAGGCGGTCCTCCAGCGTGGCGGTGACCAGCACATGGGTGTCGCCGAACTTCACCAGGCAGGAACCTTCCGCATATTTGACCACGCCCCGCTCCAGCGTCACGGGGCGCAGTTCGTCGGGCGCACGGCGGCTTGGCCGCATGGGAATCCTCCAAAACTCGCGGGAAAGGCTGCTGGCGGTGCTTGTAGGTGCGGCAGGGATGGGCGGCAAGGCTTTTTCACCCCTGGAGGCAGCAAACGCCGCGCTTGTCAGAAGCGGTCCGGATGGACAAATTACGAGCACCTGAGAGGAGTTGCCGTCTGTGGCCCATCACGATCCGATCCATCTGATCGCGCCGCGCGCAGGCCTTGCCCAGCTCAACGAGCGTTCCCGCGACATCTTTCGTCAAATTGTCGAAAGCTATCTCGCGACCGGCGAGCCGGTGGGCTCGCGCAATATTTCCCGCCTGATCGCCATGCCGCTGTCGCCGGCCTCGGTCCGCAACGTCATGGCCGATCTGGAACAGCTCGGCCTGATCTATGCGCCCCACACCTCCGCCGGCCGGCTGCCGACGGAATTGGGGCTGCGCTTCTTCGTCGACGCCCTGATGCAGGTCGGCGACCTCAACGAGGCCGAGCGGCAGTCGATCCAGAGCCAGCTCTCCTCCGTCGGCGAGGCGCAGTCGGTCGAGGCGGCGCTGGACCAGGCCCTGATGCGGCTGTCGGGCCTGACCCGCGCCGCAGCCGTCGTGTTGACGCCAAAATCCAATGCGCGGCTGAAGCATATCGAGTTCGTCCGCCTGGAACCGGAGAAGGCGCTGGTGATCCTCGTCGGCGAGGACGGCCAGGTCGAAAACCGCGTGCTGACGCTGCCGCCCGGAGTTCCCTCCTCGGCACTCGCCGAGGCCGGCAATTTCCTGAATTCCCGCATCCGCGGCCGCACGCTGGCCGAGGCGCGGCTCGAGCTCGAGACTGCTCTCGGCGCGGCCCGCGCCGAGCTGGATCAGCTGACGCAAAAAGTGATCTCGGCCGGCATCGCCAGCTGGTCCGGCGGCGAGAACGAGGATCGCCAGCTCATCGTCCGCGGCCATGCCAATCTGCTCGAAGATCTGCACGCGCTGGAGGACCTGGAGCGGGTGCGCCTGCTGTTCGACGATCTCGAGACCAAGCGCGGCGTCATCGACCTGCTCGGCCGGGCCGAAACCGCTGAGGGTGTGCGCATCTTCATCGGCAGCGAGAACAAGCTGTTCTCGCTGTCGGGATCGTCCACCATCATCTCGCCCTATCGGGATGCCGCCGGCCACATCGTCGGCGTCCTCGGCGTGATTGGCCCGACGCGACTGAATTATGCCCGCGTGATCCCGACCGTGGACTACGCCGCACGGATCGTCAGCCGCCTTCTGGGGGGCTGACCGGCGTTTCCGCCGATCACGGGCGCTTGATTTTCGCGAGTTTAGGCACGATATCCGGGCCAACATCCCTGAAACGAGTTCGAGATTAGAGCCGATGACCGAGCAAGACCGGCAACCTCAAGACACGACTGCAGCGACCGGCGAGCCCGTGGTGTCGAAACCCTACATCATGCCCGACGATCCCGAGCCCGGTTCGGTCGAGATGTTGCAGAAGGAAGCGGCTGAAGCGCGCGACCGCATGCTGCGGACGCTGGCCGAGATGGAAAATCTGCGCAAGCGCACCAGCAAGGAAGTCGCCGACGCCCGCCTCTACGGCATCACCGGCTTTGCCCGCGACGTGCTCGACATCGCCGACAATCTCCAGCGCGCGCTCGATGCCGTCCCGGCGGAGGCGCGCGCCAATGCCGATGCCGGCCTGAAGGGGCTGATCGAAGGCGTCGAGCTCACCGAGCGCTCGCTGCACAGCGCGCTTGAGAAGCACGGTGTCAAGAAACTCGATCCCCAGGGGCAGAAGTTCGATCCGAATTTCCATCAGGCGATGTTCGAAGTGCCTGATGCCTCGGTGCCGTCGGGCACCGTCGTGCAGATCATGCAGGCCGGCTACACGATCGGCGAGCGCGTGCTGCGCCCGGCGCTGGTCGGCGTTGCCAAGGGCGGCGCGAAGGCGGCGCCCGCGGCCAACAACAATGAGTCGAGCGGCGCGCCGAACTGAGTCTCGGATCCTCATGGTGAGGAGCCGCGGGGTTGCTCGGCGGCTCGCGCCATTTAGGCGACACCGAGGATTCGAAGCCGCCTTGGCCTAGCCCTTCGGCTGAATCCCGTCGCGCACGGCGCGGAAGCGGGTGAAGGCGGGCAGCCACTGGTCGCGCGGGGCGCTGGCGATGATGCGCAGCGAGGCGCCGCCGCTCGAGAAGCGGATCCACTGCACCACGGTCACGGGGATCTTGTCCTTGCCGCTGACGCCGTCGATCCGGGTCTCGAAACCCTGCTGGCCGTTGATGCGGATCGGCTCGGACATCGTGATGCGCGACTCGCGCACGCCAGGAATCTGCAGCGCCGCCTCCTGTGCGAAGCGGGCGCGGTCGCCGGGTTGCTGCGGGGTTGCGCCGATCAGGCCGAGGATCATGAACGGCTTCGACTCGTAACCGATGCTCTCATCGCCGTCGGCCAGGATGATGCTCGAGCCCGGCGCGAGCGTCCGGATATCCTTGAAGTCGGCCAGATCGGTGATCTTGAACGGCATCAGCGCGATCTGCTCCTCGGCCGAGACCTGCCTGCGGGTGACGGTGCTCGCGAACATCTGCCGCACCGCTTCATCCGTGTAGATCTTGGTCGCATTCTCCGGAATTTGCACCGCGACATAACCGGAGAACCCCGCGCCCGGCACGATCATCGAATAGCGCTTTACCGGAGTATCGCCGGCCTTGCCGCTCTCGGTGGTGAAATAGGCCAGACCCGCGGGCGTCTCGATCTTGTCCTGCTTGACGCCGTTGATCCCGGCGGGACTGGAATTGAAGGCGCTCACGACCTCGCCATAGGCGGCCGGCGGCAACTCGGTGATCAGCACTTTGACGCTGCCGTCCTCGCTCTCGAAGCCCGGAAAGCTCTTGGCCGTGCTGAGCCCGATCAACGGCACCATGCCGAGGCGCAAGCCGGGCGGAAAGACGGCGTCGGCGGCGAAGGCCGGAAACACTGTTGCGGCGAGGAGGGCGAGCGCGGCGAGGGGGCGGATCAGCTTCATGGGCACTCTGATTGGTTCACATTGAGGCCGTTCGATGGTCGGCTACCGGGCCGCTTTGTCGCGAGAAGCAGCTGCGCCGGCGCTCCGGCCGGTCCGCCTTTTAGCGGGTTTGGCCTTGCCGCAACAGGGCGGGCCGGTTGCGGTAGCGGGGGCTTGCCGAAGGGCGAACCTGTTAATAATTCCTCACCCGCAAGGGCGGTGGAGCCCGGATATCATCTTCCAAAACCCGATGTTTTCGCGGCACAAACGTAGGTTCGGTCCTTGCGGGCCCCTACCCCCCTCCTATATGAGCCTCAATCATCGCAATATCGCGGATGTTTGATCTTAGGGGGTTTCGGTTCGGGTGCCTTCTGGGCCCAGCCAACCTGCCGCAAAAAGAAGGATATCAGGACCATGGGAAAGGTCATTGGGATCGACCTCGGCACCACGAATTCGTGCGTCGCCGTGATGGATGGCAAGAACGCCAAAGTCATCGAGAATTCCGAAGGCATGCGCACGACGCCGTCGATCGTCGCCGTCACCGATGACGGTGAGCGCCTCGTCGGCCAGCCGGCCAAGCGCCAGGCCGTCACCAATCCCGAGCGCACCTTCTTCGCAGTGAAGCGCCTCATCGGCCGCCGCTACGACGACCCGATGGTCGAGAAGGACAAGAAGCTCGTCCCGTACAAGATCGTGAAGGCTTCCAACGGCGATGCCTGGGTCGAGGCCGACGGCCAGACCTACTCGCCCTCGCAGGTCTCGGCGTTCATCCTGCAGAAGATGAAGGAGACCGCGGAGGCCCATCTCGGCCAGAAGGTCGACCAGGCCGTCATCACCGTTCCCGCCTACTTCAACGACGCCCAGCGCCAGGCGACGAAAGACGCCGGCAAGATCGCGGGCCTCGAAGTGCTGCGCATCATCAACGAGCCGACCGCGGCTGCGCTCGCCTATGGCCTGGACAAGACCAAGGCCGGCACGATCGCCGTCTATGACCTCGGCGGCGGCACCTTCGATATCTCCATCCTCGAGATCGGCGACGGCGTGTTCGAGGTGAAGTCGACCAACGGCGACACCTTCCTCGGCGGCGAAGATTTCGACATGCGCCTCGTGGGCTATCTCGCCGATGAATTCCAGAAGGAGCAGGGCATCAACCTGCGCAACGACAAGCTCGCCTTGCAGCGTCTGAAGGAAGCCGCTGAAAAGGCCAAGATCGAGCTGTCCTCGACGACGCAGACCGAGATCAACCTGCCCTTCATCACCGCGGACCAGACCGGCCCGAAGCATCTGACGATGAAGCTCACCCGCGCCAAGTTCGAGGCGCTGGTCGATGACCTCATCCAGAAGACCGTCGAGCCCTGCCGCAAGGCGCTGAAGGATGCCGGCGTCACCGCCGGTGAGATCGGCGAGGTCGTTCTGGTCGGCGGCATGTCGCGCATGCCGAAGGTCCAGGAGGTCGTGAAGCAGCTGTTCGGCAAGGAGCCGCACAAGGGTGTCAACCCGGACGAGGTCGTGGCGATCGGCGCTGCGATCCAGGCCGGCGTGCTCCAGGGCGACGTCAAGGACGTTCTGCTGCTCGACGTGACCCCGCTGTCGCTGGGCATCGAGACGCTGGGCGGCGTGTTCACCCGCATCATCGACCGCAACACCACGATCCCGACCAAGAAGAGCCAGGTGTTCTCGACGGCTGAAGACAATCAGAATGCCGTCACCATCCGCGTCTTCCAGGGCGAACGTGAGATGGCGGCCGACAACAAGATGCTCGGCCAGTTCGATCTGATGGGCATTCCGCCGGCCCCGCGCGGCATGCCGCAGATCGAGGTGACCTTCGACATCGACGCCAACGGCATCGTCAACGTCTCGGCCAAGGACAAGGCCACGGGCAAGGAGCAGCAGATCCGCATCCAGGCCTCCGGTGGTCTGTCGGAAGCCGACATCGAGAAGATGGTCAAGGACGCCGAGGCCAATGCCGAGGCGGACAAGAAGCGCCGCGAGGCCGTGACCGCCAAGAACGAGGCCGATGGCCTGGTGCATTCGACCGAGAAGGCGCTTGCCGAGCACGGTTCGAAGGTCGCCGAGAGCGAGCGCCGCGCCATCGAGGACGCCGTCAGCGATCTCAAGGAAGCGCTGAAGGGCGACGACGCCGAGGCGATCAAGGCCAAGACCCAGACGCTGGCCCAGGCTTCGATGAAGCTCGGCGAGGCCATGTACAAGCAGCAGGCCGAAGCCGACGCCAAGAAGGATGCGGCCCAGGACGACGTCGTCGATGCGGAATTCACCGAAGTCGACGACGACAAGAACAACAAGAAGTCCGCTTAAGCCCCGAGAGGGTGATCATGCGGGCGGCTTGGACCCCACACGCGCTATCGGCCTCCTCCCTCGCGGGGGAGGCCACCGTGTCGGGCTCGGGACGAGTGCCCGTTGCGACCGATCAATTCCCCATCGTAATGCTGGACGCCGCCATGCTGTCCTCTGCCGCAAGGCAGAAGGCTGCCCATATAGCCGCGTGGCGACGTCGTTTCGCTCCGACTTGAAATCGCGATTGGATAGACCGAGCTCAACATGTCCACGTCCACCAAGCGCTGCTATTACGAGACCCTGGAAGTCGAACGCGATGCCGATGAAGGCAAGCTGAAATCGTCGTTCCGCAAGCTGGCGATGAAATTCCATCCCGACCGCAATCCGGGGGATGAGACCAGCGAGGTCAAGTTCAAGGAAATCAACGAGGCCTACGAGGTCCTGAAGGACAAGGACAAGCGCGCCGCCTATGACCGCTACGGCCATGCCGCGTTCGAGCAGGGCGGCGGTTTTGGCGGCGCTGCAGGTTTCGGCGCGGGCTTCGCCTCCTCTTTCTCCGACATTTTCGAAGACCTGTTCGGCATGGCCGGACAGCGCGGCCGCGGCGGCCGCGAGCGCGGGGCCGACCTGCGCTACAACATGGAAATCACGCTCGAGGAAGCCTTTGGCGGCAAGACTGCGCAGATCGAGATTCCAGTCTCGGTCACCTGCGAGGCTTGTTCAGGCACCGGTGCCAAGGCCGGCACCAAGCCGAAGACTTGCTCGACCTGCGGCGGCGCGGGCCGCGTGCGGCAGTCGCAGGGCTTCTTCACGCTGGAGCGTACGTGTCCCGGTTGCCAGGGGCGCGGCCAGATGATCGAGGATGCCTGCCCGTCCTGCGCGGGCCAGGGGCGCGTCACGCGCGAGCGTACGCTGTCGGTCAACATTCCCCAGGGCGTCGAGGACGGCACGCGGATCAGGCTCGCCGGCGAGGGCGAGGCCGGCGTCCGCGGCGGACCGCCCGGCGATCTCTACATCTTCCTCTCGCTGGCCCAGCACCAGTTCTTCCAGCGCGACGGCGCCGATCTGCATTGCCGTGTGCCGATCTCGATGGTGACCGCCGCTCTCGGCGGCGAATTCGAGGTGCCGACGATCGAGAAGAGCAAGACCAAGGTCAAGGTGCCGCCAGGAACCCAATCGGGTCGCCGATTCCGCATCGCATCAAAGGGCATGCCGGTGCTGCGCTCGCGCCAGATGGGCGACATGTACGTTCAGGTCGTGGTCGAGACCCCGCAGAACCTCACCAAGAAGCAGCAGGAATTGCTGGCCGAATTCGAGAAACTCTCCTCCGGCAATACGCAGCCGGAATCCGAGGGCTTCTTCGCCAAGGTCAAGGATTTCTTCGGTAATCGGGCAAACTGACTCGTCTTGACCGTGCCGCCTTCGGCCTATACGTCTTTATGACCATTTTCTGACACGCCGCGGTCCCGCGGTCCCGTCCGGTCCCGACATGCCATTGCCATCGTCCGCGCGTGCGTTGAAGAAGCCTCGTCTTGATGACGAGGTGCGCTTTCTCAGGTCGTGGATCGAAAAGCCGCTGCACATGGGCGCAGTGATGCCGTCGGGCAAGCTGCTGGCGCGGACCATGGCTCACTACGTCGATGTCGACTCCGACGCACCGGTCGTCGAGCTCGGACCCGGTACCGGCGCCATCACCTCCGCGCTGATCGAGCGCGGCGTGGACCAGAAGCGTCTCGTCCTCGTCGAATACAATCCCGGCTTCTGCGCGCTGCTGCGCGACCGCTACCCGCAGGCCAAGGTTGTGCAGGGCGACGCCTACCGCCTGCGCGACACGCTCTGGAACGTCTTGAGTGCGCCGGCTGGCGCGGTCGTTTCGGGCCTGCCGCTCGTCACAAAGCCGATGCTGACGCGGTTGCGGCTCATCCGCGACGCCTTCGCGGCGCTCGCGCCCGGTGCGCCGTTCATCCAATTTACTTATGCGGTGGTGCCGCCCATCCCGAAATCGCTGCCCGGCGTGTCCACAGAGGCGTCGGAACGGATCTGGATGAACCTTCCGCCCGCCCGCGTCTGGGTGTATCGCAAGGACTAATTCCGCCGGCGGCCTTCCTTGCGCGGCGGGCTCGTTTCGCCGAACGCGTGGGATTGGATGTCGGCTCCCAAGATCCTGATCATTCCCGGCTCGCTGCGCACCGGCTCGCACAATGCGAAGCTTGCAGCGGTTGCCGCCTATGAATTCGCTCAGGCCGGCGTCGACGTCACCCGCATTTCGCTCGCCGATTTTCCGCTGCCGATCTATGACGGCGATCTTCAAGCCAAATCCGGCGTGCCCAAGCACGCCATCAATCTCAAGCGCATGATCGGCGCCCATCATGGGGTGCTGTTCGTCACGCCGGAATACAACGCCTCGGTGCCGCCGCTACTCAAGAATGCGATCGACTGGGTCAGCCGCGTGCACGAGCTGCACGAGGCCCGCAGCGAGGTGTTCCGCAACCGCGTCTTCGCGCTCGCCGGCGCGTCACAGAGCCGGCTTGGGGCAGCCCGCGCGCTCCAGGCCTTGCGGCTGATCCTCTCCTCCTGCCAAGCCAACGTGATTGCCAGCCAGCTCACGCTCGCCTTTGCCGACCAGGCCTATGACGATATGGACAGGCTGAAGAACGAGAACGATATCGCCGCGCTGAAGGAGCTTGTGCGACAATTGATCGACGTTTCCCAACGCATGATGTGAGGTGACATGAGGCCAGCCGAGATCGTCCCCAAGGACCGCCTGATCGTTGCGCTCGATCTGCCGAGCGTTGATGCCGCGGAGGCGATGATCGCGAAGCTCGGCGACAGCGTCTCGTTCTACAAGATCGGCTATCAGCTCGCTTATGCCGGCGGCCTGCCGCTGATCGGCAAGCTCGCCGACAGGGGCAAGAAGGTGTTTGCCGATCTCAAGATGCACGACATCGGCAATACGGTGACGCGCGGCGTGGAGAGCGTGGCCAAGCTGGGCGCCACCTTCGTCACCGTGCACGCCTATCCGCAGACCATGAAGGGCGCCGTCGAAGGCCGCGGCGGCGCCGCCCTGAAGATCCTCGCCGTCACGGTGCTGACGTCTTACAACGACGACGATTTGCATGCGGCCGGCTATCGGCTCAGCGTGTCGGAGCTGGTCGAGGCGCGCGCGCAGCAGGCTCAGGTGCTCGGCGTCGACGGCCTGGTGTCCTCGCCAGAGGAGGTCGGGAGCCTGCGCAAGATCGTCGGTCACCAGATGAGCCTCGTCACCCCCGGCATTCGTCCAGCCGGCGCAGCCAGCGGCGACCAGAAGCGCATCATGACACCGGGCCGTGCGATTACTGCGGGGGCGGATTATCTCGTCGTCGGGCGCCCGGTGGTGGAAGCGGCGGACCCAAAGGCGGCCGCTGAAGCTATCCAACAAGAGATCGCCGAGGCGCTCGGCTAACCGCCAACACAACAGGGAGAACAACGATGGCAAAGGGCTACTGGATCGGGCGTGTCGACGTGAGCAATGACGAAGGCTACAAGCCCTACGCGGTCGCCAACGGTCCGATCTTCAAGAAATGGGGCGGCCGTTTCGTCGTCCGCGCCGGCAAGTTCACCACCGTCGAAGGCGCCAGCCGCACCCGTAACGTCGTGATCGAATTCCCGGACTACGAGACCGCGCTGGCCTGCTACAACTCGCCGGAATACCAGGCCAACATCAAGGTGCGCCAGCCGCACTCGGTCGCCGACCTCATCATCATCGAAGGCTATGACGGCCCGCAGCCGCAGGACGGCTGAGGCATCCTGTCATTCCGGGATGGTCCGAAGGACCAGACTTCAGGTGTGCATCGCGCACCGGGGACTCTCCAGATTTCGGGTTCGATGCTGCGCATCGCCCCGGAATGACCATTTGCGTTTGATCCCCCTCGGTTGCCGGAACTGCCTGCCCCCGCTACAACGGCTCCGAAGAGGATCACACCATGTCCGACATGCGCTTGATTGTTGCTGGGGCCGGCGGCCGGATGGGCCGGGCGCTGGTGCGGGCGATTGCCGAGAGCAAGGGCGCGGTGCTGGCCGGTGCGCTGGAAGCGCCGGGCTCGGAGCTGCTCGGCAAGGATGCCGGCGTGCTCGCAGGCCTGCCGGCCAACGGCATCAAGCTGTCCGCCGATCTCTGGGCCATGTCCAGGGAGGCCGACGGTATCCTCGACTTCACCATACCGGCGGCGACGATCGCCAATGTCGCGATCGCGGCCGAGCGCGGCATCGTGCATGTCATCGGCACGACCGGGCTGTCCGGCTCCGACAATGCGGTGATCAAGAGCGTCACGAACCGCGCGGTGGTGGTGCAATCCGGCAATATGAGCCTCGGTGTCAACCTGCTCGCTGCGGTGGTCAAGCGCGTCGCCAAGGCGCTCGATCAGAACTTCGACATCGAGATCGTCGAAACACATCACCGCATGAAGGTCGACGCGCCCTCGGGCACGGCGCTGATGCTCGGCCAGGCCGCGGCCAGCGGCCGCGGCGTCACGCTCGACGACCATTCCGAGCGTGGGCGTGACGGCATCACCGGCGCCCGCAGGCCGGGCAATATCGGTTTCGCCTCCTTGCGCGGCGGCACCGTGGCCGGCGATCACAGCGTCACTTTCCTCGGTCCGTTCGAGCGCCTGACGCTGTCGCATCAGGCCGAGGATCGCATGCTGTTCGCCCATGGCGCGCTGAAGGCGGCGCTGTGGGCGCACGGCAAGCAGCCGGGGCACTATTCCATGGCCGACGTGCTCGGCCTGTCCGACATCTGAACACCGAGCATGACCCGGAAAAGCGTGACGCGGTTTCCGACAAGGTCATGCTCAGAACATGAAACCAAACGGAAAGCAGTTGATGAGCGAACGTCTTCTCGTGCTCGTGCGCCACGGCCAGAGCGAATGGAATCTGAAGAACCTGTTCACGGGTTGGAAGGACCCCGACCTCACCGAGCTCGGCGTGAACGAAGCCAAGGAAGCCGGCCGCAAGCTGAAGGCGCAGGGTCTCGTGTTCGACGTCGCCTTCACCTCGGTCCTGACGCGCGCGCAGCACACGCTTGATCTCATCCTCGACGAGCTCGGGCAGAAGGGACTGCCGATCACCAAGAACCTCGCGCTCAACGAACGCGATTACGGCGATCTCTCCGGCCTGAACAAGGACGATGCGCGCAAGAAATGGGGCGAGGAGCAGGTGCTGATCTGGCGCCGCTCCTACGACGTGCCGCCGCCCGGCGGCGAAAGCCTGAAGGATACGCTCGCGCGCGCGCTGCCGTACTACGTGCAGGAGATCCTGCCCGGCGTGCTCAATGGCAAGCGCACGCTCGTCGCCGCCCACGGCAATTCCCTGCGCGCGCTGATCATGGTGCTGGAGAAGCTTTCGCCCGAAGGCATCCTGAAGCGCGAACTCGCCACCGGCGTGCCGATCATCTATCGGCTCAATGCGGATTCGACGGTCGCCTCGAAGCTGGATCTGGCGGGGTAATCCTCGTTGCGTCATTCCGGGTTCAGTGTTGACGCACTGCCCCGGAATGACGGTGGTCCTTCACTGCATCCCCAGCTGCCCGGCTTCCCAGCCCAGCATCGCCTGCTTGCGGGTGATGCCCCAATGGTAGCCGGTGAGCGTGCCGCTCTTGCCAAGTGCGCGATGACAGGGGACGACGAACGAGACCGGGTTCTTGCCGACCGCGGCGCCGACCGCGCGTGAGGCCTTCGGGCTCTTGATGTTGCAGGCGATGTCGGAATAGGACACGGCGCGTCCCATCGGAATTTTCAGAAGCGTCTCCCACACCCGCACCTCGAAATCGGTGCCGATCAGGACAACGCGCAGCGGCTGATCCGGCCGCCACAGCTTTGGGTCGAAGATGCGCGTTGCGAGCTGCGCGGTGCCGTCGTGATCTTCCACATAGGTGGCGTTGGGCCAGCGCCGCGTCATGTCGGCGAGCGCGATCTTCTCCTCGCCGTGATCGGCGAAGGCAAGTCCGGACAACCCGCGATCCGTGGCGATCACGATCGCGGTGCCGAACGGCGATGGATGGAAGCCGTAGCGTAGCGTCAAACCGGCACCGCCGTTCTTCCATTCGCCCGGCGACATCGCTTCGTGGGTGACGAAGAGATCGTGCAGCCGGCCCGGCCCGGACAGCCCGGAATCGAGCGCCGCGTCAAGAATGCTGGCGGAGTCCCTGAGCAGGTTCTTGGCATGATCGAGCGTGAGCGCTTGCATGAACGCCTTCGGCGTGATCGAAGCCCAGCGGCGGAACAGATGGTGCAGCTCGTCCGGCGTGACCCCGGCCGCATCCGCCATCGCCTCGATGGTCGGCTGGGCGCGCCAGTTCGCCGAGATGAAGGCGATCGCCCGCCGCACCGAATCGTAATCGCGCAACGCGGCGTTCTGTGTGCCCGGCCTGGCCAAGCGCTGGTCATGTATCGCAAGGGTCATCATGACCGGGAATGTAGGAGAGCGAAGGGTTGGGAGCCACCCGATTTCCGACCGGGATTCAGGTGATCGGATTATAGGTCGGTCCACGCCTCGCGGCATTCAGAGCCTCAACCAAGCCTTTGTAAAAGCTTGCTTTTTCCTCAGGACCAAGAAAACGGGCGATCTGGATCTGGTGACCGCGCGAAACCAGATAGAGATGCTCGATGCCGTATTCCTCGTCGACCTCCTGGTCGAGCCGGACCCAGAGCGGATTGAACGTCCATTCGGCGACTTGGCCGCGGTGGCTGACACGACGAACCCGCAATTCGGAAGGGGTCACCACGATCTCCTCGCGGGCCCGCGCGGCGCGGAAATTGGCCTTGAAGGCCCACCAGATCACGAGAACATCAAGGCCGAAGAAGCCGAACACCGGCCACGCACCCATCATCAAAAAAGCGAGGCCGGTGACGAAACTGACGACGCTCAGGAATAGCATCACGGCGAGAAAGCCGGTGCGGTTCAGCGAGCGGTGCGGTGTCAGCAGCGCCGAGAATATTTGCACGTCACGCGGATCCCCAGAAGCGCTGCGCTCAATTTCGTTGCCTGTGCTCATCATCCATCAGTATATCCCGATCATGGCGAAAATCACCCGCAAGCCGGTCACGCGCGAAGCGGCCGTGCCGAAGAAAAAGGCAAAAGCGGTGGTCGCGAAGCCCAACGCCCCCGCCAGGAAGACGCTGAAGGCGATAAGGCGTTGGACCCCGGCTGAGGTCCATGAGGCCTTCAGCCGTTTCCGCAAGGCCAATCCGGAGCCGAAGGGCGAGCTCGAACACGTTAATCCGTTCACGCTCCTGGTCGCCGTGGTGCTGTCGGCTCAAGCGACCGATGCCGGCGTCAACAAGGCCACGCGCGCCTTGTTCGAGGTCGCCGACACCCCGCAGAAGATGGTCGATCTCGGCGAGGAGCGGCTGCGCGAGTATATCAAGACGATCGGCCTCTACCGCACCAAGGCCAAGAACGTGATTGCGCTGTCGGCAAAGCTGCTCAGCGAGTTCGGTGGCCAAGTGCCGCGCACGCGCGCGGAGATCGAGTCGCTGCCTGGTGCAGGACGCAAGACGGCCAACGTCGTGCTCAACATGGCTTTTGGGGAGCACACCATGGCGGTCGACACGCACGTCTTCCGCGTCGGGAACCGGACCGGACTTGCGCCGGGCAGGACGCCGCTCGAGGTCGAGCTCGGACTCGAAAAGGTGATCCCGGCCGAGTTCATGCTGCATGCCCATCATTGGTTGATCCTGCACGGCCGCTATACTTGCCTCGCCCGCAAGCCGCGCTGCGAGGTCTGCCTGATCAACGATCTCTGTCGGTGGCCGGAGAAGACGGTGTGAGACAGCGTCGAGCCGGGCGCCGTCATCGCACCTGCCGCGCCGGCTCGATCAGCTCGGGCCGCGGGCCTGACAGGCGCTTGTGCATGTGGACCATCAAGGCCGTCCCGAAGATCGGCGTCGCCAGATTGACGATCGGGATCGAGACGAAGGCGGCGATGAACAGGCCGGCCGTGAAGATCGTCGCGGCGTTGTCGCGCCGCATCGCCTTCGCCTCCTCCGGCGGACGGAAGCGCATCGCCGCCAGTTCGAAATATTCGCGGCCGAGCAGCCAGGCGGCGGCGAGGAAGAAGATCAGAAAACCCGCGCCCGCGAACAGCACCAGAGGCAGCGCTACGAGATAGATCAGGATCGTCAAAAAGGCGGTTTTGATGCCTTCGAGGATCGCCTGGCTGAACGGCAGGGCCACGCCCGGCCGCTCAGCGGGGTAATGCTCACGCTCGACGATGTCGGCGACATCGTCGACGAACAGGCTCGCTACCAGCGAGGTGATCGCGGGCATCAGGAAGACGCCGCCGAACACGACGCCGAAGCCCGCCGCGATCGAGACGATCCACGAGAGGATTTCGATCGAAGAATGCCAGCCCGCCCCAAGCAGGCCCTCCAGCCAGACCGCGCCGTGGGTCGCAAACCAGCTGAGGAGCCGTTGCAAGCCGATCGCCAGCACGGTGATCAACACCAGCGCCAGCCCGATCGATCGCCACAGGATCGAGCGCATCGGCGGAGAGATCATTTGCGACAGCGCCTTGACGGCGGCATCCAGCATGGGGGCACCCTCTGAGGTCAACACTTCGCGAGAGGTAGACACCCGATGTCGTCTCGGCAAGGGAGGAGTGGGCCGCGGCAAAGGTGGCGCCATCTCCTGCTGACCCTCACGCTCCAGGGGAGGGTCAATCCAGCCTACTCATGCCGATGGCCGTGCCCGTGTTTCCGCCCCTTCGCCGGCTTCCCTTCCCCGGTCGGAATCATCACCACCCGGCCGTAGCGCACGCCGCGCTCGGCGATGATATGGTCGGCGAAATGCCTGACCTCATCCGCCGCCCCCTTCAGCGCCGTCATCTCCATGCAATTGTTGTCGTCGAGATGGACATGCAGCGTCGCCAGCGCGAGGTCGTGATGGCCATGGAATTCCTGCACCAGGCGTTTTGAGAGATCGCGGGCGGCGTGGTCGTAGACATAGACGAGGCCGGCGACGCAGGGGCCGGTCTGTGCCGTGTCTTCGCTGGATTGCTGAAGCCCGGCGCGGGCGAGATCGCGGATGATCTCGGAGCGATTCTGATAGCCGCGCGCCTCCGCCGCGGCGTCGATCTCCGCCAACAGATCGTCCTCGATGGTGATCGTAATTCGCTGCATCAGATGCTCCTCATACGTCTCGCCGGTCCGGTGAACCGTAGCCGGGATGGAGCGGAGCGCAATCCGGGACGGGCCGATGTGTGGGCATGCACCCGGATGCGCTTCGCTCCGTCCGGGCTACGGTGTCCCTACAGCCGCGTTGTACGAAGCCGCAGCGCATTGCCGACGACGCTCACCGAGGACAACGCCATCGCCGCGGCGGCGATGATCGGGGAGAGCAGCAGGCCAAAGGCGGGATAGAGCACGCCGGCTGCGATCGGAATGCCTGCGGCGTTGTAGATGAAGGCGAAGAACAGGTTCTGGCGGATGTTGCTCATCGTCGCCTGCGACAGTTTTCGTGCGCGCACGATGCCGGTGAGGTCACCCTTGAGCAGGGTGACGCCGGCGCTCTCCATCGCCACGTCGGTGCCGGTGCCCATGGCGATGCCGACCTCGGCGGCGGCCAGCGCCGGTGCGTCGTTGACGCCGTCGCCGGCCATCGCGACGCTGCGTCCGGCCTTCTGCAGCTTCGTCACCACAGCGCTCTTCTGGTCCGGCAGCACCTCGGCTTCGACCTCGGCAATGCCGAGCCGGCGGGCCACGGCTTGTGCCGTGGTGCGGTTGTCGCCAGTCAGCATGATGACCTTGATGCCTTCGGCCGCGAGCGCCTTCAGCGCCTCCGGAGTCGAGGCCTTGACCGGATCGGCGATCGCGAACAGGCCGGCAAGCCGGCCATCCACAGCCATATTGATCACGGTCGCGCCGTCACCACGCAGCCGTTCGGCCTCGGCGTCGAGCGATTTGGTGTCGATGCCGATCGAGGTCAGGTATTTTGCATTGCCGAGCACGATGGTCTTGCCGTCGACCTTTCCGGTCGCGCCTTTGCCCGTTGGCGAATCGAATTGCTCGACTTGGCCAATGCTGATCTGCTTCTCCTTCGCCGCGCGCACGATGGCGTCCGCCAGGGGATGCTCGCTGGCGCGCTCGACGCTGGCGGCGAGCCGAAGAATGTCGTCTTCCGCGAAGCCGGCCGCCGGCACGGTCGCGACCACCTTGGGCTTGCCCTCGGTCAGCGTGCCGGTCTTGTCGACCACGAGCGTATCGATCTTCTCCATCCTCTCCAGCGCCTCGGCATTCTTGATCAGCACGCCGCCTTGCGCGCCTCGGCCGACGCCGACCATGATTGACATGGGAGTGGCAAGGCCGAGCGCGCACGGGCAGGCGATGATCAGCACGCTGACCGCGGCGACGAGGCCGAAAGCCAGCCGCGGCTCCGGTCCGAACCAGGCCCAGGCGCCGAAAGCAGCGAGCGCGACGACGATGACTGTCGGCACGAACCAGCCGGAAACTTGGTCGGCCAACCGCTGGATCGGCGCACGCGAGCGCTGCGCGTCCGCAACCATCTGCACGATCTGCGACAGCAGCGTCTCGCGTCCGACCTTGTCGGCACGCATGATGAAGCTGCCCGATTGATTCAGCGTGCCGGCGATGACCCTGGCGCCGGTCTCCTTGGTGACAGGCATGGACTCGCCCGTGACCAGCGATTCATCGAGCGAAGAGCGTCCCTCCAGGATGGTGCCATCGACCGGCACCTTCTCTCCGGGACGAACGCGCAAGGACTCACCGGCATGGAGCGTGTCGATCTCGACCTCATGCTCGCTGCCATCTGCGTCCACACGCCGGGCGGTCTTCGGCGCAAGCTGGAGCAGCGCCTTGATCGCACCCGACGTCGCATCGCGGGCGCGCAGCTCGAGCACCTGGCCCAGCAGCACCAGCACGGTGATGACAGCAGCGGCCTCGAAATAGACCGCGACCGCGCCTTCATGGCCGCGGAATGTGGCGGGGAAGATTTGCGGCGCGAGGGTGCCTATGAGGCTGTAGACGTAAGCGACACCCGTGCCCATCGCGATCAGCGTGAACATGTTGAGGTTGCGCGTCAGCAGCGACTGCCAGCCGCGGACGAAGAACGGCCAGCCGGCCCACAGGACCACCGGCGTTGCGAACACGAGCTGGATCCAGTTCGACAGCGTCGGATCGATCCAGCTGTGGGGGCCCGCCAGATGGCCGCCCATCTCCAGCACCACCGGCGGCAGCGACAGCAGGCCGCCGATCCAGAACCGCCGCGTCATGTCGGCGAGTTCCGGATTGGGGCCGGTCTCCAGGCTTGCGACTTCCGGCTCCAGTGCCATGCCGCAGATCGGGCAGCTGCCAGGGCCGACCTGGCGGATCTCGGGATGCATCGGGCAGGTATAGATCGTGCCCGCGGGCATCTCCGGCTCGGGCGCCCTCTCCTTCGCAAGGTATTTGGCGGGATCAGCGGCAAACTTGGTGCGGCATCCGGCCGAGCAGAAATGGAAGGTCTCACCGTGATGCTCGAACCGGTGCTTGGATGTCGCAGGATCTACCGTCATGCCGCAAACGGGATCGAGGACCTTCGCCGCGTCATCACCGGAGACATGCCCGTGATGATGGGCATGGCCGGCATGGTCCCCGTGCCCGCCACAACACGAGGACGCTGGCTTCGGCGTGGCTGGTGCGGCCTTGGCGGAACAACCGCAGCCGGAATGTCCGTCCACGTGATGTTGATGCTCATGCTCGCTGCTTGTCATCGCCTGCTCCGATCTCAGTTTCGGTCTTGCAACCCATACCCGGTAGGGGTATATAAACCGCATGCGCAAGGACATCAAGGCATCTGTCGGAAAACGTCTCGGCCGGATCGAGGGCCAGGTTCGTGGCCTGTCGAAAATGGTAGAGGAAGACCGCTACTGCATCGACATCGTCACGCAGATCTCGGCGGTGCGCGCCGCGCTGCGTCGGGTCGAGGAGGAAATCCTGAAGGATCACGTCGCCCATTGCGTCGAGCACGCCATCGCGAGCGGCGACAAGGCCGACCAGCGCGAGAAGATCGCGGAGTTGATGGCGGTGATCGGACGGGCGGAGCGGTAGCGCACGATCTCTCCACCGTCATTGCGAGGAGCTCTTGCGACGAAGCAAGCCGGACTGCCACCGTGGTGACAGCCTGGATTGCTTCTCTGCGCTCGCAATGACCAGTGTTGTGGATGGCTCGCGCCCCACTCACGCCTGTCGCCCCTGCGTTCGCAGGGACGACAGCAGTGTTATGCCGCGACCTCGCATACGTCTCCGCGGCGCCGTGCGCGGTAGGTCGCGTGTTCGCTCAGTTGCACGAAATGCGCGGAAAACGTGGTGCTCGTCTCCGCAAGCTGCGCGCTCACTTCTTCAGCGGGAATTTGAGCCGACGCCTCTTCGTCACTCGCTTCAGGAACGAGCGGCGGCGCCACGAACGTTTCTGGAAACACACTGAACGAGCCCGCTACCTCCTCGAGCGGCTTCTGCTTGTCGGCCCAGTGCAGGGCGGTGTAGTCGAACCCGTGCACGATGGTGGGTTTGACGACTTCGAAATAGGGCGAGATGTCGAAGTCGCGGGGCATGTACAGCGACGAATCGCGGATGTGCAGGATCTCGCGGCGGGCGGAGCGGCTGCCGGCCTTGGTGATCTTCGGCAGGATCGGATAGCGCACGGCGTCGAAGGCCTGCGCGATCAGCGCCGAGCAGATGATTTTGGTCGGGTCGCCCGAGCCGATGGCGATCATGCGCCGCCGCCAGCGTTGCGGTACCGGCAGCGGGAACAGGTAGCGCATCAGGTCGACGATGTTCTTGGTGTCGTAGCCGAAGCCGATGCGGTTGATCGCATAGCGGCAGACCGTGGTGCGGTCTTCATAGGACAGGCCGACCGGGCGGCAGACGCGGGTGTGGTAGGGGAAGTATTTCGACAGCGGCGCGGAGGTGACGCCTTCGCCGATATTGGCCTCGATCAGCACGTGCGGCTCGCCGTCCGGCTCCTCCGCGCCCGCGACAGGGCCGACATAGAGCGCGGCATGCGACCAGGTCGACTGCGTCAGATACTTGATGATGCCGGAGATGCGGTTGTTGCCCTCGACCAGCAGAACGTCGCCGGGCTCGATGACGCCGCGCAGATGCTCGGGGTCGCTCGGCGTGAACGGCTCATAGCCCGGCACCTCCTTCGAGAGGTACGTGGCAATCAGCTTGCCGACCGAATCCAGGACCGTCCCCATGTCAAACTCCCCCCACGGCCTTTTCCGGCCGTCTTTTTCCCATCTCTATCATGGTCGAAACGTGTTGCAATTCGGTTCATCACTCCGTGAGGTCAAGCACGATTGATTCACCATGATGGTTGCCGTGCAACATCAGATGCGGCAAGGTTCGCTGGCTGTTCCCGTTCGCCGCAAGTCTCCGGAAACCATGACATGACAATCACGCGCCGCGGTTTCCTTGTCGCGTCAGCGGGTTTTGCCGCGCTGCCGGTCCTGCGCGCCACCGCAGCGCCCCTGCCGCGGGAAGCCGACATTGTCGTGATCGGGGCGGGGGCTGCGGGAATTGCCGCAGCGCGGCGTATCATGGCGACGGGCCGCAAGGTCGTGGTGTTGGAAGCGGCATCCCAAGTCGGCGGCCGCTGCGTCACCGACAGCACGACGTTCGACACGCCGTTCGAGCGCGGTGCGCGCTGGATGTACAATCCCGATACCAATCCGATGATCCGGCTGGCTCGCAGCGTTGGGCTCGACGTCCTGCCGGCGCCGTCGGGCCAGAAGATGCGCATCGGCCGCCGCAACGCGCGCGCGGGCGAGACCGAGCAGTTCCTGGCGGCGCTGGTGCGCGCCAACCGCGCCATCGATGAGGCCGCGCGCGCCAAGCTCGATACGTCCTGCGCATCGGTGCTGCCGAAGGATCTCGGCGACTGGGCCGGCGCGGCCGAGTTCATGCTGGGCGCGAGCTTCGCCGGCAAGGACCTCAAGGAACTGTCCGCGATCGACAAGGGCCGCGCGCAGGACCGCAATGCCGCGATCGCCTGCCGCCAGGGTCTCGGCACGCTGATCACGAAGCTTGGCGAGCAGGTGCCGGTGGCGTTGGCAACGCCGGCGAGCCGCATCGCGTGGAGCAGCCGCGACGTCAGCGTGGAGACACAAGCCGGCAAGATCGGCGCGCGCGCCGCCATCGTCACAGTCTCCACCAACGTGCTGACATCGGGTGCGATCAGGTTCGCACCCGACATCCCGAAGCGCACGCTGGACGCGGCATCCAAGCTGGGCCTCGGCAGCTACGATCGCATCGTGCTGCAATTGCCGGGCAATCCGCTCGGCCTCTCGCGCGACGATATCCTCGTCGAGCAAAGCAATTCGACGCGCACGGCGCTGCTGTTCGCGAATATCGGCGGCTCGTCGCTGTGCTCGATCGATGTCGGCGGCTCGTTCGGCCGCGATCTCTCCCAGCAGGGCGAGAGCGCGATGGTTGCCTTCTCGAAGGAGTGGATCACGAAGCTGTTCGGCAGCGAGGCCGCGGCCGCGGTGCAGAAGACCAGCGCCACGCGCTGGAATGCCTCGCCCTATGTCATGGGCGCGATGTCGGCAGCATCGCCCGGCGGCCAGCTCTCGCGAAAGATCCTGAGCGAGCCTGTTGGCAACGTGTTTCTCGCCGGCGAAGCCACCCACGAGACCTTGTGGGGCACGGTGGATGGCGCCTGGGAAAGCGGCGAGCGCGCCGCTGAGGCAGCCTTGCGCAAGATCGGCGCGCTGAAGAACGAGCCCGCCGATGTGCCGACCCAGTCGACGAAGAAGCGCAGAGCGCCTCGACGGTGAGGCGGTGGTTTACCGCAAGATCCCGTCCAGCACCGGCAGCCCGGCAATCACAGCCATGGCGATCAGGGCGTAGCAGATGCCGCGAAACACTTTCTCGCTGGCGCGGCCGAACAGCGAGGCGCCGAAGGCGACGCCAAGCGCATAGACCGGGCCGACGATCAGGGAGAGCACCAGCGACTCACGGCTGATCAGGCCGGTGGCCGCATAGCTGACCATGGAAAAGAAATCCGACGCGCCGAAGAACAGCACAATGTTGGCGCGCGCGACGATCGGTGCGATGGGGCGGCCGAGCCAATAGCCGACGATCGGCGGGCCGCCGGTCTGTGCGAGCCCGCTGCAGAAGCCGGAGAGGCCGCCGATGCCGACCGAGAGCCAGGCGTGGTCCTTGCCGCGATAGCGCCAGCCCGACAGCAGCAGGAGCAAGAGCGCTGCGACGAAACAGGAGATGATCCAGCGCGTGGTGACGGGCTCGAGCACGCTGAGGAAATAGGTGCCGACGGGTACGCCGATCAGCGCGCCGAGCACGATCACCGCCGTGGCCTTGCGGTCCGCCTTGCGCCAGGCGTCGGGCAGCAGCGGCGCCGCCGCGACAAAATCGATCACGAGCAGCAGGGCGGCAACGAGCCGCGGGGCGGCGATGCTGCTCGCCAGCGGCATGAAGATCAGTGCCGAGCCGAAGCCGGAGAAGCCGCGCGCGGTGCCCGAAACGAAGGCGACGGCGCAAAGCGCCATCGCGATGGCGAAGCTGACGTCCTTCGGGAGAAAGTCGGCGAGACTCATGCTCTGTCATTCTGGAGCATGATGCTGTCCGAAGACCGCTTCACGCCCTCCGGTGTCATGCTCTCAGAGTGCCGCCCGTCTTCTTCGTGACCTCGGCCACGATCTTGGCGCCGACGGCCTCGATCTCCTGGTCGGTGAGGGTTTTCTCACGCGGCTGCAGCGTGACCGCGATCGCAATCGACTTCTTGCCCTCATCGATGCCCTTGCCCTCGTAGACGTCGAAGACATTCACGCCGGTGATCAGCTTCTTGTCGATGCCCTGCGCCGCGCGCACGATGTCGCCCGCCTTCACGCTGCGGTCGACGATGAAGGCAAAGTCGCGTGATACAGGCTGGAATGCCGACAGCTCGATCAAGGGCTTGGCGCGGGTCGGCTTCTTCTTCGCCTCTGGAATGCGGTCGAGGATCACCTCGAACACCATCAGCGGCCCGTCGGCACCCAGCGTCTCCAGCGCGCGCGGATGCATCTCGCCGAAATAGCCCAGCACGTTCTGCGGTCCGATCTGGATCGTGCCGGAGCGGCCCGGGTGCAGCCAGCCAGGACCGCCGGCCACGATCTGAAGCGCCTGCATCGGCGCACCGCTGGCGGCCAGCACCGCCAGCGCGTCGGCCTTGGCATCGAACACGTCAGCCTGCGCCGAGCCCGACCAATGCCGTCCCAGACCTTCGGACGACGCAAGGCCGCGGCGGACGCCGCTCGCCGCCATGAACTGGTCCTGCGGGCGATCGCCCTTGAACAGCTGGCCGACCTCGAACAGGGCGACATCGCCAAAACCGCGATCGGCATTGGCCTGTGCCGCCGCGATCAGGCCGGCGAGCAGGGTCGGACGCATGTCGGAGAGATCCGAGGCGATCGGGTTGGCCACTTCGAGCGCGCGCTGGCCGCCGCCGAACAGCTCGGCGGCGGGCTTGGCGATGAACGACCACGTCACCGCCTCGACCATGCCGCGGCTCGCGAGCGCGCGCCGCGCGCGGCGGGTGCGAAGCTGGAGCGGGGTCAGCACCGGCTTGCGTGCGTCATCGCCGCGCTCGAACGGCGTCATCGGCACCTTGTCGACGCCGAAGATGCGGACGATCTCCTCGACGATGTCGGCCTTGCCGTGCACGTCGGAACGCCAGGACGGAACCGCGACCTTCACCACCGGGCCGGGGCCCGCCATCATGAAACCGAGATGGGTCAGGATGCGCTTCATCTCGGCCTGCGGCACCTCGATGCCCGACAGGCGCTTGACCTCGGTGATCGGGAATTCGATCAGGCGATCGTCGCCAAAGGCCTTGCCGACCACGACGGTCTCGGACGGCGCGCCGCCGCACATCTCCATCACCAGCTTGGTCGCGAGCTCGATCCCCGGCACCATGAAGGCCGGATCGACGCCCCGCTCGAAACGGTAGCGCGCGTCGGAATTGATGCCGAGCTTGCGGCCGGTCTGCGCGATGTTGATCTCGTTCCACAGCGCCGATTCGATCAGCACGTCGGTGGTGTCTTCGTCGCAGCCCGAGGCCTCGCCGCCCATGATGCCGGCGAGCGACTCGACGCCATGCTCGTCGGCAATCACGCAGATCGAGGGATCGAGATTGTAGGTGCGGCCGTCAAGCGCGAGCAGGCTCTCGCCCTCGCGGGCCCGGCGCACGACGAGATTGCCCTTCACCTTCTTGGCGTCGAACACATGCAGCGGCCGCGCGCGGTCGAAGGTCATGAAGTTGGTGATGTCGACCAGCGCGTTGATCGGGCGCAGCCCGATCGCGGTCAGCCGCTTCTGCAGCCATTCCGGCGACGGTCCGTTCTTGACGCCGCGCACGAGGCGCAGCGCGAAGCCGGGACACAAGGTGGCATCCTCGACCGTGACCTTCACCGGGCAGGGGAATTCGCCCTTGATCGGCTTGATCGTGGGGTCCTTGAACTTGCCCATGTCGGCGGCGGCGAGGTCGCGCGCGATGCCGTGCACGCCGGTGCAGTCCTGCCGGTTCGGCGTCAGGTTGATCTCGACCACGGGATCGCCGAGCGCCGCCCATTCGGCATAGCCGGCCCCGATCGGTGCATCCGCCGGCAATTCCATGATGCCGTCATGGTCATTGGAGATCTGCAATTCGGCCGCCGAGCACAGCATGCCGCGGCTCTCGACGCCACGGATGGTGCCGACACCGAGCGTGATATCCTTGCCGGGAATGTAGGTGCCGGGCGGCGAGAACACGCTGACGAGGCCTGCGCGCGCATTCGGCGCACCGCATACCACCTGCACCGGCGCGCCGCCGTCGCCGGTGTCGACCATGCAGACCCGCAGGCGATCCGCATTCGGATGCTGTTCGGCCGAGATCACCTTCGCAATGGTGAAAGGCTTCAGCGCCTTCGCCTTGTCCTCGATGTTCTCCACCTCGAGACCGATCATGGTGAGCTTGTCGGCGAGCTTTTCCAGGGGCTCGTCGGTGTCGAGATGGTCTTTCAGCCAGGAGAGGGTGAATTTCATGGCTGTGCGCCTCGGCTCTTGTCTGTGTCTAAGAATTGATCTTGGTCGATGTCAGTGTTCCCTCCCCCCTTGTGGGGGAGGGTAAGGGAGGGGGGTGAGCCGCGGGCGCCGGCGGAAGCTGCCTGGCGGATTGCCTCAACAACTCCCTCGAGGTTCGTCATCACCTGATCGTCGGTGAAGCGCAGAACCTGAAAACCCTCGGCGGCGAAGAAGGCGTCGCGACGCTCATCCTTCTTCTGACGTTCCTCGAAATCGTGGGATTCTCCGTCGAGCTCAATGATGAGCTTAGAGGAGAAGCACACAAAGTCAGCGATGTAGTTTCCGATCGGCGTTTGCCGCCGGATGCCGACACCATCCATGCGATTGGCTTTCAGGTAGCGCCACAGCAGTGTTTCAGCGTGCGTCATCGCTCGGCGAAGCTGCTTCGCCTTGCTGCGTTGACGCTCGCTCACAACTGCGTGCGTCATCCGCGGCTACCCCCCTCCCTGACCCTCCCCCACAAGGGGGAGGGAACGGAGAGAGTCTGCGCAATCTCACATTGGATCACCGCCCTCACGAGCTCAGCCCTCCGGCAAGCGTCGGCACTTCGAGCGGCCTGAAGCCATAGTGGCCCAGCCAGCGGACGTCGCTGTCGAACAGCTGGCGCAGGTCGGCGATGCCGTATTTCAGCATGGCGATGCGGTCGATGCCCATGCCCCAGGCAAAGCCCTGGTACTCGTCCGGATCGATGCCGCAGGCGCGCAGCACGTTCGGATGCACCATGCCGCAGCCGAGAATCTCGAGCCAGTCCTCGCCCTCGCCGAAGCGGATCTCGCCCTTGTCGCGGCGGCACTGGATGTCGACTTCCAGCGACGGCTCGGTGAACGGGAAGAACGACGGCCGGAAGCGCATGTTGATGTGGTCGACCTCGAAGAACGCCTTGCAGAACTCGTGCAGGATCCATTTGAGGTGGCCGAGATGCGAGCTCTTGTCGATGACGAGGCCTTCGACCTGGTGGAATTGCGGCGTGTGGGTCGCGTCCGAATCGATGCGGTAGGTGCGGCCCGGGCAGATCACGCGGATCGGCGGCTTCTGGCTGAGCATGGTGCGCACCTGCACCGGCGAGGTGTGGGTTCGCAGCAGCATGCGCGAGCCGTCCTCCTTCGGATGGAAGAAGAACGTGTCGTGCATCTCGCGCGCCGGATGGCCTTCCGGGAAATTCAGCTTGGTGAAGTTGTAGTCGTCGGTCTCGATATCCGGGCCTTCGGCGACAGAGAATCCCATGTCCGCGAAGATCGTGGTCAGCTCGTCCCAGACCTGGCTCAGAGGATGGATACGGCCGGCCTCGGCCGGCGCATCACGCAGGGGCAGGGTGACGTCGACAGTCTCGGCGGCGAGCCGCGCGTCGAGCGCGGCCGACTTCAGCACGTCGCGGCGTGCGGCGAGCGCCGTGGTGACCTCGTCCTTGGCCTGGTTGATCGCGGCGCCCTGCGTCTTGCGCTCGTCCGGCGACATCTTGCCGAGCGTGGCGAGCAGTGCGGAGATCGAACCCTTCTTGCCGAGGGCTGCGACGCGCACGGCTTCCAACGCCGCCTCGTCGGCGGCCGCGGCGATGTCGGCGATGATCTGGGCTTGAAGTTGGGCAAGATCGGTCATGGCAATCCCTTTTGGCCAGGATGCTGAGCCGATGATCCTGGCCCGTCACGCCCGGCCCAAAAGCGCGAAGCGCGTCTTCGCGTTAGATTCGCCGGGCATCCACGTCGGAGAAGTGTGTTTGCGCAAGAAATGACGGCCGGGGCTTTAAGGCGCGAGATGCACCTCTGCCCGGGCCATCACAAGCCGAATGCTGCGCAGAGCACAGTGGAGGGCGGCTTACGCCGCCAACGCGGCCTTGGCCTTCTCGGCGATCGCCTGGAACGCGGCGGGCTCGCGAACCGCGAGATCCGACAGCACCTTGCGGTCCACGGTGATCCCGGACTTGGCCATGCCGTCGATAAATCGGCTGTAGGTCAGGCCGAACGGACGGACTGCCGCGTTGATGCGCTGGATCCAGAGCGCGCGGAACGTCCGCTTCTTGCGCTTGCGGTCACGGAAGGCATATTGCATCGCCTTCTCGACGGCCGGCTTGGCGGCGCGGATGGTGTTCTTGCGGCGGCCGTAGAAACCCTTGGCGGCCTTGTAGACTTTCTTGTGCTTGGCGTGGGCGGTCACACCGCGTTTGACGCGAGACATGACGAAATCCTTCAGAGATGACTTTGGTTATCGGATTGCCGCGGGATGCGCGGCAGAGTGGCAGTGATCGTGGACGCGATCAGGCGTTCGGCAAGAAGTACTTCTTGACGTTGTCGCCGTCGGTCTTGAACAGCACGCGGGTGCCGCGGAGCTGACGGATCTGCTTCTTCGTCCGCTTGATCATGCCGTGACGCTTGCCGCGCTGGGCGTGCATCACTTTGCCGGTGGCAGTCACCTTGAAGCGCTTTTTAGCGCCCGATTTGGTCTTCAGCTTGGGCATTTGGCTCTCCTAATGGCCACAGGGATCCGCCCGCGAAGGCGGCTGGACCGTCAAAAATGCTCGTTAGAGCGTTGATTGTGCTTAGGTTTTGCGAACGAGCGCGAAACCCCGCACGAGACACCGCCACGGCAGCCCTTAATCAGCCGGGCGATGAAGGCTGGGCTTATGACAGAGGATCGGCGAAATGGCAACGATGAACCCGCGGAACAGGCCCGGAGACTATCGGCTGTCGCCACCTCATGCCCCCAGTCGCACCCGGAGCAGGACCAAAATGGCCCATTTCCCGCAATCGATCTCCTCTTTGCCGACCCTTGGCCGCCCGCGTCACCTGGCGCTGCTCGCCGTGCTTGCCGCGGCCGCGCTGCCGTCGACCGCCGATGCCCGTGTCCGCGGCTATGACGGCATTTGGAACGTCACCTTCGCCACCACGCGGGGAAATTGCAGCTCGGGCTACAGCGTCCCCTTCACGGTAACCGGCAGCCGCGTCTCGTCCGCCGGCGGCGGCCGCGTCTCGGGCAGGGTCAATCGTTCCGGCGCCGTCGCCGTCCAGGTCTCGGTCGGCGCCTCCCATGCCAGCGGCGGCGGCCGCCTCGGTGGCATGAACGGCACGGGATCGTGGAAAGGCGTCATTTCCGGCGACCAGTGCAGTGGCACCTGGCAGGCAACGCGCACGTAGTCGCCAGGAAGCTGGTGCGCTCCCTCCTCCGCTTGCGGAGATGGTGGGCAGAGGGTGTCTCGCAAGCCCGGACGGGTAAGAACCTTCCCCCGCGCCTTGGGCGCGACCTCTCTCGGGAGCGGGAGAGGTGAACAACAAAACGGCCCGCCGGAGATCCGGACGGGCCGTTGAACTCTCAGTCCCAACACACCGGCGTCAGCGCGGCGCCAGCACCATGACGACCTGGCGGCCTTCGAACCGCGCGTCCTGCTCGACCTTGGCGAGCTCGGCGACGTCGGTCTTGATCTTGTCCAGCAGCTTGGTGCCGATCTCCTGGTGCGCCATTTCGCGGCCGCGATAGCGCAACGTGATCTTGACCTTGTCGCCCTCTTCGAAGAATCGCTGCATCGCGCGCATCTTCACGTCGTAATCGTGGTCGTCGATCATCGGGCGGAGCTTGATCTCCTTGATCTCGACGGTCTTCTGCCGCTTGCGGGCTTCCGCGGCTTTCTTTTGAGCGGAATACTTGTACTTCCCGTAGTCCATGATCTTGCAGACGGGAGGGCTGGCATTCGGCGAAATCTCGACCAGATCCATGCCGACTTCCTGAGCCATCCGGATGGCGAGGACGGTCTCAACCGTGCCCTTGTTCTCACCGGTCTGGTCGATCAGCTGGATCTGCGCATTGCGGATATCATCATTGATGCGCGGCCCGTCTTTGCTGGCAGCGGGCGGAGCTTTATTAGGACGGCGAATGGGTGGTTCTCCAAAGTTGTGAAGGAAGCGGCTATCTTGAAGGAAGATGCGTTTGCCGGCAAGCAAGTCGCTCGTGCGAGGCGCGAAAAACCCTCAAATGCGAGGCATTTTGGCCACGCCCGGGCACGCTGACGACATAGACACCTTGCTTCTGTTCCGCAAGCGTCCCAAACGGCCAATGTCGGCATCGGGCTGCGTCGTGGCGGCACGCCCGGTTCAGTTCAAACCGCATAGCCAGAGTAAACGTTCCATGACGGATATAATTCCAGATGCCGTGCTCGACTTCATCGATGTGGGCGAGGGCCCGTGCACACGCAGGATCGCCGTGCGCAGTCGGCGTGGACAGGGGCCCGGACTGTTCTGGCTCGGCGGCTTCAAGTCGGACATGCAGGGCAGCAAGGCCTTGGCGCTGGATGCCTGGGCCAGGGATCACGGCCGCGCCATGGTCCGGTTCGACTATTCGGGCCACGGCGAATCCGGCGGCGACTTCGTCGATGGAACCATTGGACGCTGGCTCGAAGATAGCGTTGCGGTGTTCGAGCGCTTCTGCGAGGGCCCGCAGGTCCTGATCGGCTCCTCCATGGGCGGCTGGATGGCGCTGCTGCTCGCGCGCGAAATCAAGAAACGTCCTGCCAAGGCGTCGCTGGCCGGGCTCGTGCTGATCGCGCCTGCGCCCGACTTCACCGAGGAACTGATGTGGAAGACTTTTCCGCCGGCGGTGAAGAAGGAGATCGAGACCAAGGGCGTCTGGCTGCGGCCGTCGGAATACGACGACGGCTCGCCCTATCCGATCACGCGGAACCTGATCGAGGAGGGCCGCAACCACCTCGTGCTCGGCAGCGCCATCGATCTCGGTTGCCCTGTCCGCATCCTGCAAGGCGCAAGGGATCCGGACGTGCCCTGGCAGCACGCTTTCGCATTGACGCACCGTCTGCCCGCCGACGACGTCGTACTGACCATGATCCAGGACGGCGATCACCGCCTCTCCCGCCCGCAGGATATCGCGCGCATCCTTGCGGCGGTGGCGGAGATCGGGTGAGATAAACCTCCCGAGCGAATGTGCTTCGACGAGCGGAGCTGCCCTCTCCCAAAAGGGGAGAGGGCACAAAAACACAAAAAGAAGCACTGGGAGGCAAGCCAATGACCACCACCGCCCTGCTGCGCGCCTTCTGCGATGCGGTCGAGCAGCGCAACGGCCGCGCCTTTGCCGAACTCTTCACCGAGGACGGCGTCTATCACGACGTCTTCTACGGCGCCTTCGAAGGCCGCGAGAAGATCGCCGCGATGATCGACGACTGGTTCTACCGCACGGCGACAGACTTCCGCTGGGACATGCACGACCCCGTCACCGACGGCACCACGCTCTATGCGCGCTACACGTTCAGCTACAAGTCAACCCTGCCGGAGGCGAACGGCGCGCGCGCGATGTTCGAGGGCGTGGCGATCATGACGCTGCGCGACGGAAAGATTGCGAGCTATCACGAGGTCGCCAACACCGCGCCGGCGTTCGTCGACTTGAAATTCGCACCGGAACGGATTGCGAAGATCGTGGCCAAGCAAGGCGCCGAACTGAAGGCGCGCCCCGAGATGCAGCGGCATCTGGGTTAGGGTCTCTCCACTCGTCATTCCGGGGCTCACGCTACGCGTGCCCCGGAATGACGACGGTTATCGCTTCGACGGATTTGCCATCGGCTTGCGCTGCGCCAGCGCGGCGACCGTGGCCGTGCCGATCGGGCCCTGTTCGTCATAGAGCCAGCATTCGCCGATCGCGACGCCATCGGTGGCGTGGTGGTTCACGACCTCGAAGCCGATCCATTCAGTGACCGGCAGGCGGTGCAGATAGATCGTGACGTCGCTGTTGATGTAGCCGAGCCCCTTGTCGCCCGCATTCGCAAACGGGCTGGCGAAATCGGCGCCGGTCGCGACATGGACGAACGGGGTCATCGGCACGCCCGCAACGAGCTCGCGCACCTCGCTCATCCAGAGCCGGCGCGGTCCGAGCGAGCCCATATGGCCGATGATGGGGCGCGTTGCCCATTTGCCGTTCATGCCGAGCCTGGGATCGGTTGGCTTGGGAATCTCGGCCGGCTTCGGCGCGTCCCAGTTCGGCGGCGACCAGACATTGCCTTCGGGATTTTGTGTCTTGCGCAGCAACTGGCACGAGGCGCGCGCCATGCTGACCCCGCCGGAAAAGAATTCCGCTTCCACCACGCGTATTCGCAGTCCGTCGCGCACCAGGCGCGTCGTCACTTCGATCGGCTTGTCGATGGTCGGCAGCCGAAACATGTCGACGGTGAGCCGCGCCGGCACGAATTCAGGACCGGAATGGCGCTCTTCGATGACGAAGCCGAGCAGCCCGATGATGACGCGCCCGTGCAGCGATGTCGGATCCCAGGGACCATTGGCGACTTCCGTCGGGTGGAATGTGTCGCCGTCGCGGGTGAAGAAAGGCATGTTTGTCATGCGTGCGAGATTGCGGGAATGGATGGGGAAATCAAGGTCCACGATCCTCATGGCGAGGAGCCGGCAGTGCTTTCTGCTTGCCACTCCTCGCGAACGCTCTCGTCGTGCTCGAGTTCGAGAGCGTGCAGCCTCAGCACCTCGAACTCCTCCCGCCCCACCAGCTGCCGCAGCGCCCACACCGCAGCCCCGCGCACCAGCGGATTCTCATCGTCCAGCAATCGTCGCGCCTCGTCCGCCAGGGACGCGTCACCCGAGTTGCCGATCGCAATCAGCACGTTGCGCAAGAACCGGTCGCGGCCGATGCGCTTGACCGGTGATTTCGTGAACAGCGCGCGAAACGCCGCATCGTCGAGCCGTGCCAGCTCGGCGAGCGCAGGCGCGCGCAACTCGTCCCGGGCCGCGAGCTTCGCCTCGCGCCCCTCCCGTGCGAACTTGTTCCAGGGACATGCGGCAAGACAATCATCGCAGCCATAGATGCGATTGCCGATGGCTTTGCGGAATTCGCGCGGGATCGGCCCCTTGTTCTCGATGGTGAGATAAGAGATGCAGCGCCGCGCATCGAGCTTGTATGGCGCGGGGAATGCCGCCGTCGGGCAGATGTCGAGGCAGGCCCGGCAGGAGCCGCAATGATCGATCTCCGCATCGTCGCGCGGCAGCTCGAGCGTGGTGTAGATCGCGCCGAGAAAAAGCCACGAGCCGAACTCGCGCGAGACCAGATTGGTGTGCTTGCCCTGCCAGCCCAGATGCGCGGCCTGGGCCAGCGGCTTCTCCATCACGGCGGCGGTGTCGACGAATACCTTCACCTCGCTGGGTGCGGTCGCGACCAGCCAGCGCGCCAGCGCCTTCAGCCGCTTCTTGATCAGGTCGTGATAGTCGTCGCCCTGCGCATAGACCGAGATCGCAGCGCGCGTGCGCTGCCTCAGAACCGCCAGCGGATCCCGGTCGGGGCCGTAATTGACGCCGAGCATGATCACGCTGCGCACGTCGCTCCACAGCCCGCGCGGATCGACGCGACGCTCGGGCTGGGCTGCGAGCCAGTCCATGTCGCCATGGCCGCCCGATGCGATGAATTCGAGGAAGTAGTTCCCGGCGCTCTCGATCGTGCCCGGCGCGGTGACGCCGATGCAGTCGAAGCCGAGCGCGCGCGCTTCGCCGGCAAGCGCGGTCTTCAGCTCAGTCGGATCGGAGCTCAGAAATCCAGGTCCACGTAGGTCCGCGACGCCGGCACGCCCGCCAGCCATTCGCTCAGCAGCGGACGGAACGACGGGCGGGACTTCACCCGCGCGTACCACGCCTTTGCTGCGTCGTCCTCGCTCCATGGCACGTCGCCCAGATAGTCGATCGCCGAAAGATGGGCCGCGGCGGCGAGATCCGCGTAGGTGAGCCGGTCGCCGGCGAGGAAATTGCGGGTCTGTGCCAGCCAGCCGATATAGGCCAGATGATAGCGCACATTGGCTTTTGCTGCGCGCATCACGTCGGCCGAAGGCGGGCCGCCGCCGTTCTCCTCGCTCATGAAGCGCTTGTAGATGCGCTCGGTGACGAGAGGGTGCGAGACCTCCTCGAAGAACTTTTCATTGAACCAGGCCATCAGCCGGCGCACCTCGACGCGCCCGGCAAGCGTTTCCGGCATCAGGCGCTTTGGCCCCATCTCGGCGCCATAGGCCTCGTCGACATATTCGGCGATGATCGCCGCGCCCGGGATCGGCGGCTGCTCGTCATCCACCACGACAGGCGTGGTGCCGGCCGCATTGAGCAGCAGAAATGCCTCGCGCCGTTCCCAGCTGCGCTCTTCGATCAGCTTCAGGTCGAATCCGTATTCGCCCGCGATCAAGCGGACGAAGCGCGAATGCGGACAGAACGGATGATGATACAGCGTAAACATGAAGCCTTTGACTATTTGATGGTGCTTAAGAATCCATCAATGTTTGTGCGGCGCCACACTAGTCCCTCAAAACCGCGAAGCAAGGGCGTGATTTCGCATTTTGCGATTGCAGCGTGGGAACGAATGGGCGAGAAGAGCCCCGCTTTTCCAGCCGAAATGGACCGTAAATATGTCAGACGCAATACGGGCAGTGATCCTCGGCATCATAGAGGGTGTGACCGAGTTCCTTCCCGTATCTTCGACCGGTCACCTCTTGCTGGCGGAGCGCTTCTTTCATCTCGGCGAGGGCGCGTTCTGGGATTCGTTTACGGTTCTGATCCAGCTCGGCGCGATTCTCGCGATCGTCGGTCTGTATTTCAGGAAGCTGTGGGACGTTGCGATCGGTCTGTTTACCGGCGATGCCTATGCGCGGCGCTTCGTGATCGGTGTGCTGGTGGCGTTTCTGCCCGCCGTGATCGTCGGCCTCGTCGCCGGCAAGTACATCAAGAGCCTGCTGTTCAATCCGTGGGTCATCTGCTTCACGCTGATCGTCGGCGGCGCCGTCCTGCTCTGGGTCGACAAGCTCGACCTCAAGCCGCGCGAGCATGACGCCACCAAGTTTCCTCTGCTGACGTATCTCTATATCGGCATCGCGCAGTGCGTGGCGATGATCCCTGGCGTGTCGCGCTCCGGCGCCAGCATCGTTGCGGCAATGCTGCTCGGGGCCGACAAGCGCGCAGCGGCGGAGTTCTCGTTCTTCCTTGCCATCCCCACCATGATCGGCGCCTTCGCCTACGACTTCTACAAGAGCCGGGCCGAGATGACGATGGACCACATCAACATCGTCGCGATCGGCTTCGTGGTGTCGTTCATCACCGCCATCATCGTGGTGAAGACGTTCCTGACCTATGTCACCCGCCACGGCTTCGTGGTGTTCGCCTGGTGGCGCGTCATCGTCGGCACGCTCGGCCTGATCGCGCTGGCGCTGGGACGGTAGATTTCGGGCCGGTGGTCCGGATGCAGTGAAGCGTAACCCGGGGCCGGTATCACTTGGGGCACGATCCCGGATCAAGCTGGCGCTCCATCCAGGCTACGCTCCTCCTGCGCCTCAACCCAAAATAAGCTTTTGATCGGTAGTCAGTTTCCAAAGCCGGGCGGCGCGCCCGGCACAGGAGCTGAGCCATGACCCTCGTCAGCGGCTGGGGCCGTTTCCCGGTCGTCGATAGCGAAGTGCTGCGTCCGCGTTCGTTCGCAGCGGTCGGCGAGGCCGTCTCGGCCGGCAGCATCGCGCGCGGCAATGGCCGCGCCTACGGCGATGCCGCGATCGGCGCCCTCAGGACCGTGACGATGGCGGGCTTCGACCGGGTCAGGTCGTTCGATCCGGCGAGCGGGCGCATCCGCCTGGAGGCCGGCGTGCTGCTCTCGGACCTGATCGACACCTTCGGCCCGCGCGGTTTCCTGCCCTTCGTCGTGCCCGGCACGCGTTTCGTGTCGATCGGCGGCGCCATCGCGGCCGACGTGCACGGCAAGAACCATCATTGCGAAGGCGGCTTCGGCCGCTATGTCGACAGCATCCTGCTGCGCACGGGACAGGGCGAGACCATCGAAGCCTCGCGCGAGCAGAATTCCGATGCGTTCTTCGCCACCATCGGCGGCATGGGACTGACCGGAATCATCCTCGAAGCGACGTTGCGGCTGCGGCAGGTCGAAACGGGGTGGATCCGGGAGCGCGTGATTTCGGCATCCGATCTCGACGCCGCGATGCGCGCGCTCGAGATGAGCGATTCTGCGACCTATTCGGTGGCGTGGATTGATTGCGCCGCGCGTGGGCGTGATCTCGGCCGCTCGCTGATCTATCTCGGCGAGCAGGCGGCAAGGGACGAACTCCCTGCCGGCGCCGCCGCGTTTCCCGTCGGCAAAGATTCCGGTCTTGGTGTGCCCGTCGACCTGCCCTCGATGACGCTGAACCGCTTCAGCATCCGCGCCTTCAACGAGCTGTACTACCGCATGGGCGCGCGGCGCGCCGGCGGCGGCCGCGTGGTTTCGCTCTATCCCTATTTCTTTCCGCTCGACAGTCTCAAGGACTGGAATCGCATCTATGGCAAGCGCGGCTTCCTGCAGCATCAATGCGTCGTTCCCGAAACCGGTGCGCGCGATGTGCTCGGCGACATCCTCGATCGAGTCGCGCGACGCGGCGATGCCTCGTTCCTGGCGGTGCTGAAGAAGCTCGGCCAGGGCGACGGCATCCTGTCGTTTCCGCTGCCCGGCTATACGCTGGCGCTGGATTTCCCGTTGAGGGGCGACATCCTGAATTTTCTCGACGAGATCGATCGTCTCGTCGTCGCCGCCGGCGGACGTCTCTACCTCGCCAAGGATGCGCGCCAGTCGCGTGCGACGTTCGCGGCGGGCTATCCCGCTCTGTCGCGCTTCAACGCCATTCGCAAATCGCTCGATCCCGCTGGCAATATCCGCTCGAAATTGTCGCAACGTCTGTTCGATGAGGTCTAGGCCATGACGTCACGCAAGACTGTATTGGTGCTCGGTGGCTCCTCCGACATCGGCCGCGCCGCGGCGCGCGCCTTTGCCAAGGCGGGATACGATGTGGTGCTTGCCGGCCGCGACGTCGCCGCGCTCGAGCCGGATGCCGCCGATCTGCGCGCGCGCTACGATATCGACGTCAGTCTCGCCAGGTTCGACGTGCTCGACACGGCTTCATTCGACGCCTTTGCCGGGTCCCTTTCGGCGCTGCCCGACGTCGTAATTTCCATCGTCGGCCTGCTCGGCGTGCAGCAGAATGCCGAGAGCGATCTCGCCCACGCCACCGCGATCATGCGCTCCAACTACGAGGGGCCGTCGCTGATCCTCGGCCTGTTCGCGGAGAAGTTCTTGGCACGCGGGAGCGGTACGCTCGTCGGCGTGTCCTCGGTCGCGGGCGATCGCGGCCGTGCGTCGAACTATGTCTATGGATCGGCCAAGGCCGGCTTCTCCGCCTTCCTGTCCGGCCTGCGCGCCCGCGCCAGCCGTGGCGGCGTTCACGTGGTCACGGTGAAGCCCGGCTTCGTCCGCACCAGGATGACCGAAGGCATGAAGCTGATCGGCCCGCTCACCGTCGAGGCGAGCGTGGTGGGCGATGCAATTCTTCAGGCGGTCGAGAGAAAGACCGACGTCGTCTATGTCAGCGGCAAATGGCGCCTCGTGATGCTGATCATCAAGACGCTGCCGGAAGCGGTGTTCAAGAAGCTGAAGTTCTGAACGCTGCCGCGCTGACGGTACGCTCTCTGCCCAGCCCGGAGCAATGACGCTTTACGCGCTCTTGCGCTGGAATTGACCGGCTGCGCGGAAACGCCAGAGATATTGCGGGGCGATTGCTTCCAGCGAATCCGGGGTGATGCCGAGGCCTTCCAGCGTCAGGCCGGCCGCCTTCGCCGCTTCCGAGACGACATTGTCGCGCTCGAGCAGCGTCACCTGGTCCGGTGTCAGCTTGAATGCGCCCGGCGCGAATTGCAGGAAGGCGGCCTGGAAGCGGGCGAGGCCGAACGACAGCGGGATCAGCATCCGCTTGCGGTCGGTGATCTCCAGGATGGTCTGGATGATCTCGCGCATGCTCAGCACTTCAGGCCCGCCGAGCTCGTAGGTGCCGCCCGCCTTGGTCTTGCCGTCGACGGCGTCCGCAATCGCGGTGGCGACGTCGCCGACATAGACCGGCTGCATCTTCGTTTCGCCGCCGATCAGCGGCAGCACCGGCGACATCCGGGCAAGCGCGGCAAAGCGGTTGGTGAACTGGTCCTCGGGGCCGAATATCACGGAGGGACGGAAGATCGTCGCCGACGGCACCGCAGCCAGGGCCGCGGCCTCGCCGGCCGCCTTGGCCCTGGCGTAGCGCGAGGGCGATTCGGCATCGGCGCCGATTGCTGAAACATGCACCAGCTGTGCCCCAGCGGCGGCGGCCGCCTTGGCAACGGTCTCGGCACCCCTGGCCTGGACGGCGTCGAAGGTTTGCGCGCCGCCCTCGGTGAGGACGCCGACGAGATTGATCGCGACATGCGAATCACGCAGCGCGGCCTGGACCGAGGCCGGATAGCGCAGATTCGCCTGTACGCTGTGGATCTGCCCGACGCGGCCGAGCGGCTGGAGATGCCCGGCGAGTTCCGGCCGCCGGACCGCCACCCGGACCCGGTAATCCCTCTTGCACAGGGCGCGGACGACGCTGCGGCCCAAAAACCCCGATCCGCCGAAAACCGTGACGAGCGTGTCCAGATTCGATGCCATGAGGGGTCCCGTCCTGCCGAAAGAGTGCGTCTTGTCAGGCTTGTATCGGGCCGGTTTGCGATGCGCAATCGGCATCCCGAACCGGGCCTCAAGCATGAATTGACAACGGCGTCACCGAACCGTAGTAACCGCCTCCGTGCCCCAAACGGCATGCCCAGGTGGTGGAATTGGTAGACGCGCTGGCTTCAGGTGCCAGTGGCTTAACGGCCGTGAAGGTTCGAGTCCTTTCCTGGGCACCATACGATTCTGGATCGCAAGCAGATCCAGATAGATAAGCCCTTTCAGAGTGTTGCGATGGTATCGGGCCTTAGGCCGACGGCGGTGCCCTCTTTGCAATGGAGACACAGCCATCGTTAGCTGATGCAACCCGGGCTGCCGGTTGGGAGCTCGGCTGATTCATCGGAGTAGGCGTAATGCGCGGCGTCTCTGGTGGGTGCGTCTTGGGACCAAGCGTCTTGGGATCGAGTGTCTTGGGATCGAGCGTCTTGGGCCTTTGCCTCCTCATCGGTCCGTGCGCTTCCGCGAAGGCCGCCGCACGAGGGCATCACAAGTCGCAACATGTCATCGTTCGGCCGGGCCAGGCCGTGGTGCCAGTCTACGTCACTCCGAATGGTGTGCGCATCTATCGCGACGACTCCGTTCCCGGCGGTCTGCGGACCGACCACGACGACCCTCCAGCTTATGACGATCCATCCAAGTTCGGTGGCGGCTGATCGACGAGCCGGGCTGCTGCTGCTGCATGGTGCCCCTTACACCACCAGTTTCCCCGTCCGCTCCGCCACGGCCTTCTGCACGAAATACATCGCCACCAGCGTGATGATCGTCGTCGCGACGACGACGTAGCCGATCCGGTCGAAATGGATCAGCGCGCCATCGGGCGCTTGCGCGATGATTACGCCGGCGAGCACCGCGCCGATACCCCCGGAGAGCTGCTGGAGCGAGGCGCTCACCGCGCTGAACGAGCCGCGCTGGCTCGCGTCGGGGATCGCGGACATCACCGCCTGCGACGGAATCATGCGCGAGAAGATGCCGACGAACATCAGGACGTTGACCAGAATCGCAGTCGCGAGCGAGACGTGGCCGAGATTTGTGTAGATCAGCACCATGACCACGGTCATCGCGCATCCGAACACGAAGGTCGGATATTTGCCGAAGGCGTCGCTGGCGCGGCCGACCAGCGGTCCCGTGACGATGCTGAACAGCCCGGAGACGAGATAGATCGTCGGCAGATGCGCGATGTCGATGCCGAGATTGTGCACCGTATAGGCGCTGGAGAACGGCATCAGCATGTAACCGCCCGTCGCCAGCAGCGTCGTGACGAGGAAGGCGAGCGTATAGCGCGGCTGACCGATGGTCGCGACCAGATGGTGGAACGGGTTTCTGTCCTGCTTCAGCTTCAGATGCGCGTCGACCGGCTCCATGGCGAACGCGATGATGGCGATTGCCGCGATCGACAGTGCGACGATCGCAACGAAGCAGACATGCCAGTTCCAGTAATTGGCGAGAAACAGCCCGGCGGGAATGCCGAGCACCTGGCTCGCGGCAAACGCCGTCTGGATGAAACCCATCACGCGGCCGCGCTGATGCAGCGGGAACAGGTCGGTGATGATGGCCAGCACGACCGCGCCGATCACGCCGCCGAACAATCCGGTCACGATCCGGCCGAGCAGCAGCACGTGATAGTTCTGCGCGGCGGCGCATAGCGCCGTTCCGAGCGTGAAGCCGACATAGAAGAACAGCAAGAGGCGCTTGCGATCGAAGCGATCGGCAAAGCCGGCGGCGAGAATGCCCGAGAGTCCCGCACTGAACGCGTAGGCCGATACCGCGACGCCGAACTGCCCCGCCGTGATGTCGAGTGCGGGCATCAGGATCGCGCCGAGCGGCGACATGATGATGAAGTCGAGAATGATCGTGAACTGCGTGAACGCGAGCAGCGCGATGAGCAGCATCTGGTAGCGCGAGAAGCCGCGCTGGCGTTGCTGTGGATCGTCGACGGGCGCTGCGAGCGTCTGTTCGGTCATTGGCACCTGGTTGAGGGCGAAGGGGAGGGGGAACTGGCAGATGGGGTGAGCAAGCACGATTTCCACGGGCCGCACGGCGCACATTGTGCCGGAATACGGGATCCCTGAAGGTTGTGGGATCCCTGCAACAGTCCTGCAGCCCGATCGAGGATCGTACCGCTGCCCTGGTCCGCCGATTAAGCCGCCTTTAGCGAATGCTCCGCTAATGTCCTGACCTTCCATTTCCCTGCTCCCCGGCCGAATGCCGGTCATGTTGCGGTAATTCAGAGCGTTTTCGGATGGAGCAGCCTGCCCGGCACTACGATCCTGGCGTGTCCGAGCCGGCAGCAAGCCCGGCGGCGGACCGGACGCTCGTCATCGATCTCGAAGGCGCCCTGCTGCGTTCCGAACTGCTGATGGAGGCGCTGTTCTCCAGTCCCGGACGCATGCTGGCCCGCTTCGGCGCCGGCGGACGCGCCGGCATGGCGGCGCTCACGGATGTCCTGGCGCGGGCCGAGATCGACTATGCCCATCTGCCCTATGATTCCGACGTGCTGAACCGGGCGCTGGCGGCGCGGGCGCGGGGTGAGAAGATCTATCTCGTCGCGGATCGCTTTGCCGGTCATGCCGCCGGCATCGCGACGCATCTCGGCTTTGACGGCATCGTCACGCCGGCCGAGCTCGCTGCGGGCAGCCTGCCGTTCGACCGCGCCGCGATCGAGCGGATCGAACATCGCGGCACCCCGAGGCCCGGCCTCAAGACCTGGGCGAAGGCGCTGCGCGTCTACCAATACGCCAAGAACACGCTGGTATTCGTGCCGGTCATCACCGCGCATCAGCTGAACTTCCAGACGCTCGGCTACGCGCTGCTCGCTTTTCTGGCGTTCTCGGCCTGCGCGTCGGGCGCCTATCTGATGAACGATCTGCTCGATCTCGCCGCGGACCGGCAGCATCCGACCAAGCGCCATCGCGCGCTCGCCGCCGGCGAACTGCCGATCTCGTCGGCGCTGGCGGCGATCCCCGTGTTGTGGTTGCTTGCGGTCGGAGCCAGCCTCTGCATCTCGCCCCTCTTCCTCGCCGTGCTCGGCGCCTATCTCGCCACCACGATCGCCTATTCGCTCGTGCTCAAGCGCAAGATGCTGGTCGACATCGTCACCCTCGCCGCTCTCTACACGCTCCGCATCGTCGCCGGCGCCGTCGGTGTCGGCGTGGTGCTGTCGGAATGGCTCCTGATCTTCTCGCTGTTCGTGTTCACCTCGCTGGCGCTGATCAAGCGCTTCAGCGAACTCAGCATGCGCGAGAGCGCAGGGCTCGCCGATCCCTCCAATCGAGACTACAGGATCACCGATTTGCACGTCATCGCCGCGATGGCGGCGGCGAGTGCGATGAACGCGGTGACGGTGTTCTCACTCTATGTCTCCTCGTCTGCGGTGACGCCGCTCTACAGCCGTCCCTGGATGCTGTGGCTGCTCACCCCGCTGCTGCTGTACTGGTTCGGCCGCGCCCTGATGATGGCGCATCGCCGCGAGATGCCGGACGATCCGATCCTGTACGCGTTCCGGGATGGGCCCAGCCGCATCGCGGTCGCGGCGATGATCTGCATCATGCTCGCCGCGATCTGACCGCCCGTAAGTCACGGCCGCCGCTTGCGTCACCTGCCGCCACTGGCTACATCGCGGTCCATCCGATTAGCCTATGATATCGCGCACCGAATCGATCCGAGGTTTTGACACGCCATGACCGTACGCCTGCACCGCGGCGACTTGCCCGACCTGTCCCGCTACACCGGAGCGGTGGCGATCGACACCGAGACCATGGGGCTGAACCCGCATCGCGACCGGCTCTGCGTGGTGCAGCTCTCGCCCGGCGACGGCAGCGCCGACGTGGTGCAGATACCCAAGGGGCACACCGACGCGCCGAACCTGAAGGCGCTGCTCGCCGATCCGGCGGTGACCAAGATCTTCCACTTCGCGCGGTTCGACGTCGCGGTGCTTTACCAGACCTTCGGCGTCATGACCGGGCCGATCTATTGCACCAAGATCGCCTCCCGCCTGACCCGCACCTATACCGACCGCCATGGTCTCAAGGATCTCGTGCGCGAGGTCCTCAACATCGACCTTTCCAAGCAGCAGCAGTCCAGCGACTGGGGTTCCGACAACCTGACCGAGCCGCAGCTCGCCTATGCCGCCTCCGACGTGCTGCATCTGCATGGCTTGCGCGAGCGGCTCGACACCATGCTGGTCCGGGAAGGCCGCAGCAAGCTCGCCCAGGCCTGTTTCGACTTCCTGCCGACCCGGGCATTGCTCGACCTCCAGGGCTGGTCGGAAGAGGACATCTTCGCGCATTCCTGAAGGCCCTGCGCGGCAGTTGGCCCGAGCTTGCCGCCCCGTTTCGGACACTTTCGTAACCGCCTGTCGCCGGCTGCATATTTGGCCGGCCCGGGATAGAGTGGAACGTCCTTCAACCGGACAAGGCGAGGCATATCTCAGGAGCCCAGGTTGACTCAGGAGCCCAGGTGAATTCGGCCCAGAATCCGACCTACGACGCCGCGCTCGCGGCGAAGTTTGCCAGCGCGGCGCGCCACAGCCGCCTGGTGCGGATCCTGCGCGTGGCCGTGCCGGGGGCGGTGCTGCTGTCCATGGCGGTCATTGTCGGCGTGTCGATCTTCAACCCGTTCCGCATGCTGATGCCGAAGCTGCCGCTCGATTCCGGGAACCTGGTGGTCTCGGGCACCAAGATCACGATGGAATCGCCGCATCTGGCCGGCTTCACGCCGGACCAGCGGCCCTACGAGCTCTGGGCCAAGACCGCGACCCAGGACATCACCGACCCGGATCATGTCGATCTCTCCGATGTGCGCGCAAAGGTGCTGATGGAGGACCAATCCACCCTGTTGCTCGATGCCCGCACCGGCCGCTTCGACAACAAGCAGCAGCAGCTCGAGCTGCGCAAGGACATCTTCCTGCGCACCTCGGCCGGCTATGAGGCGCGGCTGAACTCCGCCTTTGTCGACATGGGCAAGGGCACGGTCTCCTCGGACGAGCGTGTCGACGTCAAGCTCACCAACGGCACGCTGACCGCAGACAGGCTGCGCATCACCGAAGGCGGCGAACTCATCCGCTTCGAGGGCAATGTGGTGATGCATCTGGAAAAGCTGGATGATCCTGCCGCCCCACAGCCTGCGCCTGCAGACCCTGCCCCGCCGGCAAAGCCACGTACGCCTCAGAACAAGGCCGCCAGTTCAAGATGATTTTGATGACCAGGATTCTTTCGCGCGGCGCCGGCAAGCGGTGCGGCATCTCTGGCGCAGCCGCGCTCGCCGCCGGCCTCGCGCTGCTCGTCACCGGTGCGGCCGTCGCGCAGAGCACGATGCAGGGCGTGCCCAATGCGATGCAGGGCTTTTCGCAGAACCGCGATCAGCCGATCCAGATCGAGGCGGCCTCGCTCGAGATGCGCGACAAGAAGAAGGAGGCGACCTTCGCCGGCAATGTGAAGGTGGTGCAGGGCGACACCACGATGACCTCGAAGACGCTCGTGGTGTTCTACGATTCCGGCGGTGGCGACAAGCCGGCCGCGCCGCAGCCCGCGGCGAAGGGCGCGAAATCGGCTCCGATGCAATCGGCGACGCCGGGACCCGGAGGCAGCTCCTCGATCAAGCGGCTGGAGGCACGCGGCAATGTCGTGGTCACCCAGAAAGATCAGGTGGTGACGGGCGAGACCGCCGTGTTCGACACCAGGACCAACCTCATCACCATGCTCGGTGGCGTGGTCTTGACGCAATGCAAGAACGTGCTGCGCGGTGACCGCCTGATGGTCGACATGACGACCGGCGTCTCGCGTGTGGAATCCGACAGCGGCCGGGTTCAGGCGCTGCTGCCGCAGGGCGGCGGCAGCGATTGCGGCCCAGCGGGGCAGAGTGCCAAACCCGGCGCGGCGCCGCCTCTGCAATTGCCCGGTGCAAGTAAACAAAAGTAAGTCCAACCACTTGCTTCGGGTGCGCCCGATCCAAGGTTGAAGCTTGGCTGGCGAGACTGTATCTAGCGCGCAGGGCTTTCGAAGCGGGGCCGCCGCTTTTCGGGCGTGTTTCACTGGGCATGAGACATCCCTTCACCCAGTTGCGTCAGCGGATTGGTCAGGCTGGCGCGGCAGATCGCGCAAAAGTCGCGCAAAGAGCACGCGCAACGCTAGAAGGCGGGGATGGTCGATCTCTTCAGCATGTTCCGTCGGCGCCCCGCCAAGCGCGGCCGGCCAGGATTTGCGCGCCAGGACATCACCGCGCTCGGTGACAGCGTCGGTGGCCTCGTGCCCAGTCCTGTCCGCGACGCACCGCCGATCGCCCGGGACCAGCCGATGCGCGCGCCCGATCCGTTCCAGGGTGACTATCAGGTCGAGCCGCCGCGCCCGCAGGCTGTTCACCCCCTGAGAAGCGCCGCCGCGTCCAATGGCGGCGGTCCTCAGCTGCTGAAGCGGCCGGGCTTCCTGGCCGTGCATGGCGTGAAAAAGTCCTTCGGCAGCCGTCAGGTCGTGCGCGGCGTCAGTATTTATGTGCGGCGCGGCGAAGCGGTCGGCCTGCTCGGGCCGAACGGCGCCGGCAAGACCACCGTGTTCTACATGATCACCGGGCTGATCAAGGCCGACCACGGCGCGATCGAGCTCGACGGCCACGACGTCACCAAGCTGCCGATGTATCAGCGCGCGCGGCTCGGCATCGGGTATCTGCCGCAGGAAGCCTCGATCTTCCGCGGCCTCACCGTCGAGCAGAACATCCGCGCCGTGCTCGAAGTGGTGGAGCCCTCGCGCAAGAAGCGCGAGCAGCAGCTCGATTCGCTGCTCGACGAGTTCAATATCACCCGCCTGCGCAAATCGCCTTCGATCGCGCTGTCAGGCGGCGAGCGGCGCCGCGTCGAGATCGCACGCGCGCTGGCGACGCGGCCGAACTACATGCTGCTCGACGAGCCCTTCGCCGGCATCGACCCGATCGCGGTCGGCGACATCCAGGATCTGGTCCGCCACCTCACCAATCGCGGCATCGGCGTGCTCATCACCGACCACAACGTCCGCGAGACGCTCGGTCTGACCGATCGCGCCTATATCGTCTATGCCGGGGAAATCTTGACCGAGGGAACCCCGGATGAGATCGTCGCGGATCCGGACGTTCGCCGTCTTTACCTTGGCGAGGAATTCCGCCTCTAGCCCGTTTTTGAGTTTCGTCAAGACGTGTACATCGGGCTCAGACTAGGATAAGCAAAAATCGGACCAATTTAGGGAACGGTTCTTGCTTCATGGCCCTCACGCAGAGATTAGAGTTCCGGCAGTCGCAGTCGCTGGTCATGACGCCGCAGCTGATGCAGGCGATCAAGCTGCTGCAATTGTCCAATCTCGATCTCACGACCTTTGTGGAAGAGGAGCTTGAGCGCAATCCGCTGCTGGAACGGGCCAGTGACGAGGGCCCGGCGGGCGAGGCCCCGGCCGAGGTCGGAAGTTACGGCGATTCCGAGGGCGGCCAGGGGGATGGCCACGGCGACGGTCCGGGCGAGGACGGATTCGGCGGCAGCGGCGACGGTTTCGAGCCCGGCCAGGAAGAATGGATGAGCAAGGATCTCGGCACCCGCGCCGAGATCGAGCAGACCCTGGATACCGGTCTGGACAACGTCTTCTCCGAGGAGCCTGCCGAGGCTGCGGCGCGCACCGCCCAGGACGCCGCGCCGACCACCTATACCGAATGGGGTGGCGGCGCCTCTGGTGACGAAGATTACAATCTCGAAGCCTTTGTCGCGGCCGAGACAACCTTGTCGGATCATCTCGCCGAGCAGCTGTCGGTCGCCTTCGCCGCACCCGCCCAGCGCATGATCGGCCAATACCTGATCGACCTCGTCGACGAGGCCGGCTACCTGCCGCCCGATCTCGGCCAGGCCGCCGAGCGGCTCGGCGCGTCGCAACAGGACGTCGAAGCCGTCCTCGCGGTGCTGCAGAAATTCGATCCGCCCGGCGTCTGCGCGCGTTCTTTGAGTGAATGCCTGGCGATCCAGCTCCGCGAGCTCGACCGCTACGACCCGGCGATGCAGGCTCTCGTCGAGCATCTCGATCTCCTCGCCAAGCGCGACATTGCGTCCTTGCGCAAGCTGTGCGGCGTCGACGACGAGGACATCGCCGACATGATCGGCGAAATCCGCCGTCTCAATCCCAAGCCCGGCATGAAGTTCGGCTCGGCGCGCCTGCAGACCATGGTGCCCGACGTCTATGTCCGTCCGGGCCCCGACGGCGGCTGGCATGTCGAGCTCAACAGCGACACGTTGCCGCGCGTGCTGGTCAACCAGACCTACTATTCCGAGCTGTCGAAGAAGATCGGGAAGGATGGCGACAAGTCCTATTTCACCGACGCGCTCCAGAACGCGACCTGGCTCGTGCGCGCGCTCGACCAGCGCGCCCGCACCATCCTGAAAGTCGCAACCGAGATCGTGCGGCAGCAGGACGGCTTCTTCACCCATGGCGTGGCTCACTTGCGGCCGCTCAATCTGAAGGCCGTCGCCGACGCCATCCAGATGCATGAATCCACGGTGTCGCGCGTGACCGCCAACAAGTACATGGCGACCAACCGCGGCACGTTCGAGCTGAAATATTTCTTCACGGCCTCGATCGCCTCGGCCGATGGCGGCGAGGCGCATTCGGCCGAAGCCGTGCGTCACCATATCAAGCAGCTGATCGATTCCGAGGAGCCCTCGGCGATCTTGTCGGATGACACCATCGTGGAACGCTTGCGCGCCTCGGGCATTGATATTGCCCGCCGCACGGTCGCGAAGTACCGCGAAGCCATGCGCATACCCTCCTCGGTGCAACGCCGCCGCGACAAGCAGAGCGCTCTTGGTAACGTCCTCTCCACCGCATTGTCTGATCGCTCCCGCAACACCGAGCCGGCCTGATTGCGCTGGCGCGAAATCGCGCTACTCTCATCTCCCTTTCGCGATCGATCCAAGCTGGGCAATCAAACCAAGCGAGGCATCAAATGACTCTCCGTGTTTCGGGAAAGAGCATCAGCGTCGGCGAGGCCCTGCGCGGCCGCGTTGCGGAGCGCACCGAAGAGGTGCTGCGCAAATATTTCGACGGCAATTATTCCGGCCACATCACGCTCAGCAAGGACGGCTTCGGCTTTCGCACCGATTGCGCGCTGCATCTCGATTCCGGAATCACGCTGGAAGCTGATTCGAACGCGCCGGATGCCTATGCCAGTGCCGACCAGGCGCTGGTGATGATCGAGAGGCGGCTGCGTCGCTACAAGAACCGCCTCAAGGACCGCTCCGCCCGCAAGGCCCATGCCGCCTCCGAGGCGATGGCTGCACTCGACGCCACCAGCTATGTGCTGGAAGCGCCCGGAGAGGACGAGGAGGAAGTCACCGGCTACAGCCCCGTCATCATCGCCGAGCAAACCACCTCGCTGAAGCGGCTCTCGGTCAGTGAGGCAGTGATGGAACTCGACCTCAGCGGAGCTCCGTGCCTGGTATTCCAGCATGGTTCGTCCGGCCGGGTGAACATCATTTACCGCCGCGCGGACGGCAATGTCGGCTGGATTGATCCGCCGGAAGCCAAGGTCGACGGCAAGTCGGACGGTTAGGCCGGGGGACCGGCACCCATACCATTCCGGCCCTTAACAATGGCCGTGGCAAAGCCGCACGCGGGAGTTGGCACCGGGATTGCGTTGGAGTAGAAGCCCCCCACATCAGGACCTAACGGGACTTGGGCTAAGTCCGCCTCCTGCTTCATGTTATTGACGCCGGCTCAGCTTGGTCTATCAAGCGGGCCAATTCGGAACCTGACGGCTTCATTCACCTCGGAAACCCTCCATGCCGATTACCGATCTGGTCGCACCCGAGGCGATTCTCCCGGCATTGAAGGTCAACAGCAAGAAGCAGGCCCTGCAGGAGCTCGCCGCCAAGGCCGCCGAGCTGACCGGGCAGAACGAGCGCTCCGTGTTCGAGGTGTTGCTGCAACGGGAGAAGCTCGGCACCACCGCGGTCGGCTATGGCGTCGCCATTCCGCACGGCAAGCTGCCCAAGCTGGAAAAGATCTTCGGCCTGTTCGCGCGCCTCGATCGCCCGATCGATTTCGAGGCGATGGACGGCCAGCCGGTCGATCTCGTCTTCCTGCTGCTCGCGCCCGAAGGCGCCGGCGCCGATCATTTGAAGGCGCTCGCCCGCATCGCCCGCCTCTTGCGCGACCAGGACATCGCCAAGAAGCTCCGCGCCTCGCGCGATGCCCAGGCGATCTATTCGGTGCTGGCTCTGCCGCCGGCGACGGCGGCCTGAGCCTCATCGCGAGGCGCAACTGCGGCAACATCCGCCTTGCGTGCCTAGCTCTCGACACCGTCATTGCGAGGAGCCTTGCGACGAAGCAATCCAGAGTCCCTCCGCGCGAGGATCTGGATTGCGTCTCGAAGCCTGTCATCGGCCGCGCTTTGCGCGAACCCGTCGGCTCCGAATGATGATGCGCATATCATCACTCAAAATGAAAACGGGCACGCCTTCCCGCGAAGGCATGCCCGCTCAAAACTCTCTTCGTACGACGCGCGTGCTCAGTGCACGCTGACGGCTTGCAGCTCGTTGCTCCAGGCGTTGGCGACCGCGGCTTCGCGGCTGTCGGTCAGCATGATCGGCGTGCCGTCGGCGGCATGAAGCGCGAACAGCTTGAGGCCCGGCGCGATTTTCGGCGCCTCCGGAAACAGGCCCGGCACGTCTTCGGAGCGGATCTGCTTCACATAGGCGATATGGCCTTCGCCCAGAGTTGCCAGCGTCTCCGGAGAGACGTTCTTGGCTTCGTATTCGAACGCAACGTGACCTTCACTCATGGTCTCGACTCCTCTGGAACACTAAGCGGTCGAGTCCGCTACTCGTTCCATTATTCGTGCTCATTGATAGCGATTGTCTTAACGATCCTCTCCGGCTCAGGCCGGGCCAGATCGATCGACAACAACCCGTTCTTCAGATCCGCACCCAGCACCAGCATCCCTTCCGCCAGCACGAAGGTGCGCTGGAAGTGGCGCGCGGCGATGCCGCGATGGATGTATTGCCGGGTCTTGTCGTCCTGCTGCCGCCCGCGGATCACGAGCTGGTTTTCCTCAATGGTTACATCGAGTTGGTCGCGGGTGAATCCGGCAACCGCCAGCGTGATGCGCAAACGCTCGGGCTGGCCGTCCGTGCGGTCACACCTCTCGATATTGTAGGGAGGGTAGCCGTCGGCGCCTTTGACGACGCGGTCGAGCACGCGCTCGATCTCGTCGAAGCCCAGCAGGAAGGGACTGGAGAGCGTTGGAACACGAGACATAGTTTACAAAGTCCTCGCGGAAGCGACTTTGGTGTGTCGGGGCCCGTACTGGCACCCCTTGCCCAGCAATATGGGCACGTTCCCCTGTGGGTTCAAGCACGTAGCGGGGGGGGGGCTGTGGATGGTCGCCCGGCCGTCAGGTGCTGCCCGACGTCATGCCCGGGACAAGCCCGGGCACGACGAAGTTGCGGGCGAATACCCCAGCGAAAACATGGCGTCCTCTACTGTGCATGGGGTTGTTTGCGCTCGGGTTATCGGGGGCCGGAACCCCTCAGGCCTCGAGCCGCTTGCGCCCGTCGCCGCTGAACAGATGCAGCTTCGCCCGTCGTGCGGCGACGCGGATCCTCGCGCCGATCGCGGGAGCTTCGGTTCCGGGAATGCGGACGATGATCTCGCCGGGCGGCAGCTCGCCGGGGGTGGCGGCGACGTGCTTCTCCTCCTGCTCACGGGAGCCGTAGACGAAGGTTTCAGCGCCGACGCGCTCGATCGCTTCGACGGTGAGCGGCAGCGCGACGCCGCCGTCCGGGGTCTGGTCGGTGATGACGAAATCCTCCGGGCGGATGCCGAGGACGCCGGCGTCGGCCGCCGCGCTGCCCGCCAGCTGCGACCGGATCTCCTCGGGACGCGTCGACATCAAGTTCATCGGCGGTGCGCCGATGAAGGAGGCGACGAAGGTGGTCGCCGGCTTTTCGTAGATCGCCAGGGGATTACCGACCTGCTCGACCTGCCCCCCGTTCATCACGACGAGAATGTCGGCGAGCGTCATCGCCTCGAGCTGGTCATGGGTGACGTAGATCGACGTGGTGTTGAGTCGGCGCTGCAGTCTGCGGATCTCGACGCGCATCGCGATGCGCAGCTTGGCGTCGAGGTTGGAGAGCGGCTCGTCGAACAGGAATACCTTCGGCTGGCGCACGATGGCGCGACCCATGGCGACGCGCTGGCGCTGACCGCCGGAGAGCTGGCGCGGCTTGCGGTCCAGCATCGCGGAGAGCTCGAGGACGCGCGCGGCTTCCTCGACGCGGGTCTTGATCTCGGCTTCGGCCATGCCGCGGTTGCGCAGGCCATAGGCCATGTTGTTGTAGACGCTCATATGCGGATAGAGCGCGTAGTTCTGGAACACCATCGCGATATCGCGATCGGCGGGTTCGATTCCGTTGACGACACGGCCGCCGATGTCGATCTCGCCGCCGGTGACGGTCTCGAGGCCCGCGACCATGCGCAGCAGCGTGGACTTGCCGCAGCCGGAGGGACCGACCAGCACGCAGAATTGTCCGTCGCCGACATCGACGTCGACGCCCTTGATGGCCTCGAAGCCGCCGGGATAGGTCTTGCGGACGTTGCGCAGGGTGACGTTAGCCATTGCGAGCTCCGCTCGGGCGAGTGGCGGATCGTGAGTGGCGAGTAGTTGATCTGCTTGGAATGCAACGCCCGTTCGATCGTCGGCGTACGATTCGCCATTCGCTACTCACTATTCGCCCCTCTCACTTTTCAGTCTCGACCAGGCCGCGCACGAACAGCTTCTGCATGACGACGACGACGAACACCGGCGGCAGCATGGCCAGCACGGCGGTTGCCATCACGATCGGCCATTCGGTCAGCGCGTCGGTGGTGGTGATCATCTTGCGGATGCCGATCTGGATCGTCTGCATGTCGTCGCGCGTCGTGATCAGCAGCGGCCAGAGATATTGATTCCAGCCGAGGATGAACAGGATCACGAACAGCGCCGCCATGTTGGTGCGCGACAGCGGCAGCAGCGTATCCCAGAAGAAGCGGAAGGGGCCTGCGCCGTCGATGCGCGAGGCCTCCAGCAATTCGTCCGGCACGGTCATGAAGAACTGGCGGAACAGCAGCGTCGCGGTGGCTGATGCGATCAGCGGCAGCGACAGGCCGGCGTAGCTGTCGAGCATGTGGAGATCGGCGACGATCTTGTAGGTCGGATAGATGCGCACCTCGACCGGCAGCATCAGCGTGATGAAGATCAGCCAGAAGATCGCCATCCGGAACGGAAAGCGGAAATACACGATCGCATAGGCCGAGATGATCGAGATCGCGATCTTGCCGATCGCGATCAGGAGCGCCATCACCAGCGAGTTCAGCATCATGTTGCCGACCGGCTCGCGGGTCGAGCCGCTCGTGCCGACGAAGATCGTCTGGTAGTAGGTCTCGAAGAAATGACCGCCGGGCAGCAGCGACATCTGGCCGTTCGCGATCACCGCGTTGTCCTGGGACGATGCGATGATTGCGAGATAGACCGGGAAGGCGACGATCGCGATCCCGATCCAGAGGATGATGTGGGCGATGTAGCGCCGGAAGCCTTCTTCCTCGACCATCAGTAGGTCACCTTGCGTTCGACGAAGCGGAACTGGATTCCGGTCAGCACGATGACCATGATCATCAGGATCACCGATTGCGCCGCCGAGCTGCCGAGGTTTCCGCCGAGCAGGCCGTCGGTATAGACCTTGTAGACCAGCGTCTCCGTCGACTTGCCGGGACCGCCGCGGGTCATGGTGTCGATGATGCCGAACGTGTCGAAGAAGGCGTAGACGATGTTGACGACCAGGAGGAAGAAGATGGTCGGCGACAGCAGCGGGAACGTCACGGTCCAGAACCGCCGCATCGGCCGGGCGCCGTCGATCGCGGCGGCTTCGAGCACGCTTTTGGGGATGCTCTGCAGGCCGGCGAGGAAGAACAGGAAATTGTAGGAGATCTGCTTCCAGGCGGCGGCGAGGATGATCAGCGCTGCGGCCTGGTCGCCGTCGAGCAGCGGATTCCAGTCGACGCCGAGCGCGCGCAGATAGCGCGAGAGCACGCCGAGCGAGGGATGCAGCATGAAGATCCAGAGCACGCCGACGACCGGCGGAGCCACCGCATAGGGCCAGATCAGGAGCGTGCGGTAGAGCATCGAGCCGCGCAGCGGCTTGTCCGCCATCACCGCGAGCAGCAGCGCAAAAGACAGCGACGACACCGCGATCGCAAACGAGAAGAAGAAGGTGCGCAGGATCGCCTCGAAATAGGCGGGCTCCTTGAACAGATCGATGTAATTTTCGAACCAGACGAAGCTGGTCGAAAGGCCGAAGGCATCCTGGAGCAGGAACGACTGGATCATCGCCTGCAAGGCCGGCCAGTAGAAGAAAACCAGGACGATCGCGAGCTGCGGTGCAACCAGCGCGTAGGGCAATAGCTTCGACTGGAAAATGGCTTGCTTTTGCATGATGCCCGCGGGGGCGGCAGGCCGGCTGACCGGCCTGCCGCTTGTCGCCTTACTTGACGGCGGTCTTTTCGAACTGGCGCAGCATGGTATTGCCGCGCTCCACGGCCGAATCCAGCGCCTGCTTGGCGGTCTTCTTGCCGGCCAGGGCCTGCTCGATCTCTTCCGACCAGACGTCGCGGAGCTGCACCATGTTGCCGAGGCGCAGGCCGCGCGAGTTCTCGGTCGGCTCCTTGTTGGTCAGCTCGAGCAGCGGGGTCTCGAGATAAGGCTGATCCTTGTAGAAGCCTTCCGCCTTGGCCTTCTCATAGGCCGCCTTGGTGATCGGCAGATAGCCCGACGATTTGTGGATATAGACCTGGCGATCCGTATCGGACAGGAAGGTCAGGAACTTCGCCACACCCTTGTACTCCTCGGCCGACTTGCCACCCATGATCCAGAGCGAGGCGCCGCCGATGATCGAATTCTGCGGTGCGCCCTTCACGTCGGGATAGTAGGGCATCGGCACCGCGGTGAAGGCGAACTTGGCCTGCGCCTTGACGTTGCCGAAGAACGCCGACGAGGTCAGGTAGAGGGGGCATTCGCCCGACGTGAAGCGGCCTTCGCCGGTGTTGGTCCGGCCGGCATAGTCGTAGGTCTTGTCCTTCTGGAGCTCGACCAGGTTCTCCAGATGCTTGACCTGGAGCGGTCCGTTGAACGAGAGCACGGTATCGAAGCCGTCGAGGCCGTTGGCTTTGGTCGACAGCGGCACGTTGTGCCAGGCGGAGAGCTGCTCGAGATTGACCCAGGTGACCCATGAGTTGGAGAAGCCGCACGTCGCGTGGCCGGCCGCCTTCAGCTTCTTGGCCGCGTCGAACACTTCGGGCCAGGTCTTCGGGATCTCGACATTGGCCTTCTTCAGCGCGTCGAGATTGACCCACATCACCGTCGACGACGAGTTGAAGGGGAAGGACAGCATCTCGCCCTTCGAGGTCGAATAATAGCCGGTGATCGCGGGCAGATAGGCCTTGGGATCGAACTTCTCGCCGGTCTCGGCCATCAGCTTGTAGACCGGCTTCACGGCGCCGGTCGCGGCCATCATGGTGGCGGTGCCGACCTCGAACACCTGCATGATGTGCGGCGCATTGCCGGCACGGAACGCGGCGATGCCGGCGTTCATCGTGTCGGCGTAGTTGCCCTTGTAGGTCGGGATCACCTTGAAATCGCCCTGCGAGGCGTTGAAGTCGTTGGCGAGCTTGACGATGACGTCGTTGTTGGCGCCGGTCATCGCGTGCCACCACTGGATTTCGGTCACGGCGAGTGCCGGCGAGGCGCCGAAACCAACCGTGAGTGCAACAGCAGCAGCCGCACCAAAATGTCGAAGAGCCATCAAGAAAACCTCCCTTGCCCGTCAATGAAGAAGCGCTTGCGCTAGCAGCGCCATATGACGTTCACATGACTGTGTAAGCGGCCGAAACGAAAGCGGCAAGCGCTGCTCGTCAAATAGGCGAAGACGGATCGGGCAGCCTTTCCCGTTCGCGCTGCACTATCGTGCCCGCGCCGCAGCGCGGCATCAGATCATGAGCGCCGAAAGAACAGGCCGCGGGCCCGAAAACCTCTCCCGCTTGCGGGAGCGGTCGCGCCGAAGGCGCGGGTGAGGGCTCTGTCCTCTGGGAGATTATCCCGTTGCGGAGATACCCTCTCCCAACCCCTCCCCCGCAAGCGGAAGAGGGCGTGCATTGCAATTGAAGCTCGTCTTATCTCAACGCTTGCGCTCGGGGCCGCAGACCGTGCCCTTGGCCACCATCGCGTCGATCTCGGCCTTGGAGTAGCCGAACTCGCGCAGCACCTCCCGGGAGTGCTGGCTGAACTTGGGCGGCAGGCGGCGCAGGCTCGGCTTTGAGCGGTCGAGCCGGATCGGCGAGGCAACGCCCTTGTACCAGTCCTTCTCGATAATATCGCCGCGGTAGATCGTGTGCGGATTGGTCAACGCCTGGTCGATCTTCTGGACGGGACCTGCGGGCAGGCCCGCAGCGAGCAGGCGATCGCACAGCGGCTCGGCCTCGTGCTGGCTGAACACCGCGGCAAGCTCGGCACGCAGCGCCTCCCGGTTGGCGATGCGGTCCTTGTTGCGCGCAAAGCGCGGATCGGTGCCCAGCTCCGGCTTGCCGATCTCCTTGCAGAGCTTGCGGAAGGTGCCGTCATTTCCGACGCCGATGAAGATGTTGTCGGTCTTGGTCGGGAAGATCGCGTAAGGCACAAGGTTCGGGTGCTCGTTGCCGGTGAGGCTCGGCGGCTTCCCATGCATGAAATAGTTCGCGGTGTGCGGATGCATGATGGCAAGGCCGGTCTCGTACAGCGTCGTCTCCAGGAACTGGCCCTTGCCCGAGCGCTGACGTTCCGACAGCGCCATCAGGATGCCGATCGCCGCATAGAGCCCGGTGCCGATGTCGACCAAGGGCACGCCAATCCGCATCGGACCGCTCTCGGGCGAGCCGGTCGCGGCGATCATGCCGGTCATGGCCTGGATGATGGCGTCATAGCCCGGATTGCCGCCGCGCGGGCCGTCGGCGCCGAAGCCGCAGATCCGGCAATGCACGAGGCGCGGGAATTTGTCGCGCAAGGTCTCGTTGCCGATGCCCCACTTCTCCAGCGTGCCCGGCTTGAAATTCTCGATCAGGACGTCGGCGGTCTCCAGCATCTTCAGCAGCACGGCACGGCCGCCCTCGGAGGCGAGGTCGAGGCCGATCGAGCGCTTGTTGCGGTTGATGCCGATGAAATAGGCCGCGTCCTCCTCGTGGAAGGGAGGGCCCCAGTCGCGCACCTCGTCGCCTGCGGGCGGCTCGACCTTGATCACGTCGGCGCCGTGGTCAGCGAGGATCTGGGTACAGTACGGTCCGCCGAGCACGCGCGTGAGATCGATGACGCGCAGTCCGCTCATGGCACCTGGGGCGGCTTCAGAACCCGCGGCTTCAGAACTCATGCCTTCGCTTCTCCTGTGTCGGCGTTCGATCACAGGCCTAGCGAGGTTTTTTTGCGCCAGCAATGGCGCCGCGCGTGGGGCCGTATGCGCCGCCGCGTCATCCCGTGGCGTGGCAAATCACGGAAGCGGCCAGCCCGAGGGGGATCCCGGGCCAGCCGATCCGCTCGTGATCAGACGACCGTCAGGCGAACGTCGACGTTGCCGCGCGTGGCATTGGAGTAAGGGCACACCTGGTGCGCCTTCTGAACCAGTGCCTCGGCCTCGGCGCGGGCAAGACCCGGCAGCGAGACGGCGAGGTCGATGTCGAGGCCGAAACCGCCTTCCGAGCGCGGGCCGATGCCGACCGTAGAGGTGACCGAGGCATCGGCCGGAACCTTGGGGCCGCCCTGCGAAGCCACGAACTTCATTGCGCCGATGAAGCAGGCGGCATAGCCCGCCGCGAAAAGCTGCTCGGGATTGTTGCCGGCGCCGCCACCGCCGCCGAGCTCCTTCGGCGTCGTCAGCTTGACGTCGAGCGCGCCGTCGAGGGTCGCGGCATGGCCGTCGCGGCCGCCGGTGGCCTTGGCGCTGGTCTTGTAGAGGACGTTCACGGACATCTTGATCTCCCTGGTGTTGGAGCGAGTGCGACCTATATTGCCTCCAATTAGATTGCGCGCAATTGAAATTCCCATGCCTCACATTTAATTGTTCGCAATTGAATCTGCGGTCGCCGGGCACCACAATGGCGTCAAACCTCGTGAGGTTCGCCATGGCCCGGAAGCATTCGGCAGCGGACGCCCCGCTGCGGCTCGACAACCAGATCTGCTTCGCGGTTTATTCCGCCGCGCACGCCTTCAACCGCGTCTACAAGCCGCTCCTCGACCGGCTCGGCCTGACCTATCCGCAATATCTGGTCATGCTCGTGCTGTGGGAACGCGACGACGTGCCGGTCAAGGAGATCGGCGAAAGGCTGTTTCTGGATTCGGGCACGCTGACGCCGCTGCTCAAGCGGCTCGAGGCCGCCCATCTCGTCAAGCGGACCCGCTCGCGCGAGGACGAGCGACAGGTGCTGATCTCCCTGACCCCGCAGGGCCAGGCGCTGAAGGAAAAAGCGCGGGCCGTGCCGCAGTCGATTTTGGCGGCGTCGAATTGCTCGGTGTCGGAGCTGGTGGCGATGAAGGACGAGATCGTCGCGCTGCGGGACAGGCTGAATGCGGTTATCGAGGAGTAGGGGTTAGCAGAGCCGCTTCTTCGAGAAGGCTCGCCCCGAGTGCGACTTCCGATATGTTCCCCGCGCGGCTGCGCTAGGCGTAGCCCGAAGGACGAAGCGTGGTGGAGCCAGGCGGGATCGAACCGCCGACCTCTTGCATGCCATGCAAGCGCTCTCCCAGCTGAGCTATGGCCCCTTAACCCTGGACGAGGTGAATCTGGTGGATCACCCCAACCGCCGAGTCCTAGGCGACTCGCGCGGTGCACCCTTTTTCACAGATCAGGATCGATCTCAAGTCTCTTCATCACCTCCGACATCACCAATGATGTCGGTCACGTCCTCATCGCCCTCTTCCTCGTCGGCAATGAAGGTCGAATCGTCGTCATCGTCGTCGTCGAGGGTCTCGTCGACCTCGATGTCGTCCTCGGATTCGGGCACGATGGCCTTGACCTTGCCCGTGTTCTCCTCGGCATCGGCTTCCTCGAGCGACACCAACTCTTCGGCCTCGGCCGGCTCGGGCGTGGTGTCCTGGGCCATGTTGCGGGCCTCGGCGCCGCGGGACGCGCGTGCGGGTGCGATCGGGGCGATCGGCACCACCTCGCCGGTATAGGGCGAGATCACCGGATTCTTGTTGAGGTCATAGAACTTCTTGCCCGTGGTCGGGCAAATACGTTTGGTTCCGAGTTCGGACTTGGCCACGGCAGGAATCCTGGGAATGTCTGAAAAGCGGTGCTTCACTTGGCTAGTTGGCGGCCCGCTGTCAATAGCGCATTACAGGAGAACGACATGCCCGTGACGGGGCGGGGACCATGTGGTACCTGCCCCCGAGCCTTCGGGCCTATCCAAGGACGCAATCTTGACCCATTCCGACCAACCGAGGCCGCTCCAGTCTCGCGCCAGCGGTCCCTTGACCGGGACAGCACGGGTGCCCGGGGACAAGTCGATCTCCCACCGGGCCCTCATCCTTGGCGCGCTCGCGGTCGGCGAGACCAGGATTTCAGGCCTCCTCGAGGGCGAGGACGTCCTCAACACGGCGAAATCCATGCAGTCGCTGGGCGCCAGGGTCGAGCGAACCGGCGATTTCGCCTGGAAGGTGAACGGCGTGGGCGTTGGCGGCTTCGCCCAGCCCAAGGCGGCGCTGGATTTCGGCAACTCCGGCACTGGCTGCCGCCTGGTCATGGGCGCCGTCGCGGGCTGCCCGATTTCGGCGGTTTTCGATGGCGACGCCTCACTGCGCAGCCGCCCGATGCGCCGGATCCTCGATCCTCTCGAAAAGATGGGCGCCAAGGTCATCGCCGGCGGCGAGGGTGGCCGTCTGCCGCTGACCCTCCAGGGCGCGCGCGATCCGCTGCCGATCGTGTACAAGACCCCGGTCGCTTCGGCCCAGATCAAATCGGCCGTGCTGCTGGCGGGCCTGGCCGCGCCGGGTACCACCACGGTGGTCGAGACCGAGGCCAGCCGCGACCACACCGAACTGATGCTGAAGCATTTTGGTGCCGATATCACCTCAACGCGGGAAGGTCCGCACGGCCGCCGCATCACGCTGGTGGGTCAGCCCGAGCTGTATGGCGCCAGCGTCGTTGTGCCGGCCGATCCCTCCTCGGCCGCCTTTCCGGTCGTCGCGGCGCTGATCGTCGAGGGATCCGATGTCGTGCTGCCCGACGTGATGACCAATCCGCTGCGCACCGGCCTGTTCACCACGCTGCGCGAAATGGGCGCGTCGATCGAGGAGAGTGAGGTGCGCGGCGATGCCGGCGAGCCCATGGCGCGCTTGCGCGTGCGTGCGTCGAAATTGCGCGGCGTCGAGGTGCCGCCGGAGCGCGCGCCGTCGATGATCGACGAATATCTGGTGCTGGCGGTGGCGGCGTCCTTCGCCGAAGGCACGACGATCATGCGCGGCCTGCAGGAGCTGCGCGTCAAGGAATCCGACCGCCTGGAAGCCACCGCCGACATGCTCCGCGTCAACGGCGTCAAGGTCGAGGTTGCCGGCGACGATCTGATCGTGGAAGGCCGCGGCCACGTGCCAGGCGGCGGCGTTGTCGCGACCCACATGGACCATCGCATCGCCATGTCCGCGCTGGTGATGGGCTGTGCCTCCGATCGGCCGGTGAACGTCGACGACACCGCCTTCATCGCCACCAGTTTCCCGGACTTCATTCCGATGATGCGTTCGCTAGGGGCCGAGTTTTCATGATCATTGCCATCGACGGGCCGGCAGCCTCGGGCAAGGGGACGCTCGGCAAGCGACTCGCCCAGCATTACGGCTATCGTCATCTCGATACCGGCGTGATCTACCGCGCGGTGGCTTATGCGTTGATGCAGTCCGGGCACGATCTCAATGACGAGGCGGCTGCGGTGCAGGCTGCTTTGCAGCTCGATCCCGAAAAGTTCGGCAATCCCGCCCTGAAGACCCAAAAAGCCGGCGAGGGCGCCTCGATCGTCTCCGCGATTCCGCGCGTCCGCGAGGTCCTGGTCAATTTCCAGCGGCAATTCGCTGCCGATCCGCCGGGGGCGGTACTGGACGGCCGTGACATTGGAACCGTGATCTGTCCCCATGCCGACGTGAAGATATTCGTCGTCGCCGACCCCAAGGTCCGGGCTCGCCGCCGGACCATGGAAGCCAGGGCCAGGGGCGAGGAGGCGGACGAGGCCGCCGTGCTCGCCGACATCATCCAGCGCGACGAGCGCGACAAGAACCGGCCGATCGCGCCTTTGAAACCGGCCCCGGATGCTTACTTGCTAGACAACTCCCAACTGGATATAGAAGGCGGTGTCCGGGCCGCCATCGACATTATCGAGGCCGTCCGAGCGGGCCGGTCGCGGGGGTAAGCCGCAGCCGTCATTGGAGGAAGTGCCCGCTCCCGCTTCTTTGAGGTCGATACCTTCGGTCCCCTGATTCGGGACCGGCGCGATCCAGGCTCCGGACAAAGATTTCCACGTATCGAACGCGCGGGCCTCTGCCGGCCCGCTTCCGCTGTTCTGGTCGCAAGGCCGGGGCAACGAGCGGTCGCTCGAAGGTTTTGCGGACCTTCCGACACTGCGTGTGCGATGCGCCCATGAACCCAACGGCCGGCAAGACATCCGCAACTGGAGAACAAATGGCTTCGACTACTGCTGATACCTATAGCCCCTCGCGCGACGATTTCGCCGCGATGCTCGACGAGTCCTTCGCAGGCGGCAACCTGCAGGAAAGCTCCGTCATCAAGGGCAAGGTGGTTGCAATTGAAAAGGACATGGCCGTCATCGACGTCGGCCTGAAGACCGAGGGCCGTGTCGCGCTGCGCGAATTTTCCGGCCCCGGCCGTGAAAGCGACCTCAAGGTCGGCGACGAGGTGGAAGTGTTCCTCGATCGCATCGAGAACGCCCTCGGCGAGGCCGTGCTGTCGCGCGACAAGGCGCGCCGCGAAGAGAGCTGGGGCAAGCTGGAGAAGGCTTTCCAGAATAACGAGAAGGTCAACGGCGTCATCTTCAACCAGGTCAAGGGCGGCTTCACCGTCGACCTCGACGGTGCCGTGGCGTTCCTGCCGCGCTCGCAGGTCGACATCCGTCCGATCCGCGACGTTGCGCCGCTGATGAACAATTCGCAGCCGTTCCAGATCCTCAAGATGGACCGCCGCCGCGGCAACATCGTCGTCTCCCGCCGCACGGTGCTGGAAGAGACGCGCGCCGAGCAGCGCCAGGAACTGGTGCAGAACCTCGAAGAGGGTCAGGTCATCGACGGCGTGGTCAAGAACATCACCGATTACGGTGCGTTCGTCGACCTCGGCGGCATCGACGGTCTGCTCCACGTGACCGATATCGCGTGGCGCCGCGTCAACCATCCGACCGAGGTGCTCTCAATCGGCCAGACCGTGAAGGTCAAGATCATCAAGATCAACCACGAGACGCACCGCATCTCGCTGGGCATGAAGCAGCTGCTGGACGATCCGTGGCAGGGCATCGAAGCCAAGTACCCGCTGGGTGCCCGCTTCACCGGCCGCGTCACCAACATCACCGACTACGGTGCGTTCGTCGAGCTCGAGCCAGGCATCGAGGGCCTGATCCACGTCTCCGAGATGTCGTGGACCAAGAAGAACATGCACCCCGGCAAGATCGTGTCGACCTCGCAGGAAGTCGATGTGCAGGTGCTGGAAGTCGATTCCGTCAAGCGCCGCATCTCGCTCGGCCTCAAGCAGACCATGCGCAACCCCTGGGAGGTCTTCGTCGAAAGTCACCCGACCGGTTCGGTGGTCGAGGGCGAGGTCAAGAACAAGACCGAGTTCGGTCTGTTCCTGGGTCTCGAAGGCGACGTCGACGGCATGGTCCACCTCTCCGACCTCGACTGGAAGCTTCCGGGCGAGCAGGTGATCGACAACTACAAGAAGGGCGACATGGTGAAGGCCGTGGTGCTCGACGTGGACGTCGAGAAGGAGCGCATCTCGCTCGGCATCAAGCAGCTCGAAGGCGACCCCTTCGCCGAGCCGGGCGATGTCAAGAAGGGTGCGGTCGTGACCTGCGAAGTGCTCGAAGTGAAGGAAAGCGGTATCGAGGTGAAGATCGCCGGTACCGACTTCACCACCTTCATCAAGCGCTCCGAGCTCGCGCGTGACCGCAACGACCAGCGCGCCGAGCGCTTCGCCGTCGGCGAGAAGGTCGATGCCCGCGTGATCCAGTTCGACAAGAAGGCCCGCAAGGTCCAGGTGTCGATCAAGGCGCTCGAAGTCGCCGAAGAGAAGGAAGCCATCGCGCAGTACGGCTCCTCCGATTCGGGTGCGACGCTCGGCGACATCCTGGGCACCGCGCTCAAGAACCGCGACAGCAAGTAAGCGAACGTTCGTCTCGCTGACATTGGAGCCCCGGCGCAAGCCGGGGCTTTTTTGTTGTGCTCGTCGTTCTCGGAGCCCGGATGGAGCGCAGCGAAAATCCGGGGCCGCTCCAAGCGTGGCACGAATCCCGGATTGCGCTGCGCTCCATCCGGGCTACGCAGTCGCAGGCCTTGTTTTGTTCAAATTGCGCCGCAATTGATGTATCCAGATAAGCCAATGGTCACGCTGTGACGGCACAACGCGCCCAGCCTTTCATTTGGAGATATTCCGATGTCGCTCGATTCGGACATCATCGTCGATCGCCGCAGGATCCGCCGCAAGCTGACGTTCTGGCGCGTGATGGCTGCGCTGATCGCGGTTGCGGCGATTGCAAGCTTTGCGCTGATCGCGACACCGGGTGCGCGCGGCACCTTCGCGTCCGTCGGCTCGATCGCGCGCGTTCATATCGATGGATTGATCCGGAGCGATTCCGATCGCACGCAGGCGCTGGAGCGCCTCGAGAATTCCCAGGCTGCCGCCGTCATCGTTCATATCAACTCGCCGGGCGGCACCACCGCCGGCTCCGAGCAGCTCTACGACTCGCTCGTCCGGCTGAAGGCGAAGAAGCCGCTCGTCGTGGTGGTGGAGGGCTTGGCCGCCTCCGGGGGCTACATCACGGCGATCGCGAGCGACCACATCATCGCGCAGCAGAGTTCGCTGGTCGGCTCGATCGGCGTCCTGTTCCAATATCCGAATGTTTCCGAGCTCCTGAAGACCATCGGCGTCAAGGTCGAGGAGGTGAAGTCCTCGCCGCTGAAGGCTGCGCCCAACGGATTCGAGCCGACCAGTCCCGAGGCGCGGGCCGCGCTCGACGCGCTGGTCAAGGATTCCTACGCCTGGTTCAAGGGAATGGTGAAGGAGCGGCGTGGCATGGATGACACGCAGCTGGAAAAAGTCGCTGATGGACGCGTCTTCACCGGGCGCCAGGCGATCGATCTCAAGCTGATCGACCAGATCGGCGACGAGAAGACGGCGGTGACCTGGCTGGTCGAGCACAAGGGCGTCAAGAAGGGGCTTCCGGTGCGCGATTACAAGCTCCAGCCGCGTTTTGGCGACCTGCCGTTCCTCAAGACGGCCGCCGCCGCAATGCTGGAAGCGATCGGTTTGGGTTCGATTGCGCATCAAATCGGGCAAACCGGCCTCGTACAGGCGGTCGATCGCCTCGGAATGGATGGAATGCTGGCGCTGTGGCAGCCGGCTGCGTCAAACTGACCGGCGGCAGGCGAGTTTCGGAGATTTTTCCCGTCTGACGCGTGCCGGGGCAGCCCGCTTTTTCGGCATTTGTCACGCATTTTCACGACACTCAGCCTTGATTTAGCGTCTTGACAGATCAAGGTATTTTCACGGAAATGGTCATCCGCACGCTTCCGGGTCCTATCTCTCGATGATCAAATCCGAACTTGTTCAGCGTATCGCCGAGCACAACCCGCATCTGTACCAGCGGGATGTCGAGAACATTGTGAATGCGATTCTCGAAGAGATCGTAGCGGCCCTCGCACGCGGTGATCGCGTCGAGCTGCGTGGCTTCGGTGCCTTCTCGGTCAAGCATCGCCCAGCTCGTGCAGGGCGCAATCCACGCACGGGCGCTCATGTTCCGGTCGATCAGAAGAGCGTTCCGTTCTTCAAGACCGGAAAGGAAATGCGAGAGCGGCTGAACCGCGGCCATCCGGATCCGGGGGCGGCCGACTAAAGCGCCATGTTCGCGCTTTAGTTCATGTTTGAGCATGGAAAACTGCTGCGCACTTTTGCGGATCATGCTCCAGGGACGGCCTCAGGGTTTCCCGCGGTCGCGCATGATGCGGCGGCGAGCTTGATGTAGGCGAGCGAAGCGAGATGCGAAAGTTCCTGACCGCGCTGATCGTGATTCCGCTGGGCGTGATCCTGGTGGCATTCGCCGTCGCCAACCGGCATTTCGTTACGGTTTCTTTCGACCCCTTCATTTCCGAAGATCCGTCACTGTCGATCACGTTGCCGCTGTTCCTGCTGCTGATCCTGGTGGCGGCCATTGGGGTCTTCGCGGGAGGCTCTGCCGTCTGGTTCGGCCAGCGGCGCTGGCGGCGCGCGGCACGGCGGAATGATGCGGAGGCTCGGGCGGCCCGGGCCGAACTGGCCGGGCTGCGTGCCCAGGCGACCGCAGCGAAGCCCGACTCCGAGCGCCTTCCCGTTCCCTCGGGGGTGGGCCTGTACGGGCCCATCGGGCGAGACAAGCAGCGCGCGACGTTGTAGAAGCGGCCGCAACCGAAAGCCCGATTTCCGGCCGCGGACCTGCGGCCTCCATTTGCTTTGTGACCATGTCCCTGCTCGTCAAAATCTGTGGCCTGTCGACACGCGAGACGCTCGACGTCGCGCTCGACGCGGGCGCCGACATGGTGGGGCTCGTGTTCTTTCCACCGTCGCCGCGGCATCTCTCCCTGGAACTCGGCCGTGAGCTCGGCCGCCAGGTGAAAGGGCGCGCGCTAAAGGTGGCGCTTACCGTCGATGCCGACGATGCGACGCTCGACAACATCATGGACGCGTTGTCGCCAGATGTTCTCCAGCTCCACGGCAAGGAGAGCGTGGCGCGGCTGCGTGACATCAAGCAGCGGTTCGGCCGCCCGGTGATGAAGGTGGTCCCGGTTGCGACAGCAGCCGATCTCGCCGTGCTGCCGGGCTATGCCGCGGTCGCCGACCGCATCCTGTTCGATGCGCGCGCGCCGAAGGATGCGACGCGCCCCGGCGGGCTGGGGGAGCCGTTCGACTGGCACCTCCTGGAAAAGCTCGATCTCAAATTGCCCTACATGGTCTCTGGCGGATTGCGCGCTGACAACCTCGCCGAGGCCCTGCGCGTTACCCGCGCCCGCGGCGTCGATGTCTCTTCGGGGGTCGAGAGCGCCCCCGGCGTCAAGGACCCCGAGATGATCAAGGCCTTCATCCGCGCCGCGCGCGCAAGCCAAGATGCAAGTCAAGAATCGAGCGCCCGATGAACATCGCCAAACCAAACTCCTATCGCAGTGGCCCCGACGAGCGCGGCCATTTCGGCATTTTCGGCGGCCGCTTCGTCGCCGAAACCCTGATGCCGCTGATCCTTGAGCTGGAGAAAGCCTACAGCGAAGCAAAGGCCGACCCGGCATTCCAGGCCGAGATGAACGGCTACCTCAAGAACTATGTCGGCCGCCCCTCGCCGCTCTATTTCGCCGAGCGTCTCACCGAGCATCTCGGCGGCGCCAAGATCTACCTCAAGCGCGAAGAGCTCAACCATACCGGCTCGCACAAGGTGAATAACGTGCTCGGCCAGATCATGCTGGCGCGGCGCATGGGCAAGAAGCGCATCATCGCCGAGACCGGCGCCGGCCAGCACGGTGTCGCCACGGCGACACTGTGCGCGCGCTTCGGCCTCGAATGCGTGGTCTATATGGGCGCCGTCGACGTCGAGCGGCAGCAGCCCAACGTCATCCGCATGGAGATGCTGGGTGCCAAGGTGATGCCGGTCCAGTCGGGCACGCGCACGCTCAAGGACGCCATGAACGAGGCACTGCGCGACTGGGTCACCAACGTGCACAACACGTTCTATTGCATCGGCACGGTGGCCGGTCCCCACCCCTATCCGGCGCTGGTGCGCGACTTCCAGTCGATCATAGGTAACGAGACGAAGGCGCAGATGCAGGAGATCGAGGGACGCCTGCCGGATTCGCTGATCGCCTGCATCGGCGGCGGTTCGAATGCCATGGGCTTGTTTCATCCGTTCCTCGACGACCCCGCCGTCGAGATCTTCGGCGTCGAGGCCGCGGGCCACGGGCTGACGCAGCTTCACGCGGCCTCGATCGCAGGTGGCCGTCCGGGCGTGCTGCACGGCAACCGTACGTATCTCTTGATGGATGCCGACGGCCAGATCCAGGACGCGCATTCGATCTCGGCCGGCCTCGACTATCCCGGTATCGGGCCCGAGCATTCCTGGCTGCACGAGGTCGGCCGCGTGACCTATCTCTCCGCGACCGATGACGAAGCGCTCGCCGCATTCCAACTGCTGTCGAAGCTCGAAGGCATCATCCCCGCGCTCGAGCCCGCGCACGCCATCGCCAAGGTGGTGGAGCTCGCGCCGAAGCGGCCCAGGGATCACCTGATGGTCGTCAACCTCTCCGGCCGCGGCGACAAGGACGTCCCGCAAGTCGGCGACATCCTGAGGGGCAAGAAGTGACCACGCGTATTGACACCCGTTTTGCCGAGCTTGCCAAGCAAGGCCGCCCCGCCTTCGTGACCTTCCTGATGGCCGGCGATCCGGATCCGGCGACCTCGCTCGAGATCATCAAGGCGCTGCCGAAGTCCGGCGCGGACGTGATCGAGATCGGCATGCCTTTCACCGACCCGATGGCCGATGGCCCGTCGATCCAGGCCGCCGGTCTGCGCGCGCTCAAGGCCGGCATGACACTGAAGAAGACGCTCGAGCTCGTGCGCGGCTTCCGCAAGGACGACAACGCGACGCCAATCGTGCTGATGGGCTATTACAACCCGATCTACATCTACGGCGTCGACAAGTTCCTGGTCGATGCGAAGAGCGCTGGTGTCGATGGTCTCATCATCGTCGATCTGCCGCCGGAGGAGGACGACGAACTCTGCCTGCCCGCGCTGAAGGCCGGCCTCAACTTCATCCGCCTGGCGACGCCGACGACCGACGACAAGCGCCTGCCGGCCGTGCTCGCCAACACCTCGGGGTTCGTCTACTACGTCTCGATTACCGGCATCACCGGAGCGGCAGCCGCGGACTCCACCGCTGTCAGTGAGGCCGTGGCCCGCATCAAGCGACATACCAGGCTGCCCGTGTGCGTCGGCTTCGGCATCCGCACGCCGGAGACGGCGCGCGCTATTGCCTCGCATGCCAACGGCGCGGTGGTCGGCACCGCGCTCGTCGATGCGCTCAAGAACAGCCTCGACGCCGAAGGACGGGCAACCGCAAGAACCGTAAACGCGGTCGCGGAATTGACCGCGGCCCTGGCCCAGGGCGTCAAGGGCGCGCAACAGGCGGCGGAATAGGCCATAATTCCGCTCTTGAGGCGGGCGACACGGCGGCTTGCCGGGCAGCGGCCCGGCCGCCATATATCCCTTCAGGCGATCCGCGAGGCGGGTTCGCACATCGGAGCAAACCATGAACTGGCTTACCAACGTGGTCCGGCCGAAGATCCGCAACATGCTGCGGCGGGAGACGCCGGAGAACCTGTGGATCAAGTGCCCGGATTCCGGACAGCTCGTGTTCTACAAGGACGTCGAGGCCAACCAGTTCGTCATTCCCGGCTCGAACTACCACATGCGCATGGGCGCGGTGGCGCGGTTGAAGTCGATCTTCGACAACGAGACCTGGTTCGATGTTGCGCTGCCTGAGGTCACGCCCGATCCGCTCAAGTTCCGTGACGAGAAGAAGTATGTCGACCGCATCAAGGATGCGCGGGCGCGCACCAATCTCAACGATGCGGTCAAGATCGGATACGGCAAGCTCGAAGGCGCCGCGGTCGTCGTCGCCGCGCAGGACTTCGACTTCATGGGCGGTTCGCTCGGCATGGCCGCGGGCGAAGCCATCGTGCGCGGAATGGAGCTCGCGGTCGAGAAGAAGTCGCCCTTCATCATGTTCGCTGCATCTGGCGGCGCGCGCATGCAGGAGGGCATCCTGTCGCTGATGCAAATGCCGCGCACCACGGTGGCGGTGCAGATGCTGCGAGAGGCAAAGCTGCCCTACATCGTCGTGCTGACCAATCCGACCACCGGTGGCGTCACCGCATCCTACGCGATGCTCGGCGATGTGCAGATCGCCGAGCCCGGCGCGCTGATCGGCTTTGCCGGTGCCCGCGTGATCGAGCAGACCATCCGCGAGAAGTTGCCCGAGGGTTTCCAGCGCGCCGAGTACCTGAAGGAGCACGGCATGGTCGACATGGTCGTGCATCGGCACGAATTGCGCCCCACCCTGGCGCGGCTATGCCGCCTGCTGACCAAGGCGCCGGCGCAGGACAGCGCATCGAAGCCGGTGCAGCCGGTCGCTAGCCCGGCGCAGATCGTATCGGCTGCCGAGACGGCGCCGGCTGCGCCGCACGCGTGAACGCGTCCGCTGACAGCGGAAAGACACCGCTTCACGAATTGATCGCGCGGCTGTCTGCCCTGCATCAGAAACGCATCGATCTCGGGCTCGAGCGGATGCACCGCCTGCTCGATCGGCTCGGCCACCCCGAACGTCAGCTGCCGCCGGTGATCCATATCGCCGGCACCAACGGCAAGGGCTCGACGCTCGCCTATCTGCGCGCGACGCTGGAGGCGGCTGGCCTGCGCGTCCACGCCTATACCTCGCCCTATCTCGTCCGCATCAACGAATGCTTCCGGCTCGGCCGCGTGGGCGGCGGTGTGCTCGTCGACGACGAGGCGCTGCGCGTCGCGCTGGAAGAGGTCGAACGGGTCAATGCCGGCGAGCCTGCGACATTGTTCGAGTTGAAGACGGCCGCCGCTTTCCTGCTGTTCGCGCAGAACCCGGCAGACGTGGTGCTGCTCGAAGTCGGCCTCGGCGGCCGGCTCGATTCGACCAACGTGATCGATGCACCGGCCGCCTGCGTGATCACGCCCGTCAGCATGGACCACATGGATTTTCTCGGCGATACGCTCGGATCGATCGCCGGCGAGAAGGCCGCGATCATCAAGCGCGGCGTCCCCGTGATTTGCGCCGAGCAGTTGCCGGAGGCAATGGAAGTGATCGAGGCGCAGGCGAAGCGCATGCGCGCGCCGCTGTTCGCCGCAAACGAGAGCTGGCACGTCAACGTCGAGCGCGGGCGTCTGGTCTATTCCGACGATCGCGGCTTGATGGATCTGCCGGCGCCGCGCCTGTTCGGCCGTCACCAATTCGCCAATGCTGGCCTTGCCATCGCAACGCTGCGTGCCGTTCCGGGCTTCAAGGTCAACCACGCAGCGTTCGAAGCCGGCATCGTCGGCGCCGAATGGCCGGCGCGGATGCAGCGCCTCGCCTCGGGCGAGCTGCTGTCCTGGGGCCCGCAGGGCTCGGAGATCTGGCTCGACGGCGGCCACAATGCCGAGGGCGGGCGCGTCGCGGCGGCGGCGCTCGGCGATCTCGAAGAGCGGGTGTCGCGGCCGCTGGTGGTCATCGCGGGCATGATGGCCAACAAGGACGCGAAGGGCTTTCTGGCCAACTTCGCCGGCCTCACCCGTCACATCATCGCAGTGCCGATTCCCGATACCGAAAACGCGATGCCGGTCGACCGTCTGGCGGATGCCGCGCGCAGCCTCGGCATGCGCGTGGAGCCCGCGCCGGGGATCGAAGCGGCCCTGCGTGCATTGGCAAAGCTCGCCTACGAGGCGCCGCCGCGCATCCTGATCACCGGCTCGCTATATCTCGCCGGCCACGTGCTTGCGATCAACGGCACGCCTCCTGCATGAGCCTGCGCAGCCCGGATGGAGCGCAGCGCAATCCGGGTATCTTTCCACGACTGTCAAAATCCCGGACTGCGCTGCGCTCCATCCGGGGGTACGGTGCGTGCCCATGCGTTTTGCTGCGATTGCCGACATCCACGGAAACTACCTCGCTCTGGAATCTGTCCTCGCGGACATCCGTGCTCAGGGCATCAGCGATATCGTCAACCTCGGAGACATGCTGAGCGGTCCGCTCGATGCGCGGCGAACCATCGAGATCCTCATGCAGCTCGACGCCGTGCACGTGCTCGGCAATCACGATCGCTATCTGATCGACCGCGTTCCGGAAAAGATGGGCTGGTGGGATCGTCCCGCCCATGCAGCGCTCGACGCCGCGCAGCTCGACTGGCTGCGCGCGCAGCCGATGACACGCGTGTTCCGCGATCGGGTGTTTCTCTGCCACGCGACACCCGAGAACGATGAGGTCTATTGGCTCGACACTGTGCATTGCGACGGCGCGGTGGCGCTGTCGCCGCTCGATCGCATCGAGCAGTTTGCGGGAGGGATCACGCAGTCGCTCATCCTCTGCGCCCACACCCATCTCGCCCGCGCCGTCCGCCTGCGCGACGGCCGCGTGATCGTCAATCCCGGCAGCGTGGGCAGTCCCGGTTTTCGCGACAAGCATCCATTCCCGCATGTCGTCGAAGCCGGCACGCCGCACGCCCGCTATGCCGTCCTCGAATTTGTCGATGCAGCCTGGCAGGTGACGTTCCGCCATGTCGTGTATGATCACGAGGCGATGGCCGCGCTGGCGCGTCGCAACGGCCAGCCGGAATTGGCGAACGCGCTGGCGACGGGATGGATCAAGTAGCTGTTCACTACGGACGCTTCAACAGCTTCATCGGATCGGCCACCTTCTGCTTCAGCTGCTCGAACGTGCATTGTCGCGGCGCCTTGTCGGGACGCCAGCGCAGGATCGAGGTGCCGTGGCGAAACCGCTCGCCGCTGAAATGGTCGTAGCAGACCTCGAGCACGAGCTTCGGCTTCAGCGGACACCATTTCGCCGAGCGCTCCGTCGACCAGCGGCTTGGTCCGCCCGGCGCGTTGCCGGTGAACCCGGGCTCGCCGATCAACGCTTCGAGCCGGTCGGTCAGGGCTGGTTTCGCCTCCGCCTTGATGGCCGAGGTGAAGCCGACATGGTGCAGCAAGCCGCCATCGTCGTAGAGCCCGAGCAGCAGGGAGCCGACCACCTTGCGTCCGGCGATCCTGTTCGTGGCGTAGCGGAAGCCGCCAATGACGCAATCGGCGCTGCGGAATTTCTTGATCTTCTGCATCCCGTCGCGATTTCCCGCCTGGTAGGGCAGGTCGGTGCGCTTGGCGATGATTCCATCGGAGCCGCCGCCGGATTGTGCCAGCCATTTCCTGGCGGTGGCGTAACTCGCTGTCGCGGGAGACAGCCGGAAAATGCTGCCCTTGAGGTAGGATTCCGCAAAAGCGTCCAGGGCCGGCCGTCGCTCGCGCAGCGTCTTTTCAGCCAGCCCTTTGTCGCGGGCCGTCGCGAGCAGATCGAAGGCGAGATAGAGCGCCGGCGTCTCCGCCGAGAGCCTCTTCACGCGGCTCGCAGCCGGATGAATCCGCTGCAGCAGCGCGTCGAAGGAAAGGCCTTTGCCGTGCGGCACCACGAGCTCGCCGTCGAGCGTGAAGTGGTCCGCCTTCAGCCCCGAGGCGGCGGCGACGACTTCCGGGAAGTAGCGTGCGAGGTCCTCGCCCGACTTCGAGCGCAGATCGACGTTGCCGCCGTTGCGCGACAGCAGGCAGCGGAAGCCATCCCATTTCGGCTCGTACTGCCATTCCTTGCCGCGCGGGATTTCATCGACCGAGCGCGCCTCCATCGCAACGAGAGAGGCCGATCTTCGGGCGCGCTTCGCGGGTGGGGCTGGCAAGGGCGGGACTCGTCATACGCTGAATACGCCCCATCAACGCAAAACGGCCGGCTTTGGCCGGCCGTTTCGAAAATAATCTTCGAGGTGGATCAGACCGCGGAGGTGATCCACTGCTGCAGCTTCGCCTTCGGCGCAGCGCCCACCTGGCGGGAGGCCATCTCGCCGCCCTTGAAGATCATCAGGGTCGGGATCGACATCACGCCGTACTTGGACGCGGTCTTCGGGCTCTCATCGACGTTGAGCTTGACGATCTTCACCTTGTCGCCCATCGCGCCGGCGATCTCATCGAGGGCAGGCGCGATCATGCGGCAGGGGCCGCACCATTCGGCCCAGAAATCGACGACCACGGGGCCGTTCGCCTTGAGCACTTCGGTTTCGAAATCCGCGTCGGAAACCTTGCCAACGGCCATTGGGAGTACCTCACTCGGTTGAAAGAAGCGGCGCGACCTGGAATCGCGCCCGGGATCATGGATCCAACCTATGAACGGCCTCTTGCCGGGTCAAGGAGGCTCACGCCGAGATGAAGGGATGCCAGCGCCGCGTCCAGCGCGGGGGCCGAAATCTCCATGTATTCAAGGGCCTCGGTCCAGAGCAGAACGGCCCTGATCGGGGTTTGGGGATAAAGCTGCGACAGCACCGCCCGGTACAGCGCAAGCTGGCGGACGTAGGCCGGCGGCGCCTCGGCGGCGCTCCTTGGAGCCGCCTGGTTGGTCTTGAAATCGACGATCAGCACCTCATCGGAGCGAACGACCAGCCGGTCGATCTGCCCCGACACCAGGGCCGGGGGGCGACCCGGTCGCTCCAGCCTGCCTGCTATGGCGACCTCCGCCCGGCTGCCGGGGCCGAAGACCGCGGCGAAACGCGGTTCGGCGATCAAGGCGAGCACCTTGTCGGCCAGCGCGGTACGGTCGGCCTCCGGCCAGTCCGAGGCATTGCGGGCCATGAAGCCGAGCGCGGCCTCGCGCCGGCGCGCGACGGCGATGTCGGGCAGGGATTGCAGCAGCCGATGCACCAATGTGCCGCGCTGCAGCGCCAGCGCGCGCGACTGGATTGATTCGCCTGACCGCACGCTGCGGCCTTCCTCGGCGGACTGGCCCGAGGGGCGCACGGGATCATCGTCGATGGTCTCGCGAGGGGCGGGCGTTCGCAGCCAGTCCGGCAACGCGATGGTCTGGTGCATTGATGGCGCGGGCGTGCCCAGCGCTGCGACATCCTCCGGCCGGGCGAATCGGGTCGCCTTGCCCAGCGGCGTCTCGATGACCTGCTTGTCCAGGCCCGAGCCGGCGAGTCCGGTGTTGACGAGATCGTACCAGCTCAGCTTGCGGACCGTCTTCATGTTGCCGGGGATGCAGCCGCCGACGATCAGCCGGTCGGCCGCGCGCGTCATCGCGACATAGAGCAGGCGGCGGTATTCGTCCTCGGTCTCCTCGAGCATCGCCTTGCGCGCCTCGGCGACCGGCTTGGGATCATCGGCCTTGCGCCCGGCCCAGACCACGACCTTGCCGCCATTGCCGCGCGGCACGTGGATCAGGCGCAGCCGCTGCGAATCCGCGGGCGAGGATGTGGTGTCGACCATGAACACGACGGACGCCTCCAAGCCCTTGGCGCCGTGCACGGTCATCACCCGCACCTCGTCGCGCGAGATCTCCATGTCGCGCTTCACCTCGGTGTCGGCCGAGCGCAGCCAGGCCATGAAGCCCTGCAGTGAGGCCGGCGCCTTGCGCTCGTAGTTCAGCGCGAGCTCCAGGAATTCGTCGAGCGCATCATTGGCCTCGTGCCCGAGCCGGCGCAGGATGCGCGCGCGCCCGCCGTCCCCGCCGAGCAACCATGCATAGAACGCGAACGGCGTCTCCTCGCGGGCACGGATCTCGCAGGCTTCCAGGCGCCGCAACGCCGCGGCGAACTTCTCGCTTGTGCCCGCATGTTCGCCGAGCGCGCGGCGCAGCGAGCCTTTGCGGTCCCAGGCCAGCGTGAACAGGTCGTCGTCGTCGAGCCCGAACAGCGGGCTCTTCAGCGCAACCGCGAGCGCGAGGTCGTCCTGAGGCAACAGCAGCGCGTCGGCGAGGTTCATCAGGTCGATGATGGCGATATGCTCTGTGAGCTTGAGGCGGTCGGCGCCCGCGACCGGAACGCCAGCATGCTTCAACGCCTGGATCACGGCGTCGAAGGCGTTGCCGCGCCGACGCACCAGGATCAGCATATCGCCATAACGCAGCGGGCGGCGCTCGCCCTCATGCCCCGTCAGCGTGCCGCTCTCGACCAGCCGCTTGATCTCGGTCATGATGCGGCGCGCGAGCTTGACTTCTGGGCTGGTGACCGCGACGCCGTCGAACGGCGCGCGCCAGCCCTCGATGTCCTGCCTCTCATCGGCCTCTGCGAGATCCCACAGCTCGATCACGCTCGGTCCTGCATCGGCTAGCGCATTGTGCAGGGGATGGCCGATATCGACCGAATGGATGCTCTTGTAGATCAGGGGATCGCGGAAGACGTGATCCACTGAATGCAGGATCGTCGCGCCCGAACGGAACGAATAGGTGAAGGCGACCGGATCGAATTTTAGCCCGGCCGCCGTGAACCTGCGATGCAGCTCGCGCCGGCGCGCGTCGAATTCGTGGGGCGCGGCGCCCTGGAACGAGAAGATCGACTGCTTCTCATCGCCGACCGCGAAGATGGTGCGGTTCAACCCCTCGCGCGCGCCTTCGCCGGCCGTGAACTCCGAGATGATGTGCGCGACGATGTCCCATTGCCGCGGGCTCGTATCCTGGGCTTCGTCGATCAGGACGTGGTCGACGCCGCGATCGAGCTTGTAATGCACCCAGCCCGAGGCGACGCGGTTCAGCATCGCCAGCGTCTTGTCGATCAGATCGTCATAGTCGAGCAGCCCACGCTCCTGCTTCTCGCGGCGGTAGTTCGCGGCAGCGGCGGTCGCGATATGCAGCAGGGCCGCGGTACGGTCCCGCATGGTTACCGCGCGGCGCTTCTCGATCAATCCTGCAAGGCGCTGGACTTCCGCTTCGAACAGGCGCGCGACGGACGGGTTGTGGTCGCAAAGCTTCTTCGTCAGCACCGCTTTGCGCGGGAGTTTCTCGTCGGTGAGGAAGACGCAGAGATAGGCATCGACCTGAGCGCTGCCGGAAAAGACCTTTGCCTCGCGCAGCCGGGCAGCCTGGTCATTGTCCGACTTGCTGCCGTCTTCCAGCGCAGCGGCGATGTCGTCCCAGCGCGATCGGGGCAGGAACGGACCGTCGAGAATCTCTGTCTCGACGTCCTCGATGCGATCGCCGCTGTCGGCACCCAGGACGGCTGCCATTTGCGCCGCCGCGGCCTCTGCGGTACCAGCCTCGTCGGTCCAGGCCATGAAATGATCGCGGCTGAGACACGCTTCCCGCACGACCTCCTTGAAGGTGACATCCGCGGCGCTCGCCATTGCCGTCAGCAGCGCGCGGCCGGTGACGCTATCAGGGGCGCGTGCGGCCTCCAGCAGCACCTTCAGATTGGCGCGTTCCATCATGTCGGTCTGGTCGCGTTCGTCGATCACGGCAAAGCGCGCCGGCACGTTGGCCTCGAACGGAAATTGCTGGAGCAGGCGCGTGCACAGGGCGTGGATGGTCTGCACCTTCAGCCCGCCCGGCGTCTCCAGCGCGCAGGCGAACAGTTTTCGCGCATCGCGTCGCAGTTTTGCGCTCGGATGCGGGATGCCGACGGCTCGGATTGCCGCATCGAGTGCGGAATCGTCCAGCGTCACCCAATGCCCGAGCGTGGTGAACACGCGCTCGGCCATGTTGGCGGCGGCGGCCTTGGTGAAGGTGATGCAGAGGATCTTTTCCGGCGGTACGCCCGACAGCAGCAGGCGGATCACGCGCTGCACCAGCACATGGGTCTTGCCCGAGCCGGCATTGGCCGACACGAAAGCCGAGGCGGTCGGATCCGACGCGCGCGCCTGCCGCGCGCGCACCTCATCCGGGATGGGTCGGGGCGCCTTCACCATTCCTCGATCCCCAATCCGCCGGCCGCCGACCATTCCTTGATGCGGGCGAGGTCGTCATAGGTGCCGTAGCGGTTCGCCCACATCGGCAGATTCAGCGAGGTGTAGGCCTGGTTCTCGTCCTCGAAGGCGCGGACCAGCGCTTCCAGCTTGGCCCTTGCGTCGGCGGCGGCCGTATCCGGCGGGATCGGCTCGTCACCTTTATTTATCTTGAGCTGGACGATCCGCTCTTCGCCGGGCGGATTGTTGCCGCTGAGACGGACATAGACGAGCTGACTTACCGATGAACCGGCGTCGATATCAGGGAAACCGCCTTCGCGCAGGATTGCAGCCTCCAACGTCAATTGCGGCGACAGCCCCACGCGAACCTGCTTGTCGCTTGGCGGCTGTCCGGTTTTGTAGTCGAGGATGGCATAGGAGCCACCCTTCCGCCGCTCGATGCGGTCGGCGACGGCAGAAAGGCGGAAGCTGCGGTCATTGTCGAGCGCGATCGAGATCTCGCCGCGTATCTCCGCCGCGATGGCCTCGATCGCGTCGCGCCGCGCCGTCTCCCATTCGCCGAACCAGCGCGCGATGCGCTGGAAGCGCGGCCACCATAGCGCACGCGCCTCGGGACGTTCCATCAGTGGCGCAAAATGCTTCTCGCCGATTGCACGCAGCACACGGGCCGGATCGTCGGGCAAACGCCCGGCATGAGTCTTGGTGAACTCGCCAAGAGCCTCGTGGATGGCGGAACCGCGATCGGCGGCCGAGAGCGGCATGTCGACAGGATCGAGCGCAGCGAGACGCAAGATGAACTTTGCGTAGATCGTGTAGGGATCGCGCAGCCAGTCCTCGACGGCGGTGACCGACATGCTTGTCGGCCGCGTCGCGCGTGGTGGCCGCGGCTCCGGTTGCTTGATCGGCTCGACCTTGGCGGGCTGGTCCAGCGCGGTGGCGAACTGCACGTATTTCTCGCCGGCGCGAATGGCCGCCATCCAGAGGTCGTCGCCTGCCACCGCTTCCAGCCGGTGCAGGAAGCGCGAAGCCACGGCCGGTGCGCCGCCGGCCTTGGCGGAATGGGTGAGGATCACCTCGTCGCCGCCGAGCAACTGCGCGAAATCATGCGCGGACAGGCCGATGCGGCGCTCCGGCAGGTCGAGCCCCAGTTCGTGCCGCATCGGCCGGCTGAGCCAGGGATCGATGCGCGGGGCCGGCGGCCAGACACCTTCGATCAGACCACCGACGATGATGCGGTCGGCCTGCATCAGGCGGGATTCCAGCGGGCCGTAGATCTGCAAGCGCGCGCCCGGTCTGTCGCGCCGGCGCACCGCGCGGTCGCTGAACGCCGTCTGGAAGACGTCGGGGTAATCGGGCAGCGGCACCATCAATCCGCTGGTCGTGCCCCCGCGCAGGAGGTCGTCGAAGGCATTCGCGAGTGCGAGACCATCGCGATCCTCGAAGGCGAAAGGAATCCCCTGCTCGTCGCGGGACAGCTCGATCATGACCTCGCGATGCCGATGCGCAATCTCGGCGAAGTCGTATGATCTCGATGAGGGGAGGCTCTCGACCGGCGCCAGCGCCTTCTGCAAGACCTCGATGAGCGCCTGGATGCGATCAAGATCGTCCGCCTTGAGGCGCGCGCGTGGCTCGGCCTTATGCAGCGCGGACATCTCGCTGCGCCACAGCTTTGCCAGCTCCTCGCCGAAGCGACGGAATTCGCGCAGGAGGCCTGCGGTGCCCGCGGGTGGGCGCGTGCCGCGCAACAGCGCGAGCTCGAGTCCCTCGATCGCCGCCTTCCATGCGCCGGGCGCGCGGCCGAGCCGGCACAGCGGATGCTTCAGCATCGCCAACAGTGTCGGCGGCTCCAGGCCCTTGGTCGCGGCCTCCGCAGCGAGGCGAGCAAAGACGCCGGCCGACGTTTCCATCAACACATCGCCGCCGGAATCATCGAAAGCGAGATCCCATCGGGTGAGCGCCGCCATCACCCGCCGCGCCAATGCGCGATCCGGCGTCACCAGCGCCGCCGATTTGTCGAGATGGCGCGCCTCGCGCATGGCGATGGCGATGGCGAGCGCCTCCATCTCGGGGTTGGGGGCTTCGACGACCGCAAGGTTCGTCATGCCGGCGGCGATCCTCGCGGCGACATCAGGCTGCTTCAGCCGGTCGTGCCAGACCTCCGTCTTGGCCGACGGTCGCATCGATTCCGAGGCGAGCAGATCGCGGCCGCCTTTGGCCGGCGGCTGAAGAATCTCGACATCGCTGCGCTTGATGCCGAAGCGATCCAGCAGTGCATGCATGGCGTATTGCGGATGGTTTGAGGCCGGATGCTCCGCGAATTTGCCGAGCGCGTCGCGCACGCCGCCGATGCTGCGCCAGGCATCGTCGTCGAGATCGGTGTCGAGCCCCGGCAGCACCACCGCTCCATGCGGCAGCGATGCGACCGCGTGGAGGAATTTCGCGGTGGCGGGCATCGAGCCGGTCGAACCCGCCGCGATCACCGGTCCGTTCGGATGCGCGGTCAGGCGCCGGGCTTCGGCCGCGATCAGGAGATCGCGCCGCGCCGCCGGCTCGATCCGGTTGATCTCGGCGAGATGACTGGGCCAGGCGATCCGCGCGATCCGCAGAAACTCGAGCGAGTGCTGCCAATAACGATCGAGGTTGTCGGGCACGAGCCCATCGAGCGTGCTCCAGTCGACGCCGCGCGTGACCATGTCGTCGATCAGGCGCGCGAGATCTCCGGCCAGCGCAAGCGTCGATGCAGGACCGCCGACGACCAATGGGGACAGCACCGGGCCCTTGGCCCAGGCCGCGACCAGCTGCGCCAGCGTCAGCCGGCGTTCGAGCTCGCCGAGCCGCGGCGGAATGTCCAGCGGCGTCGCGCCGGAGAACTGCTCGCCTTCATCGGCGAAGGCGAGCTCGTCCTCGTCGATGTCGCCGAGCGCGACGATGCGCGGCAGCACGACGGCGTCTGCCTTCATCTCGTCGAGAAAGATCTCGCGGATGACGCGCATTGCGCGTCGCGTCGGCAGGTACAGCGTGGCATCCGCCAGCCGCGCAGGTTCATTGCGGGCCTGAAAGCCCTCGACCAGCCGGCCGTCGAGCAGGGCCGAGACGACCGTGCGCAGGAACGGAACTGAGATGGGGACGCTGAAAACGCGCATGGACTGCCTGATTCGAAGGATCAGGCAATATAGGGAGGCGAGGTCGAATGGTCATGGGGCGAGGCGGGATCTTCCCCGCTGTTCGTCGGGCTGCAGGACTAGCTTCGAGGCTGGCCCTACACCACGCTCTCGAGAAACGCCTCCTCTGCCGCATGCACGGCATCAGGCGTGCCGACATGCATCCAGACGCCGTCGAGGCGAAGGCCGAACAGCCGCTCCTGCTCGTTGGCGCGATCGAACATTCTCGTCAGCGAGAATTCGCCCCCGGGCGCATCGGCAAAGATCGACGGCGACAGGATCGCCGCGCCGGCATAGACGAACGGAACGACTTCCTTCTCCTTGCGCTTGCGCAGGGCGCCATCCGGCAGCATGCCGTAATCGCCGCGGCCGCTATAGCCGATGCTGGTCGCGGTCGGTGCCATCAGGAGCAGGATGTCCATGCGCGCGGGGTCGAAGGTTTCGGCAAGCCGCGAAAGATTCGGGCGCACACCGTCGATCCATAGCGTGTCGGAATTGACGTGGAAGAACGGCGCGTGGCCGAGCAGCGGCAGCGCCTTGACCACGCCGCCGCCGGTGCCGAGCACCTGATCGCGCTCGTCGGAGATGATCACGCGCGGATGCTGGCGCGATGCGGTGTGATTGATGATCTGGTCCGGCAGGTAATGGACATTGACCACAGCTTCGGTCACGCCTGCCCTGCCGAGCTTGTCGAGCACGTGGTCGAGCAGCGGTTGGCCGGCCACCGGCACCATCGGCTTCGGCATCTTGTCCGTCAGCGGACGCATGCGCAGGCCAAACCCTGCGGCGAGCACCATGGCCTTGGTCGGTTTGACGGGCATCCTTCGCTTTCTCAGACCTTTCGCCTTCGCAGCAACCCTAACACGAGGCTCGATCAGCCGCACGGCATCTCGACCGCCTTAGCCAGCCGCCGTGACGGTTGTACGACGGGTGTTGCCGTCACGCTCCAACGGCTGTGGAACGCGCCTTTTTCTTCTTGTCGCCCACCTTGAGGAAATTGACGCCGATCTGGTCGCCATTGACCCAGGCAAGCTCGCAGCGCCGATAGGCGAGCCCGGTCGACGACAACAGGAGAAAGAATTCCTTGAGGTGCAGGCCTTCGACCGAACCGTCGATGGTCAGCTTGGCGCCGCTCTCGGAGACGTCCTCCATGGTGCAGTCGCGTCGCCAGGTGCCGTCGATTCCCATCATCTGGGCCGGAATCCCGCGTTCGAAAACAACCCGGCTGTTGCCGCGCTGGTCCGTCTTTACCGCCATCTGCCCGCTCCAGCCCCGCAATTCTCCGGCTCCCTCGCCGCCAGAATACCGGCGTGTTGGCTAACGGCCGGTAAATCGGGCCCTGAATCAGGCTTGAGGCGGGGGAACGTTGGCGAGATACCAGGCACGCAGGGTTCCGAGCGCGGGGTGCGCCAGCGAGCGCTGGAGATAGGTCCAGATTCGCGGTTGGTGACGCAGATAATGCGGCTTGCCGTCGCGGCGGTTGAGCCGGGCGAAGGTGCCGAGCAGGCGCGTGTTCCGCTGCGCCGACATGATGGCATAAAGTTCGGCGAAGCCGGCGGCATCGAAGCCCGTGTCCTGCGCACGCCGTGCCTTGATGTAGCGCGACAGCAGCGTCAGCTCGACGGTCTCGGGCACGTCGATGCGGGCGTCCTGCAGCAGCGACACCACGTCGTAGGATTGCGGTCCGAGCACGGTGTCCTGGAAGTCGATCACGCCGACCCGCTCGATGCCGGTGCGATTTTCGAGCCAGATCAGGTTGGGCGAGTGGTAGTCGCGAATGACCCAGGTCTTCGGCGCCGACAGCGGCTTCACGAGCAACTCGCGCCACATCGTGAAGAACTCGGAGCGCGCCTCATCGCTCAGCGGTGCGTTGCGATCGGGCAGATACCATTCCGGCATCAGCCCGATCTCGACAAGCAGCGCTTCGGTGTCGAAGACGGGAATGGCATAGGTCTGATCCGCGAGCGGCAATGTTGCCGGCAGCGTCTTGCCATGCAGCGTGGCCAGCACATCGGTCGCGGCCTCGTAGCGCTCCGCGATCGGGCGCGGAGGATCGCCCTCGATGACGCCTTCACTGCCGAAATCCTCGGTGATCAGGAAGCCATGATCGAGATCGGAATGATGGATCGCGGGCGCGGAGATGCCTTGCGCGCGCAGGCCTTCGGCGACCGCGACGAAGGGTCTGACATTCTCGGCGAGATGCACGGCGGCGCTGTAGGATTTTCCGTTGTAGAGGGCCGCGCCGTCGGGCCGCTGCGGAAAGTTCATGAGAATGACGGTTTCGCCCTCGCGCAGCAGCCGCGCATAGGAGCGGGTCGAGGCGTCCCCGGCCATGCGCCTGCGTGTCGCATCCATATAGCCGGATGCATCGAGGAATTCCCGCAGCGCCTTCAGCCGCGCGACTTGCGCGGCGCACCTGCCATGGCCCGTGATGTCGGCGGCGCGTGCATTCGAGCCCAGTGCCGGCCGGTGCGTCAGTGCGATGTCGATGCGGTCCTCAGGCATCGCCGACGGCGCACGCTCGGGCCATTCGATCAGCAGCAGCGTGGCATCGGGGAGCGGCGACAGCCCGATCTCCTCGAGCTCGCTCTCGTCCTCGACCCGGTAGAGATCGGCATGCAGCACCGGGAAGGGCGGCAGCTCGTAGCCCTGAACCAGCGTAAAGGTCGGGCTCGGCACTTCCAGCTCCTCGTCGCCGGCGAGATAGCGGATCAGGCTGCGCGCCGCCGCGGTCTTGCCGGCACCGAGGTCGCCGGTGAGAGTGATGACGTCGCCGGGGCCGATCAGCAGCGCGAGATCGGCCATCAATTGCGCAGTCGCCGTCTCGTTGTGGAGCGCGACCGAGAATGTGATGGGTTCGCTCATTCGGCGGCGTCGCGATGCGCCGCCTGGTCGGTTGGGAAGTCGCAGATCACGACCGTGCCCCGGCCGACCGTCGAATCCACCCGCACCTTGCCGCCGTGCAACTCGACGAAGGAGCGCACCAGCGACAGGCCGAGCCCGGCGCCGCGGTGACGCGAGCCCTGCGAGCGGCTTTCGAACCAGTTGAACACCTTGTCCTTCATGTCGGCCGGTATTCCAGGGCCTGAATCTGTCACGGTGAAGACCACGCTGTGTTCGGTGCGCCGCGCGCTGATCCCGACCGTGGAATCCTGTGGAGAGAACCCGACGGCATTGGCAAGGAGGTTATAGAGCACCTGCACCACACGCTTCTCGTCGCCGGTGAAGCTGCCGACATCTGGCGCGATCTCGACCTTGAGACGGATACGGTCGGTGGCGAGCCGGTCCTGGATACCCTCGGCGGCGAGCTCGATGGCCTTGCTGACGTCGACCTGCCCGAGTTCCAGCTTCATCGCGCCGGCGTCGATGGTGGCGAGATCGAGGATGTTGTTGGTGAGCGCGAGCAGCGCGTTGGTCGATTTGGTGACGTAGTCGAGATATTCGGCCTGCTTCGGCGTCAGCGGCCCGGTCGAGGGATCGCTGAGGAAATGCGCAAAGCCGATGATGGTGGTGAGCGGCGAGCGCAGCTCGTAGGAGACGTGGTGGACGAAATCCACCTTCATCTGGTCGGCAGCCTCCAGCGCCTCATTGCGCTCGCGCAGCGCCCGCTCGACATTCTCGGTGTCGGTGATGTCCTGGAACGTCAGCATGGTGGCGCCGTCGGGCAGCGGCCGGATCATGCCGTCGAGCACGCTGCCGTCCTTGCGCTCCAGCTTCAGCGGCACGTCGGCGCGGTTCTCGATCGAGGTGATGGCCTCGCGGATCTGACGCCAGACGACGGGATCGTCGTAGAGCTGATGGCACCAGCCTTCCACTGTCTGGATGTGCGGCTCGTCGCGCATGGCGTCGCTCGAGAGCTTCCACATCCGCACGAAGGCCGGATTGAACAGCTGCGCCTTGCCGTTGCTGCCGAACACCGCCACGCCCTCGGCGAGGCTGTCCAGCGTCTCGCGCTGAACCCGGATCAGGCCGTCGAAGCGGCGGGCGAGGTCGAGGCTTTCGGTGACGTCGTCGAAGAGATAGGTGACGCCCCCTTCCGGATTCGGCGTGGTGACCACCGAAAGCGCGCGGCCGTCGGGCAGGAACCAGGTGTCCTTGGCGGTCTCGACTGCGCGATAGGCTTCGTGCAGCTTGGCTTTCCAGGCGCGGAAGTCAGGCTGCTCCGGCAATTTGCGCGCCGCGCGGAGCTGGTCGAGCACGCTGGAATCGTCGGGATTGGCGTCGAGGAAGGTGCGGTCGAGGTCCCACAGCCGCCGATAGGAATCGTTGTAGAAGGCGAGGCGGCGCTGGCCGTCGAACACGGCAACGCCGGAAGAGAGCTGGTCGAGCGTACGGCGGTGCGCCTCCGCCATTCGCACCAGCGCCGAGCTCAGCGCCTCCGCCTCGCTGGCGTCGATCGCGATGCCGACGCTGCCGCGGCCGACATTGACGGCGCGCACATCGAAGATGCGCCGCTCGCCGCCGATCACGATCGGCAGCCGCGAAGTGAAGTTGGCGGCGTCCTTCAGCTCCCGCTCCATCGCGGTGCGGTCGGCGCTGTCGAGCAGCTCGAGCTTGCGCTCCTGGGCATCGGTGACGCTGTTCGCCTCGGTGGCGCGCACATAGGCCGGGTTGGCGTAGGTCAGTGCGCCATTCTCGCCCTTGGCCCAGATCGGCCAGGGTGCGGCGGCGGCAAAGCCGCGCAGCATCTCGGTTTCGTCGGAGAGTGCCTTGTAGCGCAGATTGGTCTCGGCCAGGTCGCGGCGGAGGCCCGAGAGCTCGCGAATCCGGACGATGGCCTGGCCGCCGATGGCGCGGCCGATCGCCTCCAGCGTATGGCCGTGCGCGGTGGTCAAGGTCAGCTGGAACCCGTCGCCACGATCGCGCAACGCGTCGACCGCATGGTCCATCTGGAACGCGGGCTCCGGCGGCAGCCAGGTTCCGAACGCGAGCACGCGCTGCGGCGAGGAATCACGCGGCAGCACCATCGAGATGTCGCCGGAAATCTGCGCACGGTTGTCGCCGGCCGGCCAGGAGATCAGGATCTGCGGCTCCGCGAACAGCAGCGCGCCGAAGCGGTCGGCCTGGAGCTGCAGTTCCCCGATTCGGGCACGCAGCCGCGCCTCGCTGTTTGCCGTGCGCACGCGCGTGCGCATCAAGAGGATCGCGGCCATGACCGAGAAGCCGAGCAGAGCCAGCGCGGTGGCGAGCACCGCGAGTTCCTGCCGGTTGAAATCCAGCATGACGGAGAGAGTGTCGATGAGGTCGGCGGCCTGAGCCGGCGCAGCCGGCAGCAGCGCTGCGAGAGCGCCACCCACCAAGCCGTTGCGCGCCAACGATGTGCACGACAACAGCGTCCGACGCATCGACACGATCACGCCTGACATAGTTGCCCCAAGACCGCACGAATCTGCGCGCGGCGACCCCCGTCGCGCGCGAATCAAAGGACAATACCCTCACCGCGACTCCGCCGGTAAGAGTCCAGATCGTGAACGCAAAGGCGGCCCCACAAAAATGCCGGGCGCGTTGTTCCAACACACGTCGTTCTCTGGGATGATTCGGCTGGAATCGTGCTGGGTTAGCGGCCGGTCGAGCCGAAGCCGCCGGCGCCACGATCGGTCGTCGACAAGTTGGCTACGGGAACCAGCGCGGCCTGCATCGCCGGCGCGATCACCATTTGGGCGATGCGCTCGCCGCGCTTGATCACGAAGGGCGCCGCGCCGTGATTGATCAGGATCACCTTGATCTCGCCGCGGTAGTCCGCATCGATCGTGCCCGGCGAGTTCAGCACGGTAACGCCGTGCTTGGCCGCCAGGCCGGAGCGCGGCCGAACCTGGGCCTCGTGCCCGGCGGGCAATGCGATCGCAAGACCCGTCGGCACCAGCGCATACCGGCCGGGGGCGAGCGTCATCGGCTCATTCTCCGGCACGGCGGCCATCAGGTCGAGACCGGCAGCCTCCGCCGTCTGATAGGCCGGCAGCGGCAGACCTTCGGCGTGGGCGAGGCGCTGCAGTTCGACCGTGACCGTCGTGCTCAAGATGCCGGCTCCCGGGATTTGTCGGTCACGCTCCTTGCGATATGCGCGACCAGCTCGATAGCGACCTGTTCCTTGGTCATCACCGGCCAGGAATCAACCGCAATCTCGCCGTTCTTCGCATCGTTCTTGCGGCTGAGGAGGTGGACCGTGTTGCGGTCGCCGCCCATCACGCCAGTCGCCGGCGAGACGTCATTGGCGACGATCCAGTCGCAGCCCTTGCGGGCGAATTTCGCTTTGGCGTTGTCGATGAGGTGTTCGGTCTCGGCGGCAAATCCGATCACCAGTGGCGGGCGCCTGTCGGTCAGCTTCGAGATCGTGGCGAGGATGTCCGGGTTCTCGACCAGCTGAAGCGGCGGCATGCTGCCTGCGGTCTTCTTCAGCTTCTGTTCGCCCTCGTTGGCGACGCGCCAGTCGGCGACCGCGGCGGCGAAGATCGCGACGTCGGCAGGAAGCGCGGCCTGCACCTGCTCCAGCATCTGCCGCGCCGATTCGACGTGCTTCACCGTCACGCCGGGGGGATCGTCGAGATCGACCGGGCCGCTGACCAGAATCACCTCGGCGCCTGCCGCCTGCGCCGCGGCTGCAATGGCAAAGCCCTGCTTGCCTGAGGAGCGGTTGGCGATGTAGCGGACGGGATCGATCGCCTCGTGCGTGGGGCCTGCGGTGATCAGCACGCGTTTGCCGGCAAGCGGCTTCGGCACCGGCGGTCGCAGCAGCCGCTCGGCAGCATTGGCGATCTCGATCGCTTCCGACATGCGGCCGACGCCCGCTTCACCCGCTTCCGCCATTTCGCCCGAGTTCGGCCCGATCAGGACCGCGCCATCGCGCTGGAGCTGCGCGACGTTGCGGCGCGTTGCTGCGTTGCTCCACATCAGCGGGTTCATCGCCGGTGCCAGCAGCACCTTGCGGTTGGTCGCGAGCAGGATGGCGCTGGCGAGATCGTCGGCATGGCCGTTCGCCATCTTGGCCATCAGATCTGCGGTCGCAGGCGCCACCACGATCAGGTCGCAGTCGCGCGCGAGGCGGATGTGTCCGGCGTCGAACTCGCTCTGAGGGTCGAACAGGTCGGTGTAGACGCGCTCGTGGGAAAGTGCGCTGACCGCCAGCGGGGTCACGAATTGCTGCGCCGCCTTGGTCAGCACGCAGCGCACCTCGATGCGGCGCTCCTTCAGCCTGCGGATCAGGTCGAGCGATTTGTAGCCTGCGATGCCGCCGCCGATGATCAGGGTGACGCTGGCTTCGGGGAGGGCGCCGCTGCGCAGAGGCGTCGGGGCGGCGGACGCTGCTGGCGGGACCGCAAATGGCGTCAGCGGTTCCTCGCGGCCCTCGATCAGCTCCCGCAGGATGACCCGGACCTCCTCCTCCACCGATCTGCGGTTCTTGGCCGAGCGCAGCCGCAAATAGGTTTTGACGGCGTCGTCGAGCTTGCGGATGGTCAGGCTTGCCATGACGCCCCTCCAGCGCGGAATGATGGCGATGCTATCATTCACATGATTGCAATGCAATCATAGATTCCGGACGGCGATCAGGATGCCTATGAAGGTCGCGGCGATGATCCAGAGCGCCACGGTGCGCCAGCGGTTCTTGCGGCCCTCGCTGCGGCCCATCGCCGCGATGCTCTCCGGCGACAGCCTTATGCCGTCGCGGGTCATGGTCTCGAGCTGCTCGAGCACCTTCACCGACCGTTCGGCGATCTCCGGCAGGCGCATCAGGACCCGTGCAATGTCCCCGGTTCCGGCGAGCGCGCCCTGTACCCGGCCGATGGGTCCGAGATTGCGCTCGATCCATTCGCGCACCACGGGGTCGGCAATTTTCCAGATGTCGAGCTTGGGGTCGAAGCCGCGCGCCACACCCTCGACCACCACCATGGTCTTCTGCAGCAGGATCAGCTCGGGCCGCGTGGTCATGTCGAACAGGCCGGTGACCTCGAGCAGCAGCGTCAACAGCCGTGCCATCGAGATCTCTTCCGCCGTTCGATTGTGAATCGGCTCGCCGATGGCGCGGATCGCTTGCGCGAAATTCTCGACCGAATGATGCGCGGGCACGTAGCCAGCCTCGAAATGCACCTCCGCCACGCGGCGATAGTCGCGGGTGATGAAGCCGAGCAGGATTTCGGCGAGGAAGCGCCGCTCCTTCATCCCGAGCCGGCCCATGATGCCGAAATCGACCGCGACCAGACGGCCGGCATCATCGAGGAACAGATTGCCCGGATGCATGTCCGCGTGGAAGAAGCCGTCGCGCAGCGCGTGCCGCAGGAAGCTCTGGATCACCTTGCGGCCGAGATCGGGCAGGTCGACTTGCGCCGCTGCAAGGCGCTTGTGGTCGTTCAGCGCGATGCCGTCGATCCACTCCATCGTCAGCACGTTGTGGGTGGTGCGATCCCAGTCGACATCGGGCACGCGGAAATCAGGATCGTCGCGCGTGTTTTCCGCCATCTCCGACAGTGCTGCGGCCTCGAGCCGCAGGTCCATCTCCATCGCGACCGAGCGCGACATGGTGTTGATGACTTCGATCAGGCGCAGACGCCGCGCTTCGGAGGAATAGGCTTCGGCCTTGTGCGCGACGAAGAAGAAATCCGAGAGATCGCGGCGGAAGCGCGTGGCGACGTTGGGCCTGAGCACCTTGATCGCGACCGACCTGCGAACGCCGTCGCGCAACACCTCGCCGCGGTGCACCTGGGCGATCGAGGCCGCCGCGACCGGCGGGCCGAAGCTTGCGAAGATGTCCGTCAGCGGACGCTCCAGCGACGTCGTGATCGCAGCTTCCGCCTCGGCCTGCGAGAACGGCGGCAGGCGATCCTGGAGGCTTTCGAGGTCGCGCGCCATGATGACGCCGACCACGTCGGGGCGCGTGGCCAGGAACTGCCCGAGCTTGAGATAGGCCGGGCCCATCCGCGTCAGCGCGCGCGCGATCCGCGGGCCGTGCTTGGTGCCGCGGCGTTCGACGAGTCGCGCCAGCTTCAGCGCGAGCTGTCCCGGCGGCGGCACCAGGCTCGGATCGACCGAGCCGAACACGCCCTCGCGCGCGAACACGAACGCGGCGCGGATCAGGCGCGCAATGTGGGTGAAGGCAGAGATCACAAACGCCAGCCCGAATGCAGTGCGACGATGCCGCCGGAGAGCGTCTGCCAGCTGACGCGGGCAAAGCCGGCCTCGCGGATCATGTCCGCGAACGCAGCGGGCCTTGGAAACTTGCGGATGGACTCGACGAGATATTGGTAGGATTCGGCGTCGCCGGTGACCATGCGGCCGAGCGGCGGGATCACCTTGAACGAGAACAGATCATAGAGCTTGTCGAGCCCGGGCATCTCGACGGTGGAGAATTCCAGGCAGAGAAAGCGGCTGCCGGGCTTCAACACGCGATAGGCCTCGCGCAGCGCCAGATCGATTTGCGGCACATTGCGAATGCCGAACGCGATCGTATATGCGTCGAAGCTGCGGTCGGCGAAGCCGAGCGCTTCGGCATTACCCTCGACGAAATCGACCCGGGTGTCGAGATGCTGTTTGGCGGCGCGCTCGCGGCCGACCGCGAGCATGTCGGAATTGATGTCGCAGACGGTGGCATGGAAGCCGGGGCCGGCCGCTCTGGCGGCGCGGAACGCGATGTCGCCGGTGCCACCAGCAACGTCGAGCAGGGCGAACGGCCGGTCGCCCCTCGGCGGGTCGAGTGCCGTGATCATGATGTCCTTCCAGACCCGGTGCAGGCCACCGGACATCAGGTCATTCATCAGATCATAGCGCGAGGCCACGCTGTGAAACACGTCGTTCACCAGCGTCTGCTTGTCCCCGAGGGGAACGTTCCTGAAGCCAAAATGCGTGGTTTCGCCCGGCCGATCCATTACTCTACTCCACTGGGCGGACCATAGCGCGCCCGCCGCAATGGCGCTATCACACCGCCCTCATAAGGTGAATGCCTGACCATGCCTGAATTGCCCGAAGTCGAGACCGTCCGCCGCGGCCTTCAGCCCGTCATGGAAGGTGCGAAAATCCTCGCTGCGGAGGCCCGCCGGCCGGATCTGCGCTTTCCGTTCCAGCCCGACTTCGTGGCGCGGCTCAAGGGGCAGGTGGTCACCGGGCTCGGCCGCCGCGCAAAATATCTCATGGCCGATCTCGCCTCAGGCGACGTGCTCTTGATGCACCTGGGCATGTCGGGCTCGTTCCGTGTCATCAAGCCGGACAACAGCGTGCAGCCCGGCGAGTTTCACTATCCCAGGGGAAAGGACTCCGCGCATGATCACGTCCTGTTTCGGATGTCCTCCGGCGCCGACATCGTGTTCAACGATCCGCGCCGCTTCGGCTACATGAAGGTGATCGCGCGCAATGCGCTCGAAGACGAGCCGCTGCTGCGCGGGCTCGGCCCCGAGCCGCTCGGCAACGAATTCGACGCCGCGATGCTGGCGCGCTCCTGCGCCGGCAAGACCACCAGCCTGAAGGCGGCGCTGCTCGACCAGCGCGTGGTGGCCGGGCTCGGCAACATCTATGTTTGCGAGGCGCTGCATCGCTCGCATCTGTCGCCGCGGCGCATTGCTGCAACATTGTCGACCAAGAAGGGCGAGGCAACGGACCACGCAAAACGATTGGTCGGTGCGATCCACACCGTGCTGAACGACGCGATCAAGGCCGGCGGCTCCAGCTTGCGCGACCATCGCCAGACCTCCGGCGAGCTCGGCTATTTCCAGCATTCATTCAAGGTGTATGACCGCGAAGGCGAGACGTGCACGACGCCGCGCTGCGGCGGCACGGTCAAGCGGTTCACGCAGAATGGCCGGTCGACGTTCTGGTGCCCGAAATGTCAGAAGTGAGAATGTCAGAAGTGAGAAGGCTCGCAGCCGGGAAGTCGTGAGCCGCGGCGAGGCCACGAGCCCTGCAGGTCATTGCACGGAGCCCTTGCGACGAAGCAATCCATAGCTCTTCCGCGGTGAAGGCCTGGATTGCTTCACTTCGCTCGCAATGACGAATAGGAGCGATCTAACGCGAAGCGAAGCAATCCGGCCGGGCTGGTGACCGGATTGCTTCGTCGCCTGGGCTCCTCGACCGGACAGCGAAGAGCCCGGATGGCGTCTGAGCGATTGCCCCGCTCAGGACGCGATTGTGGTGGTCTCGTCCGCGGCAAGGTCGGCGGCGAGATGCAACATGCCGTCGGCAGCCGACATCACCTGGTCGATCAGCAGATGGGTCTTGGCTTCGAGCTCTAGCCGCGTCTCGATCCAGCGCCAGAGCCTGCGGATCTCGTCGGCCGACTTGCCGTTCGGTGCGAATTCGCTCACCGCGAGACCTTTCGCCAGCGCGTCCTGGTGGTCGTTGCGGATTGCGATCAGCGGTCGGGCGAGTACATCAGCAAGGTCGAGCGCGGCTTCCTCGGCGAGGGTATTGGCGGCGTTGTCGATGCGCTGGCCGCGGATCGGCGCCTGGTTCAATACGAAGCTGTACGGCCGCTTCCAGGCGCGAGCGACGTTGAGAGTCGAGACGGTCGCCTCGATGTCGGCGACGGTCGGGCGGGCCGGGATCAGGCAGAAGTCGGAATGGCGGATTGCGGCGGTGGTTGCCGCGCTGAGGCCGGCCGCAGTGTCGACGATCGCGAGCTCCAGGCCGCTGTCGGCCAGCATCGTCAGGCGCGGCTCGATGTTGGCGGCTTGATAGATCGGCTCGACGACGACGTCGTCATTGTTGCGGCGGCGCTGCCAGTTGGAGAGGGTGCCCTGCGGGTCGGTCTCGATCAGGCGGACAGTGAAGCCGGCCTGCTTGGCCGCCAGCGCGAGGCCGATAGCGAGCGTGCTCTTGCCACTGCCGCCCTTTTGGGTGGCCAGTACGATCGTGTGCATTGTGGATCAATCCTTTGGAGTGCCTGGGATCTTGGGTAACGCCACGCGAACGTGCATCGGTTCTCGATGCTGAGCTCTTCTCGCTCAGGACGTGCCCTGCCCGATCCAAAGGGGACCGCGGATGTCCGAATCAACCAAGGCGATGGTGGCAGAATTGGGAATGTCAGCTAGAGCATGATGTTTTTATACGGAAACATAGCCTGAATTTTTGAGGTAGTTGGTGCATTCCTCTTTGGAGAAGATATCGAGGAGTTCACCGACTTTGCGCCAAGTCGCTTCGACATCACGTGTCTG
>Ga0268287_100072_pt1 | contig 101670 bp, 86 predicted proteins | sample MetcocultureR3M_FD_191348 | JGI IMG/M metagenome (GOLD analysis project Ga0268287, IMG submission 191348) | Soil microbial communities from Anza Borrego Desert, Southern California, United States - Methanotrophic co-culture R3-M | ecosystem: Environmental > Terrestrial > Soil > Desert | place... | reverse complement strand
TCCGCCGCCATTCCGCATCGCTGAGCCAGTAGACCTGCTTTGCCATTCAAGCCTCCCTTCCACTGAGAAGCTTGAATCACAGCCGAATTCCGGATGGAATCCCTATTGAGTACAGACCCTAGCGCGCTGGTTGCTGTGGTAGTTAGCCGAACCAAGCTTGCCCAGTGTACGCCTTTTTGTTGATGGCCAGGAGCTTGTTCAGCCCGTTCGGAAATTGATTCTTTAACGGGGCCAATGTACAGGGGGGTGTGCCCCCCGCTAAGTACAACCATGCCGATCTGCCGGGGAGCTATGGGGCGGCGTCTCGTGGTCCGAAAGCTCAATCTGCTGCGCAATGTCGGCAAGTTTGACAACGTTGCCGCCGGCTCTCAACTTCCATTCAGCCGATTAACCGTGATCTATGCAGAAAATGCGCGCGGGAAGACGACGCTGGCCGCGATCCTGCGGTCGCTCGCATACGGTCGGGCGGAGCTCATTACTGAGAGAGCACGGCTCGGTGCCACACATCCACCACATGTGGTCGTTGATACCGGCGCCGGCGCGCCTGCCATATTCCAGAACGGCGCCTGGACCCGCACCGCGCCCGAGATCGTCATTTTCGATGACGCCTTTGTCGCGGAAAATGTCTGCTCCGGCATGGAGGTCGGCACGACTCACCGCCAGAACCTCCACGAATTGATCGTCGGAGCTCAGGGCATAGCCCTGACGAGGGCGCTGCAGGCGGAGGTCGATAGGATCGAGGTTCATAATGCCGAGCTCCGGGGACGGGAAAGCGCGATACCGGCGCGGCTCAGGGGCAGCCTCTCCGTTGACGCGTTCTGTGCACTAGCGCCGATGGCCCACTTGCCGCAGGCGATTGAGGACGCGGAGCGTCGTCTCGCCGCGGCACGCGACGCCGGCAAAGTCGCAGAGACATCAGTCTTACCGCCGCTCTCATTGCCGAAGATAGATCTCGATGCGCTGCGGGACCTGCTTGCCAAAGGCGTTCCCGATCTCGACGCGAGCGCCTTGAGGCGAGTTCAGGACCATCTCAGTCAATTGGGCCGCGGAGGCGAGGTGTGGGCGGGAGAGGGAATGGAATTTGCTGGTCGTCTTGCTGAAGAGGGGCATGGCGAATGCCCCTTCTGCGCCCAAGACTTGGCGGGCTCTCCGGTCCTTGCTCATTACCGCGCTTACTTTGGGCACGCCTACAACGGTTTAAAGCGCCAGATCACAGACGCGGCCCGTGCGTTCCGGGCGGCTCAATCCGGTGATGTTCCGGCGGCGTTCGAGCGCGACATACGCGAGAGTGTGGAGCGTCAGACGTTCTGGAAGGCGTTCGCCGAGGTTCCGGCCATCGAGATCGACACGGCGGCGATCGCCCGAACATGGAAGTCGGCCCGGGAGATGGTTGAGCGCTTGCTTGAGGCCAAGGGATCCGCGCCGCTGGACCCTATGAGCGTGCCGGCCGAAGTCGAGCGCGCGATCGCCGAGCACAACGCCCAGTGCGACAGAATTCGCGAGATCTCGGATCAGCTAAACGCCGTCAACAGCCGGCTGGAAACGGTGAAGGAGCAGGCGCGCGAGGCCAATGAAGCCACGTTGGCGAACGATTTAGCCAATCTACGAGCAGTCGAGGCGCGACACGATCCAGCGATGGCTCCGCTCTGCGATGCATACTTGGCGGAAAAGGCGGCGAAGGCTGCCACCGAGCAACGGCGGAGAGCTGCTCGGACTGCGCTTGATCAACACCGGCAAGCCGCCTTTCCCGCTTACGGGATTGCAATCAATGACTTCCTCCAGCGCTTTAATGCCAACTTTCGGGTGGGGGCAGTGGACCCTGCGAACACGCGCGGCGGTTCGGCGGCAAACTACACGCTCTTAATCGATGGAAATCCTGTTCCGCTGACCGCTGATCCCGGAGCGCCAAGTTTCAGCAATACCCTCAGCGCCGGAGACCGCAACACGCTGGCGCTCGCTTTCTTCTTCGCGAGTCTTCAGAACGATCCGGGGCGTGCTCAGAGAATTGTCGTCATCGATGACCCGATGACGAGTCTCGATGAGCACCGCACGCTGCATACGTTGCAAGAAGTGGATCGTCTGGCGCGTGACGTGGCCGGTATGGTGGTTCTCTCACACTCGAAACCGTTTCTGCTGGGCGTGTGGGACAAATGTCAACAATTGCAGAAAACCGCCATGGAGGTTCGACGCTCAGGGCTCGGTTCGACTTTGGCTGCATGGGACGTGAATGCTGCGATGGTGACCGAGCATGACAGGCGGTACGCGGCAGCGGTCGAGTATCTGGACCAGGCTGACCCGGCCACCGAGCGACGGGTCGCCGAATCGCTGAGACCGATGATGGAGTCATTCTGCCGCGTTGCCTATCCGAACATTTTCACCCCCGGCAGTATGCTTGGCCGGTTTCAAGATCTTTGCGAGACGCGAGCCGGCACCCCTCAAGAGATCATGAGCGCGACCAATGCCCGGGAGTTGCGCGCGCTGCTGGATTACGCAAACCGGTTTCACCACGATACGAACGCCGCATACGCGACCGAGCTAATTAGTGACGCGGAACTGTCGGACTTTACTCGCAGGACACTCGCCTTCATCCGCCGATCATAGGGTGAGCTCTCTGGGAGCTTTCGGCTGACTAGGTCGGCGTTCGCAGTCGCTCAGCAAGCATGTTAGCGACTCATACTACACAGCAGTCTAAAATTTCAGGTAGAGGGGGAGCCGTGGTGGGATACCGCAAAAAATCAGGCGGCGAAACAGAGCTCGACGCCACAGAGTCATCTGAGACTGACAGCGAGACTATTCGAGCTCTCTTTCAACAAGCGTGGGTCGCGAGCACGGGGATTGGAATCCGTGACATTGACTTTACCCTGATCAATTGGCCTGAGACAGCACGAGCCATTGGTCGGGCGTCGGAGATACTTGCATTAGATCCGGTAAAATATCGGGTGCTTTCAAGCTTCCTTGCTGATGCGCCGGACCATGAAGCTGTCCGGATGATCCGCGAGACAATCGACCGATGGGTAGCAAAAAACTGGGCTACCTTTGAGGCCGAGTGGCGAAGCGAGGCGCTCAAGCTTTTCGAGGGAAACGGCTCTGGCTATCGGGCTTTCGAAGACTTTATTGTTCGATGGCCGCAGTTAGCGTCCGATATGAAGCTGCTGGCGGATGTTATCGAAGCGCTCGACCGAGATTCGCGCGATATAGAGAATAAGGTCGAGCGGCTCAGAGCCCTTACCGGCCCAATCGCATCGATCAAACTCGTAATTGACGCAGTCAACCGGAATAACACCGGGCCCAGGGTCTCGCGCGAACTCGCGTCATTGATCGCCGAATGGGCGGGCAAGACCGTTTGGGGGGAATTGCAGTACGCTGTATGGTGCAACGACACCCGACCATACCGCGGCCAGGCTGAGCTGATAGTGTCCGACTCGGTAAAGGCGGTTGCCGCGCATCTTGCGCAATTCGGACTGACAACAGGTTTCGTGCAACGCGGATTTCGGGTTTCCGATCTTTCGGCGGAAACTAGGGCGGCGTGGCGCAGATCGCTGCGGGCTGCCATCGGCACGAATTTCGAGCTCCGTGAGGTGGTAACTGAGGTTCTACTTTGGTTCGGCCAGTTGCGCGACGATCGTGGCGTTTTGTTCACCATTCTTGAGCTTTACTCCGAGGGCCTGAACAAAGCCCTGGAGTCGTTTCGCGATCATCCATCCGAGATTGTGCAACTTCGCGCAAAGGCGGTCTTAGATTTAGCGAACGGAGAGCCCGACGCCGCCGAGCTATTGCGCATCCCTCGGCCCGTGCGAGTGGACGCCGGCACGCCAAGAGAGCAGCAGAGCGTTACCTGGATAGGCGACCCTCGTATCGAGGGGTTGATCAAGGAGGCATTAGGCGACGCGGCGCGGAAGTTCGGGGAGGAAGTCCGAAGAACGGTGGACAGCGGTGAGGAAACCCATGTTGCAATTCTGTTTGAACGTCTCCGCCATGCCCTACGCGAAATCACCGCTCGCCTAGCTGCAACAGCGGCAGAGAAAGACGCGAGCGAACGATTAGAGCTTAAGCTTGAGCATCGCATCGTGGGCAAGCGCGAGGAGGGCGGCGAAGGTGTTGGCACTGGCCGTTTCTCGGCGGACGTTTGTCTGATTTTTGAGGCTCGCTATGCCGGCGCGCAGCCATTCGCCCGGCGCGCATCCTTCCTTCAGGCCAAGCGGCTACATCGCCGTGGGTCAGCGCGAGATATCGAATATTACCCGGTCGATCGCACGCAACTTGAAGACTTGGCCGGCCAGACACTAGCGAGCTTTCTCCTGCTTATCGGTCCCACGAGCGAAGGAATAGACATGCCAATCATTCCAGCTCGGCTTTTTCTCGACCTTGCGGAGCGCGGGATGCAAGCGAACCAGATTAGTCCAGCGGCAGCGGCGCGGATCGCGCAGGGTCTCTCCACGTGGCTGGTGGAAGACGTCATCGGTCTGTGGACGGGGGACTGGAATGATGCGATCATTAATCGTGCCGCCGGCAGCGAAGGCCGCAGGCCCTACCTCCTCGCTAATTTGTCGGCCGAAATCGTCCGCAGAGGCCCAGATGGGTGGCTCTGATAGAGGCAATCGCTTTGTATCGTCGGTAGCTCCCTTAGGACTTGAGCCAACGTTAGAAGCTCAGCCGGGACGAAGCCTTGTGAGCTGACCAAAGTTCCGCCAGGTTTGATGCTGGCCGATGCTCACGAGGATATCCACTCCTCCAAACGGCAATAGTTAAGGGATTGAACCTTCTACGATTTTCTGAGGGCGACCTGAGGGTGGCGCGAAGTAGCTACGGTGACAAGCTACGAACTCTGTCACCAAGCGGAGACCGGCAGGGTACCTCGCGTTTCTTCATCGGCAGCTGAGTTCTGGTGTGAGATTGTAGACTGCTGCGGCGATGCAGACGCTGGTCTGCCTGCCCGGCCGATGCGGGAGTTCGAACTTTAGGAGAGGGGGCTACGGCACGACCAATACTGGTACCATTCCATTCGCCAGGACCTCGGATGTTTGACTTCCCAAAAACAGCCTCGTAAGGCCGCGTCGCCCGTGAGATGCCATGACGATCAAGTCGCAACCTTTGGACTTTGCTGTTTCGATGATTGCAGTAGCCGGGTGCGAATTCGGAACATGCAGAAAGTCTGAAGAAACGCCGATTTCCTCCGCCATCGATCGAACCACCTTTAACACATTGTGCGCGTGCTCCTTATGAGCTGCCTCGTAGCTATCGATCTCGTCCTGAGACGGTAGGATCGCCGAGGTGTGCCCACTCCCATAGTCAATGTACATTGCCTCCGTCACTGTAATGATCGTTGCTTTGGCGTTTAGAGCCTTGGCAAGGGCGAGTCCGTGTCTGACGCCTTTGTTCGCAAGGTCTGATCCATCGGTGCTCAAGAGGATGTTGGTATACATTCGATCTCCTCCCCGATCTGGCCAATCACCCGACGCGAATTTGTTCGTGCGCGGATGTCGAACTAGCGGCTATCCACCAGCGGCATAAAAAGTCGCTCCACGACTCATGGTGCGATTGAGCATAAACGACTTTATTCATCGAAGAGGCAATAGCGCGGCACTACTTGGTGAGCGTATCCTTGTATATTTTTCCGTCTTTCATGATGATTTTGAGATTGTTGACGGGGTCGGCAAGAAGGCTGATATCGTTCAACGGATTTCCGTCGACGAGCAGCAAATCCGCTAATGCGCCTTGTTCCACAACGCCGAGTTTGCCGGGATAAGGATTCCGCTTGCCGGATAAGGCCAGCAGTTCGGCATTGGTCGATGTAGCCATGGTCAGCGCTTCGGCGGGCGTGTACCAGCGGGCGAGTGAGGCCAGGATGGCCCCCTGTTGTCGCGCTAGCGCTGCAGAGAATAGAACATCGGTTCCCCACGCCGTCTTGATCTTGTACTTCCTCGCCAATTCGTAGGATCTCGCTATCCCGGGCCAGACCTCATCGGCCTTGGCTCTTTGAACTGAGCCTACTGGAAAGCCCAACCTCAATTCTTCGGGCAGAGGCTGCATACTCAGCCAAACACCCCTGTCTGCAATCAGTTTCGCTGTCTGTTCGTCCATGAGGAAGGCGTGTTCGATACACTTTACTCCGGCTGCAAGTGCTCCTCGAATCGCCGCAGGCGTGAAGGCATGAGCTGTGACGTAGGTGCCCCAATTCTCAGCGGCTTCAACGGCAGCACGTATTTCGGGTTCGGTGAAAGTGGTCACGTCGATCGGACTGAAAGGCGACGACACTCCGCCGCCGGCCGTCAACTTGATTTGTGAAGCGCCTTGCATGAGCTGTTCGCGGGCACGGACGCGGACCTCGTCCGGGCTGTCCGCAACCATCGCGCCGCCGGTCTGCTCCATGCGGGTGAGCATACCGCCGATCGTTCGTGGTAAATCTGTAAGCTGGCGAAAATCCCCATGGCCACTCGTCACAGTAATGACGGCGCCTGAGGGATAAATGCGTGGACCCTTGATGATACCTTCGTCAATGGCGCTCTTAAGACCAAATACCGGACCGCCCACATCTCGAACAGCAGTAAAACCGCGCATCAGGGTGTGCGTAGCCTCGTCGCCAGCAACAAGATTGAGGTAGCCGACATCGCCAAATGATTGCACCGGGGTAACTCGGATCAACATCGCATGCCAATGGTTATCGATGAGGCCGGGCATCAGTGTGCGTCCGCCGCCTTCGATATTGCGAACTTCCGCGAGGCTATCCACCGCTAGTGGGTGTAGGGAAATTGTTTCGATCTTGTTACCACGGACCAAGACATTGGAGGGAGCAGACAGCGTGGTGCTCTTGCCGTCGAAGATGCGGACATTCTGAAATAGCGTAGTCCCCCCTTCTGCCGGAGGCGCCTGCTGCGCTAGACATACTCCACCAAACCAACTCGACAGCGCCACCGCGACGGCCAGTGAACGACATGTTGCGCTACCTCGCATTCGCCGCCCCATGCCCAGAGTAATCGAGAAAACTCCCAGCATCACCCGCGTATTCCCCCTCTATGTTCTGTATCAGCGACAGGATATCTTTACGAATGATCAGAGCGGATCGCTCTGATTGCGCCGAACGATTTTCAGAGCCAGGGAGATTGCGCCAGCAACAAGAAAGGCAATGCCGATAGCGGTGAAGCCGGCCGACTCGCTGCTTAAGCCGACCGCTGTCAGCAGCAAACCAAAAAGCAGGAGGAGCATACCCGCGAGCTTCTTGACCAGAAGGATTGGTCTTTCAACTACGATCGCCATCAGCGTACTCCCTTCTTATTGATCAATTCTCGCTATGTCGCTCCACCGCCGCCCGCATGCGTAGGTCAGCCTGACCTGCGCCGTGGGATGTTAGGCCACGCCGAGCACAAATCCGAGCACCCACACTCGGCCGGGAATTCAGCAGGCATGACAAGGCGCCACAACGATGACTAACGCCAATGCCTGTAACCGCAAATGCGACGCCCTCTGCGCCACCAGCACTCCCAGCGACGACGCCGACGCCGGCGATGACGTTCCGGGAGGGGCCGCGGTGGCGGGCCTAAGCCAACTTGCGCCTTCTGTTTCAGATTGCTCGACTCGGCCGGAAGGTCTTTGGAAAGTGCAAGCGGTATGGCGTTGGCCTCGCTGGGCCGCAGAGTAACGCCGCAACCCGCGGCGAAGGTGACACATAAAAGTCCACGAAGCGCGGCGCGACGATCGACGGTGCTCATGGTTCGATCCTCTTGTTTGGTTGCTTCTTATTCTTCGAACTTAAGACATGTGGCACTCTTCTACGTAGCGAAAATCTACTGTAGCGTGTATCACATAAGAATGAAACGACAGGCGAGCTGACACAACCGGGCGGTTGACGAAGACACGCCAATGCTTCGCGGCAGGAGCAGCCAGGTGAACTCTATCACTAAATCTGGATCCATGTTGCTCGGCTTGTTGAGAACAACAATCGGCGTTCTCATCCGGATCGCGATAGTCACATGGGCCGCACTGGCCATCTATTACTCGAACTTGCCTTGGAGCTGGCTGCGCACGTTTTTAGCTCTGGCATTTGCGGCCTTCGGGATTTGGGCGCTCTGGCGTTCGCGCCAGCGGCGCATGTCCATTCTCTTCCTCGTTTTGTTTCTTGGCGTCGTGGCATGGTGGATCGCGATTCCTCCATCGCACAATCGCCACTGGCGGCCGGAAGTTGCGGTGATGCCGAGGGCGACGATTGATGGCGACCGCGTGCGCCTATCCGGTGTGCGTAACTTCAGCTACCGCAGTCGGAACGAGTTCACAGTGAGCTACGAGGAGCGTGAGGTGTCGTTGGCTCACTTGATAGCCCTGGATTTCTATGTTTCCTATTTTACTGAAGGTCCAGTTGGACACACGTTTGTGAGTTTCGTGTTCGACAATGCGCCACCGCTCGCCATCTCCATTGAAACACGTCCTGAGGTCGGCGAAGGCTTCGCGCCTGTCGCCTCCTTGTTCAAGCAATTCGAGCTGATCTACGTCGTAGGTGAAGAGCATGATATTGTAGGTGTGCGCACCAACTATCGCCACGAGCCGGTGTACCTTTATCGACTCAATACATCTGTTGAGGACGCGCGCCGGCTACTGATGGTCTATTTGACGCGCATCAACGAATTGGCCGATCAGCCGGAGTTCTACCATCTGCTGACCAACAGCTGCACGATCAATATCGTACGCTATGCAAATGCGGCGGGTAGGCGAGGACGCTTCGACATTCGACATCTGTTCAATGGACTCATCGACAGCTATCTTTACCACTCGGGCCGGATCGAGGCGACGCTGCCGTTTGATGAACTGAGGCGGCGGTCCTTGATCAACGCAGCAGCACATGCGGCCGATGGCACAGCGGATTTCTCGCAACGGATCCGCTCATCTCTGCCGACCGTGATCGGACCCTAACTCAGGAGCCCTCTCGGGCGCTGGTAATTCGCACCGCGTCTTGAGCAGCTGCATCCGTCTCGTCACGACTGGTAGCTTCAAGCGTCTCAGCTCTTCGTATCAGCGCCCTTCAGCGCCTCCCAGGCGGCCTTGTTCGCCTGATCGAACGCCTTCCGGGATTCGGCGAGCGCGGCGCTCATCACCGACCAGGACTCGCTGCCTGCCTGCTTCAGCTTCTGAAGGCGCGCTTCGGCTTCGGAGGCATCGGATTTCATCTGCTTGAGCGCCGCGTCGATGTCCCCGGTGCGGGCTGCGGCCACCTTGCCCGCGGCCTCGCCGATTTTGTCTGCGGCCTCCCGCCAGGCCCTGGCCTGTGCAGCGGCAATATCCTTGAACGTCGCTTGCTGCTGCTCGAGCTGTTTGCCCGCGCCTTCGAAGTAGGCCTTCACCTGCGCTTCGAATCCATTCCACTGCCTTTCCAGGTCGGCTTTAGCCTCCACCCAGGCCGCTTCGCCGGCCTGCGCCTTGGCCTTGAGCATCTCCTGAAATTCGTCGCGGCGCTTCGTCAGATCGGACAGGAACTGATCGGTCTTCGCCTTGGACTCAACCTTGGCCTGGCCGGCCTTGACCTCGAACGAGGCCAACGCGGCATCCATTTCGTCGATCCGCTCCCTGGCCCAATTCAGATAGTGATGCATGCTGCTCTGCTGTGACATGGCCGCCTCCGTTGACTTGCCACGTCAGAATTCCAGAACTCCGGCTTGCTTGTATTGACCTGCCTCAACGACCTGCTGGTCCGAAGCGTGCCGGGCCTGACCACCAGGACGTACGAAGCTGCACAGGAACGCGATCCAATCTGAGAGATTAGCCTGACAAGAAGCGTCACGGCGGGCAACGCATGTTCTTCTTTTTCTCGAACCGGCTGGGATGTCTCGGTTCGCTGCTGATCTCCGGCTTCATCACGGTGGCGCTGCTGCTCCTGTTCGGAATAATTCGGTTCTGATCATCGCCGCTCACTGCCAATCCGTCATCTTCGACTTCGAGATATGCTGCGCGCGCGGCTTCAGGAACTCGGCCCCGGCTCGCCCGTTGTTCGCACTCGATCACACGGAGAGCCTCCTTGGAAACGACCATCATCGGAGAATTCGACACGCGCCGCGGCGCCGAGCTCGCGGTCGAGCACGTCGTGCAGGAATGCGGCGTGCCGCGAGGCGACGTCTTCGTCCAGCCCGCCGGCGATGCGAACACGGTGGGAACACGCCCGGCGGGCCCTGACGTCAAGGCTGCGCCCGCACCGGAGGGGCGACAAAAGCTCGAAGGTGTGATTGAAGTCTCCGTCGATTTCCACGGCGACGCCCCGGAGAAAATCGCCGATGCCTTGAGGAGCGCGGGCGCAAAGACTGTCCGCACCAAATGAGGGCAGTGTGCGATGTGCGCCGGACCTGCGGCGCGCCGGTTGAACCCCGGCCCCTGAGGCGTGGAACCCGTTGCTTGTTCGAGGCGTTTAGACGCGAATCCCAGTTGCGAGGTCCACCTGCTTCAGACTGCATCGACACTGATCCCCGGCGACACCGTCTGGCGGCGGTGCGAAGCCGCTCGCGTAGCGGTTCTGAACGATGCGGCCGCATATTTCGCGGCCCTGCGGGAGACGCTGCTGGAGGCGCAGGACGTCGTCTACATCATCGGGTGGGATATCCATAGCAAGACCCCGCTGGTCGGCGCGTCTGGGCGGGCGGATGACGGATTGCCGGAGCAGCTTGGTCCATTCCTGCGCGCGCTCGTTCAGCGACGTCCCGCCTTGCGCATCAACATTCTGGTCTGGGATTTCGTCTCGTTCTACGCCTCCGAGAGGGAATGGAATTCGGCGGCGAAGTTCACCGCGGACACGGACGACCGCGTGCGGTTTCACCTCGACGCGACGCTTCCGTTTGGTTCGGCGCAACACCAGAAGATCGTCTGCGTTGATGGCTCACTGGCATTCGTCGGCGGGCTCGATCTGACGGTCAGGCGCTGGGACACGAGTGACCACCGCGCCGACAATGCAATGCGCTGCGATCCCCAGCGGAAGCGATACCCGCCGTTTCACGACGTTCAGTGCCTGGTCGACGGGGATGTTGCGGAGCGGCTGTTCGAACTCGCCGAGGAACGCTGGCGGGCGGCGGGCCAACAGGCTGATGAACGGCGCGTCCTGAAGAGCGCTCGCTGGCCGGCCAATGTACCGGTCGAAACCGAGCACTTGCCTGTGGGTATTGCCAGGACCGATGTGGTCTCTCCTGCGGGCTCGACGATCAGGGAGGTCGAACGCTCGTTCATTGCAGGCATCCGGTCGGCGACGAACTTCGTGTACATCGAAAATCAATTCACGAGCGCGACCAGGATGGCGCGCGAACTGGCGGAGCAGATGCGTCGCGTGCCGTCGCTTCGCGCTCTGATCGTTGCGCCCAAACTGCATTCTTCGTGGCTGGAATCCCAGGCCATGCAGAACGGCCGGGGCGCCTTCATGGACTGCTTCGGGGAGACTGGCGTCGCCGATCGCATCCGTTTCGTCTACCCGGTCTCGCGCAGCGGAAACAAGGAAGCCGCGGTGATGGTCCACAGCAAGCTCATGGTCGTCGACGACCGGATCCTGAGGATCGGCTCGGCCAACCTGAACAATCGGTCGATGGGCGCCGACAGCGAATGCGACCTGATCTTTGAAGCTGCAACGGAAGAGCATCGGGATTTCATCACCTCGGTGCGCCGTCGCCTGATCGGCCATTTCTGCGGTCTCGACGAACACGCCATCACGCAAAACGAGCATCGCCTGTTCGCCCTGCTGGACGAGGTGTCGAAAGCTCGTGGCCCCCGGACGTTGCGGAAAGTCGAGTCTTCGGTTCTAACCAGTACGCTGGCCAGCCTGGTTCAGCCGGTGGCGGACCCTGAGCTGCCTCTTCATCTGGAGCGCGCGGCCTCTCGCATGTGGAGCACGAAGACGTTAATCGGGATCGCCTCGATCGCCGTGGCGCTTTTCGGGCTGGCGATGGCCTGGTCGTACACCTCCTTGAGCGATTTCGCCGATGCAGGTCATCTTTCGACGCTTCTGTCTGCCTATTCGCAGTCCATCTGGGGGCCGCCATTGGCAGTCGCGGCCTTTGTCGTTGGCGGACTCGTCGTCTTTCCAGTTCTCGTGCTGATTGCAGCAACTGCCGCTGCCCTTGGCCCATGGCTGGGTTTCGTCACGGCGATGGCGGGCGTCCTGGTCAGTGCTTTGATCCTTTTTGCGATCGGCCGCGTCCTCGGCCGAGAACGCCTTCAGCGTCTGTTGGGCCGACGTGCCGCGCGCATCCAGGAGCGTGTCGTTGGGAAGGGGGTCGTGGCGGTTGTCGTCATCCGGATGCTCCCCGTAGCGCCGTTCTCAGTAGTGAACGTCGTGGCCGGTGCGAGCACACTGCCTCTTCGTGACTTTATCCTCGGAACTCTGTTGGGCAGCACGCCCGGTATCCTCGCCATGGCGGTTCTGGGCTCGCAGATCGCAGAACTCGCCAGAAATGCGTCCTGGAGCAACATGTTGCTGCTGGCACTGGCATTCCTCGGCTGGCTCGCACTCTGCGCCGGCGCGCAGTTCGTTACGACGTGGCTCGCCGGGAGGCGTTGATGGCGCCCGTGCGCTTCATGACGTGGAATGTGCACGGTACGTTCAATCTCAATCCAAGGTTCGATCTGGAGGGTGTTTGTTCCATCATTCGCAAGTGGTCGCCGGATGTCGTCGCACTCCAGGAGGTGGATTCGCGATCCCGGTCGGACGATCCATTTGCGAAGCTGGCGAGTGTCGTCGGCGATCACCGCGTTCACGCCAAGTCGATCGTCACGAAGGATGGCGACTACGGTCAGATGCTGCTGAGTCGCTTTTCGTTCTCCAGCGTGCCCGAGATCGTCGACGTGTCGTATCAGGAGCGGGAACCACGCCGGGCCATTGCGACGGATTTGCTGACGCCTGCCGGCGATGTGCGCGTGGTGGCCACGCATCTCGGCTTGAGCATTCATGAGCGCTATGCCCAGGCACGGGCCCTTGTGAGCCTGGTGAAACCGGTGAGAACCGTCGTCCTCGGCGATTTCAACGACTGGTTCTGGGTCAGATCCGTGCGGCGTGTTCTCGCGCAGGCCTGCCCCAACCGTACGCGGCTGCGGACTTTCCCGTCACGACTACCTCTCATGCGGCTTGACCGGATCTACGCCAGCCGTGACTGCCGCATCGGGAAAGTCTGGACCGACGAAGAGGCGAGGGCCTATTCGGACCATCTGCCCGTCATTGCGGAGATCGAGATTCCGCAAACGGAAGGTGCCGGTCATCCGGATCGGTCAGGCCCCAGATGATTTTCCGGTGGCAGAACGCTGCTGTTTTGCCCGACAAGTCAACTGTCCCGTGCGCCCATTTGAAACGCTTGTATCCTGAGCGACTTAGCTACTGTGCATGGGGTTGTTTTCGCGGTTTCATTGTCCGCGTCCATGCCTCCGGCCGGGCCATGCGGAACTTCTTCCTCGCTGCCGGGTTGTACGGCCATGACTGAAGACCTTTCCTTCCGACGCAAACCCCTGACCCCCGAACAGCGCCAGGCCCGCGACGCGGCACGCCGGATCGAGGCCGAGAAGGCCATGCGCGACCATGAAGCGGCGCAAAAGGCGTTTTACGCCAACAAGGAACGGCTGAGGGCCGAGCGGCTTGCGCGCGAAGCTGCCGCCTCAAAATCCTGAATTCGCGTCCGGCGATCCAGACCTGCGCTAATGCCGCCAGGACCTCGTCTTGGCGCCCAAGGCGAGCTTGAGCGCCTGGACGGCCTCTGCGAATGGCCCGCGAGGCAATTGTGCCTCGATGGTCTCGGCGGCGATGCGACAATCGTCCGCGACCTTGAGCAGCCCGCTTCGCGTGAGATCCATGGTGGAGAGGGCGGCCTGCTCCAGGCAGACCCGTTCAAGCCGTCGAAACTCCCGCAGCTCTCTGTTCATGCGTCAGCTCTCGAAATGTCCCAACGCCATGCGGCGCTGAGTCTCCTTAACGAATGGTAAACACCTCTGTGTCGCCGATCTTGCTGGCGCGGAGCTGTTGCCTGCGCCGCTTTGCAGGCGCCCCGGAGCACGGGGAGCGTAGGCGGGGATTCGTCTCGAAGCCATTCGGCAAATGATCCGCCGGGATCGCGAACGCTGCTGCACTTATCGCCGGCGGCTCGACGGAGGCCCGCGCCAGCTTCTATCGCCGTTCGTTATTGGGGCTACGCCAAGCGGCGTGTCAGCGGCGCTTGCGGTCAACCGGAAAGGTTGCGAGCTGTGTCGCAATTGAGCTGGCTGGGCTCACACAGGAAAGAGAGCGCTCAGGCAAACGCCAGCGCAACGAGGCTCGAGCAGAGCAGAACCAAACCACCGGCAGTCAATGCCAGGAAGCCATCGGATACAAAGTCGTGGTTACGCATGGGACACCTGCCGCTCTCGTTTTCGATGCTTGAACGGATCGATCAAAATCGCCCGAACGCCCCGCCTTGAAAGAGGTGATGCTTGCCGCCCGCGCGAGTGCCTTCACGCCCTCGTGCGGTAACCTTCAAACGCATGGGCCAGGAAGATCCCCGCGCTCACCAAGCCCATCAGTGCCGAAACCGTCTCGATCATCGTTAAATTCCAAATCCCACCCTTGCATCCGAGAGAACGCGTGCGGCCTTGCACAGTCAAAAGAATTTCGGTCAGCGACGCGACAATGGGGGTGGGGTGAGGATTTGGCGCAACAGAATGTCCAGCCTTGGCACAGAGCAGGGGGCATGCGCCCCGTAGATCAACGGGAAGAAGCGAACCTCCCGTTTACCATCCTGACTTGATCGCTGTGGGCTCCCCATTTCCGCCGTGTTCCGGTTGCGTTATCCTTACCACTTCCGATGCGGTGGTGGGCCGCCTCGGAATTTGAAGGACCGGACAGCGCGCCCCCGTAGCCAAAGCGGGTTGGGTATGCCTCCGGCGAAGTGGTATTTGGGGCGCATGGGGATCCGACGGTCAGATTCGGTTTTGCGGGCCGCGCGCGGTGTTGCGGCGGTCGCGACCTGCCTTGCGCTCGCCAATTGCGCCTCCTCCAACAAGTTCGCCGGCCGCGTCGATCCGAAATACGGCGTGTCCTCGAGCCCCAGGGTCGTGGCCTGGGGTGACCCGGTCCCGAAGGGGGGTGGCACTTACCGAGTCGGTAAGCCCTATGTGGTGGCGGGCCGGACCTACGTGCCGGAGGAGGACGTCAACTACCGCGCCGAGGGCATGGCGTCCTGGTACGGCGACAGTTTTCATGGCCGCCTGACGGCCAATGGCGAGGTGTTCGACATGACTTCGCTGACGGCGGCGCATCCGACCCTGCCGATGCCGTCCTACGCGCGGGTGACCAATATCTCGAACGGCAAGTCGCTGATCGTCCGCGTCAATGATCGGGGGCCCTATCACGGCAATCGCCTCATCGACGTGTCGAACAAGGCCGCCGAACTCCTTGAATTCAAAGGTAATGGTGTCGCCAAGGTGCGGGTCGAATATGTCGGCCGGGCACCGCTTGAGGGCTCGGACGACCGCCAGCTTCTGGCGACGCTGCGCACTGGCGTTCCCGCGCCGTCACCCTCGATGGTGCGGGTCGCCTCGGCCAAGCCGTTCGTACCGGAGCTGTCGTCCTCGAGCCGCGGCGCCATTCGCGGCGAGGTCCCGATGCCGGAAGGCCGTCCTTACAATCTCGGAAACAGCCAGGCCGACATGGCTTCGCTCAATGCGACGACGGAGATGTCGGCATCGGGACGCAGCCGCGGCCGGGCACTCCAGAACGCCCGGGCGGTGTCCTACGAGGAGGATGGCCGCTACGTCGCCGAGAGCGCTGGCTCGCCGGCGAATGGTGCGGCCGAGGCCCGCAGCATCCTGAGTGGTCGCGGGCTCTACTGAGCCGCACTCGCCTTCAGGAATTGCACCAGCGCCGTGTTCACCTCGTCAGGTCGCTCCTGCTGCACCCAATGCCCGGCGCCCTCGATGATCAGCTTCCGCTTCAGGTTGGGCAGCACGCGTTCGAGCTCGTTCACGCGCTTGGCGCCGATCAGGCCTGTGATCACCGCGTCCTTCGAGCCAGCGATGAACAGGGAAGGCTGGTAGATCTGGGCATCCTGCCAGGGCGCGGTCAGCTCCCAATTGCGGTCGATGTTACGGTACCAGTTCAGCCCGCCGCGGAAGCCGGACTTGCGGAAGCTTTCGGTGAAATAGGCAAGGTCAGCCTCGCTCAGCCAGCCGGGGAGCGGCTCTTCGGCGCCCGCATGGCCGAGAAAGCCCTTGCCCTCCTGCACGAACATGGCCGCGGACGGATCGGCGAGGCCGCGTCCGCCGAGCACGATGCGCATGGTGCGAGCGACGTCGCGCTCCAGCTCGGCTTCGGCGACGCCTGGCGTCTGGAAATACTGCCAATAGAAATTGGTGATGCCACCCTGGCGCAACAGATCGAGCGGCTTGCCGCGACCGCGGAATGGCGGCGGCACGCTCAGTCCCGCGACCGCCGTGAAGATGTCGGGCCGGAACAGCGCCGCGTGCCAAGCTACCGGAGCGCCCCAATCGTGGCCGACCACCATCGCCTTGCGCTCTCCGAGCGCCTGCACGAGACCGACGATGTCGCCGACCGTGTCAAAGATCGAGTAGGCCGCAGCGTCGGGCGGCGCGGCGCTCTGGCCATAGCCGCGCATGTCCGGGGCGACGACGTGAAAGCCGGCCGCGGCCAGCGCGGGGATCTGGTGACGCCAGGAATAGGATAGTTCCGGCCAGCCATGGCAAAGCACGACCAGCGGACCTTGGCCGGCTTCGCGGATGAACAGCTCGATCCCGTTGGCCTTGATCATGCGGGTTGAGGACATTCGCTTTTCCGCCTTGTTTCAGGGGTTTGGTCGAGAAACATGAGGCACCACGATAGGGGCGCGGCGAGAATCGTGCAATCTCAGGGACAAGCGTCCAGCCGCGTGTTGTTCGCATCTGTTCCAACTGTTAGAACGCTCTCTCAGGGCTTCGCCATGTCACTTCGTCTTCCTATGCTTCGTTGCAACCGGTTCACCGCCGGCACGCTGGCGCGCGGCCTGATCGCGGCGGCCTTGATCGCAGGCATGGCCTGGGGCGGGGCGGTTCTGGCTGCTAACCAGAGCGTCCAGGGCGCCAAGAAAGCGGACGATGTTGGTTTCGATGGCGATGCCCCGACGGCGATCCTGATCGAGGCCTCCTCAGGCAGCGTTCTGTTCGAGAAGAACGCCGACGAGCTGCGCGCTCCCTCGAGCATGATGAAGCTGATGACCGCGGAGGTCGTCTTCAATGCGATCAAGAAGGGCGACATCAAGCTGACGGACGAGTACCGGATCAGCGAGAATGCCTGGCGCCGAGGCGGTGCGCCCTCGGGCGGTTCGACCATGTTCGCCGCCATCAACAGCAAGGTCTCGGTCAACGATCTCCTGCATGGCGCGATCATCCAGAGCGGCAATGACGCCTGCATCGCGCTCGCCGAAGCCATGGCGGGCAATGAGCGGATTTTCGCGGCCGACTTCATGACCAAGCGCGCGCGAGAACTCGGTCTCACCAGATCGACTTTCGCCAACTCCAATGGCCTGCCCGACCCCGGCAACAAGATGACCGTGCGCGAGCTCGCCATCCTCGCCCGGCACATCATTCTCGACTTCCCCGAATTCTACAAACTGTTCGGCGAGAAGGAGTTCACCTGGAACAAGATACGACAGCAGAACCGCAATCCGCTGCTCAATTCGATGGAAGGCGCCGACGGCCTGAAGACCGGCTACACCAAGGAGGGCGGCTACGGCATGGTCGGTTCGGCCGTCCAGAACGGCACGCGCCTGATCGTCGTCGTCAACGGGCTCGACGATTCCGACGACCGCGCCAGCGAAGCGAAGAAGATGCTGGAATGGGGCTTCCGCAATTTCGAGACGCGCACGCTGTTCGCGGCCGAGCAGCCGGTCGGCTACGCCAAGGTGTTCGGCGGCGAGAGCCGCTCCGTCAAGCTGGTAGCCAAGACGCCGGTGAAGGTGATGGTTCACAAGAACGGCAGCGACAAGCTGATTGCGCGCATCGTCTATAGCGGCCCGGTGCGTGCGCCAATCGAGCCCGGGCAGCGGGTCGGCGTGGTCAAGGTCTGGCGCAGCGGCAACGTCGCCGTGGAGACGCCGGTCTATGCGGCCGAGGCGATCGGCACCGGTTCGACCATGCGCCGCGCGATCGACGGCGCCAGCGAGCTCGTGATCGGCATGTTCCGCGCAGGCGCCGAGAAGCTCTGACCATGGCTGAGGGCTCGCTACAGCGGCCGTCCGGACGCGGACGCTTCATCACCTTTGAAGGCGGTGAGGGCACGGGCAAGTCGACCCAGATCAAGAAGCTCGCAGACCGCCTCAAGGCGGCAAAGCTGCGCATCCGGGTGACGCGCGAGCCGGGGGGCTCGCCGGGCGCCGAGATCATGCGTCATCTGGTCCTGTCGGGCATGGGCAAGCTGCTCGGCCCGGAAGCGGAGACGCTGCTGTTTGCCGCTGCCCGGGACGATCACGTCCGCACCGTGATCCAGCCGGCGCTCAGCCAGGGCGTCTGGGTGCTGTGCGACCGCTTCGCCGACTCGACCCGGGCCTATCAGGGCAGCCTTGGCCGCGTGCCCGATGGCCTGATCAACGCCATGCAGCGGGTCACCATCGGCGACCTCAAGCCGGACCTCACCATCGTGCTCGATTTGCCGGTCGAGATCGGCCTGCAACGCGCCGCCGCGCGCCGCGGCAGCGGCACGCCCGACAGGTTCGAGGCCGAGAAGCTCAGCTTCCACCAGGGCCTGCGCGAGGCCTATCGCAAGATCGCAGCCGAGGATCCCGCGCGTTGCGTGCTGATCGACGCCAATTCGGACCCTGACACGGTTGCCGCGCGGGTCTGGACCGCGCTGCGCGAGCGTCTGCTTCCCACGCCGGCGTCAGTGGTGTCGGCATGAGCCCACGTCAGGCCGAGCGCGAAACCGCAGTTACGCATCCGCGCGAGACGTCGCTGTTGTTCGGCCATCGCGAGGCCGAGGCCGCGCTGCTGAGCGCCTATCGCAGCGGGCGCATTCCTCATGCCTGGCTGATCGGCGGCCCGCAAGGGATCGGCAAGGCAACGCTGGCCTATCGCATGGCCCGCTTCGTGCTCGCTCATGCGCAGCCGCTGGCGCCCGCCGTGCAGCGCGCCGAAGATCTTGCGATCGATCCTGACGATGCCGTGGCGCGGCAGGTGGCGGCCGGCTCGCATGGCGGCCTGCTGACATTGGAGCGTACAGCCAACGACCGCGGTGTGATGCGCACCGTGATCACCGTGGACGAGACGCGGGAGACGATTGCGTTTTTTGGCTCGACCGCTGCGGCCGAAGGTTGGCGTGTCTGCATCGTCGACACCGTCGACGAGCTCAATCCCAACGCGGCCAACGCGCTTCTGAAGATTCTCGAGGAGCCGCCGCAGCGATCGCTGTTCCTTCTGGTGAGCCATGCGCCGGCTCGCGTGCTCGCCACGATCCAGTCACGGTGTCGCAAGCTGCGGCTGCGGCCGCTCGCGACGGATGATGTGATCGGAGCGGCTTCTTCAGTCGCCAACATCGATCCGAGCGATGCCGCGCTGCGCGAGGCGGCGGAAGCATCCGAGGGCAGTGTGGCGCGCGCCTTGGCGCTGCTCGGCGGTGATGCGCTCAAGCTCCAGCAGCGTACCGCGGCCCTGCTGGCCCGCCTGCCGCAGGTCGACCCGCGCGAATTGCACACGCTCGGCGATTCGCTCGGCACCAGCGACCGCGTCGCGCTCGCCGCCTTCGTCGACGGCATCGATCGCTGGATCGCGGAGCGCCTGCATGCGGACGACGTCAATGCCAACCAGAACCTGCCGCGCCTTGCGCGCTTAGCTGAGGTATGGGAAAAGATCGTCCGCGCCGCGCGCGACACCGAAACCTACAATCTGGAGCGCAAGCCCTTGGTTTTCTCGGTGTTCGGCTGGCTGGCGGACGCAACGCGCTAGAGCATGATCCGAAAAGTGCGCAGCGGCTTTCCGAGGGGATCATGCGCAAATCAACAATCGAACTCAGGTTCGTTTCCAGATTTCGAGAAGCCGGTAAAGGAATTCGTGGTGGCAACGCGAGCTAGGAAAACCGTCAAGAGCAAGAGCGGCAAGAAGGCTGCGAAAAAAGCCGTCAAGAAAGCCACGAAGAAGGCCGTGAGGGGGCGCACGCGCAAGACTGCGAAGAGCGCCAAGAAGGCAGCCAAGTCGAAGACGGCTCACGCCAAGAAAAACGCTGCCACGACGGCAAGGAAGGCCGGCAAGAAGGCTGCGAGGAAGCAGCTGGCTGCCAAGAAGACGGTGAAGAGCGCGGCCAAGAAAGCAGCTGGAGCTCCGGCGAAGAAAGTGGCCAGGACGGTGAGGGGCACTGCGCCTGCAGTGATCGTCAAGCCAGCTTCCGCCGTTACGCCGCCGAAGGCAGCGAAGCCGAAGATCTCGACTCCGAAGGTGCCGCGTGCGCCGAAGCCCGCAGCGCCCGTTGCCACCCCCTCGCGCGACAACGTGTTCTACGTCACGACAGCTATCGCCTATCCCAACGGCAGCCCGCATATCGGCCATGCCTATGAGGCGATCGCGACCGACGTTCTGGCGCGCTTTGCCCGGCTCGACGGCAAGGACGTGTTCTTCCTGACCGGCACCGACGAGCACGGTCAGAAGATGGTGCAGACGGCGGCCGGCGAAGGCATGTCCGCCGCCGCGCTTGCGACCCGCAATGCCGGCCGTTTCAGGGAGATGGACGAACGCCTGAACGTGTCGTTCGACCGGTTCATCCGCACCACGGAGGAGCAGCATCACCGCTCCAGCCAGGAGATCTGGCGGCGCATGGAGGCGAACGGCGACATCTATGCAGACACATATGCCGGCTGGTACTCGGTGCGCGACGAGGCCTATTACGCCGAGGACGAGACGCGCCTGAACGATGATCGCGTCAGGCTTGGACCGCAGGGCACGCCTGTCGAATGGGTCGAGGAGAAGAGCTATTTCTTCCGTCTGTCCGCATACGAGGACAAGCTGCTGAAGCTCTATGCCGATCACCCTGATTTCATCGGTCCGGACTCCCGGAAGAACGAGGTGGTGAGCTTCGTCAAGAGCGGTCTTCGCGACCTCTCGATCTCGCGCACCACCTTCGACTGGGGTGTGAAAGTGCCTGGCGACGAAGAGCACGTGATGTATGTCTGGGTCGACGCACTGACCAACTACATCACGGGCGTCGGCTTCCCCGACGAGCAGGATGCGAACTGGCGCTATTGGCCGGCCGATGTGCACATCATTGGCAAGGACATCATCCGTTTTCACGCCGTGTATTGGCCGGCGTTTCTGATGTCGGCCGGGATTCCGCTGCCGAAGCGGGTCTATGCCCACGGCTTCCTGTTCAACAGGGGCGAGAAGATGTCGAAATCGGTCGGCAATGTCGTCGATCCCTTCAACCTCGCCGAGCAGTACGGCGTCGACCAGCTGCGCTACTTCTTCCTGCGCGAGGTGCCGTTCGGGCAGGACGGCAATTACAACCACGAGGCCATCGTCGCGCGGATCAATGCCGATCTTGCCAACGACCTCGGCAATCTCGCGCAACGCTCGTTGTCGATGATCGCCAAGCAGCTCGGCGGCGTGCTGCCGGAGCCCGGCGAGTTCAGCGACAATGACAAGGCAATCCTTGCGATGGCCGACGGCATGGTTGCCACGTCACGCGAAGCCATGGCGACGCAGCAGATCCATCAATGGCTGAACGCCGTATGGGCCGTGGTCGCAGAAGCCAACCGCTACTTTGCGGGAGAGGCGCCGTGGGCGCTCGCGAAGACTGATCCCGTCAGGCAGAGGACGGTGCTTTATGTCACCGCCGAGGTCGTGCGGCAGATCGCGATCCTGGCCCAGCCGGCGATGCCGACGGCCTCGGGATTGCTGCTCGACAGTCTCGGCATCCCCGCAGACGAACGCAATTTCGCGATGCTCGGTGGCGCCAAGCGGATCGCGCCCGGCTCGATCTTGCCGGCACCGACGCCGGCATTCCCGCGCTACGTCGAGCCGGCGGCCTAGAGGCGTTCGCGCAATGTTGGTCGACAGCCACTGCCATCTGGATTTTCCGGACTTTGCGGAAGATCTCGACGGGATCGTGTCGCGGGCGCGAGCTGCCGGCATCGTGCGCATGGTCACGATCTCGACGCGGGTGCGGCGGCTGAAGGACCTGCTCGCGATCGCCGACCGCTACGACGACGTATATTGCTCAGTCGGCACCCATCCGCACAACGCGGACGAGGAAGACGGCATCGCGCCGGACGAGCTTGTTGCATTGACGGAGCACCCCAAGGTCGTCGCGCTCGGCGAGGCCGGGCTCGATTATTTCTACGATAACGGCTCGCCGGGGGCGCAGGCGAGAGGCTTTCGCACCCACATCGCCGCCGCTCGTGCCACCGGCCTGCCGCTGGTGATCCACACCCGCGAGGCCGACGAGGACTGCGCACGCATCCTGGAAGAGGAATCAGCAAAGGGATCGTTTCGCGCCGTGCTGCATTGTTACACCGGCGGGCGAGAGCTGGCGCTGAAGGCGGTGTCGCTCGGGCTCTATGTTGGCTTCACCGGCATCCTGACGTTCAAGAAATCGGAGGCCTTGCGCACGCTCGCGGCCGAATTGCCGTCCGATCGCATCCTGGTCGAAACGGATTCGCCCTATCTCGCACCGGGCAAATTTCGGGGCAAACGCAACGAGCCCGCTTACGTGGTCGAGGTCGCAAAGGTGTTGGCAGAGACGCGCGGGGTCTCGCTCGACGAGATCTCGCGCCAGACGACCGAAAACTTCTTCCGTCTGTTCTCGAAGGTGAAAGCTTGAGACTGGGAGTGACATGACGCTGACGTTGACGATCCTGGGCTGCGGCTCCTCCGCCGGCGTTCCCCGCCCGGCGCTCGGCTGGGGCGCCTGCGATCCCAACAATCCCAAGAACCGCCGTCGTCGCTGTTCGCTGCTGGTCGAACGGATCTCCGAGCATGGCACGACACGCATCGTGATCGACACCTCGCCCGACCTGCGCGAGCAATTGCTCTCGACCAATGTCGACCACATCGACGCGGTGTTCCTGACGCACGAGCATGCCGATCAGACCCACGGCATGGACGATCTTCGCTCCGTCGTCATGCACATGCGCCGGCGTATCCCGACCTATTTCAACCAGTCGACGGCCAAAGACATCCTGTCCCGGTTTTCCTATTGCTTCATTTCGCCAGAGGGCAGCGATTATCCGCCGATCCTGACCCGGCACTCGATTGAAGCTGGCGAAAGCCAGACCATCCTGGGGAAGGGCGGGGCAGTGACGATGACGGCCTTCCTGGTGCAGCACGGCAACATTCCCGCTCTCGGCTACCGCATCGGCGATGCCGCCTACACGCCTGATCTCAACGACATCCCGCGCGAGAGCTGGGGCGCACTGGAAAATCTCGATCTCTGGATCGTCGATGGTCTGCGCTATACCAGCCATGTCAGCCATTTCAGCATCAACGACGCGCTGTCGTGGATCGAACGGTTCAAGCCAAAGCGCGCAGTCATCACCAACATGACGGCCGATGTCGATTACGAGGTCATCAGGCAGTCGCTGCCGGCAGGCGTGGTGCCAGCCTATGACGGGCTGCGGCTGGAGACGCATTGAACCTGAGGTAGAAATTCCGGCACATGCCGGCACACTCCTTGCTTGCACAGGCCGCATCATGTTGATCTAACAGGCGTTGGATGGGGCGATATTCAGACACGATCCGGCGTGGTCGATTGAATCGCTTCGTGTGAGGATGGGGATTGCGTTGGCAGGAGACGATGTAGGAGCTCGAGGACCGGTGCGCCGCGCTCTGGACCTGCTTTATCTCGGCGCGGGCTACGCCGCGGGCGTCTTCCTGGTCGCAATCTTCGCAATCATGATGGCCATGTCCGTCGGGCGCCAGTTCGCGATCAACATTCCCGCCGGCGATGATTTCGCGTCTTGGTGCATGGCGGCGATGGCTTTCCTCGGTCTCGCGCACACATTCAAGCGCGGAGAGATGATCCGGGTGGGACTCTTGCTGGAACGCCTGCACGGGCGGACCAAGCAGATCGCGGAGATCTTGGCGCTCGGGATTGCCACCGCCTTCATTCTCTATTTCACGCGCTATGCCGTGCAGATGACTTACGACTCCTGGCGCTTCAACGATGTGGCCCAGGGCGTCGTCGCACTTCCGCTCTGGATTCCGCAGCTCGGCTTTGCCGGCGGCCTCGCGATCCTGTCTATCGCGCTCATCGATGAATTGGTCAATGTCGCCGGCGGCAATCGCCCGAGCTACGAGAAGGGCTCGCCGGACGAGACGCCGGACGAATTCATCGAGCGCATCTCGCAGGGCGGCGGAGGTTGACCATGGCCAATCTCGGCATGATAGAGCTGGCGTTCGTCCTGCTCGGCGTAATGATTCTGCTGCTGGGAAGCGGCGTGTGGATCGCAGTCTCGCTCGGCCTCGTCGGCTTCGTAGCGATGGCGCTGACGACCAGCTTGCCGCTCGGCGCCGTGCTCGCCACCACCACTTGGAGCGCCAGCTCCTCGTGGACGCTGGCCGCGCTGCCGCTGTTCATCTGGATGGGCGAGATCCTCTTCCGCACCAAACTGTCGGAAGAAATGTTCCGGGGACTGTCGCCCTGGGTTCAGTGGCTGCCCGGGCGGCTCACCCATGTCAACGTGATCGGCTGCGGCATTTTCGCGGCAGTGTCGGGCTCGTCCGCCGCGACCTGCGCGACCATCGGCAAGATTGCGCTGCCCGAGCTCGACAAGCGCGGCTACGACAAGAGCCTCAGCCTCGGATCGCTCGCAGGCGCCGGCACGCTCGGCCTGCTGATTCCGCCCTCGATCCCGATGGTGGTTTACGCGGTCACCGCGAATGTTTCGGTGCTTCAGGTGTTCCTCGGCGGATTCCTGCCGGGCGTCCTCGTGATGGTGCTCTATTCCGGCTACATCATCATCTGGTCGCTGCTCAATCCCAACAAGGTCCCGCCGCGCGATCCGCCGATGCCGTTCCGACAGAAATTGCGAGAGTCCGCCAAGCTCGCACCCTGCCTGCTCCTGATCCTGGCCGTCTTTCTTTCACTCGTGTTGGGCTTCGCCACGGCCACGGAATGCGCGGCATGGGGCGTCACGGGCGCGTTGCTGCTGGCATGGTGGAGCGGCACGCTCACGCGCAAGAATTTCCTCGAGAGCATCATGAGCGCGACGCGGCTCACCTGCATGATCATGCTGATCCTGGCAGGCGCGGCCTACACCACGGCTGCGATGGCCTATACGGGCATTCCGGCCGCGCTCGCCACCTGGGTGCAGGGCCAGCAGCTCACGCCGAGCATGCTCGCACTGTATCTGAGCATCATGTACATCATCCTGGGCTGCCTGATCGACGGCATATCGATGATCGTTCTGACTGCCGTCATCGTGCTGCCAATGGTCAGGCAGGCCGGGCTCGATCTGGTCTGGTTTGGCGTTTATCTCATCATTCACGTCGAGATGGCGCAAATCACGCCGCCGGTTGGCTTCAATCTTTTCGTGCTCCAGAACATGAGCGGTCGTGATACGTTCACCGTAGCGCGGGCGACATTCCCGTTCTTCGTGCTATTGCTGGCTGCCGTATTCATCATCACGGAGTATCCGCAGATCGTGATGTTCTTGCCCAAGCTTGCTTTCCCAGACTGACATAGCCGTTTCCGATTGACTGTGAGGAGAAGCCTGATGATGTCTCGTTTAGTTCGCGCATCCTTGATCGCTGGCGCGATGCTGGCTGCAACCCCCGCTTTGGCTCAGACCAAATGGAATCTGCCGGCAGCGTATCCTGCCGACAATCCGCACTCCGAAAACCTGGTGGCCTTCGCCAAGGATGTCGAAGCCGCCACTTCCGGCAAGCTCCAGATCACGGTTCATCCCGGCGCCTCCCTGTTCAAAGCACCCGACATCAAGCGTGCGGTGGTAACCGGGCAGGCGCAGATGGGCGAAGTGCTGTTGTCGATCCACGAGAACGAGGACCCGCTGTTCGGCGTCGACGTCGTACCGTTTCTCGCGACCAGCTTCCCCGACGCGATGAAGCTGTATCAGGCGTCCAAGCCCGCGATCGCCAAGAAGCTCGACGCGCAGGGTCTCAAACTGCTGTTCGTCGTGCCATGGGCGCCCCAGGGCGTCTACGTCAACAAGCCGCTCGCGGCGATCGAAGACATGAAGGGCTTGAAGTGGCGTGCCTACAATGTCGGGACTGCGCGTATCGGCGAATTGGTGGGCGCCCAGTCGGTCACGATCCAGGCGGCCGAGCTGCCGCAGGCGCTGGCGACCGGCGTCGTGAACTCCTTCATGTCCTCGGGGGGCACCGGCTACGACGTGAAGGCCTGGGAATCGCTCAAGTATTTCTATGACGTGCAGGCCTGGATTCCCAAAGACTACACCTTCGTCAACAAGGCCGCATTCGAGGCACTCGACAAGGCGACCCAGGAGGCCATTCTCAAGGCCGCTGCGACCGCGGAAACCCGCGGCTGGAAGGCCTGGCAGGACAAGAGCACCTGGTACCTCGATCAACTCAAGGCGAAAGGCATGACCGTCGAGCCGCCGAGCCCGGCGCTCAAGTCCGGCTTCCAGAAGATTGGTGAGCAGCTCACGGCCGACTGGCTCAAGAAGGCCGGGGCCGACGGCCAGGCTATCGTCGACGCCTACAAGAAGATGTGAGACCGATGCGGCCTTCCGCTCTCCGCTCTCCGCTTTCCGGCGCGGGGGCGGAAGGCCATCCGGCAGTTGAATCAGCTCGAAATCGCCTGCGCCGAGCCAACCTCGTTGCGCAGCAGGAATTTCTGGATCTTGCCGGTCGAGGTCTTGGGGATCGGCCCGAACACGACGGCCTTCGGGGTCTTGAACCCCGACATGTGGCTGCGACAGAACGCAATGATGTCAGCCTCGGTCGCGTGTGCACCGTCCTTCAATTCGACGAAGGCGCAGGGCACTTCGCCCCATTTCGGATCGGGCTTTGCGACCACGGCTGCAAACAAGACGGCCGGGTGCTTGTAGAGGATGTCCTCGACCTCGACGGAGGAGATGTTCTCGCCGCCGGAAATGATGATGTCCTTGGAACGGTCCTTGATGATGACGTAGCCGTGCTCGTCGAGCACGCCGAGGTCGCCGGTGTGAAACCAGCCGCCTTCGAAGGCTTCCTTGGTCGCTTTCTCGTTCTTGAGATAGCCCTTCATAACGATGTTCCCGCGGAACATGACCTCGCCGATGGTCTCGCCATCGCGCGGGACTTCCTGCATGGTCTGCGGATTGATCACGGTGACGCTTTCCTGGAGCGGGTAGGGCACGCCCTGCCGGCGCTTCATGCGGGCGCGTTCGGCAGGCGCAAGCTCGTCCCAGCCGGGCTGCTCGGCGCAGACGGAGGCGGGACCGTAAACCTCGGTCAGACCGTAGACATGCGTCAGCTTGATGCCGATGCTTTCGGCGCCTTCGAGCACGGCGACCGGTGGCGCTGCGCCTGCGATCAGGCCCACCAGGCGGCGGGCAGCATTTCCTTTCGGCGCATCGGGCGCGTTGATCAGCGTGTTGTAGACAATCGGCGCGCCGCACATGTGGGTGACGCCGTGCTGCTTGATCAACTCGAAGATCTTGGTCGGCTCGACCTTGCGCAGGCAGACATTGACGCCGGCGGCGGCCGCGATCGTCCAGGGAAAGCACCAGCCGTTGCAATGGAACATCGGCAGCGTCCAGAGATAGACCGGATGCTGACCGAGATTGCCGGCAAGGATGTTGCTGACGGCGTTGAGATAGGCGCCGCGATGATGGGTGACGACGCCCTTGGGATTGCCCGTCGTGCCCGAGGTGTAACCGAGCGCGATGGCATCCCATTCGTCCCGCGGCGGGATCGCTGTGAAATTCGGATCCCCTTGCACGACCGCCGCCTCATATTCGATCTCGCCAATGCGCTTGCCGCCTTTGAACGCGGCGTCGTCGACGTCGACCACCAGCGGTTTCGGCCCGCTCATCTGAGCCAGTGCGTCGCTGATGACGCCCGAAAACTCGGGATCGACCAGAATGATCTTGGCGCCGCCATGGTCGAGCTGAAACGCGATCGAGGGTGCATCGAGGCGTATGTTCAATGCGTTGAGTACGGCGCCCGTCATGGGAACGGCGAAGTGCGCCTCGTTCATCGCCGGGATGTTCGGAAGCATGGCCGCGACTGTGTCGCCAACGCCGATGCCCTTGCTCGCGAGCCAGGACGCGAAACGCTTGCAGCGATCGGCGGTCTGCGCCCAGGTGAAGCTGCGTCCCTCGTAGACCGTGCTGACATGATCGGGATAGACGGCGGCACTGCGCGCGAGAAAGCTCAGCGGGCTTAATGGCACGTAGTTGGCCGGAGTCTTGTCGAGCCCGACATTGTACGGGTTCTGCCGCTCACTCATCGACTCACTCCTTAAATGGCGTCAAAGGAATCCAATCGAGATCCAGGGGAAGATCGCGACGATGATCAATCCCACCAGCAGCGCCAGCAGGTAGCCCCAGATCGGCCGGATACCTTCGGCCGGATCGACGCGTCCGATGGCGCAGGCGGCATAATAGCCGACGCCGAAGGGCGGGGCGAATAGTCCGATACCCATGGCCAGAATAATGACCATCGCATAGTGCACCTCGTGCACGCCGACGGCGCGGGCGATCGGAAACAGCAGCGGCCCGAACAGCACGATGGCCGGAATGCCCTCCAGCACGCTGCCGAGAATGGTGAAAGCCAGGATCGAGACGGCGATGAAGGTCGCCGCGCCCCCTGGCAATCCCGTCATGGCGGCCGCCAGCGAGCGCGAGAAGCCTGACTGAGTGAGGCCCCAGGCCATTCCCGTGGCGGTGCCAATGATCAGAAGGATCGCACCGGAGAGCGACGCAGTCTCGACGAGCATCGGAAATAACCGCCGCCAGTCGAAGCGGCGGTAGACGAGGAGGCCAACGAGGGCGCCATACACGATGCCGATGGTGGAGACTTCGGTTGCGGTCGCGATACCCTCGACCACGGCGTAGCGGATCACGAAGGGCAGCGCGAGCGCGGGCAGGGCGACGATGAAGGTCCTGCCGATCTCGGATGCCGTGGCGCGGCGGACATGGCTCATGTCCTCGTGGCGATAGCGCCACCAAACCAGCATGCACAGCGTGATCGCAAGCACGACACCGGGCAACAGGCCGCCGGTGAAGAGGGCGGCGATGGAGACGCCCGTCACGGAGCCGATCGTGATCAGCACCAGACTCGGCGGAATGGTCTCGGTTTGGGCGCCCGTGGCCGCAAGAAGCGCGACGAGATCGCCCGGCTTGGCGCCACGCTCTTTCATCTCCGGGAACAGGACGGGCGCCACCGCCGCCATGTCGGCGGCCTTGGCGCCTGATATGCCGGAGACCAGGTACATCGCGCCGACCAGCACATAATGCAGGCCGCCCCTGATATGGCCGAGCAGGCTTGCCAGGAACGCTACCATGGCCCTGGCCATGCCGGTCATCTCGATCAGAACGCCCAGGAAGACGAACAGCGGCACCGAAAGCAGGATCAGGTGACTCATGCCTTCGTCCATTCGCCCGACCAGCACCATGACGGGCGTGCGCGTGGTCAGCGCGAGATAACCGAAGATCGCGAGGCCAAAGCCGAATGCAATGGGAACGCCGGCAAAGACGCAGAAGCCGGCGACGCCGACGAAGAAGATGACGAGGTTGAGATTGCCGAGCGGCCGCAGGAGCGGCTCCGAAAGCCAGAACAGGCCGATCACGGCGGCGACGGTGACGAGCGCCGCGGCGACCATCCGGTAATCGGCGGAACGCAGCAGGCGCAACAAGGCGAAGGCCGCCATCAGGCCGATGCCGACCGGCAGCGCCGCAGCTCGCCACATGTTGGAGATCTGCAGCGCCGGCGTCGTGATGTAGCTCTCCTCATAGGCATAGTCGCAGGCCGGCCAGACGATCAGCAATAGAAACGCCAGCGCCGCCGAGGTCGCGACCAGATCGAGATACGCCCGCATCGCCGGCCTGGCGCTGGCGACGATCGCCGTCATGCGCATGTGCTCGGAGCGGCGGAATGCGACCGCCGCGCCGAGCATCGCGAGCCACAGGAAGAGAATCGAAGCGAGCTCGTCGGACCAGATCAGCGGCCGGTGAAAGCCGTAGCGCGCGACCACGCCGGCAAACAGGATCACGATCTCGGCGACGACCAGGATCGCCGCCGGGATTTCGACGATGAGACCGAGCATGCGCTCGGCCGAAGCCAGCAACGAAGGTCGGCGAGGGGACTGAAACGTCGCCTCACCCACCACCTCCGTCACTTCGATCCCGACATGAGCCATGACGGCCGCAACGCGTTACGACAGCTTGCCGACGGCCTTTTCCAGGAGGCCCCAGGCCTGGTCGCCATACTTCCCCTTCCACTCGGCATAGAAGCCGGCGGTGCGCAACTTGTCGCGGAATGGCGCGACGGCGGGCTGGTTGAAGGTCAGGCCCTTGCCCGCGAGCTCCTGCTGGAGGCTGGCATTGAGCTTGGCGGTGTCCTCACGCTCCTTGACGGCAGCGGCATTGATGTTCTTGGCGACCACCGTGCGCACATCCTGGGGCAGCTTTTCCCAAGCCCTGCGATTGGCCAGGAACCAGAAGCCGTCCCACATGTGGTTGGTCAGCGAACAGTACTTCTGCACCTCGTAGAGTTTGGCGGTCGAGATGATCGCCAGCGGGTTCTCCTGGCCCTCGACGATCTTGGTCTGGAGCGCGGAATAGACCTCGCTGAAATTGATCGAGGCGGGCGCCGCGTCGAACGCCTTGAACATCGAGGTCCACAGCGGCGACACCGGGACGCGGATCTTGAAACCCTTGAGGTCATCAGGGCCGGTGATCGGCTTGGTCGAGGACGTGGTCTGGCGGAAGCCGTTGTCCCAGATCTTGTCCATGACCTCGAGGCCGGCCTTCTTGATCTCGCCGCGCACGTGGGCACCAAGATCGCCGTCCATGGCCTTCCAGACCGTGTCGTAGTCCGGGAACGCGAAGCCGATGCCGTTGATCGACGCGGCCGGAACCAGGGTCGACAGGATCAGGCCAGACAGCGTGAAGAACTCGACGCCGCCGGAGCGGATCTGGCTCAGCATGTCGGTGTCGGAACCAAGCTGGTTGTTCGGGAAGATCTGGAGGTCGAACTTGCCGTTGGTCTCGCTCTTGATCGCTGCCGCCATTTCCCTGGCGCGGACGTTGAGCGGATGGGTGTCAGGCAGGTTGTTGGCGTATTTGTAGGTGAACTCGGCGCTCTGCGCGCGGGCCACATGCGGTGCACCGATGCCGCCCAGGACCGCGGTCGCGGCGGAGGCCTTGAGAAGCGTGCGTCGGGAAAAGCGCGTTGGAAAGCTCATGGGTCTGCTTCCTCGGAAGGTTTGTTGTTGTTTTGAGATGCAAACCTATACGGACGGTCAGCCTGAAGGTCATCAGCGATCTCGCGGGCCTCGCTTATTGCAGCCGAACGAGGTCACGGCAACATCGGCTTTCGGCGCACGGGGCCGATATCCAAATCTGAAAAACAACCCCATGCACAGTAGCTGTCAAGGATCGCAGGCGATGATCGAGGCGTGGGGCCAAAACGGTGCAAAGTGAAGACGTCGCGGCAACAGTTTGATCTAAGTATATGATCCAATTGGCAATAAATATATTCCATAATATACCTTATGCGAATCAGGTATCGATGCTCGCGTCAGTCATGCTGAGACCCGCATGAGCCTGCAATGGTCATCCTGGCCCTGCCCGAGTTGAATGGCGAAGCCGACGCCAGCCGATGATTACCCCCGTCAGCGAGAAGAGAAATCCGAGTCCGCAGAGGCCAAGAACGATGGCGCTGCGGAGGCGCGGGTGACTGAGGAAGATTGGAGGATCCAGCGTATGCATCCCTCTGTAGAGCCAACGATAGGCGCGCCGCGACGGATCCAGTCTCTGCAGCACGCTTCCGTCGGCGCTGTCGATATCGAACCAAAGCGCACCGCAGCGCGACCTGTACACGGGTGCTTCCGGCACAATCGATCGCGCAGGATAGTCATCGTTCTCAGCGAGAACGAATGGTGGGTCGCAGCTTGTCCCGAGGCGTGTCGTCAATTCCTGGACGTCATGCACGCTCAGAAGCCCCGAATGCCGATTCCAGGAGGCCTCTCCTGCTTTCACCAAGAGCTGCTGATCAAGGCTTGTCCGATCACGTCGATAGATATTGCTATCGGAGGCAAGCCATTCGACCTCGCGCGCCGAGGGAGAGATTGGCAGCAGGTCGAGTGACGCCGCACCCGTCCAGTCCGGCGCGGCGTTGATCACGGCGGCCTCTGCCGGCGTCAATTGCCCGCGCGAGAACAGCCGCCCATGGTCCATCGAGAGCCAGCCGCTGAAGATCCAGCTCAGCACGAACACCATTGCGGCAAGGCCCATGAGGTGATGCATGGCATGCCAGCCACGATAAGGCGAGGAGATGCGGCCTCCCCGTGCCCTCACCCGCCCGATCCCGAGCACTGCGCCAAGCAAGGCTGCAATCAGGGCCAGCAGCGATACTGTCCACACCACCTGATCCCACCGCGCCCAGTTGCTTCGCAGAAGCGTCGGATAGATCCAGTGCAGCACGCTGCCCACGAGGTTCCAGCCGCGCTCGCTGCGCGTCGTATCGAGCACCACCTCGCCGGTCTGGGACGAAACGTAGACCTCCGTCCCGGCGGCATCGCCGAGGGCAGCGCGAAACAATGGCCTGTGACGATCGAAGCCGTTCGGCACGCTCCATTGATCGTAGGCCGAATGCCCGACGATCGCGGCGCGTGCTGCGTCGAGTCCGCGCTGACGGGCATGAGTTCGCACGATGGCGAGCGCGACATCGGCGGACGTCACCGACGCATCCTGCCCGTCGGAGGCGCGGACCGCCCGCGCACGCGATGGTCCCGACACGATGTAGACGGGCCCATCACCCCGCTGGATCAGTCGGACGCGCGTGGCATCCACAATCCCGCTCGCCGCAGCGGCGTCCGCCACCGGAATCCGCGGCGCGCTGCGGTCCAACTGCCCAAGTCCGGCAAATCGCTCCGCCTCCGTCTGCGACGGAAACGGGACGAAGTGCATCACAATTCCGGTCGCGAACCACATCGCGAACAGCAGGCAGAACGCGATCCCGAGCCAACGGTGCAGCAGGACGACCGCGCTCATCAGTTCAGCGCCCTACCATTTGAACGCAGCCGAGAGCTCGTACGTGCGTGGCGCGCCCAGCAGGATCTGGTCGGGATAGAACGGATCGCCCCAGATCGCATAGCGCTTGTCGGCGATGTTGCGGATACGGAAGGTCAGGCGGGCTTGGTCCACCGCATGGAACGCCGTCTTGGGAATGTCGACAAAGGCATAGACGTCTGCGACGGTGTAGGCCTTCAGCGTCACCACGTTGGCATCGGTGTTGTAGCGGTCGCCGACATGGCGCCCGGTGATGCCGAGCTCTACCGGCCAGGGCGTCGAGAACCGATATGACGCGCCGGCATTGGCGACGATACGCGGCACGTTCGGCGGCGTGTTGCCGGAGAACGAGCCGCCGACGAAGCTATAGTCGGCATAGCGCGCATCGACATAAGCGATGTTGCCCCACAGCCGCAGCGGCTCGATCGGCCGCACTGATGCGGCAAGCTCGACGCCCTTCGACTCCTGCCGGCCGGCGATGTTGAGCTGCATGCCGCCGGCCGCCGCATAGACGTTCCTGCGCAGGATGTCGTAGGCCGAAAACGACCACTCCGCCCTGTTGTCCCAGAACAGGTGCTTGACGCCGGTCTCGTAGGTGCGCGCGGTCGTGAGGTCGAGCGGCTGGGTCGGCGCGAGTAGAAAGATGTTGTTGGCCGCGACGTCGGCGCCGGTCGCATACTGGCTGAAGAAGGTCAGGCCGGGCACGGCTTCCCAGGTGTAGCCGATGCGGCCGGTCACCGGTGCCCAGTCCTTCGTGTATGGAAAGCCCGCCTTCTCCAGGCCGTTCTTGTCGGTCGAGTTGCGGTCGAGCCCGATATGCTCGACGCGCAGGCCGCCGACCAGGGCGAAGCTGCGCGTGAGCTTCAGCCGGTCCTCGAACGACAGTGCCTCGTTGTCGATGCGCGCGGTCTGCTGCTGCGTCGTGAGCAGACCGTAGAAGCCGCGGTTGGGATCGACCAGTGAAACGGAATCGCCGGGAAAGTTTGCCGCGCCCGGCCTGACGAAATCGAGATAGCTCGACGAGAGCGTCGTGACCAGACGATTGTCGAAGCCCGCGATGTTCGTGTCCCAGACCAGGTCGGTGACGTTACCGACGAGACGCTGGCTGTGCGCGACATAGAAGCGCTCGCGATCGACCAGGTTCGTCTTGGAATTGAACGCCTCGATCTCGTTGTTGAACCAGGTTCGCTCCGCGCCGTAGCCATAGGCCTGGCTTTTCAGCGTCAGGTCGGGCGAGAGTTTCAGCTCGAAGCCGCCGCGCAGCCAGACCTCCTGCGCCACGTTGCGATTGTCCAGAACGTTGTAATTGGTGTTGAAGGTACGGTCGTCGATGGTGACGGCGCCGAGATTGGTTCCGTTGTAGTTCGAGACATAATTGCCGGAGACGATACCGCTCGTCGCGTGCGAGCCGCTGTAGGCGACCGGCACCAGCGGCGCGCCCCAATAGGCCTTCGAGCGATCCTCGCGGTACTCGATCGCGCCCCAGATCTTGAGACTGTCGGAGACGCGATAGTTGAGCTGGCCGGAGGTGCCGAACGTCTTGACATTGGTGTCATCGGCAAAGCCGTTGAGCGTGGAGCGGCTGATGTCGAAGCGATAGTCCAGGCCCTGCACATTGGTGCTGCCGCCGGAGCCGTAATGGGCGCGGAACGAGTTCAGCGAGTCCCACGAGAAATCGGCTTCGTTCCTGACCGGTCCGGTGTGCGGCTGCTTGGTCACGAAGTTGATCGCCCCGCCCGCGGCGCCCTCGCCCGAGATCAGCGAGGCCGGGCCCTTGAGGAATTCCACGGCCTCCAGATTGGCGGTATCGACGATCCGCGAGGTCATGTTCTGCGGTCCGATCTTGATGCCGTTGTAGAGCGTGTTGATCTGGCTGTTGGTGAAGCCGCGCATGGAGAAGGCCGCAGGTTCGGCCGGATTGTCGCCGGAGGTGACGCCGACCGCCCCCTGCGCCACCTCCGAGACCGTTCGATGGCCCTGCTCGCGCATGGTCTCGGCCCCGATGACTTCGACCGTCGCGGGGGTCTGACGTGGTGTGAGTCCGAGCCTGCTTGCGCTGCCCGCAACGACGTTCGTGTTGAGAGGCGTTGCGAGGGGTTCACTTACATCTGCAGGAGCAGCTTGGGCCGGTTTCGATCGGCGCATTATCCGAGCTGCGCGCTGTTCAGGGACGCTCGGTACGGAAAGTCGCCTCATCCTTTGGCGCCGCTGCGGCGCATCCACCCGGACGGGCGGCAGCATGCCAGGCTCATCCGGAGCCAGCAACGAGGGTGACTGGGCGCCTACTTCGCCGGCGGAAACAAGCAAAATGCACCCCGATATGGCCACGACTGATCGCGGCCCGAGCCGCGTGGCTCGAAACTTTGAAATCATACTTCCCCCGACGCTGTTGTCGCGGCGAACTTGTAATGTTATAACATTACATATCAAGCGATTTCCTCGGGGCCGAGAAAGTGAGCCGTTTCAAACCTCAGGAGTTCAGACGGGCCAACAAGCCGGCTTTGCGCGAGGTCCGATCTGGATCGGTTGTGAAACGTCTCCTCCGCATTGCAGGGCTTGCCGATCGCCGCCCTGTCTCCCCTCGCGCCATGTCAGAGCTGGAGCGCGGAAGGTCGTTTGATCGGGGAGCGCACATTCGGCGGTCGAGGATACCGCACTTGCTCGGCCTTCAGCGGTTAGTCGGCGCACGATGAAGATCGATGAGCCTATACCGGTGACGATACTGACCGGCTTCCTGGGCGCGGGTAAATCGACGTTGCTGAACGAGTTCTTGAGCAGAGCATCAGCCGAAACAGCCGTCATTGTGAATGAGTTCGGGGACGTTTCCATCGACCACGATCTCATTCAGGTGAAGCAGCAAGAGTTGCTGGTGACGACGACCGGCTGCATCTGCTGCACCGGGGGTAGCGACCTCATATCGTCCCTTTTCAAGCTCTACGGCCTCCTGGAAGACGAAGGTGTCTCGACCATCAGACGCGTCATCGTGGAGACGACCGGGCTCGCGGATCCGGCGCCGATCATCAGTCAACTTCTAGCTGGAGTAGAGCCGTCAGTCGGACTGCGCCACGGTACCGTGGCAAGGCACTTTCGGTTGTCTGGGTTGATCTGCGTCGTCGATGTGACCACCGTCGAGGAAACCCTGGACCGACATTTCGAATGCATGAAGCAGCTGGCCTTTGCAGATCTCGTTCTGCTGACAAAGACCGACCTCCCGGCTCCGGGTGCAGCAATTCGCCCGCCCTCCGACCTGTTGCGTAAGATTCGTCAAATAAACGCTGGAGCCGCGATCATAGACCGCCACGACGACGCGTTCGACGTCTTGGCTGCCTTCGAACCGCGCCGCTACGTTCCCTCCGAGCAGGGAAGCGAGGTTGAAGCCTGGTTGGCACTAGAACGGACTCTGGCCCGGCATGACGCCACCGACCCTCCCCTGTCGCGCCGCCATGCTGCGTCCCGCATACAGACCGCGGTACTGCTGGAGGACCGTCCGGTGCCCGCGCGCAAGCTCGCGGCATTCGTTGAACTCCTCAAGGCTGTGGCTGGCCCGCAACTGCTTCGGCTGAAGGGAATCGTTGGGTTGGATGATGATCCAGACCGCCCAGTGGTCCTTCACGCGGTTCAGCACGCCGTCCAGCAACATCGCCTGCAGTCCTGGCCATCGGACGATCGGCGGACACGGATCGTGGTGATTACGGATGGGCTCGACAAATCCGTCGTAGAGAACCTGTTCATCGCCATCACCGGCGTTTCGCTGCGCGCCAAATCGGAGCTGGTTCTGTTGGCTGCGGGGCTTAGCCTTCTGACCGCCGCACTTGTCTCAGCGCTGCTGTTCGCCGTTGAGAGCCGCGCGACATGGACGTCATCGGCGGCGACGCTTCCACCGACACACACCGAACGTTGAAAGGACTATGCATGATTGCCGTTGATGTGCGAACACCGGTCACCGTTCTTACCGGGTATCTCGGCGCGGGAAAGACCACCCTGCTGAACAGGATTCTCACCGAAACGCACGGCAAGCGCTACGCGGTCATCGTGAACGAGTTCGGCGAGGTCGGAATCGACAACGATCTCATCGTCAACGCCGACGAAGAGATCTTCGAGATGAACAACGGCTGCATTTGCTGCACCGTTCGAGGAGACCTCATCAGGATTCTCGGGGGACTCCTGAAGCGTCGCCGGAAGTTCGATGGCATCATTGTGGAGACCACGGGACTTGCCGACCCGGCTCCGGTCGCCCAGACCTTCCTCGTCGACGACGACGTCCGCCGCAATACAAAGCTTGACGCCATCGTGACGGTCGTCGATGCGAAGCATCTGCTCGGCGAAATTGACCAGGCGCACGAGGCGCAAGAGCAGATTGCCTTTGCCGACGTGATCTTGCTCAACAAGACCGACCTCGTCTCCGAATCGCAGCTGAAGGAAATCGAGACCCGCATCAAGTCGATCAATCCCTACGCAACGGTGCACCGCACCGAACGTTGCGCGCTCGATCTCGACAAGGTCTTGGATCGGAGTGCATTTGATCTCAATCGGGTCCTTGAATTCGAGCCTGACTTTCTCGACGAGATGCACGACCATCAGCACGACAGCCATATCAAGAGCCTGTCCTTGACGAGTGAGGTCGCGCTAGTTCCGGAGAAATTCCTTTCCTGGATGCACGAGATCGTGCAGCAGTTCGGCCCCGATATTCTCCGTCTGAAGGGAATCATACAATTCAAGGACGATCCCGATCGCTTCGTGATGCAGGGAGTCCACATGCTGCTCGAAGGAGACCATCAGCGCGCCTGGAATGCAGGTGAGCCGAGGAGCAGCCGCCTGGTGTTCATAGGTCGAAATTTGCCGGAAGAGGTCTTGAAAGCCGGCTTTGCGCGCTGCCTGTACTCCAGCGAACAGAGCAAGTCGCCAGCCTGATCCCAGTCCGCCGCAAGAGGGATGAAGCCGTCTCGCCGGCCGGAACACATATTGTTCGGGGAAGTGCATGCCAAAGACCGCGTTTCGCCTAGGTCGACGTACCGAAAGGCCCGGCTACCCGCTGGCGGTGCAGGCGCTCAAATCGCACACCCGGCAGCTACTGGCGCTCTCGGATGACGTTGCGATCGCCGTGAGCGAACTGAGCTGCCGGAAACCGGGCTGTCCCGATGTCGAAACGGTCGTTGCCGTCTTGAGAGAGGCGCAGGAACCGCTCGTTGCCCGGGTTCACAGTCCTATCCCCGAAGTAACGCTCGAGCAGCTCAAGGTGGCCTTCGAGCTGCCCAAGTCGTGAGTGGCCAGGCGACGATGCTTTGGTGGGAGTTGCCCTGCTTCCCAGCTCATCGAACTGAGAGAGGCGTAAATTGAACGCTGCCGCAGTTCCCCTACGGTATCGCGGTCGCAGCGCGACCATTCGATGAACAACCGGCGCGGACGATTGGAGGGGATCTCCAGGGTGCCGTCGATCGATCTGCGTCGTCGGCGATCGGGATCGATCGCTGATGCAAAAATTCGAGGCGAGGATCCTCTGCCGGCCTGATCTCGCACAGATCGGGTTCGTGTCGCCTCCTGCATGGCGGAACGGCCGCTGTTGGCGCGCACTGGGCTTGCTGTGGAACTTGGCACCGGATCGCCAGGCCTAATCCGCCATGAGCGAGCGCATCCAAGCCAGTCTTGAGATGGCCTGTTCTGCGAGCCGCTGCAGGCTCGCGACGCGAGCCGCATCGCTCGCGCGCTCGGCGCCGTCGAGGTAGGCGTCGGCCAAGGCTTCGGCGATCTCCAGCGAATCCTTTTGCTCCATGGCGGCCGGAAAGCTCCCGAACCCGGCGGCCTCATCAGCCAACCTGGTTGCTTGCTGGCGGATATCTCGTGCCCGGACGGCGGCCGGGCCGCGCAGACGTTGTTCAATCTCCCCAAGCTGTTCCACCAGGCGAAGCTCTAGTCGGCGCGCATCGATGGGCAGCTGAGGCGCGGCGGATGCATCGGCGCTCTCCCATTCGTGCTGTTGATGATAGGCGCGGCGCCTCTCCTGTCGCAGCGTGGCAACATGACCGAGTTCCTCCCTGGCCATTGCCTCGGACGCCTTCTTGACCTCGGGATCATGCGAGTAGGCTGCCAGATAAGACCAGAAGGCAAAGGCGCGCTCCTCGTTACGGACCGCCATGGCGAGCGCGCGGTACGGCGTCATCAGGCGGGATGCTTTCACCTCTGCGGCTGCTTCCTTATCAAGGGCTTCCGGCGGTTCCCAGCGTACCAACGCGGGATCCGGGCTCTTGCCCCGGCGCGAATGCGACCATTGTGCGACGCTATCGACGTGCTCGCGCTCAGCCGAGGCGAGCCGAGTGAACACGTCGGCAAGATCATCCTTGCCCTGCGCGCGCATGTCCTGGGCAAGAGCGTCGTACTTGTCGGCCGCTTCCTGCTCCATTGCGTGCGCTAGCGCAAAGAGCTCGTCGAGAGACTTCAATACACCGGCAGGCTCAGCGCTCAGCAATGAAGTGCGTAGAAATGGCATGGTCTTGGTTCCCAATGCAGTCGTTTGCTTCGGTTCCCCAAACACGAATCCTTTTCGTCGGGGTTGACAGATGCGGGCGCGCGCGATGATTGTGACACGTCAGCGGCGACAAATCATCGACCAAGAATCGCAACGCATGCGCGGCCCGGTTGGCCGCGCAGATGGCATTTGAATCGACATGTCGAAGCGCCCGGTTGACGATATCGCCTTGGCGAGGCGTGCAGCGCTCGCGCTCGCGGGCTTGCTGCTGGCGTGTCTGACATATATTTCGCCCGCATGCGCGGCCGGTGACTTGCAGACATACCTGCCGAAGATCGCACCTGGCGAGTTCTTCGCCGGCGCGGATCGCTTCGGCCCGCCACAGGGCGATCCGCCAATCGTGCCGGTCTACCGCGGCGATCAACTGCAAGGGTTTGTCTTCCTCAACTCCGATTTCGCGAACTCAGTCGGCTACTCCGGAAAACCGATTCACCTGCTGGCTGGGATCGACCCGAAGGGTGTCATCACAGGGATCAAGCTCGTCGATCACAAGGAGCCGATCGTGCTGGTCGGCATTCCTGAGGCCAGAATCGTCGCTGCCGTGAACGCGCTGATCGGCAAGGACATGAGGCCGGTCGCAAGTGGCGCCGAGAAGCCGCCTCAGGTCGACATCGTGAGCGGCGCAACCGTCACCGTGCTGGTGATGGGCGACAGTATCGTCCGCGCGGCCTCCAAGCTGATCCGGAGCGGCCGCGTCGGCGCCGGCGACGGCGCTGCGGCTTCGGCAGCCCTGCCCCCCGTCGTCAAGACTCTCGATCTCGAACATAGTGAAGTGCGTGACTGGGAGAGCCTCGTTGGCGACGGCTCGGTGCGCCGGCTTCATCTCGGCATCGGTGACGTCAACGAGGCGTTTGCAAAATCTGGTAGTGCGGCAGCGAGCCAATATCCCGAACCAGGCGAGGCCAGCGAGACCTTCATCGACCTCTATGTGGCGCTCGTGAGCGCGCCTACGATCGGCCGCAGCCTGCTCGGCGACGATGGCTATCAGCGTCTCAAGGGTCGTTTGAAGCCTGGGCAGCAGGCCATCGTCGTCGCCGGCAACGGCCTCTACTCCTTCAAGGGTTCCGCCTATGTGCGCGGCGGCATCTTCGATCGCATCGAAATCCTGCAGGAAGGCAACAGCACCCGTTTTCGCGATCGCAATCATACCCGGCTTGGTGCGTTGGAGGCCGCCGGCGCGCCCGAGTTCAGGGAAGTTGCCCTGTTCGTCACCCCTCCCGAGTTCACCCTGGATCCGACGGAGCCGTGGCAGCTCCAATTGCTCGTGCAACGGAGCCTCGGCGGTCGCGACAAGGCCTTCCTGACCTTCGATCTCAGCTACGCCCTGCCCGACCGCTATATCCGCCGCGAGCAGCGTGCGGTGACGGTGCCGGAGAATGCACCGCCTCCTGCTTCGCAGCCTGCCGCTGCTGCCTCTGCCGCCCCGCCAGATGCAGACGAGCCGCTGTGGATGCGGATCTGGCAATCGAGCACGGTGTCGATCGCCATTACCGCATTCATGCTGGCCGGCCTCACCGGAATCTTCTTCTTCCAGAATCTGCTTGTTCGCCGACCTGTGTTGTACAACTGGGTTCGGCGAGGCTATCTCGCCTTCGTTCTGGTCTGGCTCGGCTGGTACGCGAACGCGCAGCTCTCCGTCGTCAACGTCGTCACCTTCACCAACGCGCTGGTGACCGGCTTCCGCTGGGAATTCTTCCTCGCCGCTCCGCTGATCTTCATTCTATGGGCCGCGACGGCCGGCGGGCTCCTGTTCTGGGGACGCGGCCCGTTCTGCGGCTGGCTGTGTCCCTTTGGCGCACTGCAGGAACTCACCAACACGGCCGCGAAATGGCTGAAGGTGCCGCAAATAACGGTGCCGTGGGGACTGCACGAGCGGCTTTGGCCGATCAAGTACATCATTTTTCTCGGACTGTTCGGGCTATCGCTCTACTCCGTCGACATGGCCGAGCGATTTGCCGAGGTCGAGCCGTTCAAGACCGCGATCATTCTGAAGTTCTCACGAAGCTGGCCGTTCGTCGCCTATGCAGTCGCCCTGCTGGTCATCGGCCTCTTCATCGAGCGTTTTTTCTGCCGCTATCTTTGTCCGCTTGGCGCCGCGCTCGCGATCCCCGGTCGCATGCGGACGTTTGAGTGGCTGCGCCGCTGGCAAGAATGCGGTTCGCCCTGTCAACGCTGTGCGAAGGAATGCCCGGTGCAGTCGATCCATCCCGAGGGGCACATCAACGTCAATGAGTGCATCTACTGCATGCACTGCCAGGAACTCTACTACGACGATCATCGCTGTCCGCACATGATCCAGGTCCGGCTCAAGCGCGAGAAGTTCGCGGCCATGTCGTCGCCTTCGATGCGTTCAGGCGGCAAGGGTCCGGCGACCGTCATCACCGCCGGCGGCAAGCCCGTCGGCGCTTCAGCTACCATCTCTCCACCACCACACTGAACCGGAAGCCCAGGAGGCAATCATGAGCGAGAACGAAAAGACCAAAGGCGTCAGCCGACGAGCTGTGCTGGGAACGACGGCGGCCGCAGCGGGCGTGGGCCTGGCCGGTGGAGTGGCGATGAACGCCGGCAGCGGCTTCGTCTCGTCCGCCGACGCTCAGACCAAGACAACGGCACCAAAGGCGCCGGCGGCGCGACCGGCGGTGCAGAAGGCCGAAGTGGCGCCCGGTGAGCTCGACGAATACTACGTGTTCTTCTCGAGCGGCCAGACCGGCGAAATGCGGATCATCGGCCTGCCCTCGATGCGCGAACTGATGCGCGTTCCGGTTTTCAATCGCTGCAGCGCGACCGGCTGGGGGCAGACCAACGAAAGCATCAAGGTTCTGACAGAAGGGATGCAGCCGGCAACGCGCGAGTTCCTCAAGAACCGCGGCGGTACCTACCTGAACGGCGACCTCCACCACCCGCACATCTCCTTTACCGACGGCACCTATGACGGGCGTTATGCCTTCATGAACGACAAGGCCAATAGCCGCGTCGCGCGCGTGCGGCTCGACGTCATGAAGTGCGACAAGATCATCGAGCTTCCGAACCAGCATACGGTCCACGGCCTGCGCGTGCAGAAATATCCGCGCACCGGCTACGTGTTCGCCAACGGCGAGGATGGGGTGCCCCTGCCCAACGACGGCAAGATCCTCGACGATCCCAAACAGTATCGTTCCATCTTCAGTGCGATCGACGGCGACACGATGAAGGTCGCCTGGCAGGTGATCGTCAGCGGCAACCTCGACAACGTCGATGCCGATTACCAGGGCAAATACTGCTTCGCGACCTGCTACAACGCCGAAGAAGGCGTCACGCTGGCGGAGATGACTGCCGCCGAACAGGACTGGGTCGTCATCTTCAACATCAAGCGGATCGAGGAGGCCGTGAAGAAGGGCGACTTCAAGGAAATGAACGGCGTGCCCGTCGTCGATGGCCGCAAGGGATCGGCCTACACGCGCTACGTCCCGGTCTCGAACAACCCGCACGGCATGAACACGGCTCCGGACGGCATCCATGTCGTCGCAGCCGGAAAGCTCTCGCCCACCGTGACCGTCATGGACGTGCGGCTGTTCGACCAGCTGTTCGACGACAAGATCAAGCCACGTGACGTCGTCGTCGCGGAACCCGAGCTTGGCCTCGGGCCGCTACACACCGCCTACGACGGCAAGGGCAACGCCTATACGACCCTGTTCCTCGACAGCCAGGTCTGCAAATGGAACATCGACCTCGCCAAGCGGGCTTTCAAGGGGGAGAAGGTCAATCCCATCCTCCAGAAGCTGGACGTGCACTATCAGCCGGGCCACAACCATACCTCGATGGGCCAGACCAAGGAGGCGGATGGAAAATGGCTCATCTCGCTGAACAAGTTCTCGAAGGATCGCTTCCTGAACGTCGGGCCGCTCAAGCCGGAGAACGATCAGCTGATCGACATCTCAGGCGATCAGATGAAGCTGGTGCATGACGGCCCGAGCTTCGCCGAACCGCATGACGCGACCATTGTCCATCGTTCCAAGATCAATCCGATCTCGATCTGGGATCGTGCGGATCCGATGTTCGCGGATGCGGTGAAGCAGGCCAAAGCCGACGGCATCAACCTCGAGGCGGATTCGAAGGTCATTCGCGACGGCAACAAGGTGCGTGTCTACATGACGTCGACCGCGCCGGCCTATGGCCTCGATCAGTTCCAGGTCAGGCAAGGCGACGAGGTCACCGTATTCATCACCAATATCGATGCGGTCGAAGACCTGACGCACGGCTTCTGCATCGTCAACTACGGCATCAACATGGAGATCGGACCGATGGCCACCTCGTCGGTGACCTTCACGGCCGATAAGCCAGGCGTCTACTGGTACTACTGCTCCTGGTTCTGCCACGCCATGCACATGGAGATGAAGGGCCGGATGTTCGTCGAACCGAAGTCGGTCTGACCGGAGCGAACTGGTGCGTCTCCTGTCAGGCATGTTTCCGGCGGTGCTGGTCGCCGCCGGATTGTCCAGCTTCGCTGAAGCGGAGACCTTGACGGCTGCGCCCGGCCAGCCGCTGCAAGCGGTGCTGGATCGCGCGCGCGCGGGCGACGTCGTCAAACTTGCCCCGGGGGACTATCACGGCTCGATCCGGATCGACCGTCCCCTGGAGCTGGTTGGGACCGAGGGCGTGGTGCTGGACGGCGATGGCTCCGGCAACGTGATCACCGTCAGCGCGCCCGACGTCGTCGTCCGCGGCGTGACCATTCGCGGGTCGGGCCGCGACCTGCAGGCGATGGATTCCGGGATTTTCCTGCAGAAGACGGCCGAGCGTGCGAAGATCGAGGACAACCGGCTGGTCGGAAACCTGTTCGGCGTCTACGTGCACGGTGCCAGGGGCTCCCGAGTCGTCCGCAACGAGATCGAGGGACTGCGCGGCGGGCGCCTCAGCGAGGCGGGCAACGGGGTCTCGCTGTGGAATGCACCCGACGTCACCATCGCGAACAACACGTTCCGCTACGGCCGCGACGGCATCTTCTCGATCTCCAGCAGCAAGGACCGCTTCATCGACAACCGCTTCGAGCAGGTTCGCTTCGCGGTCCACTACATGTACACCAACGACAGCGAAGTCAGCGGCAACGTTTCGATTGGCAACCATGTCGGTTACGCCATCATGTATTCGAACCGCCTGGTGATCCGCGGCAATTCCTCCGATCGCGATCGCGACTATGGGCTACTTTTCAATTACGCGAACTATGCGCGGATCGAGAACAATCGTGTCACCGGCGGCCCGCTGAATCCGGTCATGCAGAAGACTGAGGATGCTCCGGACGATGAGCGAGGCATGCTTCCGCAGCCGAAACGGGAGAGCTCTCTCAGGACCGGCCCGGAGAAATGCGTTTTCATCTACAACACCAATCACAACAAGTTCCGCAACAACTGGTTCGAGCGTTGCGCCATCGGCGTGCACTTCACGGCCGGCTCCGAAGGCAACGAAATCACCGGCAATTCCTTCGTCAGCAACGCCAACCAGGTGAAATATGTCGGCACCCGGCATCTCGACTGGTCGATCGGCGGGCGCGGCAATTATTGGAGCGACAACCCGGCATTCGACCTGAACGGCGACGGAATCGCGGACACCGCGTACCGGCCGAACGATATGATCAACCGCGTGCTGTGGACCGCACCCGCTGCCAAGGTTCTCATCAACAGCCCCGCCGTCCAGGTGATCCGCTGGGCGCAGGCGCAGTTTCCGGCGCTGCTGCCGGGTGGCGTCGTCGACAGCCATCCGCTGGTATCGCCGCCGAACAGCCGCACACCGAAGGAAACGCGATGACCGGTACGGTACGCGTCAGCGAGGTCACCAAGACGTACGGCCGGGTCACGGCCGTGCGCGATGCCTCGTTCACGCTTGGACAAGGCGAGCTCGTCGCCTTGATCGGTCACAACGGCGCCGGCAAGACCACGCTCATGAAGCTCATGCTCGGGCTGATCCGGCCGACAAGCGGCTCCATTGAGGTGCTCGGAGACAATCCCGCCGCCGGTGAATTCGCGGGCCGACGGCAACTCGGCTATCTGCCGGAAAACGTCTCCTTCGACCCTGCCCTGACCGGCCGCGAGACGCAGGCGTTCTACGCCAGGCTGAAGCGGGAGCCGGTTGCCAAAGCCCTGGAGCTGCTCGATGCCGTGGGCCTCGGCGCAGCCAGCCGCCGCAGGGTGAACACCTACTCGAAGGGCATGCGCCAGCGGCTCGGCCTCGCGCAGGCGCTGCTGGGGCATCCGCGCGTGCTGTTGCTGGACGAGCCGACCACCGGTCTCGATCCGGAGCTGCGGCAGACCTTCTACGACATCATCGCGCGGCTTGCAGCTGGCGGCGCGACCGTACTCCTGTCGTCGCATGCGCTCACCGAGCTCGAGGAGCGCGCCGGCCGGGTCATCATCATGAACCGCGGCATCAAGGTTGCGGACGGATCGATCGACGAACTGCGTCGCCTCGCCCGGCTGCCCACCAGGATTCGCCTGAGGGTGGCGGGCCTCGCTCCGAGCGAGCTGCCGGGTTGGGCGCCCAAGGACGCGACCTGCCGTCGCTTGAACGGCCACATCGTCGAGATCGACGCTGCGCCGGAGCGAAAGATTGAGCTTCTGCATCGCGCGACGGCCGCCGGAAACTCCGTCGAGGACGTCGACGTGGTCCCGCCGACCCTCGACGAGCTTTATGCTCACTTTCTCCGGCAATCGGAGCAGGCGCCATGAACGTCCTGATCATCGCCGCCAAGGAAATCCACCAAGCCATCCGCAATCGCTGGGTGCTGGCTGCAACGCTCCTGCTCGCCGGCCTTGCCCTGTCGCTGACCTTTCTCGGCAGCGCGCCGACGGGGAACGTGGGCGTTCGCGCACTCGATGTGGTCATCGTCAGCCTGTCGAGCCTGACGATCTTTCTCGTTCCGTTGATAGCGCTTCTGATCTCCCATGATGCCGTGGTCGGCGAAATGGAACGAGGGACGATGCTGTTGCTGCTGAGCTATCCGGTCGCGCGATGGCAGGTGCTGCTTGGCAAATTCCTGGGCCACCTCGCCGTTCTCGGCTTTGCGACGTGCCTCGGTTACGGCGCCGCCGCCGGAGCGCTGGCGGCGACGGGCAGCGACATCGACAGCGATAGTCTCCTGGCATTCGCTGCGATGGTGGGCTCCTCGGTGCTGCTCGGCGCTGCGTTCGTCGCCATCGGTTATCTGGTCAGCGCGCTGGTGCGCGACCGCGGAACTGCGGCCGGCATCTGCATCGGGCTGTGGCTGCTGCTGGTGCTGATCTACGACATGGCGTTGCTGGGCGTGCTTGCGCTCGACCAGGGGCGCAGCATCTCAGCGACCGTGCTCAACGCCCTGCTCCTGTCGAACCCGACCGACGCCTACCGGCTGATCAACCTGACCGGATTCGCCAATGTCAGCACCTTCGCCGGCATGGCCGGCCTTGCTCAAAGCACGTCCCTGACGATACCGGTCCTTCTCGCCGCCCTGCTCTGCTGGACGCTGCTGCCGCTGGGGCTTGCTGCGCTCGCCTTTTCGAGGAGGGAGCTATGAGGCGCGTGGCCATCGCTTGGGCCTTGCTGCTGCCATTCGCCCTTGCGGCCTGCAACGAGAAGCAGACGGCAAAGATCCCGCCGCCGCATCGGATGACGGCAGAGGACATCGGGCATTACTGCGGCATGAACGTGCTCGAACACCCCGGACCGAAGGGCCAGATCTTCGCTGCGAGCCTCATTCAGCCGGTATGGTTCTCGTCGGCGCGTGACACCCTCGCCTTCACCATGCTGCCGGACGAGCCCAAGGACATTCAGGCGATCTACGTGTCCGACATGGGCAAGGCGGCGAACTGGGATGCGCCCGGCTCCGACAACTGGGTGGAGGCCCGCAAGGCGCTGTTCGTGATCGAGAGTCGAGTCAAGAGCGGCATGGGAGGGGACGAGGCCGTTCCGTTCTCGGACCGGGCGGCCGCGGAGAAATTCGCCGGCGAGAACGGCGGCAGGATCGTCGGCTTCGACGAGGTGCCCCGCGACTATGTCCTGGCCTCGGCGAATGCCGGCGGCGGCGCTGGGCCCGGCGAAGCCGAAGGGCCGCCCGGCGACGGATCGAGGAGGACGCCATGACGCAAGCGCTGACGCGCCGACGGTTCATCCGGATCAGCGCGGCGGCGGCGGGCCTCGGCCCGCTGTCCATCAGCGGACGGCTCCGGGCGGACATCGCGCCAGTCACCTGGCGCGGCACGATGCTGGGCGCCGTCGCGACAATGGAGATCCACGACGAAGACCGCCGCCGGGCCGAGCGGCTGATAACGCTGGCCTGCGCCGAGGCGCGTCGGCTCGAACGGCTGTTCAGCCTCTACTTGGACGATTCCGCCCTGGTCGAGTTGAACCGGAAGGGCATCCTGATCGATCCCGCCGCCGAAATGGTCGATCTGCTGTCGGCGTCGCAGCATTACTCCACGCTGACAGGCGGTCTGTTCGATGTCACCGTGCAGCCGCTGTGGGATCTCTATGCCGGCCACTTCTCACGAGATGAGGCGGATCCGGCGGGACCTGCCGCAAAGGAGATCCAGGCAGCGCTCGCGCGCATCGGCAGCAGCCGGCTGTCGATCAGCCGCGACCGGATCACGATGCCCCGCGGCATGGCCGTCACCCTGAACGGGATCGCGCAAGGCTATGTCACGGACAAGGTGGTCGATCTGCTGCGGGCGCACGGTATCTCTCACAGCCTGGTCGACATGGGCGAGGCCCGCGCGATCGGCGCCCGTCCGGACGGCCAGCCTTGGGAAGTCGGCATCGCCGACCCTGATCATGTCGGCCACGCCGAAGCGGTGCTCCCGATCGTCGACCGCGCAGTGTCGACGTCCGGCGCCTACGGCCTACAGTTCGGCGCCAAGGCGCAGTTCAACCATCTGTTCGATCCCCGAACAGGAAGCTGCGCAACGGGCTATCGCAGCGTGACCGCTGTGTCCCGCAGCGCGACTGCGGCGGACGCATTGTCGACGGCGTTCAGCCTGATGCAGGAAGAGGAGATTCGATCCTTGTTGCCGCGTGCCGGCATCGACCGCGTCGATCTCATCAACGATGCAGGCCACACCACGCTCACGGCCAGTCGGCAAAGTTGAGGGTCGGCCTCGATTGTCCGGCTCGCGAGCGGGCGGCAACGCGCCGTCGCCAGACGCCCGGTGCCTCACCGGTGTGCTTGCGGAAGAAGCGGCTGAAATAGGCGGTGTCCTTGAAGCCGAGCGCGAACGCGATCTGCTTGACGGCAACGGTGCCGGCCTCGAGCCGTGTCGCGGCCTCCTTGACGACGCGCTGCTGGATCAGCTCGCTCGGCGAACGCTTCAGTTCGCGGCTACAGAGGGCGTGCAGACGGTCCGGGGTCATGCCGAGAAGCTTGGCGTAATCGCTGACGCGCAGATGCTGCTGATAGCGCTCCTCGAGCAGCCGGCGGAAGCGGCTCAGTATCTCGGCGCTACTGCCCTCCTCGTTCCGGTCGCTGTCGGCGAACAGCCGCCAGAGGCGCAGCACGCACAGCGTCAGCTCGGCCGACATGATCGATGCCGCAGCGCTGCGTGCGGGCGATGCGATTTCCGCGGCGATTGCCGCGATCGATCGCGACATCGTGGTCACGAGGTCGGGTTCGACCGGCAGTGCCATGATGCCGCCGGCGGCTTCGAGCGCGAGATAGGCAGGCTCGGCCGAGGGCGGCAGATAGCGGTGCCAAATGCCAGCGCGCAGTTGCAGCAGCTCGGCCGTCGCCCCGGCTGACACCTCCAGGTATTCGGCTGAACCCGCCGGGAGCCAGACGATGGCAGGCCCGGTGAAGGCCATCGTCCTGCCGGGCTCGCCGACGTCGATGCTGGCGCCTTCATGCACACAAAGCAGATGGATGAACGGCCTGGCGGCCTTCGACGACAGCATCCAGCGGCGCGCAACGTAATGCGAACGGATCAGCTCCGCGCCGACAGGCGCAGCGCCGCTCGCGGCCGCCGAAACGGTCCCCGCGACGCCTCGACGCACCTGCCCGTCGCAACCAGAAGCGTCCAATCTTTCACCGGATCTGTCCATTGTGCGAGCAAACCGCGCGGTGCTTGTTAGGTCAAGTCCTGGTCGCGGCCGGCTAAACGAAGCTGCGCCGAAGAAATCAGGCCAAGAGGAACGACCACTCATACCGCTTGCGAACAATCGCTTGCGTGAAACACGAGGGAGGATCGACATGTTTTCGGCGAACCGTCGAACGTTGCTGCGCGTCACTGGCCTGGTTGCGGCAGTGCTGGGAGCCTTGGCATCCACGGCCGAGGCGCAGGAGAAGATCCGGATCGGCTATGCCATTTCCAAAACGGGGCCCTATGCCGGCGGCGCCGGCATCACCACGCTGCCGAATTACGAGCTGTGGGTGAAGGATGTGAATGCCGCCGGCGGCATCAAGCTCGGCGACAAGAAGCTGCCGATCGAAGTGGTCGAATACGACGACCGCAGCAGTTCTGAGGAAGCCGTCAAGGCGATCGAGCGCCTCGCCAATCAGGACAAGGTCGATTTCATTCTTTCGCCCTGGGGCACCGGCCTCAACCTCGCGGTCGGCCCGACGCTGAACCGTCTCGGCTACCCTCACCTCGCGGTGACCTCGGTGACCGACAAGGCGCCAGAGCTTGCCAAGCGCTGGTCCAACGCGACGTTCTGGCTCGGAACGTCGGCGCAGATCTCCCAGGCGTTGGCCGATCTGCTCGGGAAGCTCAGGAGCGAAGGCAAGATCGGGGCGAACATCGCGATGGTCAGCATCGCCGATCAGTTCGGCATCGAATTGTCCGCTGCGGGGCGCGAAGCGTTCAAGAAGCACGGCTTCACGCTGGCCTACGACAAGACCTATCCGATGGGAACGCAGGATCTCCAGCCGCTGGTGAAGGACGCCATCGCGTCCAACCCGGACGCGTTCGTCGCCTTCAGCTATCCGCCGGACACGATCGCGCTGACCGAGCAGGCGCAGCTCCTGAAGTTCAACCCCAAAATCTTCTACGTCGGCGTCGGCACCGCATTCCCGCTCTACAAGGGCAAGTTTGCCGCCAACAGCGAGGGCGTTATGGGGATCGGTGGCTGGAACGCGGACTCGCCGCGGCTGAAGGACTATCTCGCGCGCCACAAGGCCGCGACGGGCAAGGAGCCCGATCGCTGGGCAAGCTCGATCACCTATGCGAGCCTCCAGGTGCTCCAGCAGGCGATCGAAAAGGTAGGTAAGCTCGATCGCGCCGCAGTCGCAGCGGAAATCCGCTCGGGCACGTTCGACACCATCATCGGCAAGGTCAAGCTGAAGGACGGTCTGCTCCAGGAGGTCTGGAGCGTCGGCCAGTGGCAGAACGGCGAATTCTACGCCCTCGCACCCGCTTCGCTTTCAGGCGCGCGTACGCCGGTCGTGCCGAAGGCGCAGTGGCAGTAAGGCAAGGCTGGCGGGCAGGCCTTGCGCTGCGAGGCCTGCCCCCATCCACTAGGAACCCCGTTCATGCTGCTTGTCGACATCGTCCTGCCGGGCCTGGTGCTTGGCGGCATGTACGCGCTGATCGCGCTTGGGCTGACGCTGCAATATGGCGTGGCGCGGATCATGAACCTCTCTTATGGGGAGTCGCTCGTTGCGGCCGCGTTCGGCGCGTTCTCGCTCTACAGTGGCCTCGGGCTGAGCCCGCTGGCTGCGCTGCTCCTGGCTGTCCCTGTCGCGATGGTGGTGAACTGGCTGCTCTATCGCTTCCTGCTCGAGCGCCTGATGCGGCGGAGCAAGGACAGAGGCGCGCAGGAGATCGACAGCATCCTCGTCACCTTCGGCGTATTGTTCGTGATCCAGGGCGCCATGCTGGTCGCCTTCGGCGGCCAGTATTACAGCTATAGCTATCTCTCCATTCCGCTGACGATCATGGGCTCGACGCTCGCGGTCAATCGCCTGGTCGCACTGCTGTTCGCGGCCCTGGTCGGCGGCGCCGTGTATCTCGCCCTCACCCGCACGCGGATCGGCACGGCCGTACGCGCCATCGCTGTCGATGCCAACGCCGCGCGCCTCGTCGGGATCGACGTGGCCGCCTTGTCGGGGCTCGCGTTCGCCTTTGGCGGTGGCCTGGTCGCGGTCGGCGGCGTGTTGGTCAGCATGTTCCTCACCTTCAATGCCGCAATGGGCGTGATATTCACCATGAAGGCGCTGGTCGTCGTCATCATGGGCGGGGTCGGCAACGTGATGGGCGCGCTGGTCGCGGGACTGCTGCTCGGCGCGGTCGAAACCGCGGTGGCGCGGCTGGTCGATCCGGGCCTGACGCTGGCTGCCACCTACGCGCTGTTTCTCGGCGTGCTCCTGATCAGACCGACCGGCCTGTTCGGGAGAGCTGCGTCATGACCGGTCCCAAGCGCGCATTGCTGTGGTGCGCCGGGCTTGCCCTTGCCGCGGCCACCGTCACCTACCCTCTCTATGCCAATGGTTACTATCTCGCGCTCGGCATCAGCGTCCTCTATTTCACGATTCTGGCGACCGCCTGGGCGATGTTCTCAGGTCCGACCCGCTATATCTCGCTTGCGACGGTCGCCTTCTTCGGCCTCGGCGCCTACACCGCCGCAGTGCTCGGGGAGACCATGCCCTGGCCAGTCGTGCTGCTGGCCGCGGCGGGCGTGGGCGCATTCACCGCCGCAATCACCGGCCTTTCAACGCTGCGGCTATCAGGCATCTATTTCGTGATCTTCTCGTTTGGGCTTGCCGAGCTGATCCGGCAGCTGGTGATCTGGTACGAGGTCAACATCCACAAATCGGTCGGCCGCTATCTCTTCAGTGCGGTGACGCAGGATATTCTCTACTGGCAGCTCCTGGGCTTGACCGCGATTGTGTTCCTGGTGGGCTGGCTGCTCGGGCGCTCGCGCTACGGGCTGGCGCTGCGCGCCATCGGTGCCGACGAGACCGCGGCCAGCCATTCCGGCATCGACGCCACGCGGGTCAAGCTCGGCGTCTTCATCCTGAGCGCAACCTTCATGGCAGTAACCGGCGCGGTGATGGCTCCGCGCTGGACCTATATCGATCCAGCCATCGCATTCAATCCGACGATCTCGTTCCAGGTCGTGATCATGGCTCTGCTGGGCGGCGCCGGCTCGCTGTTCGGGCCCGTGCTCGGCGTCATTCCGCTGGTCCTGCTGTTCGAGGTGCTGAGCGCGACGCTGCCCAACCATTTCAGCATCGTGCTCGGCCTCATCTTCGTGCTCATCGTCATGGTGCTGCCAAATGGGGTGATCGGCCTGTTCGGGACAGGCCGCTGGCGCGTCCCGGCCGGCGGCCCCGTTGCCGCGCGCGCGGGTACAAGCGATGCACCGCTCCTCGCAGTCGAAGGCGTCAGCAAGTCGTTCAGCGGGTTGCGTGCCGTCGATGATGTCAGCTTCAAGGTCGCACCGGGCGAGATCGTCGGCATCATCGGCCCGAACGGTTCCGGCAAGACGACGCTTCTCAACACGCTATCCGGCGCCTTGAAGCCCTCGTCGGGCACGATCCGGTTCGGTGGCACCGTCCTCAACGGCCTGCGCGCGCACCAGATCGCACGCCTGGGCCTTGCCCGCACGTTCCAGCTGGTGCGTGTGATGCCGGATCTGACCGTTGCCGAAAACGTCGCGGCGGCGCAGCTGTTCTCCACGTCGAACGGTTCAAGCGCTACGGCAAGCGAGCTGCTGGACCTCGTCGGGCTCGGCACCGTGCACGCCGCCCCCGCAGGCGACCTGACTTACATCGACCAGAAGCGGCTGGAGCTTGCCCGCGCGCTGGCGCTGCAGCCGCGCCTCGTGCTGCTCGACGAATGGCTGGCCGGGCTCAATCCGAGCGAGCTCGAAACAGGCATCGCCCTGATTGCCAAGCTGCGCGACCGCGGCCTCACCATCATCATGGTCGAGCATGTCATGGACGCGATCCGCGCGCTCTGCGGCCATTGCATCGTCATGAACGCGGGCTGCGTGATTGCACGCGGCGGGCCGGACGAGGTGCTGTCCGATCCAAAGGTCGTGGCCGCCTATCTCGGAGACGACGATGCTTGAGGTCGCCGCCCTCTCCCACTTCTATGGCAAGCACCAGGCCCTGGCCGATGTTGCGCTCGGCATCGAACAAGGCGAGATCGTCGCTATTCTTGGTGCCAACGGCGCCGGCAAGTCCACCCTGCTCAAGAGCATCGCCGGGCTGGTCAGGCCTGCCGTGGGCGCAAGGATCAGATTCGAAGGACAGAGCATCGCCGAACTGCCTGCCCATCTGATCGTGGAGCGCGGCATCGCTTTGGTGCCGGAGGGCCGCGGCGTCTTCGGCGATCTGACCGTTGCCGAGAATCTCCAGCTCGGCGCCTATCCCGCTCGTGCCCGCGCTGGCGAGGCAGACCGGCTCGCAAAGATTCTGCAGCTGTTCCCGCGCCTCGCCGAGCGCCTGCCCCAGGCCGTCCGCACCATGAGCGGCGGCGAGCAGCAGATGGTGGCAATCGGCCGGGCGCTGATGTCGAATCCATTGCTGCTCTTGCTCGATGAGCCCTCGCTCGGTCTATCGCCGCTCCTCAGCCGCGAGGTCTTTCGTGCATTGACGCAGATCCGCGGCAGCGGCCTGAGTGTGCTCCTGGTCGAGCAGAATGCCCGGGCAAGCCTCGATATTGCCGATCGCGTCTACCTGATCGAGTCAGGCCGCAACGCCGGCACCGGGCTTGCCAGCGCGATGAAGAACGATCCCGAGATCCAGCGCGCCTATCTCGGCAAGGCGCGCGGCGCGTCAACACCAACGTAATCCTCCCCAGCACCTCACGGAGAACGCCATGAACGCGATCGACCTTCTCATCGGCGGTAAGGACCAGTCGGCCAGCAACCAGCGCACCTTCCAGCGCCGCAATCCGATCTCCGGGGAGATCGCGACCATCGTGGCCGCGGCCTCGATCGACGATGCGATGCGCGCCGCCGATGCCGCAGCCGCCGCCTTTCCGGCCTGGTCTCAGCTCGCCCCCTCCGAGCGCCGCAAGCGGCTCAGCGCGGCGGCCGACATCCTGGCACGTCGGGCGGCGGAGTTCACCGCGCTGATGGTCGCCGAGACCGGCGCCACCGACGGCTGGGCCGGGTTCAACGTGCATCTCGCCGAAGGCATGCTGCGCGAGGCCGCCGCCATGACTACGCAGATATCGGGCGAGATCATTCCAACCGACAAGCCTGATAATCTCGCAATGGCGTTCCGTCAGCCGGTCGGCGTCGTGCTCGGGATCGCGCCGTGGAATGCGCCCGTGATCCTGGGCGTGCGCTCCGTCGCGATGCCCCTTGCGTGCGGCAATACCGTGGTGTTGAAGGCGTCCGAGATGAGCCCGGGCGTGCATCGCCTGATCGGCAGCTGCCTAACGGAGGCCGGGCTCGGCGACGGCGTCGTCAACGTCGTGACCAATGCGCCGGAGGATGCGCAGGCGGTCGTCGAAGCGTTGATCGCCCATCCCGCGATCCGCCGCGTCAACTTCACCGGCTCGACCCGGGTCGGCCGTCTCATCGCACTCGCCTGCGCCAAGCATCTCAAGCGCGCGCTGCTGGAGCTCGGCGGCAAAGCCCCGCTCGTCATCCTCGACGATGCCGACCTCGATGCCGCCGTGAACGCTGCGGCCTTCGGTGCCTTCATGAACCAGGGTCAGATCTGCATGTCGACGGAACGGATCGTCGTCGACGACAAGGTGGCGGATGCTTTCGTCTCCAAGTTCGTAGCCAAGGCGAACAGCCTGCCTCACGGCGATCCTGGCAAGGGCAATGTCGTGCTCGGCTCGCTGATCAGCAATGCAGCCTGCGACCGCGTCCGAGGCCTGATCGACGACGCCGTCGCCAAGGGCGCGGTGGTTGCGGCGGGCGGACATGGCAGCGGCACGATCTTGCCGGCCACCATCGTCGATCACGTCACGCCTGCAATGCGCATCTATGGCGAGGAAAGCTTCGGTCCGGTCGTGACCGTGGTCCGCGTCAGCGGCGTGGACGAGGCGGTCCGCGTCGCCAACGACACGGAATACGGTCTCTCCTCCGCCGTGTTCGGCCGCGATATCGCACGCGCCCTTGGCGTCGCCAAGCGGATCGAGGCCGGCATTTGTCACGTCAACGCACCGACCGTGCACGACGAGCCCCAGATGCCGTTTGGCGGCACCAAGGCGTCGGGCTACGGGCGTTTCGGCGGCAAGGCCGCCATCGACGAGTTCACCGAGTTGCGCTGGATCACCTTACAGACCGGACCACGGCACTATCCGTTCTAACGCCAGTCCAAGTCTCAGCGCGCCGGCAACGAATCCAGCTGTGCCTGCGCCTTCTTCACCGCCGCCGCGAACCAGCTCTGGCTCGGTGCTTCCTTCGCGAAGCACTTGGTGTAGGCGTCCATCGCCTGGTCCTCGCGCGCCATGGCATCCTGTGGCGTCTTCCTGGCCATCATCTGCTTCCAGACCTTTTCGCAGGCCGGAATCTCCGCCGTCTTCACGGCATCCGACGTGACGATGAAGTAGACCTTGCCGCCCTGGATCGCGACCACGCCAATTTCGCTCGGCAGGCCCTTCAGGTCGCCGTTGCCGCGCAGGCCCAGCACGGCGACCGCAGCGCTGGCAGATGCGGGCTTGGTGACCGGCAGCTCGGCGTACTTCGCGAAGGCGGCGTCCTGGATGGCGTAATGGTAGAAGCGGTCCGACCTGAGCGCGGCCGCGATCTCCTGCGGCATGCCGTCCTCGCGATGCTCGCGCAGCCAGTGCCCGAGCAGCGTCGTCGTGGTCACCACGGCTTGCGTCCTATAGTCTTCCGAGGCGAAGCTGAGCCCATCGAGGTGACCGAAGCCGACGTCATCCCTGAAGAGCGTGTCGACGTTCGACTTGCCCTCTGCCGGGAGCCCCTCGATGGCGACCGGACCTACCAGGCCACGCAGCACGCCGGCCAGCTCCTTCAGAGCCGTATCATGTTGCTTGGATGTTTCGTCGCTCTCCTTTGCCTTCGAGAACTTGGTGATATAGCGATCGCGCAGGTCGAGATAGTGCTGCTCGGGCGCGGCGGCATGGCCCGGCGCGGCGAGGACGAGCAGGCAGACCAAGGCAAGGGATCTCAATTTCAGCTTCCGGAACGACTGGGAGTGATCTCCCAGTCTTTGTGCTGGCGCGGGGCGGCGAGGTTCATCTGCATAGGGAGTTAGAATGCCCTACTCCGCCGGCGTCAGCTGCCGGCTCAGCCGCATTGCCGTGGTCTCGCGCACGCGGACGCGGGCGCGGCGCTTGCGCCACCAGATCACGACGCCGGTGACCGAGAGCGCGGCCACCACGAGCCCCATGACGGAGATCAGGATGCGTCCGAACAGTCCGACGATGCGGCCTGAGTGCAGCGGGAACTGTGCCTGCACGAAGATGTCGGCGGCGGTGCCGACCCAGGGCAGCCGCTCGCCGATCGGGCGGCCGTCCTCGCTGTCGTAGTAGAGCTGCGCCGGACCGACACCGCCGGCGCCGTGATCGTCGCCAGGGTGGAAGAAGGCCGCGGCATAGACGCCGTGGGCCGGGCCATAATTGATCGAGCCGACAGGGGTGGTCCACCCGCGCGCCTTGCCGTCGGCGGCGGCGCGCGCGGCGATGTCGGCGAAGCTCACCTTGGGCTCGATGGGATCGTCGAGATCGCGATAGGGCCGCTGCTCGTAGGGCGTCGGCGTGTAGTTCGACACCATCTTCATCAGCGGCGAGAACACCTCGAAATAGAGGTTCAGCGAGAACGCCGTGAAGGCAATGATGAACAGCAAGCCCCAGGTCCAGAGGCTGAAGGCGCGGTGGATGTCGAAATTGATCCGGTAGGCGCTGCCCGAGGTCTTGATGGTCCAGGCCGGTGCCCAGCGCGCCCAGAAGCCGCGCTCGAGCTGGCGTGCGACTTCAGGTGCCCGCGCCGCCTTGGCGCGCCGCCGCGAGGGCAGCGTCAGGTAGAACCCCACGAAGCAATCGATGGTCCAGATGATGGCGATGATGCCGAGCACCCGCATGCCCCAGCGATCGCTGCCCCAGAACTCAGGGATGTGCATCGTGTAATGCAGCTTGTAGAGGAACGAGACGAAATTCTCTCGCGTGACGGGCCAGACCGCGCCCCAATAGCGACGCCCAAGCTCCGCACCGGTGTTGGGATCGAGGAAGACCTGGTTGTAGTCGAGTGCATAACGCTTGCCGGTCGCGGGATCGATCCGCGGCATGACGAAGAACCACAACGAATGGCCCTCCTCCGGCGTCATGAAGAGATGGACGACGCGTGCGCGGGGATCGCGCTGCTCGATCATCTTGGCGAGCTCGATCGACGGAATCGCCGGTCCTTTGGTCGAGACGTCGAACAGATGGCTGTTCAGGACGTCGTCGAGCTCGTGGTCCCAGGAGATGATTGCGCCGGTGATGCCGGAGAAGAATAGGAATCCGGCCGTGAGCAGGCCCGCCCAGCGGTGCAGTTTGCCGAACATCGCTCTCATCGGCTTGTCTCCTTACGCCGCATGACGTGAGAGATTGGTCGGTGACTTTCCGCCAGCGTCATGGCCGGCCTGTCCCGGCCATCCACGCCGCGCCACGGAGCACAAAGAACGTGGATGCCCGGGACGAGCCCGGGCATGACGATCGCCTGTGAAAGGTCATGAACGAGCGCCATCAAGCATCACCAGCGATAGGTCAGCCTGCCGATCGCCTTGCGGCCTTCGGCATAGAAGCAGCCTGAGAGGCTGTAACAGGCAGCGACGTAGCGCGTATCGGCAAGGTTCGTGACGTTCAACGACAGGCGCCAATTGTCCCGGGTGTAGGCGAGCAGCGCGTCCAGGACGGTCGAGGCTCCCACCTTGAACGTGTTGGAATCATCGCCCCAGGTTGCGCCGACATGGCGGATGCCGCCGCCGAACTGCAAGCCTGCCAGCGGTCCGGTCTGCAGCGTATAGTCGCTCCACAGCGAGGCGCGGTTGAGCGGCACGGTGACCGGCGCCTTGCCGACATTGACCGGATCCTGCGTGACCACGGCGTCGACATAGGCGTAGGCGGCGCGCAGGTTCCAGCCGTCGGCGAGCGACATGGTGCCTTCCAGCTCGACGCCCCGCGATTTCACCTGCCCAGTCTGCTCAGCGACGAAGGTGGGGGGCGGATAGGTCACGACGTTGTCGCGTGTCAGGTCGAAGGCGGCGAAGGTGAACAGCGCATTCCATCCGAGCGGCTGGTACTTGACGCCGACCTCGTACTGGACGCCGGTCTCGGGGCTCAGCAACTGGCCGGAAGCAGTGGCAAGCACCGGCAGAAATGACTCGGAATAGCTGAAATATGGCGCGATGCCGTTGTCGAAATTGTACATCACGGCAGCCCGGCCGGTGAAAGCCGAGGCATCCTTCGACGCCGTGGTGTTCGCGAGACCGTTGTCGACCTGCGTGGTCACGAAGTCCTGGCGGCCGCCGAGCTGGAACGAGAGCCGGCCGAGCTTGATCTGATCCTGCGCATAGACGCCGACCTGGGACTGCTTGACTCCCGTGTTGTCGCTCATGGCTCCAATGACGTAGTCGTAGCTGTAGTTCGGGTTGAAGACGTTGATCTCGGGGGACGAGGTCGTGACGCCGAACGCGGTGTCGCGGAAGGAGGTGTTGCGATAATCGACGCCGACCAGCGTGGTGTGGCTGAGCATGCCGGTGGTGAACTTGCCCTGGAGCTGATTATCAACGGCGAAGGAGTTGATGTAGGAGTTGCTGTAGCTGCCGTAGCGCGCGAGCTGACCCGCGGCCTCGTTGGTATAGCCGCCGCCGTAGAACACCTTCTCCTCGTTGTGCTGATAGGCGTAGCGCAAATTCTGCCGGAACGTGATGTTGTCGGTGAAATTGTGCGAGAGCTGGTAGCCGGCGGTCGCGATCTCGGTGTTGAAGGCGTCGAAGCCCGGCACGCCCGCGAAGAAGGACACCGGGATCGTACGGCCGTTGTTCGGCCACACAGTGCCCGAGGCGGGCAGGAACTGAAGGCCCCACCCTGCCCGGTCGCGCTGATAGTTGGCGAGCAGGGTGAGGGTGGTGTCCTCATTCGGCTTGATCGTCACGGCGGGCGCGATGAAGACGCGGTTGTCCTTGCTGAAGTCGACCTGGGTCTGGCCGTCGCGGACGACGCCGGTCAGACGCCACAGCACGGTGCCCTCCTTGTTGGCGGGGCCGCCCATGTCGAACTGACCCTGATAGCGGTTGAAGCTGCCGCCGGAGATCGAAACTTCTCCAAACTGCTGGGCCGTCGGCAGCTTGGTCACGTAGTTGAGGATGCCGCCGGTGCCGCTGCCGCCGTACATCGCCGATGACGGGCCCTTGAGAACCTCGATTCGCTCGGCTCCATAAGGATCGAGGCCGTTGAAATGCACGTAATTGCTGGACGGAATTCGCAAGCCGTCGATGTAGAGACCGGGCATGGTCATGTCGAAGCCGCGGATCTGCAGGCCGCCGAAACGGGTGTCCGAGCCGCCATTGACGTCGCCGCTGACGCCGGCAGTGTAGCGCAAGGCTTCGCCGATGGAGACCGCGCCCTGGTTCTTGATCTGGTCCGCAGTGATGACCGAGACCGACTGCGGAGTTTCGATCAGGGGCGTGTCCGTCTTTGTCGCGGTGCCGCTCCGCGTCGCGACGAAACCGCGCACCGGTCCATTGGCACGTTCGCCCGTGGCGCCGTTCGATGATGCCGACTGGGTCGGCGCGGGCTGCTGCGCCGGGGCGCGACGAGCGGCGCGTGCGGTGCGTGTCGCCGCCGCTCTTCGCGACGAAGCAATCGCCGCGGGACGGGCGCGCTGCGCCGGCGCTTCCACAGTCACTGCAGGAATTTGCGTCTGGGCCTCCACGGAACCGATGGGAACGACGAGGGAGAATGTGCTGACTGCTCCGAGGAGAAGCACCTGAACTGGTCGATGACGCGTGCCACCACGCGAAGAAAGTTGGAAGTCGGTCACGCTTCTCGAAGCCCCACGCACTGCCGGCTTTGCCGGTATCGTTCTTGACGTCCCGCCGTAACTCAGGCCGTTTCGGAGTGCGATAGGAACGAGGTTAGAATCTCTCCAGACCCGTGGGCAGCATGTGCGGCGAAAGCGCCCACGGCGAATGAGCGCCTGCGGCGATTTGCGGTCGACGTGTATCCGAGCAGCAATCTCTCTCCTTGCTGCGCCGGGCATTTGGAATAGTTCTAGATAGAAACACGCTCTCACTTATCGGCAACGGCCGGACACAATCGGCCCGTTACCGCGCGGGCTCTACGTCTTGCCGGCGCAGCAGCACGATTCGGTGCGGTTGCTCCCGCTCGCCAGCACGCTACGCCTGTTGCGGTCGGGCGGAATGTCTCCGGCCGCATTGGCGGCGAAGAAGCCGGTCGGCTTCAGCACGAAACCGGCATACTCGACGGGCATGATCGGAAAGTCCTCGGGCTTGCAGACGTGGGTGTGGCCGAAGGAGTGCCATACCACGATGTCGGCATTCTCGATGTTGCGATCCTGTGCAGCGTAGCGCGGGAGACCGTCGCCGCCGGCATGGACGTTGGGGTAGTCGCCGCTCGCGTATTTCTCGGCGGGATCGAACGCCGTCACCCACACGTGCTTGGTCGCGAAGCCGCCGCGCTTGCGCACGTAGCTGCCCTCTTGCGCCAGCATCAACGGGCTCGGATTGACGACAAGCTTGTAGGCCGGAGCATTGCCGACCGAGTTGGTCGCGTTGGGATTGCTGATCTTCCAGAACCGGCCGGTTTCGCCGTTCGCAACCGCCGCCGCGTCTGACTCGCGCGACAACACCCGCGTCGTGGTGTCGAACACGTTGCCATGCGGATTGTCGTCACCCCAGGGCCGCGGCACGAAATCGTGCTCGGTAACGGTGTTGCCACCGCCATCCAGATCCATGTGCAGCCGGACGTTGAAGAAATGCTGGTGCGTGGGTCCGCCCAGATTGTCGTCGATCATGCCGCCCCATCGATACTTTTCGCCTGATGGCACGGCGGCGGTCTGGATGATGCCGGTAAGCTTGGTCTCCAGCTGGATCGTGCCGTCCTGGTAGAGATACCAGTAGAAGCCGTAATCGTAATTGCCGACGGTCGCGAAGAACGAGATCACGAGCCGCCGCGAGCGGCGAACCTCGAACAGGCCGTTGCGGAACTCGTAGTGCTTCCAGGCGATGCCGTAGTCTTCCTCATGCATGCAGATGGCGTTCTGCATGACAAACGGTTCGCCTTTGTTGTCGGCGGCCGGCACGTCGAAATAGTGGATGTTGCCGAGGCAGTCGCAGCCGAGTTCGAGTGCGTTCGCAAGCATGCCGAGGCCGTATTCGCCGGCATCGAACGCCGATTTCCAGAAATGGTTCGCGGTCGGATCGGCGTATGGCACCACCATCTCGGTGACGCTGGCGCGATGGATCAGCGACCGCTTGCGCGTCCCGTCCTGGTAAGCGAGCTGATGCAGCACGAGGCCCTCGCGCGGCGTGAAACCGACACGAAAGCTCCATTTCTGCCAATCGACCTTCCAGCCGTCGACGCGAAAGCTCGGGCCCTCGGGCTGCTCGATGTGCAGCGGCTTGATGTCGGTGCGCGGGTCCGTAACCTCATGTGCGCCATAGTTCCGCTTCTTGCGCGGGATCGGCACGATCGGGTCTTCGTCGGTGAGATCGATGACCTTGCCTCCGATCAGATCAACGACTGCGACGACGCCTTCGATCGGATGGGCGTAGCCGTTGTCCTGGGGATGCTCGCGGAAATAGCTGACCGCGCGTACGATGCGGGTGCCGCGCTCGAACTCCTTGTCGAAGAAGCCGGACGAGAACGGGTCGACCTGAACCAGCTCGATATCCTTGTCCGTCAGGCCGCGGCGGTGCATCGCGGCGCGCCAGCCGGGATCGGCCTTCACCGCGGCCTCGCATTTGAAGAACTCCTCCAGCATCACCGGCGGCTGTCCATAGGGGGCCTCGCGGTTCGGGAGGAGTTTTCGCGTGACGATCTCGCCGCGGCCGAGATCGACGACATGCTCGATCGCCTCGCCCGTCATCACGTCCATTGTCAGCACGAAGGCGCGGCGGCCTCCCCCGCCCGCGGCGAGCTGTTGCTTGGTCGGCTCTTCCAGCCGAACGATCGGGAAGCGGCAGTTCTCCGGGGCGGTCGCCGCCGCCCGCACCCATGTGCAGGCCGCGGTGATTTCCTCAGCCGTGAGCGGATCGAGCGGATGTGGCCTGGCGGCTTGGAGCCTTGAATTCGCTTCAGTGGGATCGAGCATGTTCTGTCCGAACGTTCAGCGCAGGGCGAGATGCGCGGTGATGGCACGGAAGGCGGCGAGCCAGCGATGATCGAGCGGCACGTCCATCGCCTTCGGCTGCGTGGCGAGCTTGACGATCACGGTGTCGGCGGCAGCGTCGATGTAGAGCCACTGGCCATGAATGCCGATCCCGGCAAGATCGTTACGCGAGGGATCGATCGTGTACCATTTGCTGCGGTAACGCGCGCCTGGGAAGATGTCGGCGAGATCGCCGTCGGCCCAGGCGTCGGGATCGCCGTTCTCGTGGATGTCGTCGATCCACCAGCCCGGCACCACCTGTCGGCCCTCGACGACGCCGCGGCAGCGGATCATCTCGCCGAAGCGGATGAGATCGCGCGCGGTGACCGAGAGGCCGCCGGCGATGCGGCCCATGCCGTGGCTGTCGAGGGTCAGGGAGCCGTCCTCCTCCGCGCCCATCGGCTGCCAGAGATATTCGGAGAGGATACGCGGGTAAGGCGCACCGCAGGCACGCTCATAGACCCAGCCGAGCACTTCGGTGTTGGTCGAGACGTAGTGAAACACCTTGCCATGCGGCTTGCCGGTGCCGCGCAGCGTTGTGAGATAGGCACGCTGGTGGCTGGGGTCGACACCCGGCGGCGGCACGTCCCAGCCCGATGAAAAGCGGTAGCGCGCCACGTCGCCGGCGGGGTCCTCATAATCCTCCTCGAACTTGATGGCGACCGCCATGTCGAGCACATTGCGAACCGTGCAGCTGCCGTAGACTGAGGCCTCCAGCTCCGGCACGTAGCGCACCACCCTCGCCTCGGGATCGAGCAAGCCGCGCGCGGCGAGAATGCCGCCGAGCGTGCCCGCGATCGACTTGCTGATCGAGCAAATCAGATGCGGCGTGGTCGCGCTCATGCCGTCGCCATACCATTCGTGGACGAGGGTGCCCCTGTGCATGACCAGCAGCGCATCGCCGAAGGTCTCGTGCAGGGTGGCTTCGACGGTGGTCGGCTGGCCGTCCGGCGCGGTGAAGCCGAGCTTTGACAGTTCGCGCGGCGCGCTTCGCATCGGAGTCGGATGAGCGGAGCGGCGGACCTCCGCAGTCGGCAGCACTTCGCGGGTGTGGGTAAAGCCCCAGCGGATCGCCGGAAAACTGCGCCAGTTGGCGCGTGTCACCTGCGCCTCGGGCGCGGGCGGACTGCCGCGCATGATCTCGGTCGGTCGCATCTCGATCCTCCGCAAAGCGGCCCCGACCCCGATGTCGGGAATGGCCGCCAACGGAGAGTGCATTGAAGGTCGCGGCAGGCGTTATCGAGATCCGGCAATATTTTGCTGGACAGCGCCCGTGGCCGTGCCAGTCTGGCGTGGTTCCCTGCCGGGTGCCGGATGGCAAATTTCCAGTGTTGTCATGCCCTTAAGCGCAATTCTTCCGATTCAAGACTCGGGCGCCAGTCTGCTTCAGGCGAGCAGTAGCGATGTCGACGAGCATTGCGCTTCGCTCGGAGGCTGGCGGCTGAGCTACGACCAGATCAGCGCCGGCGCCTTCAGGGGCAGCTTTACCCAGCTCTCCCTGCCGCGACTCGATGTCTTCCGTGAGATCACCAGTCAGCAGGTCCGCCAACACGGTCTGCTGGGAGACGGCTGCTTTGGTATTGCTCTGCCGTGGCAGGGTGACGGTGAGATCAATTGCAACGGCGCCAGCGTTGCAGGCGCCCAGGTCATCGCCTGCATCGACGCCGAAATCGACATCTGCACGCCGAAGTCGTTCGAGCTGCGCGGCGTCGTCGCCAGCGCGGCGCTGATCGAGGAACTCGCCGCCCGGCTCGATATCGAGCTACCGCGCATGGTCTGGCATCAGCTGCGGGTGATCGAAATGGCACAGGCGCCGGTCGCGCGATTGCGAGCCCACCTTGCGGCCATTCACGACACCATCACGACCACGCCCGAACGATTCGACCAACCGGCCGTCCGCGCGGGGCTCGAAGACGCCCTCCTCGTCGAGATCATGGACATGCTGCCGACCGCACGCGCGAACGATTCCGGCCGCAGTGCGGCGGCGCGCAAGCGCACCGTGGAACGTGCCCGGGCGCTGATGCATGGCAGCGGCGAGCGTACGCTCTCGCTGCTGGAGGTCTGCAAGGCGGTCGGCGCCAGCCCGCGCAAGCTCGGCTATTGCTTCCAGGAGGTGTTGGGCACGAGCCCGATGCACTATTGGCGCGCGATGCGGCTGAACCGCGTGCGGCGTGATCTGAAGCGCGCCGCCGGCACGGGCGCCTCCGTTTACGACGTCGCCGTACAGCACGGCTTCTGGCACTTCAGCCAGTTCTCGCTCGACTACAAGCGCCATTTCTCCGAGCTGCCATCGGAGACGCTGCGGCGCACCAGACTGGCGCCTTGAGGCGCACCGCTCGCCTCTACCAGGTCGGCAGACAGTTCCTTGAAGCGAGTTTCCAGGAACGCCTTCACGGGCTCTGAGTGGTTCTAGCGCCCCCTGAAGCGCGGCTTGCGGCGGGCCAGGAAGGCCTCGACGCCTTCCTTGTGGTCCTCGCTGAGACTGGCGAGTGCGAACTGATCGATGTCCATGTGGCTGGCGAGATCGTCCAACGCGTGCGCGAGCCGGTTCACGGTGAGTTTCGTCATTGCGACCGAGAGCGGCGGCTGTGCGGCGACTTTCCGGGCAAGCTCCATGGCGGCGTCGAACGCGTGGCCGGGTTCGGTCACCTGCTCCACCAAGCCCCATTCATGAGCCTCGTCCGCGCTGATCCGCTGGTCGGCCAGGATCACCGCCTGCTTGGTGCGGGCCGGTCCGATCAGATGCAGCATGCGCGGGATGCTCTGCCAGCTCATGTTCATGCCGAGCCCGATCTCGGGCACGCGCAGATGCGCATCGCGGCCCATGATGCGGAAATCGAGTGCCACGGCCAGCGCGACGCCGCCACCAACGCAAAAGCCCTCGATCGCCGCGATCGTGATCTGCTCCATTTCCTGCCAGGCTTGCGTCAAGCGCGGCCCGAGCTTGAGATGCCGCCGCAGCGTGCCGAGATCCATGTCCTTGCGCGAACGTCCCTCTGCGTCCTTGAGATCGAACCCGGCGCTGAATGTGCTCGTGCTGCCGGTCAGCACCACGACGGAGGTCGCCGCGTCGTCCTCGAAGCTGCGCGCCGCCGCGGTGAGCTGGCGCAACGCTTCCGGCGAGAGCGCGTTGATGCCGTCGCCGCGGTCGAAGCGCACCACCGCAATCCGTCCCTCAGGCCCAAGGCCCTTCTCGATCTTCACGTAGTCCGTCACCATCGTCTCCACCCCGTCTGCGGCGATACTAGCGCAGAAGCTTGGCTGCGAATACAGGCCCGATTGCGCTGCAACGAATACTCGACAGGCAGGGACCATTGCGCCTATCCTTCCGCCCATGAGCCACGAGCACGAACATCATCACGATCACGACCATTCCGAGCTGTCGGAGACCGAGCTGCGCGTGCGCGCGCTCGAGACGATCCTGACCGAAAAAGGCTATGTCGAGCCGGCCGCGCTCGATGCCATCATCCAGGCCTACGAGACCAAGATCGGCCCGCATAATGGCGCCCGCGTCGTTGCCAAGGCCTGGACAGATCCAACCTTCAAAAAGGCGTTGCTGGACGACGGCAGCAAGGCGATCGGCACGCTGGGCCATGTCAGCCGCGTCGGCGACCATCTCGTCGTGGTCGAGAACACGCCTGGACGCCACAACATGGTCGTGTGCACGTTGTGCTCCTGCTACCCCTGGGAAATGCTGGGGCTGCCGCCGGTCTGGTACAAGGCCGCGCCCTACCGGTCACGCGCCGTGAAGGACCCGCGCGGGGTGCTCGCCGATTTCGGCGTCGCCTTGCCGAAGGACACGGAAATCCGGGTATGGGATTCCACTGCGGAGACGCGCTTCCTGGTGCTGCCGATGCGCCCGGAAGGCACCGAGGGCTGGAGCGAAGAGCAACTCGCCGGGCTCGTCACGCGCGATTCCATGATCGGCACCGGCTTGCCGCGAACGCCCGGAGCGCCATCATGAACGGCGTGCACGACATGGGCGGCATGGACGGGTTCGGCAAGGTCGAGCCCGAAGCCAACGAGCCGATGTTCCACGAGCAGTGGGAGTCTCGCGTGCTGGCCATGGTGCGCGCAATGGGCGCAGCCGGCGCCTTCAACATCGACACCTCGCGTTTTTATCGCGAGACCTTGCCACCGCACGTCTACCTGTCGAGCTCGTACTACAAGAAGTGGTTTCTTGGGCTGGAGGAGATGCTGATCGACAAAGGCTACCTCACCCGCGAGGAGGTCGCCGCCGGCCATGCGATGCAGCCTGGAAAGGCGCTCAAGCACGGCAGGTTCGATCTCGCCAATGTCGAGCGCGTGATGGTGCGGGGCAAGTTCGACCGTCCTGCTCCGGCACCGGCGAAATTCAGCATCGGCGACCGTGTGCGCGCGAAGAACATCCATCCGACGACGCACACGCGGCTGCCCCGATACGTGCGCGGCCATGTCGGAGTCGTTGAGCTCAACCACGGCTGCCACGTCTTTCCTGACACGGCCGCGATGGAGCGCGGCGAGAATCCGCAATGGCTCTACACCGTGGTATTCGAGGGCCGCGATCTCTGGGGCCCTGACGGTGATCCAACCACGAAGGTCTCGATCGACGCGTTCGAGCCCTATCTGGACCCCGCATGAACAGCAGCACACAAGCCGCCGCCGCGGCGACAGCGGCGATCCCCAGCATTCCCCGCGACGATGAAGGCCCGGTGTTCCGCGCGCCCTGGGAAGCGCATGCGTTCGCGATGGCCTTGACGCTTCATGAGCGGGGCGTGTTCACCTGGCCGGAATGGGCCGCAGCACTCGCTGACGAGATCAAGCGTGCCCAGGCGGCGGGCGATCCTGATACGGGTGAGACCTACTACCTGCATTGGCTCGCCACGCTTGAAGGTCTTGTTGCGCGCAAGGGTGTCGCTTCGACGGAAACACTGCACCGCTATCGCGACGCCTGGGACCACGCCGCCGATCGGACCCCGCACGGCAAGCCGATCGAGCTGCAGCCGGAGGATTTCCGCTAACCGACCGAAGCGTGCATGCGGGTCGAGCGCGATATGGCCCAACCGCGGGCGCGATCATGCGAGCAGCAAACGGTAATAGCTCACGCACTTGCATCCCTGCGCACGGAAGAGCCATTCCGCCTGCTCGCGCTTTGAACTGAATCTAAGCTGGGCCTGTTGACCTCGGGCAAACGCACGAGATAACCGATGCGCGTAACAGCCGTTTCGCCGTGGGGACCCCGTGAGCGCGCCAATTCAGCAAGGACCTACGATTACCATCTTGGCCGAGGAGGAGCCCATCGAGATCGGCTTTCCGATGGTGGCCGCCTATCATGGCCAATCCGCGCTCGCCATGGCTGCGATCGTATTCCAGGCGCAGCGTGCCGCGTTCGCCTTGCTGTCGCCGCAAGCTGTGCCGGCACGACGCGACATCAGCATCGTGAGTGGACACCCTGGCCCCGGTGTGCGCGACGCCTTCGAGGTCATCACCCGCGCCGTGACCCGCGGAGCTTATGTCGTAGACCGCTCGCTGCCCGATGCGAGATTCGTAGCGGGCCACGCCATTTCGTACAGCTTTCGAATTACGCTGGGTGAACGCACCGTCGAGATGGCGTTGCGGCCGGGCGTTCTGCCCGGGCGGTTTTTCGAGCTCGTGTTCACCAGGGATCGCACAACAGAGCAGGAGCGTGAGCTGAGCGCATTGAAGCGTGCCGTTGCGCAGGATGTGCTCGCCAAGGAGCCAGACACCCTCTTCACGATGCGGGTGAGCTGAAAGATGAAGCCGGGACTTGCGCTCAGCTTTGGCTACGAGGACGGGTCGCTGCATGCTTTGACCAGCGCAGGAACGGCGCCGGAAATTCTGCTCCGCGACATCTATTCGCTGCCCGGGATCGACCTGAACGATTTCAGCGTCCTCTTCGTGAGCATGCATAGCGATCAGCGCTTCCTGGCGGCTCGCGCGCTCCAGATCGAGCAATTCCTGGTTCGCGGCGGCGTCGTCGTCGCCAACGGTCATCATGCCTATTCCTATCTTCCGCGCATGGCAGGCTTTCACACCATTGACCATTACAGGCTCAGCGACATCACCGTGCTGCGCCTCACCGATCATCCCATCTGGCACGGCATCGATCCGCGCGATCTGACGTTCCGCCGCGGCGTGTCCGGGTTCTATGGACGGGTCTGGCACGAGGCGCCGCCGGATGCGCAAATCATCCATGCGCTTGGCAAGCCGGACATGCCGCTGGACTTCATCTATCCCGTCGGTCGCGGTCACGTGCTTTTCCATGGGGGAAACGACCTCTGGACCTTTGGCGGCGAGGACAAGCAACTGGCTTCCCGGATCATGCAATGGGTCGCAGGAGAGCGAGACGTTCAATGAGCCTGGCGATCCTTGACGGCGGCACGTTTTACCATCACGCGGCAATCCACGGTCAGCGCTATCGAGAGCTGTTCGACAAGACCATCTATGCCCCCGAGCTCACGACTGATGCCTTGGTCGGCGTCACATTCCTGATCGTTCCGGATCGCGTCAATCCGAATATTCTTCGCACCAAGCGCGATGTTTTGATCGATTTTGCAAAAGCCGGGCACACGCTGGCCGTGTTCGGCGAAAATCGTGCTGACACATGGTTGCCGGGCGTCACGTGGGCGCCACGGCCAACCAATTTCTGGTGGTGGCTCGACAAAGACGCGCGTCCGCCGAACCGTCTGCTGGCGCCCGAGCACGAGTTCTTCCAGGCGGTGCCATTCGAACATACGATATGGCACTTTCACGGCGTGCTGACTCCGCCTGCGGGGGCCCGGGCGTTGATCGACGTTCCGGCCGATCCGCAGGGCCGCGACAGCGGCGGCGCGCTGCTCTACGAGGATCGCGTCACCCTGCCCGGCTGCATGCTCGTCTCGACGCTGGATCCATTCTATCATCACGGCAGCAACTTCATGCCCGCAGCCACGAAGCTTCTCGACGGCTTCCTGCCCTGGGCCAGGGCGAAGGCCGCTCTCAGAGCTTATTCCAGCGACGTCTGATCTCAACGCGCCGCCAGATCTGGCACTCTGCCTCGCAAGCCGTGCAGCGGCACGATCGCCGATGCCGTCTCTTCGTCCGCACGAACATCCACGCGGCGCACCGGCACGCCATACATCCCGGCGAGATTGCCTTCCGTCAGCACCACCTCGGTGCGGCCCGCAATGTGGGTGGCATCCCGCTGCATCAGCAAGGTCGTATGGGCGATGCCGATCGCGTGGTCGGGGTGATGCGTCGTGAACAGCACGGTCAAGCCTAATGAGCTTGCAAGGCGAAGGAGCAGACGAAGAACGACGCCCTGGTTGGCGATGTCGAGCGCCGACGCAGGCTCGTCCAGCACCAGCACCTTGCAGTCGCTGGCCAGTGCGCGGGCCAGCAAGACAAGCTGCCGCTGCCCGCCGCTGAGCCGGTCATAACGCTGCTGCGCGAGCGCCGTGAGGCCGACCTCCTCGAGACATGCATAGGCGCGCTCCCGGTCCTTGCGGTTCGGTGAGCTGAACCTGCCGAGATAGCGGCTTCGACCGAGCAGAACCATGTCCGCCGCGCTATAGGACTGATCCGCCGTCAGTGCCTGGGGAACGAAACCCACGTGGCCATCGATGGCGATGATTCCTTCCTTGAGCCTCAGCGTCCCGCTGATCGCCCTCAGCAAGGTGGTCTTGCCACAGCCATTGGGCCCGAGGATCGCTGCGATCCTGCCGGCGGGAAAGGTCGCCGACAGTCCACGAAAGAGCCACTGCCCGGACCCGTAGCTGTGGCCCGCATTCTCGATTTGGATCATGCCGCGCCACTCTTCGTGGTGCGCCGAAGAAGCAGCGCAAAAATCGGGGTGCCGACCAGGGCCGTGATGATTCCGACCGGAATCTCCGCCGGCGTGAGCGACCGCGCCAGCGTGTCCGCCACAACCAGGAAGATGGCGCCAAGAACCGTCGATACCGGCAGAAGCCGGCGGTTGTCTGCCCCGGCCATCATGCGCGCCAGGTTGGGAATGATGAGACCCACCCAGCCGATGGTGCCGCTGACCGCAACCTGGGACGAGATCGCAAGACACGCCGCGGCAAGCAGGATCAATCGGTCCCGGGCCGGATTGACGCCGAGGGTTCGGGCCTCGTCGTCTCCAAGCGAAAGAACGTTCACGCGCCACCGCATCCCAATGAGAACGATGGCTGCGAGCGTGGTGCAGAATGCAATCAAGCCGAATTGCGGCCAAGTCGAAGATGCAAAGCTGCCTAACAGCCAGAATACGATCACCTGCAATGTCGTCTCGGGATCGGCGAGGTAAGTCACGAGTCCGACCAGCGCGCTGCAGAACGCGCTGACGACCACCCCCGCGAGAACGAGCGTAAGGATCGGCGAGAGATTGTCGCTGCGATGAAACGCAAGCACCGCCAAGAGCGCCAGGGCGGCTCCGCCAAACGCTCCGACCTGGACGAGTGGTCCGAACCCGACCAGGTAGATGACGGTGACGCCCCCGAGGGCGGCACCGGAGGATGCACCGATCGTCTGCGGGCCGACGAGCGGATTGCGGAAGATGGCCTGGAGCACCGCGCCGCAGAGTGACAGACCGGCGCCTGCGACGGCGGCGGTGAGCACGCGCGGCAGCCTCACCGTTTCGACCACCACGGACTCGGTGGTCGTCCATGTCACTTTGACGGCGACCAGGTGAGACAGGATGATCGACAGGACCGTGTCGAACGGGACCTGATACCGTCCCGATGCGACCGACCACAGCAAGACGAGGACCAAGCTCGCAACGAGCCCAACGCAGAGCAGGCCGTAGGATCGTTCACCTGACGATTGGACCCGTGTCGCCGATCGTGAGACAGCGCTGTCCATCAATGAGCCCGATATGCTTCGTAGCCGGCCGAGCCCGCGTTTTCCTGGAGAAATAGGATGCGGTCCAACTCCTCGTCCGTCGGATCGTAGGCATAGAGAAAGCCAAACCAGTCCCTCACCGACCTACGAATGTCCACCTGCCCACGCTCAGGATGCAGCAGACCCGCCAACCAGAGCCAGCCAAGGGCCGACTCGTGACTTGGCGGATCCCAGCGGTAACCGCCCAGCGGAACGCGATAGACGCGACGAGCCCGAACCGCATCGACGCCCTGCCAGCGCGGGTCGCGGTAGAGATCGGACGGCATCGCTGAATCGAAGTTTCCGAGCAGGATGACCTGCGGATTCCACGCCAGGATCTGCTCGATGGTCACGGTGCTGATTGAAGGCGTGCTACCGATCGCGTTCTGTCCGCCGGCCAATTGGATGGCGAGATCCTGCGCCGTGCCTCGGCCGCTGACGCGCAGCATGTTGGTCGCGCGATTGAAGTAGAGTACGCGTGGCCGCTGGGTCGATGATAGATCGGCAAAGCGCGATGCCAGGGACTGACGTATCTCTTCCTGCTTGCCGAGAAGTTCGGCGGCGCGCTCTTCCCTGCCCGCGATCTTCCCCATCAGCCTCACGTACGCGACGTAATTCTCGAACGAGCCCACACGCATTCCGACGACGGGTATCCCGGTTCGATCCAATGGCCCGATGACTTCGTCGCTGTTGGCCCATTGGAAAATAGCATCCGGTCGCAATGCGAGGATCGCCTCCACATTTGGAGCGAAATTCGAGGCGTCTCCCCCGGTCGTCACGCCCGTTTGAATTTGCTTGAAGCCTGGAAACAGCTTTCCGGAAATGCCCTCCTGCATCGCGCGTGCGGCGTATTCGTTCATGCCGACGATCTTCCTCTCGCTGCCATCGATCGCCATGAAGGTCGAGGGCGCCGGGATCGGGATGATGACCAGACGTTCCGGCAGTCGGCTGAATGAGATGCTGCGATTGCGCTGGTCAGTCAGATCAATCGCATGAGCCGAGCTGAATGCGCCGAGCGCAATCACGAAGCTCCCCCCCAAGCCCAGCAATGATCTTCCCCAGCGCAACGACGGCAGCATGAAATTCGAGAACCTCGGGGGGCGCCAGCGAGGATCTGCGCGGCGCCGCGACATGGCTACATAGTGCCATGAGAGGAAAACGCAAAACCAAAATGTTCGTCCCGCGCTGCAAGTGGCGATCTGCAGAACTGGAATCATTCAAAAGAACGAGTAGGCGCCGCTCGATCACGACGATGCGTGATCGAATTGCGTGCATCGACCGCTCGCGCGATGAGCATCGCAGACGCCGCAATTTGAATAACTCGAAACTCGTCTGCGGACCATGGCTCACGCGCCTGCAACACGATAAGGACCCCGAGGCTGAGTGAATGCTGAGGGACATCGATGATGTTGTTGAGGACCGCGCTTGATTGCAGAAGGAGCTGGATCTTTTCGTCGACCTGCAAACTGAGCTTCGGATTTGCCTGTGTCGTGACCGCGGCATCGAGCGTGATCGCCGAAGCCCAGACCGCGAGCGGCTCATCTCAGCAATCCGTGCTGCCGGCCGTGACAGTCGAGGCTGGAAAGCCGGCGACGCCGCGCCGCACGAGACGGCAGAGCACGGCGCGTGCGACGCGGCAAACTCAATCACCCGCCGTTCAGCCGGCGCAAGGCCGGCAAGCCACGGCAGCGGCTCCCGAAGGCACGAACAGCGATTCCCTGAAGCCGATGGGCGGCAAGCTGCCGCAACCGGGCATTCCTCATCCGCCGACGCAGAGCATTTCGGTTGTCGACCGAGCGCAGATCGAGGCGACGTCGCCAACTGGTCTGCTCGATGTGCTTGCCTCTGTCCCGGGGATATCGATCGCCCGCTCCGGCGGCATCGGCGGCCAGATCTACTTGCGAGGGTTCTCGTCAAACAACTTCCGCTCACCCATGTTCATCGACGGCGATCGCTTCCGCGGCCGCAATACGCTGCAGCTCAACTATCTTGCCCCTGATGAAGTCGAGCGCGTGGAGGTCATCCGCGGTCCAGGCTCCGTCGTCTACGGCAGCGAGGCGCTGACCGGGCTGGTCAACGTCGTGACCCGATCGTACAGCGGCGACACGTCGGGGCCGTTCCGGTTCACGGGCGGCGGCTGGTCAGCTGGTTACGGCAGCGTCGCCAACTCGTTCAGCACCTATGACTGGGTCAAGGGCGCCGGACAGGGTTTCGATTTCATCGGCGGTTTTGCCGGCCGCTGGGGTAGCGACTATCAGACTGCGCTCGGAACGGTGCCGAACAGCGACTATCAGAGTGTCGGCGGCAACATCAAGCTCGGCTACACGCCCGATATCGGCCAGAGGCTCGAGCTTTCGTTGCGCTCCTACAGCGAGGTGGACGGGCGCGCCGGCGGTGTCGGCGGAGCGCCGGGCGCGCCATACCTGCAGGTCCGACAGGATCCCAATCAGGTGCATTCGGCGCGCATCGCCTATACCGGCGAGCTCGACGGCCTGGTGAAGCACGTCGAGACGTCCTTCTACGTCAACTATTTCGATACGAAGCTATCGACGATCAACAATACGATCAACGCCGCGGGCATCGCCACGAAGACTGTCAGGTCCACCAGCCATGTCATCGGTCCGCTGGTGATCGGCGGGCGCTCACTGGCTGAAATTCCCTGGCTCGGTCCTTGGGGCGCAACGAAGACGACGCTCGGCCTCGATGGCTTCCGGGAAGCACGGCCGGGCAGCGAGTCGACGTCCGAGACCATCACCCGCAACGGAACGACGGGGGTCGTGACAAGCGACGTGTTTTCTCCTTACACCAAGCAAGGCCCCGACACGACGCAATCCAACGTCGGCGCGTTCGTCCTGCATGAATGGAAGCCGATTCAGCCGCTGACGCTTTCGGCAGGCGGCCGTTTCGACTGGTTCAACACGACCACTGATACCTCGCCGCTCGCCTCGACCATTCCTGCAAATGTCAGAGCGGTATACGCAAGCAAGACCAACGTGGATCAAACGGCTCCGACCGGCAGCCTCGGATTCGTCTACGCCGTCCTGCCAAACGTCGACCTGCTCGGCAACGTGGCGACCTCGTTCCGCCAGCCGACGAATTCCGAGCTGTTTGCTGTGACGGCCACCCAGCTCCCCAATCCGAACCTGAAGCCGGAGAGCGGCGTGACGTATGAAGGAGGCGCACGCTTTCATACGACCAATGCGGAGCTCAAGGTCACGGCGTTCGATACGCACTACGAGAACTTCCTTCAAACGGTCGCAGTAACGCTCAACGGCGTCGGCGGATACACCCAGTCACAGAACGTCGGCAAGGCCGAGGTGACCGGCGTCGAGTTGGAAGCGCGCTGGCAGGTGACGCCGGCCGTCAACCTGTTCACGAATTTTGCCCAGCTGCGCGGCACCAACACGGTGACCGACAAGCCGCTGCCCTTTCTCGCCCCGTATCGCGGGCGGGTCGGGATACAATACGCGGACCCGAGCGGCGCCTACTCGATCCTTGGCGTGATCGATTGGGCCGCCAGCAAGACCCGGATCGATCCGGCGCAGGAGTATACGACCTCGGGCTACGCCATTCCCAAGCTCTACGCGACGCTTCAACTCGGCAAGCTGGCATCCCCTCAACTCGGCGATACCAAGCTGATCCTCGGCGTGGAGAACATCTTCAATACGGCTTATGTCGACGCATCGACGTTCGTGAATCGCTCCTATCCGCGGAGCTTCACAAACCCTTTGGTGGAGACCGGCCGCAACATCTCGGTGAAAGTGCAGCACACCTTCTAGCGGGCATCATCTGCCCGCCGCAAACTCCCGCCATCCCTTCGCCCGCAGGCTGCACGCCGGGCACTCCCCGCAGCCATAGCCCCAGTCGTGCTGCGCGCCGCGTTCGCCGAGATAGCAGGTGTGGGAGTGCTCGCGGATGAGATCGACGAGGCCGTCGCCGCCAAGATCCTGCGCGAGCTGCCAGGTCGCGGCCTTGTCGATCCACATTAGCGGCGTATGCAACTCTAAATTGCGCGCCATGCCGAGCGAGAGCGCAACCTGCATGGCGCGGATGGTCTCATCGCGGCAGTCGGGATAACCGGAATAATCGGTCTCGCACATGCCGCCGACGATGTGCGTGATGCCGCGCCGGTAGGCCAGCGCTGCCGCAAACGTCAGGAACACAAGGTTGCGGCCGGGCACGAAAGTGTTGGGCAGGCCGTCCGCGCCCATCGCGATCGCGACGTCGCGGGTCAGCGCCGTGTCGGAGACGGCCGCCAGCGTCGGAATCGACAGCGTGTGGCTCTCGCCCAGCTTTGCGGCCCAATCGGCCCGCAGCCCCTTGATGCCGTCGAACAGCCGGTCGCGGCAGGCAAGCTCGATAGCGTGGCGCTGGCCGTACTCGAACCCCAGCGTCTCGACCCCCGCAAAGCGGCTCAAGGCCCAGGCGAGGCAGGTGGTGGAATCCTGGCCGCCGGAGAACAGCACCAGCGCGGTTTCGGAGGAAAATGCGTCACTCATGCCCGCGCTTTAGCATTGCGCGACTTGCCCGCCAATCGGTGGAAATCGGCCCGTTCCGCGCACCTGCGCTGGGAACGGCGGCCCGCTTTTGGCATAAGGCTCTGGACCCAGGAGACCACCCCGCAATGACCCCTTCCCGCGACATTTCCCGCCTGATCGAGATCATGGCGGCGCTGCGCACGCCGGTGACCGGCTGCCCCTGGGACCTCGAGCAGGATTTTGCGACCATCGCACCCTACACGATCGAGGAAGCCTATGAGGTGGTGGACGCCATCACCCGCGGCGATCTCGACGATCTCAGAGAGGAGCTCGGCGACCTCCTGCTCCAGGTCGTGTTTCACGCCCAGATGGCGTCCGAGCAGAACGCATTTGCTTTTGGAGACGTCGTCGAGGCCATCACTCGAAAGATGATCCGGCGTCATCCCCACGTCTTCGCCGACAAGGACGGCAATCTCGCGCCCTCCCACGTCAAGGAAGTCTGGGACCGCATCAAGGCCGAAGAGAAGGCCGAGCGCGCTGCGCGCCGACCGCCCGAAGACGCGGCCGCGCCTAAATCGCTGCTGTCGGGCGTGAAGGCCGGCCAGCCGGCACTCACCCGCGCAATGGAGCTGCAGCGCAAAGCCTCCACCGTCGGCTTCGACTGGAACGATCCGCGTGCGGTGCTGCAAAAGATCCGCGAGGAGGCAAACGAGATCGAAGCGGCGCTGGATCGCAACAACAAGCAGGAGCTGGCAGAGGAAACTGGCGACCTCATGTTCGCCTTGGTCAACCTCGCCCGCCATGTCGATGCCGATCCGGAAGCTGCGCTGCGTGCCACTAACGCAAAATTCGAGCGGCGCTTTGCCTATATCGAACGCGCGCTTGAGGCGCAGGGCCGGACGCTCGAGCAGGCGTCGCTTGAGGAGATGGACGCGCTGTGGAATGCGGCGAAGGGTGAGGAGACAGCGTCAGAGGAGCGCAATCGGGCCCGCCGCTAACGGCACGTCGTCTGCGCCAAGCGCGTCTCAGTCGCGCTCAGGACCAGGCAGGACAGCACCGTTCAGCAGCAGTGCGCAGCTCGCGGCGGGACCTATGTCGCGTGCGGCACGGCGTCGAACCGCGACACGACGATGTCCCGCTTGGTCTCATCCACCCGCACCGTCATGTCGAAGCGGCCGTCGTGCAGCTCCTTCGACAGCACCTCGGCATTGCGATGCAGCCAGCTGATGCCGGCGCCGTCGGTGGCATCGATGGAAAGATCGAGCGTCGTACGCTTGGCCGCGAGGCGTTGCTCGATCGCGGCGAGCAGTGCGTCGATGCCCTCGCCCGACACGGCCGAGACCAGCATCGCCGGATGATCCTGCGGCCTGCGCGCGGCGATATTAAGCAACTCTTCGCGCTGCTCGGGGTCGAAACGGTCGATCTTGTTCCAGACCTCGATGATGCGGCCGGAATCGTCGGGGTTGATGCCGAGCTGGCGCAGCACGGCATCGACGTCGCTCTGCTGGGCTTCGGCATCTTCATGAGAAATGTCGCGCACATGCAGGATGACGTCGGCTTCGAGCACCTCTTCCAGTGTGGCACGGAAAGCGGCGACGAGCTGGGTCGGCAGGTTGGAGATGAAGCCCACAGTATCCGACAGCATCGCCTTGCCGCCATGCGGCAGGTTGAGCGCACGCAAAGTCGGATCGAGCGTCGCGAACAGCATGTCGGCGGCCTGAACGTCGGCGCGGGTCAGACGGTTGAACAGCGTCGACTTGCCGGCATTGGTGTAGCCAACCAGCGCGACCACGCGATACGGCACGCGTTGGCGGCCGGCGCGATGCAGACGCCGCGTCGCCTGCACCTTCTTCAGTTCGCTCTCGAGCTTGGATATGCGCTCCTGGATCAGGCGGCGGTCCGCTTCGATCTGCGTCTCGCCGGGACCGCCCATGAAGCCGAACCCGCCGCGTTGGCGTTCGAGATGGGTCCACGAGCGCACCAGGCGCGAGCGCTGGTAGTTGAGATGAGCAAGCTCCACCTGGAGCGAGCCTTCTCTGGTCTTGGCGCGGCGGCCGAAGATTTCCAGAATGAGCCCGGTACGGTCGAGCACCTTGGCTTGCCATTCCTTCTCGAGGTTGCGCTGCTGGATCGGCGACAGTGCGCAATCCATCACCACGAGCTCGACCTCCAGCGTCTTGATCAGCCCGGCGATTTCCTCGACTTTGCCCTTGCCGATATAGGCCGCGGGCCGGATCTGGCCGACCGGCGCTATGATGGCATCTGCAACGACAAGATCGATCGCGCGGGCGAGGCCCGCAGCCTCGTCAAGCCGCGCCTCCACATCGCGCATCGCATGGCTTTCCGATTGCGCGTCGGCACCACCCCCACGCACTCTCAGGTAGGGGCCGATGACAAGCACCCGTCCCGTATGAGCCCCTGCCGACCGCGGCCGGTCGGCATCCCCGCCGAAATTCCGGGGTTCCAATCAGATCACTCTCAAGCCGGCTGATCCTCACCGCCTTCGAACAACTGGATCGGAGCGCCCGGCATGATGGTCGAGATCGCATGCTTGTAGACGAGCTGCGAGTGACCGTCGCGCCGAAGCAGCAGGCAGAAATTGTCGAACCAGGTCACGATGCCCTGGAGCTTCACTCCGTTGACCAGAAAGATCGTCAGTGGCGTCTTGGTTTTGCGAACGTGATTAAGGAAGGTGTCCTGTAGGTTTTGTGCGCGGTCTGCCGCCATTGTTTTTTTCTCGCTTTGAGTTTCTTTTTATTGCGCCGGTTGCTGCCCTCTTGTGACGTCGGGGCCTCTCCCGGTGCCGCTCCCTCATGAGATCCCCCTCGGAAGGAACAGCGTTTCGATTAGAGGACAGGTCGGGATATTAGGCAAGCTGCTTCACGCGGCAGGGCACCCCTATTGTCCCGGAAAACTACGGAAATCGACGGTTCTCCTCGCTCATCCCTGACGCGCGGCAGCAGGGTCGCGCGCTAGGCCATTGTTTTGCCGCGCCTTCTTCGACGGGGACCGGCCTCCACTCCGGCGGGAATAACGCCTAGCCCACACCGAGGGCCTTCAATTTCCGGTGGAGCGCCGACCGTTCCATGCCAACGAACTCAGCCGTACGAGAAATATTTCCTGAGAAACGGCTGATCTGGGCAATCAGATAGTCGCGCTCGAACACTTCGCGGGCCTCACGCAGCGGCAAGCCCATGATGTGCTCACCGTTGTTGCTGGTCGGCATCGCCGGCACCATGGAGCCGACGTCTTGCGGCAACATGTCGGCCGTGATGATCACCTCAGGTCCGCCAGCCGCCAAGATCATGACCCTCTCGACGTTGTTGCGGAGCTGACGCACATTGCCGGGCCAGACATGGGATTGCAGCACCGCCATCGCGTCCTGCCCGATCTGACGCTTGGGCAGGCCGCTGCCGGCGGAGATCTGCTCCATGAAGTAGTCGATCAGTTCCGGAATGTCCTCGCGTCGCTCCGACAGCGCGGGCACGCGGATCGGCACCACCGAGAGCCGGTGGTAGAGATCTTCGCGGAAACGGCCGGCCGAGATCTCCTCTTCGAGATTGCGCGCGGTCGAGGAGATGATGCGCACATCGACCTGCACCTTGGCGGTGCCGCCGACGCGCTGGAATGATTGCTCGACCAGCACGCGCAGGATCTTGTTCTGGGTCTCGCGCGGCATGTCTGCGATTTCGTCGATGAACAACGTGCCGCCATGGGCTTCCTCGAGCGCGCCCGGCTTGCGCGGCTGCTCGCCGTTGGACTGCTCGATGCCGAACAGCTCGTGCTCCATCCGCTCGGGCGTGATTGCGGCGGCGTTGATGACGACGAAAGGACCGTCGGCACGACCCGAGGCCGCATGCAGCGTACGCGCCGTCAATTCCTTGCCGGCGCCGGCAGGGCCGACGATCAGGATGCGGCTGTTCGCCTTGGCCGCGCGCTCGATGGTCTGGCGCAGCTGGTTCATGCTCGGCGAACGGCCGACGAGCTGGCTGGCGCTCGGTGCGAGCTGCTTGAGCTCCTTGACCTCGCGCTTGAGCCGGGAGTTTTCCAGCGCTCTGGTCGCGACCAGTATCAGCCGATCGGCCTTGAACGGCTTCTCGATGAAGTCGTAAGCGCCGCGCTTGATCGCGGCAACCGCGGTCTCGATGTTGCCGTGCCCGGAGATCATCACGACGGGCAGATCGGCGTTGTCCTTCTTGACCTGCTCCAGGAGCTGCAGGCCGTCGAGCTTGGAGCCCTGCAGCCAGATGTCGAGGAACACCAGATGCGGCCGACGATTGGCGATCTCGGCCAGCGCCGTGTCGCTGTCGCGCGCGGTCCTCGTGACGAACCCCTCGTCTTCGAGAATGCCCGCAACGAGATCCCGAATATCGGCCTCATCATCGACAATCAGAATTTCACTTGCCATGGATCGCGCCTGTCTTGTCAGCTGCCTGTTGAGGCTTCGATTTTGGTTGAATCATTGGTCTTTTCAGCCGGCTCTTTGGTTCCGGCGGCCGGCTCTTTTGTTTCCAAGTCCCTGTTGGACTCCTTGATGAATTCCGCGGCCGTCTCCTTGCCTTCCGGCTTGGTTGCTTGCCCGGCGGGCGCCGCTGGCTCGGATCCGCCGGATTTTGCCGGTTGCCCGGAGACCGCAAAGCGCATCCGCATCCAGGCGCCGCGCTGCCCTTCGCGGAAGTCGGAGGCGTCCTTCAGTTCGATGCGCCCGCCATGGTCTTCCAGCACGCGACCGACGATCGCAAGGCCAAGGCCGGTGCCTTTGGCGCGCGTCGTGACATACGGCTCGAGCAGGCGCGAACGCGCGACCTTGGGCAGGCCTATGCCATTGTCGATCACGTCGATCAGCACGTCGTCGCCCTCTCGTGACACCACGACGTCGATGCGGCCTTTGCCGAGTTCCTCCGCTGGGACCTGCTCGATCGCCTCGGTGGCGTTCTTGACGATGTTGGTCACCGCCTGGGAGATCAGCCGCCGGTCGAACTGGGCACGGAGCGGATCCTGCTTGAACTCGGCCTCGATATCGATCTCGGGATGAGCGACCTTCATCAGGAATACCGCCTGACGCACGGTGTCGGCGACGTCCTCGCCTTCCATGACGGGTTTCGGCATCCGCGCGAAGCGCGAGAACTCGTCGACCATACGCCTGATGTCATCGACCTGGCGCACGATGGTGTCGGTGCACTGGTCGAAGATCTGCTTGTCCTTGTCTTCGGTGATCGTCTTGCCGAACTTGCGGCGGATGCGTTCGGCCGAGAGCTGGATCGGCGTCAACGGATTCTTGATCTCGTGAGCGATGCGGCGGGCCACGTCACCCCAGGCTGATGTGCGTTGGGCCGAGACCAATTCGGTAATGTCATCGAGGGTGATGATGTAGCTGTCGTGCGGCTGATTTTTCTCGGCACTGACGCGGACGGAGAGATTCCGTTCCTGCCCGTCGCGGTTGATGGTGATCTGGCCCTGGACCAGCCGCTGGGTCCCTTCCCGCGCCGTCTTCATCATGTCGTCGAGTTCGGGCAGCACGTCGGAGAGCGGGTGGCCCAGCGTCTCCGCTTCGGAGTGCCCGATCAACTTCTCGGCGGAGCGGTTGAGAATGCCGACGCTGCCAGATGCATCGACGCCGATGATGCCTGCGCTCGCCGAGGACAGAACGGCTTCGATGAAGCGGCGGCGACTGTCGATGAGGTCGCTCGCATTGACGAGCTCGTCGCGCTGGCTGCGCAATTCCTGCGTCATCTTGTTGAAAGTCTCACCCAGCTGGGCGAGATCGCCCTCCGATTGGTGCACGGACACCTGGACATGAAGGTCACCGGTCGAAACCGTCTGCGCCGCGTTCATCAGCCGCCGGATCGGCGAGACCAGCGAATTGGCGAAGTTGAGGCCGATCAGCACCGAGGCCATCAGAATGGTCAGCGCGATCACCGCGAACATCAGCGCGAACGCGACTTGAATGCCGAGCCGGCGCGACTCGATCTGAGCGTATTCGGCGACGCTGACCTCCGTCTGCTTGAGCTGATTCACGACGTTCGGATCGAGGGGGCGGGCGACGTAGAGGAACGTGTCGTTGAAAGCGCGCAGGCGGATCACCGCGGCGACGAAGCTCGCATCTGGGAGCACCGCGATTTCGGGCTCGCTCTCGTTGACATTGCTGAGAAAGTCCGGCGCCGGCGGCGAATAGGCGAGCCGCATGCCAGTGTCGGCCGACTCCAGGATGTTGGTGTTCTTGTCGATGATCATCGCGCCCGGCAGGTTGCGCGAGCTGGCGCTGGCCGTCAGCATCTCGCGAAAGGAGCGGCGATCTTGGTCGTAGAGCGGCCTGGCGTGCGCGATGTCGTTGGCCATGCCGAGAATGTCGCCACGGATCAGCTGCGCATGGTCCTGCATGTACGCCCGCGCGATCGTCAGCGAGTTCTGGATCACCTCCTTGGTCGGGCCGGAGAACAACCGGTCGAGGCCACGCTCGATGGTGACGTTGGCAACGACGGAGACCAGCACTGCCGGCAACACCGCCACGATCGAGAACAGGCTGACGATCTGGACATGCAGGCGCGCCGCCGCCCTGCCCCTTCTTCGCGCCAGGATCAATTGCCAGAGTTCGCGGATGATGATGCCGACCAGCAGCAGGATCGTGGCTGCATTGATCAGGTAGAACGTGCGGACAACCTCCGGCGTCGGCTCGATCCTGGTGAGGCCGGTGAGAACCAGGAAAGTCAGGAAGGCCGACAGCAGCGCCAGCGCCACCGCAACCGGCGCCAGCCAGCGCCGCACCGACCAGCGCCGGGGCTCTTCCGCTGGGGTCGTGTCAAAGTGTGCGGCCGAGGTGTCTGCGCTGGTCATTCCGGCAATGGTGGGTGCTGAAAACGGGTCCGCGATGGGCGGATACTGATGTATTCGTACCACATTGTTGCTGAATTGCGACAATTCCGCGGCGCTACGCGCGCGGCGGAGCGGCGCAATCCACAGGCACATCATGCCCGTCAGGGTGGAACGGATTCCCACCATCCCGGCTTGATCCGGCATGGATAGGATCTTTCTCGCAACGATGGTGTCGGCCGTTCTGCTGCTGATCGTGGCCGCCGACCTTATGGTCAATGGCCTCGGCCGTCAGCAGACGGAGGTGAATGTCGCCAGCATGATGCCGGCGTCAGTGGAAGGCCTGTCAAATCGATGCGACGTCACACGTTGCGGCCAATCGGCCAGCTTGGACGCGCGAGCGGAACATTTCGGTCCGCTCCGGACTTCTGCTCACCGCGTCAGCCACAACGGCCAGCGCGATCCGGACAGGCTCAGCTCTGCCTTGGTAGGGGGAGCTGAGCCACCTTCCGCTCCAAGAGACTAGCCCCCGCTCCGATAGACTTGGATATCGAGGTCCCGGATCTTCTTCCGGAGCGTATTGCGGTTGAGACCGAGCAGGTCCGCCGCGCGGATTTGATTGCCGCGGGTGGCAGCGAGAGCGGCCGTGAGCAGCGGAACCTCGATCTCCTTGAGGATGCGATGGTAGAGGCCGGGCGGCGGCACGCCATTTGGAAACCCCTGGAAGTGCGAGGACAAATACGCCTCCACCGCACCGCCGAGGTTGTCGACGCCCTGCTGAACCGCGGCGCCGGGGCTGACCGACGGCGGCGCGAGCTCGCCGTCGATGACAGAGGCCGTGATCACGTCCTGCGGATAGAGCGCGGCGAGGCGCCGGGCGAGATTTTCGAGCTCGCGGACGTTGCCCGGCCAGCGGTGCTGTTTCATCCGCTCCAGCGCCAGCGTGTCGAGCTTCTTCGGCGGCAGGCCGTCCTTCTCGGCCAGCGCGAAGAAGTGCCGCACGAGATCGGGCAGGTCCTCGATGCGCTCGCGCAAGGGCGGCAGCCGCAGCGGGACGACGTTGAGGCGGAAGAATAGATCCTCGCGGAACAGGCCCTGCTGGATCAGCACGCGCAGGTCCTTGTTGGAGGCTGCGACGATGCGCACGTCGGTCTTGATCGGGGTGCGGCCGCCGACAGTGGTGTACTCGCCCTGCTGCAGCACCCGCAGCAGGCGGGTCTGCGCCTCCATCGGCATGTCGCCGATTTCGTCAAGGAACAGCGTGCCCCCCTCGGCCTGCTCGAAGCGGCCGGAGGCGCGGGTGTTGGCACCGGTGAAGGCTCCACGCTCGTGGCCGAACAATTCGGACTCGATGAGGTCGCGCGGGATTGCGGCCATGTTGACCGCGACGAACGGACCGTTGCGGCGCTTGCCGTAATCGTGCAGCGCCCGCGCCACCAGCTCCTTGCCGGTACCGGACTCGCCCGTGATCATCACGGTGAGGTCGGTCTGCATCAGCCGCGCCAGCACGCGGTAGATTTCCTGCATGGCCGGCGAGCGGCCGACCAGCGGGATCGCCTCCATCTCGGCGTCCTCGTCCGGCGTCGAGGTCCGCTCCTTCGGCTCGGCGAGCGCGCGGCCGACGATGGCGATCAGCTCCTTCAGGTCGAAGGGTTTCGGCAGATATTCATAGGCCCCGCGCTCGGAGGCGCGGATCGCGGTCATGAACGTGTTCTGCGCGCTCATGACGATGACGGGCAGATTCGGCCGCATCTTCTTGATCCGCGGCAACAGGTCGAAGGCGTTTTCGTCGGGCATCACGACGTCGGTGATGACGAGATCGCCCTCCCCTTGGCTGACCCAGCGCCACAGCGTTGCGGCATTGCCGGTCAGCCGCACTTCGTAACCGGCGCGGGACAGTGCCTGATTGAGAACGGTGCGGATGGCGGTATCGTCATCGGCTACGAGAATGCTACCTGCGGGCATCGTTGATCCTCATTTTGCCCCCTGTGACGCAGGCGACGACGTCCCGGCAGAGTCGGCGCGACTGCTTTGATCGGCATGTTTCACCGATGTGGAATACATCGGCATCAGCACGCGGAAGGTGGTCTTGCGCGGCTGAGATTCGCATTCGATGATGCCCCCGTGATCGCCGACGATCTTGGCGACCAATGCAAGGCCCAGACCGGAGCCGGTCTGCTTGGTGGTCACGAAGGGATCGAACAGGTTGGGCAGAAGATCGTCCGGCACGCCCGGCCCGTTGTCCTTCACGCAGAATTCCAGCGGCAGGGATACCCTGGATTTCTGACCGGGCACCGACAGCCGCACGCCGGGGCGGAACGCTGTTGTGAGCTGGATCTCGGCGTCCGGTACGTCGATCAGGGCTTCGGCGGCGTTCTTCACGAGGTTGAGGAACACCTGGATGAGCTGGTCCTGGTTCGCCAGCACCGGCGGCAGCGAGGGATCGTAGTCCTCGACGAAGCGGATGTGGCGGGCAAAGCCCGACTGCGCCAGCCGCTTCACGTGATCGAGCACCGAATGGATGTTGACGGGGCCGCGCACCACGGGACGCTCGTCTCCGAATACCTCCATGCGGTCGACCAGCGTCACGATGCGATCGGCCTCGTCGCAGATCAGCCGCGTCAGCATGCGGTCCTCGGACGAGGCCTGCTGCTCCAGGAGCTGCGCCGCGCCGCGGATGCCTGAGAGCGGGTTTTTGATCTCGTGTGCCAGCATCGCGGCGAGCGCGATCACCGAGCGCGCGGCGCTGCGATGGGTAAGCTGGCGGTCCATCTTGTCGGCGATGGTGCGCTCCTGCAGCATCACCACGATGTGGCCGGGCCGCTCCGTCAGCGGGGCGACATGCAGATCGACCTGACGGTCGCCGCCCATCCGCGGCGTGCCCAGGTCCACCTTGTATTCGTTGACCGGCGAATTCGACGAACGCACCTGGTCGATCAAAGCCAGCAGCGGGCTGCCGAACGGCACCAGTTCCTTCAGCGACTGCCGTTTCAGGAACTGGGTCGAGATCTCGAAGAAGGCTTCGGTCGCGATATTGGCAGCGACAATCTTGCCGTCCGGCCCGATCATCAGAACGGGATTGGGAAGTGCATCGAGGATCGCGTCGCTGTCGGACGGCCGACGATGTTCAGCAGCTAAGCTCATGCAGCAGCCCTCCATGCGAAATCGTCGAAGGCGTCTTGCAGCGATTGGTGAACGAGGCGCGGATCCTCCGAGACCAGGATCTTCTGGCGCCAGGATTTCAGCTTCTCAGCGGGGGCACGGCTCACCTGCGCGGCGACATCGAGCGCCCAGCCCAGGTGCTTACGGGCATGCCTGAGACCGATGCGCAGGCCGTAGAGCGCGCAAACGCCGTCATAGAGCGTGCGGACGTAGTGCAGCTGCGCTTCGAGTGAGGGCATGGCCTCCTCAGGCCCGCCGTTGAGACGGCGGCCGATCTGACCGGGCAGCCAGGGCTGGCCCTGCGCGCCACGGCCGATCATGACGGCGTCCGCGCCGGAGGCCTCCAAGGCTGCGAGCGCCTTCTCGAAAGTGGTGATGTCGCCATTGACGACGAGCGGAATGGAGATGGCCTCGCGCACGGCGCGGATCGCATCCCAATCGGCCTCGCCCTTGTAGAACTGGCAACGGGTGCGGCCATGGACAGTGACGAGCTTGACGCCTGATGCCTCCGCGCGCCGCGCCAGTTCCGGCGCATTGCGCGTGCGGTCGTCCCAGCCAAGCCGCATCTTCAGCGTCACCGGCACCTTCACCGCCGCCATGGTTGCGTCGATCAGGCTGACCGCATGGTCGAGATCGCGCATCAACGCCGAGCCCGACTGCCCGCCGGTGACGTGGCGGGCCGGGCAGCCCATGTTGATGTCGATGATGTCCGCGCCTTCGGATTCGGCTATCCGGGCACCTTCGGCCATCCAATGCTGTTCGCAGCCGGCGAGCTGAACCACATGCGGACCGATTCCCGTGGCTTCGCAGCGCAACCGCGACATCCGGTGGCCGCTGGCGAGCTCATCGCTCGCGGTCATCTCGGAGACGACGAGACCGGCCCCAAGCTCGGCGGCCAGCCGGCGGACGGGCGAGTCCGTCACACCTGACATCGGCGCCAGGAAGACCGGGGTGGCGACATCAATATCGCCTATTTTCAACGGCTTAGAGCCGAATGCTGCCGGGCCGGTCACAGGGGTCTCGTTGACTAGGCAGGGCCTCATCGCGCCTGCCATGATCTATCTTGCGCACAATTCTTGTGCAGTCAAGCATCATGCCTACAGTTTAGACAGTTCTGCAAATCTTTCAAGTGCAGTGCAGCAAAATGCTGTTTCCCACAATCCGGGGAAACCCCCTTTTTTTGCGGGCCTGCCGTGCTAGAGGCATGCCGGCAATCATCCTGCCCTTCATCAGCAACTGAGTACTTCAGTCCTATGGCGAAATCACAACGCACCGCGGTCGTCCTGGTGGCTGCCGGACGCGGCCTGCGCGCTGGCGCCGGCGGACCGAAGCAGTATCGGACGATCGGCGGTGTGCCCGTGATCTATCGCGCCATGGAGGCGTTCAGCCGCCATCCGGACGTATCAGCGGTGCAGCCCGTCGTTAATCCCGACGACAGCGCCATGTTCACGGCTGCGGTCGCAGGGCTGATGCACGAGCCGCCGACCATGGGTGGGGCCACGCGGCAGGCCTCGGTGCTCGCCGGCCTGGAGGCGCTCGCCAGGCACGAGCCCGACATCGTCCTGATTCACGACGCTGCGCGTCCTTTCGTTTCGGCAGGCGTGATCTCCCGCGCGATCGAGGCGGCGAGCCGCACCGGCGCCGCGATCCCCGTTGTTCCCGTCACCGACACAATCAAGCTCACCGGCGAGAACGGCGAAGTCGAGGACACACCGGACCGGGCGCGCCTTAGGATCGCGCAGACGCCGCAATCCTTTCGTTTCGACGTCATCCTCGAGGCGCATCGTCGCGCGGCAAAGGACGGGCGCAGCGATTTCACCGACGATGCGGCGATTGCCGAATGGGCGGGATTGACGGTCGCAACCTTTGAAGGCGATGTTGCCAACATGAAGCTCACCACCCCCGAGGATTTCGTGCGCGAGGAAGCGCGCTTGGCCGCCCAGCTCGGCGATATCAGGACCGGCACCGGCTATGACGTGCACGCCTTCGGTGAAGGCGATCATGTCATGATTTGTGGCGTGCGGGTGCCGCACACCAAAGGTTTCCTGGCCCATTCCGACGGCGATGTCGGCCTGCATGCGCTGGTGGATGCGATCCTCGGCGCACTCGCCGACGGCGATATCGGCTCGCATTTCCCGCCGAGCGATGCGAAGTGGAAGGGCGCCTCTTCCGATCAGTTCCTGAAATACGCCATTGAGCGCGTCGCCCAGCGCGGCGGCCGCGTCGCCAACCTCGAGGTGACGCTGATCTGCGAGCGGCCCAAGATCGGCCCCTTGCGCGACGCCATGCGCGCCCGCATCGCCGAGATCTCCGGCGTGGACATCTCCCGTATCGCGGTGAAGGCAACGACAAGCGAGCGGCTCGGCTTTACCGGCCGCGAGGAAGGCATCGCGGCCACCGCGAGCGCCACCATCCGCCTTCCCTGGAGCGTGTAAGATCATGGGCGGCAGCGACCCACGCGCCCTCTCCCGCTCGCTGCTCGATCTTTGCCGGATGCGCAAGCTGACGATCGCGACTGCCGAATCCTGCACCGGCGGTCTGGTCGCGGCCGCTCTGACCGACATCCCGGGCTCCTCCGACGTGATCGACCGAGGCTTTGTCACCTATTCCAATGACGCCAAGCGCGTCATGCTCGGGGTCGAGCCAAGCACGCTGACGAATTTCGGCGCAGTCAGCAAGGAGACCGCAACCGCGATGGCGATCGGCGCACTGGAGCGCGCCGATGTCGATCTCGCGGTCGCCATCACCGGCATTGCGGGCCCCGGCGGCGCCACGCCCGGTAAACCGGTCGGTCTCGTGCACTTTGCCGCCGCCGCACGTGACGGCCGTATCATCCACCGCGAGCATCGTTTCGGCGCGATTGGCCGCAGCGCGGTGCGCGCCCGCTCGGTGGTCGAGGCGCTGCGCATGCTGATGGATCTCGCCCGCGGGCCGCAAGTCGCAGCCAAGCCGCAGCGTGCCGCCGCCAGCCGCCTGCGCCCGCGCGTGACACGCTCGCCGCGCCGGCATGCAGTGAAGCGCAGGTCGCCGCGTTCGCCGCGGAGCTGAACGACTGCGTCTTCCAAGCCTCTACGCCGCTGCGAGCAGCGCGCTGGCGTGATCGAGCACGCACTGCCTGACCGCGTTCGCCTCCGACGGCTTTGCCTTCGCACTCACAGTCAGCTCCAGGATCGGCGACGCCGGATTGGCAACATCGACGACTCTGGAGATGTTGACCGAAGGCGCAGCCTGATCGTCCATTCGGGAATCGCTGCGCAGCTCATTCAGGATGCGATCAGCGAGAGCCGAAGCGGCGCTCGCCGGTACCGGAAACGTCACCTTGATCTCGCCTGTGCCCGGATAGGTGCTGTGGTTGATGATGGCCGCGCCCCAAACCTGCCCGTTGGGCAGCAGGATCTGCGTGTTGTCGGGCGCGACCAGCTCGGTCATGAACAGCGACAGAGATCTCACCTTGCCTGCCTTGCCGGCAACCTCGACATCGTCGCCGATGTGAAAGGGCCGGAACAACAATAGCATCACGCCGGCGGCGATATTGGAGAGCGTGCCCTGCAACGCCAGACCAATGGCGAGCGATGTCGCGCCCAATACGGCGACAAGGCTCGCGGTCTGGATGCCGAAGAGCTGCAGCACGGCAATGCCGACGACGGCGAGGACGCCGTAACGCGCCAAGCTGCCCACGAACAACGTCACCAGCGGATCAACGCGGTGCGCGACGCTCAGGACGCGAGTAACGAAACGGTGCATCGCGCCAGACAGATACCAGCCGACCGCCAACAGCAGGATCGCATAGATCGCGTTCAGGCCGTACAGGATGAGCGATGCTTTCAGCGTATCGAAATTGATGGTCATGGTGACTCCAACCCGAGACAATCCGGAGAAAACTCGTGGCAGCGCGAAATGATCCCGGCGGACGTTGATAGGCAGGCTCGTAACGTGTTGGAGCGTCGCGCAATCAGGAATCGCTCACGCAGAGTCGGCGGGCCTAATTTGCTTTGCACTGCATCCAGGCTACGCACTCATGTGCGCCGGGGCCCAATAGCGAAGGCGGTGGATTGCATGGGTTTCTCCACCGTCATTTCAATCCGAATCCTTCCGCGGAGAGATCTGGATTGCTTCGTCGCAAGAGATCCTCGCAATGACGGTGGAAAGATCGGTGCCTGCGGCAGCTACGTCGACGCGAGCTTCGGCCGCCCGTAGATCGCGTCCGCCCGTTTCTCGAACGCTGTGGAGAAGCGCGCGAAGGCGGCATCGAACATCGAGCCCATCAGCATCGCGAGCATGCGGCTCCTGAACTCGTAGGACAGGAAGAAACCAACGTCGCAGACGCCCTCGCCTTTGGGCTCGAACGTCCAGCGGTTTTCGAGGTTGCTGAAGGGTCCTTGCAGGTATTCGACGAGGATCTTCAGGTTGGCGCGATCGAGCGTCACCCGGCTGGTGAAGGACTCCTTGATCAGCTTGAACGACACCGTCATGTCGGCCACCAGCACCTCGGTGCCATCGGGTTTGGCCATGCGCTGACGAACTTTCAGCGCGCTGCACAGCGGCACGAATTCCGGGTAGCGCTCGACGTCGGCGACCAGATCGAACATCTCGGGTGCGCTGTGATTGACACGGCGCTTGCTCGAAAAACGGGGCATATCGGTTCAGCGGGCGTTAGCGGCCCGCGCGGCCTTCAGTCGCGCAAAGTCCTCGCCGGCATGATGCGAAGAGCGGGTGAGCGGGCTCGCCGACACCATCAGGAAGCCCTTGGTGTAGGCGACCTTCTCGTAGGAACTGAATTCGTCCGGCGGCACGTAGCGCATCACGGCGTGATGCTTGCGCGTCGGCTGGAGATATTGCCCAATGGTCAGGAAGTCGACGTCGGCCGAGCGCAGGTCGTCCATCACCTGGAGCACCTCGTGGCGCTCCTCGCCGAGGCCGACCATGATGCCGGACTTGGTGAAGATGGTGGGATCGAGCTCCTTGACCCGCTGCAGCAGCCGGATCGAGTGGAAATAGCGCGCGCCTGGCCGCACGGTGAGATAGCGCGACGGCACGGTCTCGAGATTGTGGTTGAACACGTCGGGCTTCGCCGCAACGACAACCTCGAGCGCGCTATCCTTGCGCAGGAAATCCGGCGTGAGGATCTCGATTGTGGTCGAGGGACAGGCGACCCGGATCGCGCGGATGGTCTGCGCGAAATGCTCGGCACCGCCGTCGGCGAGGTCATCGCGATCGACCGAGGTGATGACGACATGGGCGAGGCCCAGCTTGGCGGTCGCCTCGGCAACGTTCTGCGGCTCGGCCGCATCCAACGCATTCGGCAGGCCGGTCTTGACGTTGCAGAAGGCGCAGGCGCGGGTGCAGGTGTCACCCATGATCATGAAGGTCGCGTGCTTCTTGTCCCAGCACTCGCCGATGTTCGGACAGCCGGCCTCCTCGCAAACCGTGTGCAGGCCGTTGGACCGCACGATGTTCCGGGTGTCGGCGTAGCCGCGGGTGCTCGGCGCACGCACGCGAATCCAGTCCGGCTTCGGCGGCGAAGCGGAATCGGGCCGGTTCACCTTTTCGGGGTGGCGCGGGCGCAACGGGTTCGAGATGGTATCGACAATAACGACCATGGGGTGTCCGGTCTGTTCAGACCCTACCTAGTCGGTCTGGCCAGGCATCGCAACCCGCCTCGCCCCGCTTCAGGGAACATGGCAGATATGGGCAATATCCTGCTCTGTTCTCAGGCGATTCTCACCTCGAATGGCTCCAATCTCGAAGATCTCATCCCCGCCTCTTGGCAAGCGGCTGAAGCAGGCCTTTTTCAGCCGCAGCGTTCACGAGGTCGCTCCTGACCTGATCGGTGCGACCATGCTGGTCGACGGCGTCGGCGGCATCATCGTCGAGGTCGAGGCGTATCATCACACCGATCCGGCTGCGCACTCCTATCGCGGGCCGACTCCGCGGAACCAGGTCATGTTCGGCCCGCCGGGCTTTGCCTATGTCTATCGCTCCTACGGCATCCACTGGTGCGTGAACTTCGTCTGCGAGGAGGAAGGCTCGGCCAGCGCCGTACTGATCCGCGCGATTGAGCCGACGCATGGCCTGGCTGCGATGCGCCGCCGGCGGCACCTGCAGGACTTGCATGCGCTATGCTCGGGCCCGGGCAAGCTGACCGAGGCGCTCGGCATCACTATCGCGCACAACGCCCTGCCGCTGGACCGCCCGCCGATCGCGCTGCATGCGCGGACGGAGGATGTGGAGGTCGCAACCGGGATTCGGATCGGCATCACCAAGGCGGTCGAACTTCCCTGGCGCTATGGCATCAAGGGCTCGAAGTTCTTGAGCAAGCCATTTCCGAAATAGGCTTACGATGCCTGTTTCAGCCGCTCCAGCGCCTCGAGCAGCTTGGCCTTGCGGGCCAGCGCCGCCTCGCGCTTTTCACGCTCCTCCTCGACGACCTCCTCGGCCGCGTTGGCGACGAATTTCTCATTGGCCAGCTTGGACTCGGCACGCTTGATGTCGGCGTCGGCCTTGCCGATCTCCTTGTCGAGACGCGTGCGCTCGGCGGCGACGTCGATCACGCCCTTCAGCGGCAGCGCAGCGACCTCACCGCGCACCAGAAGCTGAACCGCGCCGTCGGGCGCGCGGTCGGCGAAGGAGATGTCCGACAACCGGGCCATACGCTTGATCACATCGGTCCAGCGAGGGGCGCGCTCCTTGGTCTCCGCAGATGCGCCCGCAAGCACCAGCGCCGTCAGCGTCGCGGGCGGGATATTCATCTCGGCGCGCACCGAGCGGATCTGGGTGATGAGGTCGATCACCCAGCCGATCTCGGCCTCCGCCGCGGGATCAGTGAAGTCGGCATGGTCGAAGATCGGCAGCACCCAGGCCGGCGAGACCAGCGCATCGGTCGGCCCCGTCGTCGCGGCGAGCATCGCGAGTTGCTCCGGCGTCGGCCCGACCGGCTTGAGCGGCCACGGCGCCAGCGCGAGCAGGCCGTCACGCTTGGCCGTCACCTCCCACAGCTCTTCGGTGATGAAGGGCATGAACGGGTGCAGCAGCTTCAGGATCTCATCGCGCGCCCAGGCGACCATGGCGCGGGTCTCGTCCTTGGCTGGGCTGTCCGGACCCAGCAGCATGGGCTTTGCGAGCTCGACATACCAATCGCAATAGACGTTCCAGACGAAGCGGTAGATGCTGCCTGCGGCGTCATTGAAGCGATAGGCCTCGATGGCCTCGGTGACCTCACGCGTGGTGTGCGCGGTCTCATGCGCGATCCAGCGGTTGAGTGTCTCCTTCGCCTTCGCCGGCGCGAAACCTTCTGGCACGGCGCAGTGGTTCATCTCGGCGAACCTGCACGCGTTCCAGAGCTTCGTCGCGAAATTGCGGTAACCCTCGACGCGGCTGGTGGCGAGCTTGATGTCTCGCCCCTGCGCCGCCATCGCGGCCAGGGTGAAGCGCAGCGCGTCCGCCCCGTATTCGTCGATCAGGTTGAGGGGATCGATGACGTTGCCCTTCGACTTCGACATCTTGGCGCCCTTCTCGTCGCGGACGAGGGCGTGGATGTAGACGGTCGAGAACGGCACTTCCTTCATGAAGTGCAGGCCCATCATCATCATGCGGGCGACCCAGAAGAAGATGATGTCGAAGCCGGTCACCAGCGCATTGGTCGGATAATAGCGCTGCACCTCGGGTGTATCGTCGGGCCAGCCAAGCGTGGAGAACGGCCACAGCGCCGAGGAGAACCAGGTGTCGAGCACGTCCTCGTCACGGGTGATGAAGCCTTCGCGCTTGTTGCGGTCGAGCGCCATCTCGCGCCCCTGCTCCGGGGTGATGACTTCCTGCTCGACGTAGTAGCCAAGGGCGTGGCTGATCGCCTCCTCCTCGGTCTCGGCGACAAACACCTTCCCGTCAGGGCCATACCAGGCCGGAATCTGGTGGCCCCACCAGAGCTGGCGCGAGATGCACCAGGGCTGGATGTTCTCCATCCAGTCGAAATAGGTCTTCTCCCAGTTCTTCGGCACGAACGTCGTTTCGCCCGAGCGCACCGCCGCGATCGCAGGCCTCGCCAGCGTCTTGGCGTCGACATACCACTGGTCGGTCAGGTAGGGCTCGATTACGCTGTTCGAGCGGTCACCATGCGGCACCATGTGGGTGTGCGGCTCGATTCGCTCGACGAAGCCGAACGATTCCAGCCGCTCGACGATGCGCTTGCGGGCGGCGAAGCGGTCGACCTTGTGGAACTCCTCGGCGAATTGCGAAGCCCCTTCGGGCAGGTCCCGCAAATAGTCTTCGTTGTCGAGGAGATCGAGACAACCCTCCTTGTCGAGCACGCTGATCCGACGCAGGCCATGGCGATTGCCGACCTCGAAGTCGTTGAAGTCGTGCGCCGGGGTTATCTTCACCGCGCCCGAGCCCTTCTCCGGATCGGAATACTCGTCCGCGACGATCTGAATCTTGCGGCCGACCAGGGGCAGGATGACGTTCTTGCCGATCAGGTTCTCATAGCGCTCGTCATCGGGATGCACGGCCACGCCCGTGTCGCCGAGCATGGTCTCGGGGCGCGTGGTGGCGACGACGATGAAGCTGGAGGAATCATCTGGGCTGAATGTCTTGCCCTCGATCGGGTAGCGCAGATACCAAAGGTTGCCCTTGACCTCGATCTGCTGCACTTCGAGATCGGAGATTGCAGTCAGCAGCTTGGTGTCCCAATTCACCAGCCGCTTGTCCTTGTAGATCAGACCCTCGCGGTGCAGTTCGACGAAGACCTTGACGACGGCCTTCGAGAGGCCCTCGTCCATGGTGAACCGCTCGCGCGACCAGTCACAGGAGGCGCCGAGCCGCTTGAGCTGGTTGATGATGGTATCGCCGCTCTCGGCCTTCCACTGCCAGACCCGTTCGAGAAACTTCGCGCGCCCCATCTCGCGGCGGCCGGGCTGCTGACGCTCCATCAGCTGGCGCTCGACCACCATCTGGGTGGCGATACCGGCATGATCGGTGCCGGGCTGCCAAAGCACGTCGCGGCCGCGCATGCGCTCGAACCGGCACAGGATGTCCTGCAGCGTATTGTTCAGTGCGTGGCCCATGTGCAGCGAGCCCGTCACGTTCGGTGGCGGGATCACAATGGTAAAGGGCACGGCATCACGGCGATCAGGGCGGCCGGCCTTGAAAGCGAGGCTGTCCTCCCACACGACGGACATGCGGGTTTCGATATCGGCGGGCTGGTAATTTTTCTCGATCATGGGCTGTTAGAAAGCCGCGCAAGGGGGCCAAGTCAACGGACAAGTCAACAAAGGTGAGCGCAGACGGGCGCTCCGGTCCGCTCAAACGCCAATATGGCGCACAAGCGGGGCCATATCAGGGCCGGGCATACCCTTCCTATCGGCCGCCGCGCGAGACCCGCTCGATTTCCGCCTTCACGATGCGCTCAACGAGGCCCGGCAGATTGTCGTCGAGCCAGGACTTCAGCATCGGCCGCAGCATCTCCTTGACCAGATCCTCCAGCGTCCGTGCATTGCTGCTGAGCACCGTATGGGCCAGGGAGTTGAACGCGGATTCGACCGCCGAGACCGTCGATTGCGCCAGGATCGGCTGCTGCGGCGGCAGTGGCGGCGCGTCAAAATCCACCGGCGCGTAGGAAGGTGGCGGCGTCGGACGGGGGGGCGACTCGGCGAATTCAAGATCGTCCCGCGGCTCGACCTTGCGGAAGCTCGGCGGCGGTGGAGGCGGTGTCGGGTCCATCACCATCTCGTCCGTCAGCTCGAGCACGTCGGGTTCTGGCTCCGGCTCCGGCTCCGGGGCACGGACCTCGGGCGCAGGCGTAGCTGCGTCGAGCCCAGCCAGCAGCGCGTCGATATCGTCCTGGCTGTTGGAGGCATCCGCCGCAGGCGCGGGTGGCGGCGCTGGAGCCGGCTTCGCAGCTGGCGGCGCAGGCTTCTCAGCGACAGGTTTGGCTGGAGCGACCTTCGATGGTGGAATGTCGTTCATGGCCTGCGGCTTCGGCGGAGCGGCCGGCGCTGCAGCCTTCTCGGGCTTGGTGGCCTCGGCCGGCGGTGGCTTGGCCTCATCGTCGGCAATGATGCGCCGGATCGAGGCCAGAATCTCCTCCATCGAGGGTTCTGTAACCTTTGCAGGCTGCGTCATCTCCGACTCCACATCATCAACGCCCTCGCATGCGTTGTTTTACACCAAGCACGACAGGATTGGCCGGTTCCGCAACGAGAGGCCCGTCATTTTCGTCGCGGCGGCCCGACTTGTCCCCAGATCACGGCTCAACGTGCAGCGGTGCGCCCCTGCCCCCGGGCACTCAAGCCTTACGCACACGAAATCAACGCGGGCGAATCGACCCGCATCATCTTGGCAAGGCTATGTCAGGGAATTTGACGATTGCAAGCAAAGCACCGGTCGACCTCAGCTGTTTGCGAGGTCGACCGGATGACTACGGGAATCAGCGCCCGTCCGGCGTGCGTACGCCCGCCCAGCTGTCGCGGACCTGATGGTAGTGAACGCTTGCGTCGTAGGTCGTGGTCCGCAGACCAAGCACCTGCGGCGACAGGCGGCCGACGGCCGCGAGAACATTATAGGACGCAACCACGCGATCATGCTGCGCCGTGACCAGCGCGACGCGTGCGTTGACCAGCGCCTGTTGCGCGTTGAGGACGTCGAGCGTGGTGCGTTGCCCGGCTTTCGCTTCCTCGCGCACGCCGTTCAGCGCGATCTCGGACGCAGCCACCTGAGACTGGGCTGACTGCACCTGCGCCTTGGTGGCTTGCAACGATCCCCACCATTGCACCACGGTCGCACGAGTCTGGTCGCGCGTGGTTTCGAGGTTGAGGCGCTGCTGCGCCAGATTCTCCTTGGACTGGCGGATCAGCGAATATTCGCTACCGCCCTGATAAATCGGCACCGAGACCTGCGCGATCGCGGCAGCGTTGAACGCCCTGTACTGGATCAGGGATTGTTCGTATGCCTGCGTGGCGCTGGCCTGCAAAGTGACGGTCGGCAGCAGGGCGCCTTCGGCGACTTTCACCTGCAGAAAGTTGACGTCGATGCCGAACATTGCGGCCGTCACATTGGGATGCTCGACTAGGCTAAGCTCGATGGCCGAAGCGAGCGTCGGAGGCAGGAACCGATCGACGGGCGAACCTGGCGCCAGATTCGTTGGCTCGTTGCCGATGATGCGGCGGAAGTTCGCGCGCGTCGTGGTGAGATTCGCCTCGGCGGTGAGCGCCTGAGTCCTGCCGGCAGCCAGTTGCGCTTCCGATTGGGCGACGTCGGTGCGGGTCACTTCGCCGACGTTGAAACGGTCACGAGTCTGCTTCAGCGTTTGCTCGAGCACGCGCACGTTGCTGCGCTGGACTTCGAGCGTGGCGGCATCGCGCAGATAGTCCATGTAGACCGTGGCCGCCTGGAGCAGCACATTTTGATCAAGACTGCGCAGGGCTTCGCGGGCTCCGGACACCTGACTCTCAGCGGCGCGTGTCCGATTGGCCGTCTGGTTGCCGTTGTACAATGTCTGGGAAGCAGTCAGTCCCACGCTTCGGGGGATGCCGGTCCCGTTGGCCGGAACGCTGGTGCTGCTGCTCTTGAAGTCCGAGTACTGATAACCAGCGCTCGCGGACAGCGAGACCCTGGGACGATAGCCGGACAGGGCCTGAGGCACGTTTTCGTCAGTCGAGCGCACTTGGGCGCGCTGCGCGTTGAGTTGCGGATTGTCCTGATAGGCACGCACCAGCGCGCCTTCCATGGTCTCCGCCAAGGCAGGCGTCGGCCCGGCAAGCGCGAGCAGCAGGACCGAAACCGCAGCTCCGGTGAAGAGCTTCACCCCATGCATCCCTGAATTCCGTTCATTCTAACGCCCGGCTCGTGCCCGCGAGCTAGGTACCGTCTACCAGTGGAGTCGCTGCCCCGCCGCAACATAGGACGCGGTCAAGCGCGACGGAACCACCTGGGAGGGGTTCTCAGTGGAAACTCTTCACGTGCAGCATCCCGGCCACACTTCTGATTCGGAACGGGATTTTGACGGGCTGTGGGCTCAGAAGACGAAGGCAGGCGCCCGTTCCAGCCCGGGAAGGACCGGAGCTGCGGCGTCGAACAGCGTCCGATGGCCGAATTCACCGTGGGTACGGGTCACGAGCATGGCGCGCGGCGGCTTGGATTCGGCCGAGACCCCCACCAGACGTCCACCTTCCTTGAGCTGCCCGAGCAGAGCTTCCGGCAACACCTCGGCAGCGCCGTTGAGGATAATCACGTCATAGGGGGCGGCAGAGGGATCTCCCTCGGGGCAGGCCGCCGCCCTGCAGGCGATATTGGCAAGTCCCAGAGAGGTGAAGGCGGCCTTGGCCTTCGCAGCCAAGGCCGAATCGCACTCGGTCGCAGTGATCTGCCGCGCGAGCTTGGCGCTCAGAGCGGCCAGGTAGCCGGTGGCGCAACCGACGACCAGCACGTTGTCACCCTCGCCTATCTCAGCGGCCTGGAGCAGCTTGCCGGTCAGCGCCGGCTTGATGAGGTACCGCTTGGCCGCCCCTTCGCTGACGTCCAGATCGAGATCGAGGTACGATAGCGCCTGCCTGGTGGCCGGCACGAAGGCCTCACGCGGAACCGTGAGCATCGCATCGAGAACACGACGATCGGTGACGTCATTGGTGCGCACCTGGCCATCGACCATTTTTTGGCGCGCGGTCGAAAAACCGGACATTTGCGGACCCTGCAATGCGGACGATGCCGCGGACGAGAATTCGCGGCATCTTTGGAGCATGCTCGGTCAAAACGCAACATGGCGGGTGGCCCTGAGACACCAGGCTACGCCACTCCCCTCGGAGCCCGGCCGATCAGCCTTATTCGATCGCCACCGCGAGGCGGCCGATCAGAGCGGCGACCTCGTCCAGCCGGGCGGAATCCGGCGTCTCGACCGCGCGCGCCAGGCAGGCGAGGCATTCATCGTCGCTGAGCTCGGGAACGCCCGCCGGCAGAATCGAGGGGGCCATCTGAGAGCGTTCGACCGGGATGTCTGGCATGGGAATCGGCTCCGTAAATGTCCGGCAACTCGATGCTGGATCCGGATTGAGTCGATTTGGCGCCGTCCGCATGGCGTCACCGCGCCCGCGCATCCTTTTGACGTGCGATTCCACCCCTTGGGACATGCTCCAACGCTACGCGAGCGAGCTCACTCGCCACGCTAGATCACGAGCGTAAACCACCGAAATGTTTGAAGGATTTTGGCTCCCCGGGCTGGATTCGAACCAGCGACCATCCGATTAACAGTCGGATGCTCTACCGCTGAGCTACCGAGGAAAAGGCGAACCGTTCGTTCGCGCGCGGCTGCGTATAACAAAGCCGCTTGCGCTTGCAAAGGACGAATTCGTCATCGTCCGCAATGCGTCTTGAGAAAGGGGGCCTGGAATGGCTCCTCCTCCAGACAACCCCGGCCACGCACTATGCCGCGAGGAACGAGTTGCTTGGTCCGGCGTCGCAGCGCAGCGACTGCGGGAGGTTGACGTTCTTCCGCCTCGTCCTCGTTTTGCCAATCGACGCGGATGTTCCAGACGCAGCCTTCGTCGTCGAATCGAGATGCGCCCTGCGCATTCTCGGCGGCAATGAACTGACCTTCATAGATCCGCGGCGCTTGCTTTCTCCGGGAGTGGCGTCGGCACGGCCGCGCCGTTGCTCTTCCCAGTAACGGCACCCACCAGCGCCTTGACGGGATCGTCGTCCGGCGCAAAGCCGCCCTGGCGCAGGATCTCGTCGATCATCGGACGCAGCGCATGCACCTTCAGGAGCTCGCCCGCGAGACCCTCGCCGAAGCCGACATTGCCGCCCGCGCCGGTGCCGTTCCCGCCGAACGCGCCGCCGGTGTGCAGGATGCGGACATCCTTCAGATTGGCGATCGGCCTAACCATTTCGGCCAGCGCCGAGGGCATCGTCTCGATCCGCTTCTTGGCGATCTCGAAATCGATGACGTTGCTGCCGAGCTTGTTCTGCGCCTCGTTTTTCATCGTGATGACGGCGGCCTCGGCCTCACCGATGTTCCTGACGCCGACCGCCTTGATCTTGTTGGACTCGGCTTCGGCGGTGGCCAGTGTGGTGATGGCCTCGGCGCGGTCGAGCGCCGCCCTCTTCTCCGCCTCGGCTGCCACGATGACCTCGGTCGACTTGCGCTCGGCCTCGGTGCGCGCAGCGAGCACCTGGGTCAGGCGGGCGCGATCGGCGACTTCGACGGCGCGCGCGGTCACGACCTTTTCTTCCGCCGAGACGGCGAGCGCTTCTGCGGTCTTGGCTTCGGCGACGGCTTCCGAGGTCTCCTTGCTCTTGGCCGCGATCTGGATCTCGTTCTCCTGGGTCGCGATCTGGATCTCGCGCTGGGCGTCGGTCCTGCGCTTGTTGATCGCTAGATCCGATTCAATGACTGCGGTCTCCTTGACCTGCTTGGCACCCGCCTCCTTCTCGGCAACCGCACGGTCGGTATCGATGCGCGCGTTCTCCTCGGTCAGGCGTGCGGTTTGCGTCGCTGTTGCGACCTCGGCGCGGGTGCTGGCGGTCTTGTTGGCGATGTCACGCTCCTGCGACAGCTCGGCTTCTTTCTTGGTGCGCTCGATGGTCAGCGTCTGCTGCCGCGCCTCGAGGTCCTTCTGCGCGATTGCCACCTCGTTGTCGCGCACGATCGCATTGCGGTCGCGGCGGCGGGTCTCGGTGATGGTCTTCAGCTGGGTAAGACCTTCGGCGTCGAAGAAGTTTTCCGGATTGAAGAACTTCACGTCGGTCTGGTCGAGCTTCGTCAGGGACACCGATTCCAGCTCGAGGCCGTTCGACTTCACGTCGGACTCGACCGTCGACTGCACGTGCTTGACGAAATCCGAGCGCTTCTCCTGGAGCTCCAGGATGGTCATGGTCGCCGCCACCGACCGCAAGCCGTCGACGAATTTCGCCTCGACCTGGTTGCGCAACGCCTCGGCATCGTTGGTCAATGCACCCAGCGTCTGGCTGGCGAGCGCAATGCTCTCCTCGTCGGGGCGGACACGCACGTAGAACTCTGCAACGATATCGACGCGCAGACGGTCCTTGGTGATGAGGGATTCCCGCTCCTTGCGCTCGACGGTGAGGCGCAGCGTCTTCAGGTTGACACAGGCATAGGAGTGGAAGATCGGCAGGATCATGGCGCCCCCGTCGAGCACGACCTTCTTGCCGCCAAGCCCGGTGCGCACGAAGGCTTCGTCGCGGGTGGCGCGCTTGTAAAGGATGGTGAAGACGATCCCCAGAACGACGATCAGCGCGACGCCGATCATGGCCGGGACTGCAATGTCGAACATGGACTCTCTCCGCTGGATGGGGCTTGCTAACTGCTTAGACTGGGCTTGGACGGCTTGAGTTCATCGTCAGCTTTCACCGCGACGAAACGGGTGCCGTCGCGGTCGACCAGAAGGACCATGGTTCCCTGCGGCAAAGGTCCCGATGACGGCGCGGCGACTGCCGAGACAAAATGGCGATTGCCGTG
>Ga0268287_100071_pt1 | contig 102438 bp, 96 predicted proteins | sample MetcocultureR3M_FD_191348 | JGI IMG/M metagenome (GOLD analysis project Ga0268287, IMG submission 191348) | Soil microbial communities from Anza Borrego Desert, Southern California, United States - Methanotrophic co-culture R3-M | ecosystem: Environmental > Terrestrial > Soil > Desert | place... | reverse complement strand
ATCGCCGATGATGTCGAAGGCCGCGCTGACGCGCTTGAAGCGCTCCTCGGCCTCCTTGTTCCCGGGATTGGTGTCGGGATGGTTCGCCTTGGCGAGCTTCCGGAACGCCTTCCGGATCTCGTCCGCCGTGGCCGCCCGTGAGACGCCCAGCTCCTGATAGGGGTCGCGCGCCAAACTCTAAGAACCTCTGCGAATGACCATCTGCCGAGTGCGACTTCTAGATTGGACGCACGGCTCCGTCACGCAAGCCTGCATGTGATAAAAATGCAACAGCCTTGCCGGATGGCCCGCAGCACTCGATGTTCCGCCCGAGCCGGAGGGATTGGATGGCGTCGCCGCAGGGCCTGAAGTCTTTATTCTCATTCCGCGGACGGGCGAGCCGCCGCGAGTTCTGGAAGGTGCTGGCCGCCACCATCGTGCTGGGATGGGGCCTGTCGCTGGTGGCGGCGGCGCCCGGCGCCCAGGTCGTCGCCATCCCGTTCAGCTTCGCCGTCAACCTCGCCCAGTGGGCGGTCATCGCCCGGCGGCTGCATGATCTCGGCCGATCCGGCTGGTGGCAGATCCCGGCGACCGCGCTGGGCGTCGCCGGCGCCGTGCGGATGATGACCATGGGACCTTCGGGCATCGAGGCCGATCCGGGCCTCGCCACCGCCATGATGGGCGCCATGGCGCTCTACTTCGCCTTCATCGTGGTGGTGGGCGCGACGCGCGGTTCGGACCAGCCCAACCGCTGGGGCCCGCCGCCGGCCGCCTGATCAGTCGTCGCCGCGCTCGATGACGAGGTCCCAGGCGGCGAAGTCGAGGGCGTCCTCGGGATCGGCCAGCGCCGCCTCGCTGATCGTCTGGCCGCGGACCGAGATCCCGGCGCGGTGGACGCTCTCGGGATCGCCGCTGATCAGCGGATGCCAGTCGGCCAGGTCCCGCCCCTCGTGCAGGCGGCGGTAGGCGCAGCTCTTCGGCATCCACTCCAGCGCCTCGATGTTGTGCGGCGTCAGCTTGATGCAGTCGGGCACATGGGCCTTGCGGTTGGCGTAGTCGCTGCAGCGGCAGACGTCCGGGTCGAACAGCTTGCAGTGGACCCGCGTCGGGATCACCTCGCCGGTCTCCTCGTCCTCGAAGCGCACCAGGCAGCAGAGCCCGCAGCCGTCGCACAGGCTCTCCCACTCGGCGACGGTCATCTGCTCGAGGGTCTTTCGGCGCCAGAACGGGTCACGCGGCATCGCGCCCATGTAGGCCGCCTCGGCCGCGGACAGAAGAGCGACCTTTCGCCTGCGGCGGGGAACCTCTATCTCCGGCGGCCCATGAGAGCCCCCGCGAGAGCCCCCGCGCCCATCCTCGCCCTGAAGGACGTCCGCCTGGCCGACGGGCCGCGGATGCTGTTCGACGGGGTCGACCTCGGCCTCGAGCCGCGCGTGCGGGCCTGCCTCGTCGGCCGCAACGGCGCGGGCAAGTCCACGCTGCTGCGGATCATCGCCGGCCAGATCGAGCCCGACGACGGCGAGCGGGTGATCAGCCCCGGCGTGCGGGTCTCGCTCGTGCCCCAGGAGCCCGAGATCGCCGGCGGAACCCTGCTGGACTATGCGACGGGCGGCGGCGCGCCGGCCCACCGCGCCGAGGCCGAGCTGATGGCCTTCGGCCTCGATCCCGCGAAGGCGGCGCAGGGCCTTTCGGGCGGTGAGACCCGGCGCGCGGCCCTGGCCCGCGCCTTCGCCGAGGATCCCGACGTCCTGCTGCTGGACGAGCCCACCAACCACCTCGACATCCTGGCCATCGAGACGCTGGAGCAGGCGATCGCCGCCAGCCGCGCCGCGGCCCTGATCGTCAGCCACGACCGCGCCTTCCTGGAGCGGGTGACCCAGCGCTGCTTCTGGCTGGAGCACCGCCAGGTCCGCCGCCTGGACCGCGGCTTCGCCGAGTTCGACGCCTGGGTCGAGAAGATTGAGGCGCAGGAGGCCGAGGAGGCCCGCCGGCTCGACAAGGCGATCGAGCGCGAGCAGCACTGGCTGGCCCGCGGCGTCACCGCCCGCCGGGCGCGGAACGAGGGCCGCCGCCGCCGCCTGATCGCCATGCGGCAGGCCAAGTCCGAGCGGCTGAAGGAGGCGCGCGGGTCCCTGAACATGGGCCTCGCCAGCTCGGGGACCTCGGGCCAGCGGGTCGTCGAGGCCAAGGGCCTTTCGAAGGCGTTCGGCGAGCGGGTGATCCTGAAGACGTTCTCCACCCGCATCCTGCGCGGCGACCGGGTGGCGATCGTCGGGCCCAACGGCGCGGGCAAGACCACGCTGGTGAAGCTGCTGCTGGGCGAGCTCGCGCCCGACGCCGGCGAGGTGAAGCTCGGGACGAACCTGGCGGTCAGCTACATCGACCAGGCGCGCGGGGCGCTGAAGGAGGACATGACCGTCCGCGACGTGCTCACCGAGGGCGGCGGCGACCAGGTGATGGTGCGCGGAGCCCCGAAGCACGTGAACGCCTACGCCAAGGACTTCCTGTTCACCGACGCCCAGCTGCGCCAGCCGGTGAAGAGCCTCTCCGGCGGCGAGCGCAACCGCCTCCTGCTGGCGCGGGCCCTGGCGAGCCCGGCGAACGTGATGGTGCTGGACGAGCCCACCAACGACCTCGACATGGACACCCTCGACCTGCTCGAGGACCTGCTGGCCGACTACGACGGCACCCTGATCCTGGTCAGCCACGACCGCGACTTCATCGACCGGCTGGCCACCTCCACCATCGGCCTGGACGGGACCGGGCGGGCGGTCGAGACGCCGGGCGGCTGGCAGGACTTCCTTTCCCAGAATCCGGGCTTCTTCGGCCGAGTGGAGCCGAAGCCCGAGCCGGCGAAGGCCGCGCCCGCGCCGCCGCGCGCGGCGGCCGCACCCGCCAAGCTGTCCTACAAGGAGCAGCGCCGGCTGGCTGAGCTGGACGCGCTGATCCACGACCTGCCGGGCAAGATCGCGACGCTGGAGACGGCGCTCGCAGATCCCGAGCTCTACGCCCGCGATCCGGCCGGTTTCGAGCGGTTCAGCCGCGCGCTGGAGGCGGCCCAGGCCCAGCTCGCCGCGGCCGAGGAGGAGTGGCTGGCCCTGGAGGAGCGTCGCGAGGCGCTGGAGGCGGGCCGGTAGCGCTTTCCTGTGGATAAGCCCAGGCGCTTGAATCCACGCGCGAAACGGTCGCCCGTCCCGCGGTTGTTAACAGTTTCTTCACGGATTCTTGACGCCCGGCGCACATGGAGGCGCTTTCGGGCGCTTGCCTCATAGCGGGTTCGGGCGCACCGTCAAGTCGCCGAAAGGAACTGCGGCGCAGGCGGACGGAGAAGCTGGCGACAGCGGACCCCGAAACCAAGCGAGCGGAGTGTCCAGCGGACGCAACGAACCGGGGCGACCCGGAACCTGCGACCCCGCGAAGACATCGGCGGTGAGGGAAAACACCCGGGGCGACCCGGAACCGAACTCGCCGCTGGCCTTGCCGGCGCAGATCCCCCAACGGATCTGGATGAGAGGGCGACGCCCCGGGAAACCGGAGCGCCGCCCTCTTGCTATGGGGCCCCTTCCAACCTCGGCTGCAGCGCCCTACGCTCCGGCCGTCCGCGTCGGGGGTGCGCCACCATGAAAGCCTTGCGTTCGATCGTCTTCGCCGCAGCCGCGCTGCTCGCGGCCTGCTCGGGCCAGAAGGAGGACGCCGCGCCGGCCGCGGGCCAGCCCACGTCCATCCGCTTCGCCACCGACTGGCGGGCCCAGGCCGAGCACGGCGGCTTCTACCAGGCGCTGGCCTCGGGCGAGTACGCCCGCCGCGGCCTCGACGTGAAGATCGTGCAGGGCGGGCCGGGCGTGAACGTGCCCCAGCTCATCGCCGCGGGCGCGGTCGAGATGGGCATGGGCTCCAACAGCTTCATCGTCATGAACCTGGCCCAGGAAGGGGCGCCGGTGAAGGCGGTCGCCGCCTTCATGCAGAAGGACCCGCAGGTGCTGGTCGCCCACCCCGACCAGGGGATCGAGCGGCTGGCCGACCTGAAGGGCCATCCCATCCTGCTGTCCGACGCCTCGGTCAGCGCGTTCTGGGTGTGGCTGAAGGCCAAGTACGGCTTCACGGACGACCAGGTGCGCAAGTACGGCTTCAACCCCGCGCCCTTCCTGGCCGACAAGCGGGCCGCCCAGCAGGGCTACATCACCTCCGAGCCCTACACGATCCAGAAGGTCGCCGGCTTCCAGCCCAAGGTCTTCCTCCTCGCCGACGAGGGCTTCCCCGGCTACGCCACCATGGTCCTGGCGCGCGACAGCCTGATCTCGCAGAATCCCGCCGCCGTGCAGGCCTTCGTCGAGGCCTCGGCCAAGGGCTGGCGCGATTATCTCTATGGCGATCCGACGGCCGCCAACGAGCTCATCCGCAAGGACAATCCCGAGATGACCCAGGACGTCCTCGACCAGGCCCGCGAGAAGCTGAAGAGCTACCGCATCGTGGAGGGCGACGAGGGCCTGCCGGTCGGCGCCATGACCGACGCCCGTTGGACCGCCTTCGCCGAGGTCGCCAAGGCGCAGGGCGTCTACCCCGAGAGCCTGGACCCCAAGCGCGCCTACACGCTCCAGTTCGTCGCCAAGTGAGCGTCGCGAGCCTCATCGGCGCCGAGGTCGAGTATCCCCGGGGCCGCGCCCTGGGGCCGGTCGACCTGGCCGTCGGCGAGGGCGAGATCCTGGCGCTGGTGGGCCCGTCCGGCTGCGGCAAGTCCACGGCGCTGCGCCTGCTGGCCGGCCTTGAGGCGCCGACGGGCGGGCAGGTGACCCGCGCGGCCGGCCGGGGCGAGACCGCCGTCGTCTTCCAGGCGCCGACCCTGGCGCCCTGGCTCTCGGCCCGGGCCAACGCCGCCCTGCCGCTGGAGCTCGCCGGCGTTCCGGCCGCGGAAGCCCGCCGCCGGGCCGACGCGGCCCTCGCCCGGGTGGGCCTGACCGGCGCCGAGACCGCCCGCCCGGCCCAGCTCTCGGGCGGCATGGCCATGCGGGTCTCCCTGGCCCGCGCGATGGTCACCGAGCCGCGGCTGCTGCTGCTGGACGAGCCCTTCGCCGCCCTGGACGAGATCACCCGCCGGGCCCTGGCCGACGACGTCCTGGCGCTGTGGGACGCTTCGCGCCCCGCCATCGTCTTCGTCACCCACAACGTCGAGGAGGCCGTCTACATGGCCTCGCGGGTCGTGGTGATGAGCCGCAGCCCCGGGCGCATCGTCGGCGACTTCCCGGTCGCGGGGCCCCTTCCCCGCCCGGCGCATTTCCGCGCCGAACCCGGCTTCCGCGCCACGGCCGAGCAGGTCTCGGCCGCCCTCGCCGAGGGGATCGCCGCATGAGGGGGATCGCCTACGCCCTCGCGCCCTTCGCCCTGGCCGCCCTGCTGCTGGCCGGATGGGAGGTCGCCTGCCGCGCCCTCGAGGTTCCGGCCTACTTCCTGCCGCCGCCGTCCGCGGTGGCTGTCTCGCTCGTCGAGAACTTCCCCGTCCTTTTCCGCGCCGCCTGGCAGACCCTGTGGGTGGCCCTCGTCGCCCTGGCGGGCGCCAGCCTGATCGCCCAGGCGCTGGCGCTGCTGACCGCGCTCAGTCCCTTGCTCGACCGCGCCATCCGACCGCTGGCCTCGGTGGTGCAGGTGACCCCCGTCGTCGCCCTGGCGCCGCTGGTGCTGATCTGGGCGGGCCTCGATCATCCGGGGCGAGCGCTCGTGGCCCTCGCCGTGGTGGTGGCCTTCTTCCCGATCTTCTCGGGCGCCGCCGCCGGCCTGCGCTCGGCCGACCCGGACCTGGAGCGCCTGTTCGACCTCTATGGCGCGAGCCGCTGGCAGCGGGTGACCCGCCTGCGCCTGCCCGCCGCCGTGCCGTTCCTGCTGGAGGGCCACAAGGTCGGCGCCGGCCTTTCCCTCATCGGTGCGGTGGTGGCCGAGTTCGGCGCCGGTTCGGGCGGCGGCGGCGGCCTGGCCTGGCAGATCCTCGACGCCGGCAACAAGCTGCAGACCGACCGGATGATCGCCGCCCTTGTCCTCCTGGGCCTGATGGGCGTGGTCCTGCACGCCCTGCTGGAGCGCCTGGAACGCGCCGGCCTGCGCTGGTGGCGCGGGCGCTAGCTAGCGCGCCGCCTGGTTCACCGGCTTGAGGTCGTAGCGGACCGGCACCCGCACCTTGGCGCCCACCACGGGCTGGCCCTCGGCGCTCCAGGGCTCGACCTTGAACTTGGGGGCCAGCGCCAGCACCGCCTCGCCAAATCCCTGGCCGGCCGGCGTCTCCCGGTCGACGACGCAGCCCGACAGCGTCCCGCCCGCCTGGACGTCGCACACCAGGGTCACCCGGATGTCGTTCGGGCCATTCTCATGCTTCGGGATGGTCGCCTGGAAGTCGGCGGCGGTGGGCGTGGCCGTCCACTTCGGCGTGACCGCCGTGAAGCCGGGCTTCAGCACCTCGGTCGAGAAGTTCACCGGCACCAGCACCTGGGCGTCGCGGCCGTCGGCCACCTTGATGCCCCGGGCCACCCGAAGGGCCGCGGCGGCGAAACCGTAGCCGCGCGGCTCCTCACCCACGGCGACGCAGCCGGAGAGCCCGGCGTGACGGGTGACGGTGCAGTTCAGGGCCACGGCGCCTGAGACGCCCGCCGCCTTCGCGCGCTCAGGGAAGGCGGCGGCGACCTCGGCCGCGGTCGGCGCATCGGTGACGGTCGCGGCGACCTGGGCGAGCGCCGGGAGCGCGAACAGGGCGCCCGCGGCGCCGACGATGGTGAAAAGGCTTCTGCGCATGCTGCAATCCTCCCGGAAGCGGGAGCATGGCGCCGCGGCCGGCGGTTGAGAAGCGGGAACCTAGTCGGCGGCGCGGCTCGGGACGTCGCTCCGGAGCCGGTCCAGGGCGTCGAGGGCCAGCACGCTCAGCGAGCGCAGGCCGTGCTCGGCGAACACGTCGAGGGCGGCCTCCAGCGACAGCAGCGCCGAGGCGCGCTCGCCCGCATCGCGCCCGGTCATGCCCATGCGGGTCTCGTAGAGGCGGGCCAGGTGCAGCTGGGAAAGGGCCCAGCCGACCGGGTCGCGGCGGGCGGACTTGGCGGCCAGCTCCATCTTCATCGCCGCCTCGGCGGCGTCGAGCACCGCAAGGTCGCCGGTCAGCTCGGCCGACCGGGCCAGGCACATCGCCCGGGCGCTGGCTGCGGCTCCGCGCAGCGGCAGCGCCGGAACCTCCCGGAGCACGAGCCCGGCGCGGTCGTAGCAGCTCACCGCCTGTTCGAAGGCGCGCGGGTCGCCGGCGGCCTCGCCGAGCGCCTGCAGCGCGTGGGCCAGGGCCGACTGAGCCCGGGCCCAGTCCAGCGGGCTGTGATCGCGGGTCAGGTGATCGATCGTCTCGGAAAGCCGGCTTGCGCCCGCGGCGATGGAACCGACGTCGCCCGTGAGTTCGCCCAGCAGGGCGAGCGCCTGTCCCCGGGCCGCCTCGGCGCGGGCCCAGGTGAGCGGCTCGTAAGCCACGTCCAGCCGATCGGCGGCGCGGGCCGCTTCGTCCACGGCCTGGCGCAGGAGCGCCTCGTCCTTCAGCCGCACGCCCCAGCCGCAGAGCAGATCGGCGCGGATCAGGCGCGCTTCGCCCGCAAGCGGCCGGACGCAGGTCGACCGCCGGGCCTGGGCCTCCAGGGCGGCGATGGGAGCGGCGAAGGCGTGAGCGGCCGCGCGGGCCTCCTCGAGGCCGCACGTCTCGAGCGTGCGCCGGCCGGCGATGGCGGCGAGGCCGACGTCGGCCAGGGCCAGAGCCACGCCGCCGCGCACCGCGCCGCGGACTTCGCGGAAGGCCAGCTCGGCCGCCGCGTCCAGTCCCGGATCGCCGAACAGCTCGGCCCCCAGCAGGGCGCAGAACGCCTGCTCGCAGCGGGCGCGGGCCCAGCCGTCGGCGCGCCGCTCGCCCTCGAAGCCAGCGGCGGCGGTCTCGGCGATGGCGGCGGCCTTGCGCAGCGCCGCGGCGTCGCCGGTGCGGCGGGCGACCTCGCGCCACACTACGGCGGCCTCCAGACGGCGGCGGGGCTTGTCCTTGGCGCTGATCCGCCCGGCCGCCACGTCGGCGGCGCGGGCCTCCTCGGCCAGCAGCCGGGCGTCCAGCAGTTCCAGCAGAGCGGCGTCGCCGCGGCTGAGGCCCTCGCCCGCCGGCTTCCGCTCGACGGCGAACAGTCGCTTCAGCTCGCGTCCCAGCTCGAACATGGTCCCGCTCCGGCGGCCGCCCCGTCCCACGATGGAACGGTCGGCGGCGGCCCTGAACGGACGCAGCAAAGCGGGAGCCGGGCGCTTTAACAATCCCTTAACTTCTGCGGTATGGTTAACGAAACGTAGCCATCCACAGTAAAGCCCGACCTGGGGACGAGTTCCTCAGGCCGATCGGGGTGCGGGCGTCAGGCCCGTTCCTTGGAGCGGTCGAACCGCACCTTCGGGAAGCGCTCGGCGACGTAGCCGATCTCCCAAGCCGACTTGCCGAGGAAGACGGGCTGCTCGTCGATGTCCACCGCCATCGCGGTGCGGTGCTTGCCGGCGAAGTCCTCGAGGTCGGCCCGCTCGCCGATGATCCAGCGCGCCTCGGCGTAGGGGCTGGGCTCGAAGATCACCTCGAGCTGGTATTCGTTGGCCAGCCGGTCGGCCATCACCTCGAACTGCAGCTGGCCCACCGCGCCGACGATGAAGTCGGCCCCCAGTGTGGGGCGGAACAGCTGGGTCACGCCCTCCTCGGCCAGGCTCTCCAGCGCCTTCTTCAGGTGCTTGGCCTTCAGCGGATCCTTGACGCGGACGCGCTGCAGGATCTCGGGCGCGAAGTTCGGCAGGCCCTGGAAGCGCAGGGTCCCGCTCTCGGACAGGCTGTCGCCGACGCGCAGCACGCCGTGGTTCGGGATGCCGATCACGTCGCCGGCGAAGGCGTCCTCGGCCAGCTCGCGGTCCGAGGCGAAGAACATGGTGGGCGCGTTCACGCTCAGCTGCTTGCCGGTGTTCTGCACCTTCAGCTTCATGCCGCGCTGGAAGCGGCCCGAGCACAGCTTCAGGAAGGCGATCCGGTCCCGGTGGTTGGGATCCATGTTCGCCTGCACCTTGAAGACGAAGCCGGTGACCTCCTTGTCGCCGGGCTCGACCTTTGTCTCGGCGCCGTTCTTCGTGGCCGCCACGGCCTTGGGCGGCGGGGCGTAGGCGCCGATGACCGCCAGCAGCTCGTCGACCCCGAAGTGCCGCAGGGCCGAGCCGAAGATCACCGGGGTCATGTGACCCTCCAGGAAGGCCTGCGGGTCGAAGGGCTTGGAGGCCTCCTGCACCAGCATGGCCCCCTCCTCCATCTCGGCGCGCTCGGCCTCGTCCAGGAAGGCGGCCAGCGAATTGCCGCCCATGGGCACCGGGTCGGGGTGGCCGTCCTGCTGCTCGCTGGGCTTGGAGAAGGGGATGAACCGCTGGCCGCGCAGGTCCACCATGCCCTTGAAGCGGCCGCCCGAGCCGGCGGGCCAGTAGAGCGGCGCGGGATCGAGGGCGAGCTTCGAGGCGATCTCGTCCAGGAGTTCGAAGGGATCCTGGGCCTCGCGATCCATTTTGTTGATGAAGGTGACGATCGGGATGTCGCGCAGGCGGCAGACCTCGAACAGCTTCAGGGTCTGCGGCTCGATGCCCTTGGCCGCGTCCAGCACCATGACCGCGGCGTCGGCGGCGGTCAGGGTCCGGTAGGTGTCCTCCGAGAAGTCCTCGTGGCCCGGCGTGTCCAGCAGGTTGAACATCTTGCCGTCGTGGTCGAACGTCATGACCGAGGCCGAGACCGAAATCCCCCGCTCGCGCTCGATCTTCATCCAGTCGGAACGGGTGCGGCGGTTCTCGCCGCGGGCGCGCACGGCGCCGGCCGCCCGGATGGCCCCGCCGGCCAGCAGCAGGTGCTCGGTCAGCGTGGTCTTGCCGGCGTCCGGATGCGAGATGATCGCGAACGTGCGCCGCCTCGCCGCTTCGGCGGCGACACCTGACAACGACTTGGCGGCCTCGGCGGCGGGGGACGTGCTCATGGGCGGCGGGGTCTAACGGTTCCCAACCCCAGGCGCAACGCGACCCTGAGGCTCGCCCAAAGCCCTCCGGCGCACGGGCGCCGGATTTTTTCGCGCGAGGGGCCTTGAAAGCGCGGCCGAACCGCCCAATTCCATGGGTGCGGGCCGGGCCCCTCTGGCGATCGGAATCGATCGTGATGTCGGACCGCATCGGGTGTGCTCGATGCCAGGGTCCGGTAGCTCCCCCCACTCCGTGCCCAGGCGTCGAGCCGCCCCTCTCAAGAGGAGGCTGCATGCGACACGTACATATCTACCGCCTGCGCAACGCCCAGCGCGAGGTCGATCGGCAGATCCGCGACGAACTCCGTCGCCCCGAGCCCGACGGCCTTCGGATCAGCGCGCTGAAGCGTCGGAAGCTCGCCCTGAAGGACGAGCTCTTCCACCTCGAGAGCGGCCTCGTCCCCGTCCGCATCTGATCCGACCCCAAGCCCGACTTCGGGGCGGCGGCTAGCCACGCCGCCCCGCCTTTTTTCCGGAGGTCCGAATGGACTGGCTGACGCAGATGGCGCTCGGCAAGCCCGTATGGATGTGGGCCGCCTTCCTGGCGGTGGTGCTCGCACTCCTCGTTCTCGACCTGGGCGTGCTGCACCGGAAGCAGAAGGAGATCGGCGTCCGCGAGAGCCTGCTGCTCTCGGCCGGCTACATCACCGCCGGCCTTGGCTTCGGGGTCTGGGTGTGGAGCGAGCTCGGCCGGCAGGCGGGGCTCGAATACGTGACCGGCTTCCTGGTCGAGAAGAGCCTGGCGATGGACAACGTCTTCGTCATCGCCACCATCTTCGCCGCCTTCGCCGTGCCGCGCGCCTACCAGCACCGCGTGCTGTTCTGGGGCATCCTCGGCGTCATCGTGCTGCGGGCGATCATGATCGGGGTGGGCGCGGCCCTGGTCGCCAACTTCGAATGGATCCTGCTCGTCTTCGCCGCCTTCCTCGTGGTGGTGGGCGCCCGGATGCTGTTCTCCAGCCACGAGCCCGCCGACCCGCGGGACAACGCGGTCTACCGCTGGCTGGCGGGCCACCTGCGCCTGACCCCTGATTTCGAGGGCTCGCGCTTCTTCGTCAGGCGCACGCCGCCGGGCGGCTCGAAGGCCGTGCTCTACGCCACCCCGCTGTTCCTGGCGCTGGTGATGATCGAGCTGGCGGACGTCGTCTTCGCAGTCGACTCGGTGCCGGCGATCTTCGCCATCACCACCGATCCCTACATCGTCTACACCTCGAACATCTTCGCCATCCTGGGCCTGCGCGCCCTCTATTTCGCCCTGGCGGCGGTGACGGCGCGGTTCGCCTATCTGAAGCACGCCCTCGCGCTGCTGCTGATCTTCATCGGCGGCAAGGTGTTCGTGGCCGAGGCGGCGGGCTGGGAGAAGTTCCCCGCACCGGCGTCCCTGGGGATCACCGCGGCGATCCTGGCGGGCGGGATCATCTACTCGCTGTGGCGGACGGAACGGCGCCCGCCCGAGCCGGCGGCCTGATCTGCTCGAAGGTGCACTGGCGGGGCGCCTTGTCGGGCCGCCAGCGCACCAGCTTCGTCCCGTGCCGGAAGCGCTCGCCGGTCACCTGGTCGTAGCGGACCTCCACCACCAGCTCGGGACGCAGCGGCGTCCACTCGCCGGTCCGCTCGGTGCTCCATCGGCTGGGCCCGCCGGGGGCGTTCCCCGTGAAGCCGGAGCCGCCGGCCAAGGCCTCCAGGCGGCGGGTCAGCTCGGGCCGCTCGGCGTTGGAGATGGTCGAGGTGAAGCCCACGTGGTGCAGCAGGCCGTCGTCGCCGTAGAGGCCCAGCAGCAGGGAGCCGACCGCCTCTGTCCCCTTGGCGTGGCGGAAGCCGCCCACCACGCAGTCGGCGGTGCGGATCTTCTTGATCTTCAGCATGGCCCGCTCGCCGGGGACGTAGGGCCCGTCGGCGCGTTTGGCCACCACGCCGTCCAGGACGAAGCCGGCCTCGTCCAGCCAGCGGCAGGCCTGGGTCCGGTCCTCGGTGAAAGGCGAGAGCCGCACCGCCGGCGCGCCGCCGAGCCGGGCGACGAAGGCCTCCAGCGCCTCGCGCCGCTTGGACAGCGGCGCCTCCACCAGCGAGCGGCCTTTCGCGTCCATCAGGCAGTCGAACAGCGTCAGCGCCGCCGGCTGCGCGGCCGCCAGCTTGCGCACGCGGCTCTCGGCCGGGTGCAGGCGCAGCTGCAGGGCCTCGAACGAAAGCCGCCCCTCCACCTCGATGGTCAGCTCGCCGTCCACCACGAACCGCTCGACGGGAAGCGCCCGCAGCGCCGCGACCACGTCGGGGAAGAAGCGGTCCAGCGGCTTGCCCGACTTGGCCCGCAGCGCCACCTCGTCGCCCGCCCGGAACGCCAGGCACCGGAAGCCGTCCCACTTGGGCTCGAACCGCCAGCCGGACTCGCGCGGGACCTCGTCCACCAGCTTCGCCTCCATGGGCGGCAGGTCGAGGGGGACGGGAAGATCCGAAAGGCCGGGCACGAGCCCTGAAGCGTCCGGCGCCTCAGCCCCGTTCCACCGGCTCGACCAGGAAGTGGCGGCCCTGGCGATCCTCGATCTCGACGACCCAGATGTCCGGATCGATCCGGGCGGCGCGCTCGATGTAGCGGTCGAGGTCGGGCTCCTGGTCCGAGGCGGCCGGCTGCATCCAGACACGTTCGCCGTCGCCGCGGGTGGCCTCGGAATAGAGCCTCGCCGTGCCGTCCGAGCGGTTCAGCACCTTGACCAGCACGGCCCCGGCCCGCGGGTCGCCCTTGCGGGCCACCACGGCGAAGCCGCCGCCCAGTTCGGCGCGGCGGATCAGGGCGCCCACCCAGATGTCCGTGGAAAGCAGCATCGCCGCGACCTTTCCCCGCCCGCTAACCGAACTTCAACCACCCTCCCCTAAAGCTCTCCGCAAGGCCCGAGAAGGCCAGAAGAAGAAAGTCGGTGATGACGGACACGCGCGGAAAAGCGCGGCCGGCGTTTCGGTGGTTGGGGTTTCTGGGCGCGGCGGCGGCCGCTGCGCCGGCGGTCGCCCAGGGCGGCGCGCCAAGCCTCTTCTTCGAGCGTACCGTGCTGCAGGCGGCGGACGAACGCTGCGGGCTGCTGACGCCCGACGTGGGCGCCGCCCTGGCCGCCGGCGCGGCCCAGGCGCGCGGCGCGGCGCTGCGCCAGGGCGCCAGCGAGCGCACCATCAAGTCCCTGGAGGCCCGCGCCCGCACCCGCGCGGCCCGGATGGGCTGCGCCTCGCCCGAACTGGCCCGGGCCGCACTCGACGTGGAGGAGGCCTACAAGGGCTTCGTCCGCGTCCGCCGCATGACCTACCCCGGCGAGCGGGCCGAGTGGCGCGCCGACCGGACGCTCGCCCGCGACGCCCGCTGGCGCCTCTCGCAGGAGAGCCGCTTCGGCGCCGACCGCATGACGTTCGGCCTAGCCGGCCGCGCCGCGCCCGGCGTGCTGCTGGCGGTGGCCCAGTTCGCCGACGAGGCCCAGCCCTACGGGGCCCGGCTGGTGATGCGCGACACGGACCGGACCCTCGGCCCCTACCTGCCCGCCGGCGCCTCGCTGGCCCGCCGCCTGCCGCCCTCCAGCGGCCAGCGCAGCTTCCTGGCCGAGGCGCGCAGCCCGGCCGGCGCCGACCTGCTGCCCAGGGACGCCCGCTCGGGCTGGGCCCTGCGGTTCCCGGAGGAGGCCGTTCAGGCGCTCGCCGGGCTCGACCCGCGCGAGGCCGTGGCGGTGCAGTTCCTGTTCCCCGGCGGCGGCGTGCGGACGGCCTATGTGGAGGTGGGCGACTTCGCCGCCGGCCGCGCCTTCGTGCAGATTGCGGCGCGCTAGCCTCAGGCTTCCGCGGCCGGCGCGGGCGCCGGCATCTCGGCCTGCGGCGGAACCAGCACCGGCATCCGCACGGTCACGGTCGTCCCCTCGCCCACGCCGCTTTCGATGGCCATCTCGCCGCCGTGCAGGGCGGCGAAGGCGCGCACCAGCGACAGGCCAAGGCCCGAGCCCGCCGCCCGCTGCTGGGCGTCGCCGGCCTGCTCGAAGGGCCGGCCCAGGCGCTCCAGGTCGGCGGGCGCGATGCCCACCCCGGAATCGGCCACGATCAGCTCCAGCGTCTCGCCGGCGCCCTGGGCGGTGACCGTCACCGTGCCGCCGCGCGGGGTGAACTTCAGGGCGTTGGAGATCAGGTTCAGGGTGATCTGCTTGACCGCCCGCCGGTCGGCCTCGGCCTCCAGCGGCTCGGGCGGCATGACCGCGCGCAGGGTCACGCCCGCCCGCTCGGCCTGGCCGCGCATCAGCCGCAGGACCGCGCCGACCGCGTCGCGCGCATCGAAGTCCTCGCGCGCCAGCTCGAACCGCTCGGCCTCGATCTTCGACATGTCGAGGACGTCGTTGATCAGCTCCAGCAGGTGGCTGCCGCTCTCGTGGATCAGTTCGGCGTACTCGCCGTAGCGGTCGCCCATCGGGCCGAACAGCCGCTGCCGCATGATGTCGGAGAAGCCCATGATGGCGTTCAGCGGGGTGCGCAGCTCGTGGCTCATGTTCGCGAGGAAGCGCGACTTGCCGGCGTTCTGCTGCTCGGCCGAGATCCGCGCCTTCTCGAGCTCGTGCTCGCGGGCGCGCTGGGCCCGGGCGTCGCGGACGGCGGCGAAGATGCGGTTGGCCCCCAGCCGGCGGAAGGAGACCTCCAGCCAGCCGTTAGGGTCGTGGGCCGGGACGAAGGCGGCCTCGGCCGAACCCTCGTGGGCGGCCACGTGCAACGCCTCCTCCACCGCCAGGCGGTCCTCAAAGCCGACGAGGTCGGGCAGGCGCTCGTCCTTCAGGCCGCGGACGCCGCGGCCGAGCAGGTCCGCGCCGAAGGCGTTCAGGATGCGGCCGCCCGGATAGAGCGTCAGCAGGAGCTGCGGCTGGTGATCCAGCGCCTCGCGCAGCTCGGTCTCGGCCTCGTCGCGGGCGCGGTCCGCCCTGGCGTGGGCGCCCTGCAGGCCGATGAGCCCCGCCGCCAGGCCGACCGCGATCACCCCCATGGCCATGAGGGCCAGCCACTCGGCGCTGGCCGCCGGCGGCGGCGGCAGCGGCAGCAGCACGCCCGCGAGGGCCGCGATGGCCGCTGCGCCCAGCGACAGGGCGCCCCCCAGCGCGAGCAGGCCGCTGCGGCGGAAGGCCGAGGCCGCGGCCATGGGCGCCAGGCACCAGGCCGCCAGCGGACCGGCCGCCCCGCCCGTCAGCAGCGCCGCGGCCGCGGCGGCGACGGCCCAGATCAGCAGGGTGATCGCCGCGGCCCCCTCGAACAGCGACAGGAGGGCGCCGAAGATCGCCGCGGCGGCGAGCACCGCCAGCGCCGGCAGTTCCACGCCGAAGGGCGCGGCTCCGCCCCAGGCGACGGCGGCCGCCCCGGCGCCCGCGACCACGGCCGCCACCGCCGCGTGCCAGGCGGCCGCGAACGGCGCGGCGGGCCGGCGGCGCTTCTTCCTGGCGGACGTGAGGCGGACGTACGGCACGGTCAGCGTTCGAACCTCTCCAAGCGGGCGCGGCCGAAGCCTAGCCGCACGCAGGTTGTGCGGGTAGGCCGCTCGCGCAGCGGGCGAATACGCCCCCGGATAAGGAAATCGTAAGCGCGATCGCGGACGCTCGCCCTATCAGACGCGCAGGCCGAAGGCCTTTCCATGCCCCCAGCGGCCCCTCTCCGACACACGTCCGCAGACTCGAAGGCCGCCCAGACGGCGCCCGACCGCCGCGCAGCCGCGACCGACGCCCAGAAGCGCTCGTTCCTGCGGATGGTCAGCCACGAACTGCGCACGCCGCTCAATTCGATCCTCGGCTTCTCTGAGATTCTCACTTCAGAACTCTACGGCCCCTTGGGGGCTCCGCAGTACAAGGAATATGCCGGGATCATCCGCGAGAGCGGGCAGAAACTCCTGAAACTTGTGAATCAGGTGTTGGAAATCGCACGGCTCGAGAACCAGAGCGTCGATTTCGATCCTCGTCCCGAGCCGCTGGAGGCGGCGCTCGACGACGTCCTGGCCGGCCTCGCCGACGAGATCGAGGCCCGTCACGTGGCCGTCGAGGTGACCGGAAGGGGCGATCTCCCCGTCGTCACCGCCGACCCGCGGGGCCTGCGGACCGTGCTCCATCACCTACTGCACAACGCCGTGGCCTTCTCGCCCGAGGGCGGGACGGTCTGGGTGGGGGCCCAGGCGCTGGCGGGGGGCGTCGAGATCGTGATCCGCGACGAGGGCGAGGGGATCGACCCGGCCGAGCTGCCGCGGCTGATGACCCCCTTCGAGCAGGGGGAGAACGCCCTGACCCGCCATACCGAGGGCGCGGGGCTGGGGCTGCCGATCGCCGACCTGACCTGCAAGGCCATGGGCGGGCGGCTCACGCTGGCCTCCAAGCCCGGCAAGGGGCTGACGGCCGGCCTGCGCCTGCCGGCCGCCTGAGAGACGTCGCGAGCAAGGTTGCGGCGCGAGGTTGCAGCGGGGGGCCCCGCCCCTTAAGTGGCCGCCATGTCCGCCATCGACGACGCGCTGACCGAGCTCAAGGACGAGTTCGAACTCCTGGGCGACTGGGAGGAGCGCTACCGCTATGTGATCGAGCTCGGCCGCGAACTCGCCCCCTTGAGCGACGCCGAGCGGTCCGAGGCGAACAAGGTGCGCGGCTGCGCGAGCCAGGTGTGGCTGGTGACCGAGCCGCAGGCGGACGGGGCCCTGAGGTTCCGCGGCGATTCCGACGCCCACATCGTGCGCGGGCTGATCGCGGTCCTGCTGCGGCTCTATTCCGGCCGTCCGCCCGAGCAGATCCTGGCGTTCGACGCCAAGGCGGCTTTCGACGAGCTGGGCCTGTCGGGCGCGCTCTCCTCGCAGCGGTCGAACGGCCTGGCCTCGATGGTGACGCGGATCCGCCGGGACGCCGAGCTGGCGGCGGCCTGACCGGCCTCAGGCCGCGCGAATGCCGCTCTGGATCTGTCCCAGGCCGACCACGGCGTCGTAGCCCAGGATCATGTCCACGTCGCGCCCGTTGGACGCCAGCGGCAGGCGCAGCCAGACGACCGACAGGTGCGAGGCGCCGCGCCAGGCGAGGTTGTGGATTCCCACGGCCGGCTTGCCGTCGGCCACCAGCTGGCCCAGCTCGCTGCGCCAGTAGTCGGCCGCGACGCTGTTGTAGACCTCCGCCAGCCGCCGGCCGGTGATCTCGCGGCCATAGACCGAGTAGAGGCCCGTGCCGGCCAGGCGGATCCGGTAGTCGACGGGCTCGCCCGGGATGACCTCGGTCAGGCTGATGGTGGGCAGGAGGCGCTTGAAGCCGGCGGGATGGATGTCGGCGCGCGCCGGCAGCCCCGCGCCACGGCGCAGCGAAACCCAGTAAGCGAAGAGCTCCTCATGCGCGCGGATCGCCGCAGCAGGGGCTCCGATCTGCGCCGCCATCAACAGATTCCTGAACAAGGACTTGGAATCACAGCGAATCACTTATCGCCTGATGCGCGAATCGGCGGCAAGGCCAAAAGATGGCGCAGGCGCAAGAAAAGCGATGCGGCTAGACTGCAAACGCAAACGCCCGCCGTCACCGGCGGGCGTCCGAACACTGTCATTCGGGCGCCGGACCTGGCCGGCGCCGGGATCTCAGCGCTTCTTGCGGGGCGCCTGACGGCCGCCCTGGCCCAGGCCCATCTGCTTGGCCAGATCCGAGCGCGCCTTGGCGTAGTTCGGCGCCACCATCGGATAGTCCTTCGGCAGCCCCCACTTCGCCCGGTACTCCTCGGGGCTCATGTTGTACTTGGTGCGCAGGTGCCGCTTCAGCGACTTGAACTTGCGGCCGTCTTCCAGGCAGACGAGGTAGTCCGGCGTGATCGACCGGCGGATCGGCACGGCCGGCTCCTTCGGCTGGGCCTCGACGGCCTCGGCGCCGGAAGAGACGCCGGCCAGGGCGCGGTGGACGCTCTGGATCAGCCCCGGCAGGTCGGCCGCGGCCACCGTATTGTTGCCCACATAGGCGGAGACAATGTCCGCCGTCATCTCGATGACTTCCGTCTTCTCGTCCATTCTTCCGTTCCGCGCGGTCCGCGCCAAAGAGGCTGCGGAATTGAATCGCAATAAGAGCAGGCGCTCATTATCTGGAACGCTGACGCTGCACAACACAGAAATAGGTAATCCTCCGCATCATTATGCGGAAGTTCAGTTTCCAGAACGGAAAACAATGGTCCGACGCCTCTGCGCCAGTAAGCCTGACCTTTGTACCTTGGGTCCGGGCCGCCCGGCATGTTGCGGCGCCGCAGACTAGAGGCCGGCGGCGCCGCGGAGTAACGCGTTACGCGAACGCGCGGAATGCTCAGGAGAACTTCGGCGCCTGCCAGTGCGGCCAGATGTCGGGCATGTCGACGGACACCCGGTCGGGATAGTTGGGCTGGCGCTTCTCGAGGAACGAGGTGACCCCCTCGCGCGCATCGCCCGACTTGCCCCGGGCCTGGATGGCCCGGCTGTCGGCCTTGTGCGCCTCCATGGGATGGCTCGCCCCCGCCATGCGCCAGATGAGCTGGCGGGTCACGGCCACGGAGACCGGCGCGGTGTTGTCGGCGATCTCGCGGGCCAGGGCCTTGGCGGCCGGCAGCAGCTCGTCGGGGGCGTGCACCGAGCGCACCAAACCCCGGTCCAGCGCCTCCTGCGCCGGGAAGATGCGGCCCGTGTAGCACCACTCCAGCGCCGTCTGGACGCCCACGAGCCGGGGCAGGAACCAGGACGAGGCCGCCTCGGGATTGATCCCGCGCCGGGCGAAGACGAAGCCGTACCGCGCATCGGTCGAGGCCAGGCGGATGTCCATGGCCAGCTGCATGGTGACGCCCACCCCGACGGCCGCGCCGTTGCAGGCCGAGATCACCGGCTTGAGGCTGTCGTAGATGCGCAGGGTCACCAGGCCCCCGCCGTCCCGCTGGACGCCCTCGGGCGCCCGGGCGGCGCGGTCCTCGCCCCCGCGGGCGTCGTAGTCGAAGGTCTGGGCGCCGGCCGACAGGTCGGCCCCGGCGCAGAACGCCCGGCCGGCCCCGGTGACGATCACGGCCCGCACCGCGTCGTCCCCGTCGGTCTCGTCGAAGACGGCGATCAGCTCCTTCATCATCTGGGTGTTGAAGGCGTTCAGCTTGTCGGGCCGGTTCAGGGTGACGACGGCCACGCCGTCCTCCACCGCGTAGTCCAGGGTCTCGAACTTGGGCTGGGCCATGGGCGTCTTTCCTCTCTGCCGTCTTCTGCGGCGGCCATACCGGCCCGCTTGACGGACCGTAGGTCAAGGCCCGCATTTCCCGGAAAGAGAAGCACATGTCGGCGGGACCAACCCGCCCGCGGGAGTGAAAGCATGCATCCGGCGATCCACGCCAAGACCCAGCCCGACCGGGCCGCCTACGTCATGGGCTCCTCGGGCGAGACGGTGACCTACCGCGAGCTGGACGAGCGCTCGAACCAGGGGGCGCACCTGTTCCGCAGCCTGGGCCTGAAGACCGGCGACGTGATCGCGATCTTCATGGACAACAATCCGCGCTACTTCGAGATCGCCTGGGCCGCCCAGCGCTCGGGCCTCTACTACACCTGCATCTCGTCCAAGCTGACCGCGGCCGAGGTCGAGTACATCGTGGGCGACTGCAGCGCCAAGGTGCTGATCGCCTCGCCGGGCGTGGGGCCGGTCGTGGACGAACTGCCCGCCGTGCTGAAGGGCGTGAAGCTGTTCATGACCGGCGAGGCCCGCCCGCCCTACGAGAGCTTCGAGGCCGCGCGGGCGAAGTTCCCGACGAGCCCGATCGCTGACGAAACCGCCGGCTCGGACATGCTCTATTCGTCGGGCACCACCGGCCGACCCAAGGGGATCAAGCCGCCGCTGACCGGGCTGCCGATCGACGCGCCGAACGCCCTGCAGATGATGGCGCAAGGCCTCTTCGGCTTCCAAGAGGGCTGCACCTACATCTCGCCGGCGCCGCTGTACCACGCCGCCCCGCTGCGCTGGTGCATGACCGTCCACAAGCTGGGCGGGACGGTGATCGTGATGGAGAAATTCGATCCCGAGCACGCCCTGGCGCTGATCGAGAAGCACAAGGCCGACTGCGGCCAGTTCGTGCCGACCCACTTCGTGCGCATGCTGAAGCTGCCGGAGGAGGTGCGGGCGAAGTACGACGTCAGCTCGATGAAGTCGGCGGTGCACGCCGCCGCCCCCTGCCCCATCCCCGTGAAGGAACAGATGATCGCCTGGTGGGGCCCGGTGATCTACGAGTACTACGCCGGCACCGAGGGCAACGGCTTCTGCTTCATCAACTCGCACGACTGGCTGACCCACAAGGGCTCGGTCGGCAAGGCGGTGCTGGGCGAGCTGAAGATCTGCGGCGAGGACGGCGACGAGTTGCCGCCGCGTAGCGAGGGCGTGGTCCACTTCGCCAACGGCCCGCCGCTCAGCTACCACAACGCCCCCGAGAAGGTCGCCGAGGGCACCAACAAGCACGGCTGGACGACGCTGGGCGACGTGGGCTGGATGGACGAAGAGGGCTACCTCTACCTCACCGACCGCAAGAGCTTCATGATCATCTCGGGCGGCGTGAACATCTATCCGCAGGAGATCGAGAACCTGCTGGTCACCCATCCCAAGGTCGCGGACGCCGCCGTCGTCGGCGCGCCCGACGAGGAGATGGGCGAGCGGGTCGTGGCCGTCATCCAGCCGATGGACTGGACCGCCGATCACGAAGCCCTGCGGGCCGAACTGCTGGCCTACACGCGCCAGAACCTCAGCCACGTGAAGTCGCCGCGGGTCATCGACTTCATGCAGGAGCTGCCCCGGCACCCCACCGGCAAGCTCTACAAGCGCCTGATCCGCGACGCCTACTGGGGCAAGGAAGGCTCGCGCATCGTCTGAGGCGCCTATGCCCGGCGGCGCTCGTCCGCCGGAGCCACGACCGCCGGGGCGGCCGCCGCCGGCGCGGCCGACAGCAGGGCGTCCAGCCGCTCGACCAGCAGCGGCAGCTCGATGGGCTTGGGGACCACGTCGTCGAAGCCGGCGGCCCGGTAGCCTTCCGCCTCATGCGCCATGACGCTGGCCGTGACGGCGACGAGCGGCGTACGCGGGCGCCCCTCGGCCAGCTCGCGGGCGCGGATCTCGCGGGCGGCGTCCAGCCCGTCCATCCCGGGCATGTGGATGTCCATCAGCACCGCGTCCCAGCCCTCGCCCGCCCAGGCGGCGACGCCCTCCGCGCCGTCGCCGGCGAACCCGCACTCGCAGCCGAGCTGCTCCAGCAGAATCTTCAGGACCAGCTGGTTGGCGGGCTTGTCATCCACCACCAGGATGCGCGGCGCGCGCTCGGCCAGGGCCGACGGCTCCGGCGCGGCGGGCGCCGCGGCCTCGCCGGCCTCCGCCGTGCGCGCCAGCGGAACGCGGAAGGTGAACGTGGAGCCCTCGCCCGGCGTGGAAGCGACGAGGATCTCCCCGCCCATCAGCTCCACCAGGTCGCGGCAGATCGCCAGGCCAAGCCCGGTGCCTTCGAAGCTGCGGGCCGCGCCGTCGTCCACCTGGGTGAACTTGTCGAAGATCACCGCCTGCTGCGCCGCCGGGATGCCGATGCCGGTGTCGCGCACGGCGCAGGTCAGGCTGCGATCGTCGGCGGCGAAGCTGACCACGACCTCGCCTTCCGGCGTGAACTTGACGGCGTTGGAGAGCAGGTTGGAGACGATCTGGCGCAGCCGCGCCTCGTCGCCGATCAGCCGGCCATGGCCGGCGTCCTCGACGCTCAGGCGGAACGACAGGCCCCGCTCCTCGGCCAGCACCGCGTAGAGCCGGCCGATGCCCTCGGCGAAGGCGCCGAGCTCGAACGGCTGGGCGTGCAGCTCCAGCTTGCCGACCTCGATCTTCGAGATGTCGAGGACGTCGTTGAGCACCTTCATGAGCGCCCCGGCCGACTCGCGGATCACCGCCAGGTGCTGGCGCTGGCGAACGCCGAGGCGGCCGCGCTCCATCACCTGCACCATGCCGAGCACGCCGTTCAGCGGCGTGCGGATCTCGTGGCTCATGGTGGCCAGGAAGGCCGACTTCGCCCGGCTGGCGGCCACCGCCTCCACCGACAGGCGCTCGGAGGCCAGGCGCGCCTCGATCGCCCGCGAGACGACCCCGCGCATGAGCGAGGAGATGCCGAGCGCCGAGAAACCCGCCGCCAGGCCCATGAAGGCGTAGAGGTCGATGAACGCTGGCCCGAGCCGCCAGCCGGTGACGGTCATCCCCGCCAGGGCGCCGCCGACGGCGAACAGGGCCGTCCGGCGCGTCGGCGCGGCGGTCGCGGAGATCAGGGCCACGAAGGTGAAGTAGACGAGCCGACCTTCGTCGAAGGTCAGGAACTGGTGGATCACCACATTGGCGTTGACGAGGCCGAAGGCGCCGAGGGTGATGAGTTCGAGCCGGACCATCCTCGGGGGCGTGCGACGCAGGTAGAGGCAGCCCAGCAGCAGCGCCGCCGAGGTGACGCCCGCCAGCGCCGGCAGGATGGCGAGGCTCAGACCCTGTTCGATGAAGACGTGGGCGACCGCGATGAGCGCGTAATAGACGCCGCCCGTCAGCATCGCGCCGCTCACGACCGGCGCATAGGCCTGCGCGAGGTAGGCGGAAGGAATACGGCCCTTCTGGCCGTTACGCGACAACATCTTCGACTCGCGTTGCTCGGCGCCCGTCGCCGGAACGCCGCCCCTGACCGACGACTTTTCCACAGGGGCCCTTAAGGATTTGCGACCGCGTCCGCTTGACCCCGCGGCGCCTTGCGGGGCCGCCGCCAGATGCTAGACGCTGGTCCGGAACAGTTGAGGGAGCGAAGAATGAACCCCGTGGAGATCAAGGACCTGCCCGGACTGGTCGGCCAGGAAGTGGGCGTGTCGGATTGGCTCGAGATCAGCCAGGAGCGCGTCAACCAGTTCGCCGAGGCCACCGGCGACCACCAGTGGATCCACGTGGACGTCGAGCGCGCCACGAAGGAGATCGGGGGCCCGATCGCCCACGGCTACCTGACGCTGTCGCTGATCCCCTTCCTCAGCCAGGGCCTGCTGCCGATCAAGGGCGTGACCCGCGGCATCAACTACGGCTCGGACAAGGTGCGCTTCACCAACATGGTCCGCGTCGGCTCGCGCGTGCGCCTGCGCCAGAAGCTGATCGGCGCCGAGCCCAAGTCCGGCGGCATGCAGCTGAAGAACGAGTGCACCATCGAGATCGAGGGCCAGGAGCGCCCGGCCTGCGTGGCCGAGACGATCAGCGTGGTCTACGGCTGACGGCCGAGATCCGAGAAGAACGGCGAAGGGCGCGGCGCGGCCGCGCCCTTTTTCGTGTCTAGCGCCTGGCCTGTTCCTCGGCCGAGGCGGCCTGGGCGCCGGCCACCGGCGCGGCGGCGACCACGACGGTGGAGGGCGCCAGCGGGTTCTGCAGCAGGCCGATGGTCTCGCGGACGTACTTGGCGTGGGTGACGATGCCGATCTCCAGCCGCTCGCTGTTCAGCTCGACCTGCTGGGTCAGGAGGCCGGCGATGAAGCCGGACGGCGCCTGGGCCGCGTCGGCCACCTGGGTCAGGCCGCCGGTCTGCACCGCGCGGCTCACGAACACCGGCCCGCCCGAGTTGCCGGGGAAGACGGCGAAGTCGAGCAGGAAGGTCGGGAAGATGTCGGCCGGCGCGATCGGATACGAGGCCACCTTGCCCGAGCGCAGGATCGGGAAGCCCGCCTGGTTGGCCGAGAGTCCGCGCGGGAAGCCCAGCGCCATCATCTCGTCGCCCGCCGTCACGCGGTAGTCCGCAAAGGTCTCGTCGGCGGCCAGGTAGTTCACCGGGATCGCCGCCCTGGCGAACTCGGGCGGCGCCTCGATCTCGAGCGCGGCGACGTCGCGGGTCGGATGGTGCGTCCACAGGCCCGCGCCCTTGCCGTCGCGGATCTTCAGCGGCTGGGGCGAATAGCGCCAGCTGCCGTCGGCGTTGGCGATCCGGTACCCGATGCGCGCATTGGCGGCCGGCATCTTCTCCAGCACGTGGTTGGCGGTGATCAGCACCGTGCGCGGCTTGCCGTCGGCGGTCGGCGCCGAGATGAGGAACCCGGTGCCGACGGTGCGCGTGCCGTCCCCCAACGGCTGTTCCAGCTGAACGGTCGCGTGGATCAGCTCCACCGCGAGATCCATGACCATGGCGGCCCCGACGTTGAAATACTTAAGCCCCGCCGCGTCTTCGCGCGGTCTCGATGTATTCGAAGTGAATCAGAGTCAGCGGTTCACAACAAGCGAACAACCGCGTGATGGCCCGCGCCAGAACGACGCGACTTGGCCTTGAGCCCGCCGCGGGTCCGACGCATTTACCCCGGCATGACCCTTCCCAAGCCGCCCGTCGCGCCGAAGCGCCCCGTCACGATCGAACAGCTCGGCCGCACGCGGACCGACGACTACGCCTGGATGAAGGACGAGAACTGGCAGCAGGTGCTGCGCGACCCCGCCGCGCTGCGGGCCGACATCCGCGAGCACCTGACGGCCGAGAACGCCTACACGAAGGCCGTGCTGGCCGGGACCGAGGACCTGCAGGCGACGCTGTTCGCCGAGATGAAGGCGCGCATCAAGGAGGACGACAGCTCGGTCCCCGCGCCCGACGGGCCGTTCGAATACTACATCCGCTACGAGACGGGGGCGGAGCACCCCATCCATGCGCGCCGGCCGCGGGGCGGCGGCGAGGAACAGGTGCTGATCGACGAGACGGCTCTGGCGAAGGACAAGGCCTACTTCCATGTCGGCCACGCCGGCCACACGCCCGACCACGCCCTCTTCGCCTGGGCCGCCGACGAGCAGGGCAGCGAGTACTACAGGGTCCGGGTGAAGGACCTTGCGTCGGGTGAGGAGGTCGGCCCGCCCATCGAGAGCGCCTACGGCGACTTCGCCTTCTCCCCGTGCTCCGGGTGGCTGTTCTGGATCTGGCGCGACGAGAACGCCCGGCCGGCCAAGGTCTTCCGTCGGCCCGCCCGTCCCGGCGCGGACTGGAGCGGCGAGGACGTGCTGGTCTACGAGGAGCACGACGACGGCATGTTCCTGGGCGTCGGGACCGCGTCCGACGACAGCCACGTCCTGATCCACGTCGGTAACCAGGAGACCACCGAGCTGTGGCTGATCCCGGCCGCCGATCCCACGGCGAGGCCCGTCGTGGCCGAGCCGCGGCAGGTGGGCGTCAAGTACGGTCTCGACCACTGGGGCGACCGCTGGGTCATCCGCACGAACGCCGACGGGGCGGTGGACTTCAAGCTGTGCGTCTCGGACGCCGCGGTCCCGGCCAAGGCGACGTGGCGCGAGTTCGTCCCGCACCAGCCGGGCCGCTACATCACCGGCTTCGCGGCGTACGCCGGGCATCTGGTCCGCGCCGAGCGGGTGAACGCCCTCGATCGCCTCGTGGTCATGGACCGCGCCCCGATCGGCGAGACGGGCGGCGAGCACGTGGTGGCCTTCGACGAGGAAGCCTACGCCCTGAACCTCGAGACGGGCTTCGAGTACGACACCACGCTCACCCGTTTCGTCTACCAGTCGCCGACGACGCCGCGGCAGTGGTTCGACTACGACATGGCCAGCCGCGAGCGCACCCTGCGCAAGACCCAGGAGGTGCCGTCCGGCCACGACCCGAGCCGCTACGTGGCCCGCCGCCTGCACGCGCGGGCGTCGGACGGGGCCGAGGTGCCAATCACCCTGCTGATGCTGAAGGATGCGCCGAGGGACGGCTCGGCGCCGGTGCTGCTCTACGGCTACGGCAGCTACGGCCACGCCATGGAGCCCGCGTTCTCGATCCGCAACCTGTCCCTCGTGGACCGCGGCTGGATCTGGGCCACGGCGCACATCCGCGGCGGCTCGGACAAGGGCTGGGGCTGGTTCCTCGACGGTCGCAAGGAGAAGAAGACCAACACCTTCACCGACTTCATCGCCTGCGCCGAGCACCTGATCGCCGAGGGCTATGCGTCCAAGGGCCGGATCGCGGCCTACGGCGGCTCGGCCGGGGGCCTGCTGATGGGCGCGGTGGCCAACCTGCGGCCCGACCTGTGGGGCGCGATCATCGCCGCCGTGCCGTTCGTGGACGTGCTGAACACCATGAGCGACACCTCCCTGCCGCTGACGCCGCCCGAGTGGCCCGAGTGGGGCAACCCCATCGAGGATCCGGAGGCCTACGACCGGATCGCCGGCTACAGCCCCTACGACCAAGTGGGGCCCCGCGCCTATCCGCCGGTCCTGGCCACCGGCGGCCTGTCGGACCCGCGCGTGACCTATTGGGAGCCCGCCAAATGGGTCGCCAGGCTGCGCGATTTCACGACAGGCGAGGCCCCCATCCTGCTCAGGATCAACATGGAGGCCGGCCACGGCGGCGCCTCCGGCCGTTTCGACTTCCTGAAGGAGATCGCCCTGGACTACGCTTTCGCGATCTGGGCCATCGAGGGGAGCTGGAAGGCCGATGCTGATCCGTCCCGCGCAGGCGGGTGACGCGGACGCCCTGGCGGCCATCTACGGCCATCACGTCCTCACCGGCTTCGGAACGTTCGAGGAGGTCCCGCCGACGCCCGCAGAGATGGAGCGCCGCCGCGCCGCCGTCGCCGATCGCGGCCTGCCGTACGTCGTGGCCGAACTGGGCCGCAAGGTGCTGGGCTTCGCCTATGCCGCGCCCTTCCGCCCACGGGCGGCCTACCGTTACACGGTCGAGGACAGCGTCTACGTCGCTCCCGACGCCATCGGCCGCGGCGTCGGCCGCGCCCTGCTGGTGCGCGTGCTGGACGAGTGCGCCGCCCTGGGCGTGCGCCAGGTGGTGGCGGTAATCGGAGATTCCGGCAACGCGGCCTCCATCGGCCTGCACACGGCGCTCGGCTTCGAGCCTTCCGGCGTCGGCCGGAGCCTGGGGTTCAAGCACGGCCGCTGGGTCGACATCGTGTGGATGCAGAAGGGCCTGAACGGCGGTGACGCCACCGCTCCGGAGGGCCCCGGCGTCGCTCTCGACTAGGCGGACCCAACCCCCATATCGGGCCCCATATGACGAATCTCAAAGGAACGACGGGACGGGCTCGTAGGTTGGCTCCGCGAGGTCCGCACCCATAGATCTTTTCGATGACCGGGGCTTTAGAAAATCAATTTTCCTAATGACCTCGGACCCTCTAGGACAGCAGCCGACGTCAACCGGGAGAACCCAATGTCTCTGATCAACACCGAGGTGAAGCCCTTCACCGCTCAAGCCTACAAGGACGGCAAGTTCCTGACCGTCAGCGACAGCGACCTGAAGGGCAAGTGGTCGGTCGTCTTCTTCTATCCTGCCGACTTCACCTTCGTCTGCCCGACCGAGCTCGAGGACCTGGCCGACAACTACGCCGAGTTCCAGAAGCTGGGCGTCGAGATCTATTCGGTGTCGACGGATACGCACTTCTCGCACAAGGCCTGGGCCGACACCTCGCCGGCCATCGGCAAGATCAAGTACGTGATGGTGGGCGACCCCTCGGGCGTCATCACCAACAACTTCGGCGTGATGCGTGAAGGCCAGGGCCTGGCCGACCGCGGCACCTTCCTGGTCGACCCCGACGGCGTCATCCAGTTCATGGAGATCACCGCCGAAGGCATCGGCCGCAACGCCGCCGAACTGCTGCGCAAGGTGAAGGCCGCCAAGTACGTGCGCGAGCACCCCGGCGAAGTCTGCCCGGCCAAGTGGGAAGAAGGCGAGAAGACCCTCGCTCCGTCCCTGGACCTGGTCGGCAAGATCTAAGCCCGACCGCGACGACCCGCCGGCGCCGCGCCTCCTTAGCGCGCGGCGCCGGCGCCATCGCCCTTCCTCCCCCCCCGAGACCCCGGAGTCCCATGCTGGACGACAATCTGAAGGCCCAGCTGCGGGCCTATCTGGAGAACATCCGCCAGCCGGTGGAGCTGGTGGCCTCGCTGGACGACGGCGCCAAGTCCAAGGAGCTGCTCGAGCTCCTGGAAGAGATCGCCGCCGCCTCGGACAAGGTGCGCGTGGTCACCGGCGGCGACGACGCCCGCAAGCCCTCGTTCGCCATCGTGCGGGCCGGGACCGACGTTTCCGTGCGCTTCGCGGGCCTCCCGCTCGGCCACGAGTTCACCTCGCTGGTGCTGACCCTGCTGTGGGTCGGCGGCCATCCGCCCAAGGTGGAGCCCGAGGTGATCGAACAGGTGAAGGCGCTCGACGGCGACTTCTCGTTCGAGACCTATTTCTCGCTCTCGTGCCAGAACTGCCCCGACGTGGTGCAGGCGCTGAACCTGATGAGCGTGCTGAACCCGAAGATCCGCCACGTCTCCATCGACGGGGCCCTGTTCCAGGACGAAGTCGAGAAGCGCCAGGTCATGGCGGTTCCCACCGTGCTGCTGAACGGCGAGCCGTTCGCGCAAGGGCGCATGGAGCTCGGCCAGATCCTCGCCAAGATCGACACCGGCGCCCAGGCCCGCGCGGCCGAGAAGATCAAGGGCAAGGACGCCTTCGACGTGCTGGTGGTGGGCGGCGGCCCGGCCGGCGCGGCCGCGGCCATCTACGCCGCCCGCAAGGGCATCCGCACGGGCCTCGCCGCCGAACGCTTCGGCGGTCAGGTGCTCGACACCCTGGCGATCGAGAACTTCATCTCGGTGCCGCACACCGAAGGCCCCAAGCTGGCGGCCGGCCTCGAGCAGCACGTCAAGGACTACGACGTCGACGTGATGAACCTGCAGAAGGCGACCAAGCTGGTCCCGGCCCGCGAGCCGGGCGGCCTGATCACCGTCGAGCTGGAGAACGGCGCCTCGCTGAAGTCGCGGACCGTCATCCTCGCCACCGGCGCCCGCTGGCGGCAGATGAACGTCCCCGGCGAGGACGAGTACCGCAACAAGGGCGTGGCCTACTGCCCGCACTGCGACGGCCCGCTGTTCAAGGGCAAGCGCGTGGCGGTGATCGGCGGCGGCAACTCCGGCGTCGAGGCGGCCATCGACCTGGCCGGCATCGTGGCCCACGTCACCCTGATCGAGTTCGACAGCCAGCTCCGCGCCGACGCCGTGCTGCAGCGCAAGCTGGCCAGCCTGCCGAACGTGCGCATCGTCACCTCGGCCCTGACCACCGAGGTCAAGGGCGACGGCCAGAAGGTGACCGGCCTCGTCTACAAGGACCGCAACTCGGACGAGGTGCACAACGTCGACCTGGAGGGGATCTTCGTCCAGATCGGCCTGGTGCCGAACACCGAGTGGCTGAAGGACTCGGTGGCGCTCTCGCCGCGCGGCGAGATCGAGACCGACTACCGCGGCCAGACCTCGATCCCGGGCGTGTTCGCGGCCGGCGATGCGACCACCACGCCCTACAAGCAGATCGTCATCGCCATGGGCGAAGGCTCGAAGGCGGCGCTGTCGGCCTTCGACTACCTGATCCGCCAGCCGGTTCCGGCGCAGTCGCAGGCCGCGGCCTGATCCGCCGCCTGCAGGCCGACGCCCTTCGCTAGGTCTCGGCCTCGCCCAGCCTCACCGGACGCACCCCGGTCCGCAGCGCCGCCCAGGCGCTGTGGACCAGGACCGCGAGACCGCCGGCCGCCATCGCCGCGTTCAGCGGCAGGGCCGCGGGCGAGGCGCTGCGCAGGACCGCGAAGTGGACCAGCGGCAGCAGGATCAGCGACAGGCCGAACGCGGTGCGCGCGCCGGCCGACCAGGCGGACTGCGGGGCGTCCGACAGCCTCGCTCCCGCCGCAGCGCCCGCGGCGATAAGCACGAGCAAGGCCCAGAACACGGCCACCGGGCTCCACCCGAACGCCAGGTGCGCCGCCGCCGCCGCCGGCAGGGCGGCCGGCATGCCCCAGACGAACACGGTCCAGACGCGGTGCAGCGCCGGGTGCGGCTTGCCCTTCTCGGCCGACTTCACCAGCCAGATGTCGAGGCCGGTGGCGCAGATGACGCACAGTCCGACGCCCAGCACGAAGTAGGCGAGCTTGACCGGAAGCCCGCCGAACGAGCCGAAGTGCAGCGGGTAGAGGCTGGCGTAGGCCTGCTCCCCTACCGATCCCGAATCGAGGCCCTTGCGCGAGTGCAGCCGCCCTTCGGGATCGAAGCGGAAGATTTCGCCATAGGCCGTGCTCTGCGGCATGGCCGCGGTGATCTCCAGATGCTCGTCGGGCTGGCCGGCCTTGTGCAGCACGACCCAGTAGGGCCGCGCCTCGGGCGCCTTGGCCTCCATCTCGGCCAGGGCGCGCACGACCGCGCCGTCGGCGACCGGGCGCCCGCCGGTGATCGCCTGGGTCTCTGCGCCGCCGCCGAAGATGGGCTCGAACACCTTCTCGAAATCGCCGCCCTCGAAGGTCAGGGCCAGGGCGAAGCCGACCACCTGCGCCAGGCCGATCGCGGCGCCGGTCAGGGCGATGACCAGGTGGAACGGCGCGGCCCAGACGCCCAGCCGGTTGTGGACGTCGGTCAGCGCCAGCCGCCGCCCGCCGCGGGGCCGCAGCAGGAAGGCGTCCTTCAGGATCCGGGGATGGGCCAGCAGCCCGCCCCCGATCAGGGCCACGAGCCCCGCGCCCAGCAGCCCCACCAGCAGCAGGCCCAGCCCGCCGGGAAGGTGCAGCTGGTAGTGCAGCTCGACGAGGAAATGAGTGATCGGATGTCCGGCGTCGCCCACGGCCCGTCCGGCGGCGTCGTAGGCCACCGTCGTCTCGCCCCAGGCGGCGGACAGGCGCGGCGCCTCCGGCGTCGGCAGGATGACGAAGAGGTCTTCGAACAGCGGGTCGCGGCCGGTGTCGGCCAGCATGCGGGCGCGGCCGTCCTCCACGACCCTGGCGATGGTCTCCGGCTCAGGCTGCGTCATCTCGGGCAGCGCGGGTTTCTCCCACCGCTCGAGCTCCTGGTAGAAGACGGCGGCCGTCCCCGAGACGCAGACCAGGTACATCAGCGCCGCGAGCCACAGGCCCAGCACCTTGTGCCCGGCGAGCTGGTCCTTGACGAAGGCCGGGCTGATCTTCGGCCAGATCGGGCGTGCGTCGGGCATGGGTCAGGCTCCGGTCAGGCGGGCGGCGAACGCCAGCCCCGCGCAGGCCAGCGCGGCGGCGGTCACGATGGCGGAGACCCGCCAGGGGCGGCGGGCGGCGAGGATCGCCACCAGCGCCGCGGCCAGGGTGAGGGGCGCGGCGAAGGCGGCGCCCAGCAGCTTGTCGGCCGGCCCGCCCGGGCCCGCCGCGCGCCAGGCCAGCGCCGCGGCGAGACCCAGCGCGGGAGCGGCGAGCAGCGAGCCGGCGGCGCGGGCCGCGGTGCGCGCGGCGAAGCCGGCCGGGCGGCCGGGCGGCTCGCGCGTTTCGATCCTTGGCGGCCGCGGCGCCCAGCCGGGGGCGAAGACCGGCGCCAGGACGATCGGCAGGACGAGGCCCATCACGACCAGCGCCGCGACCGACAGGCCCCAGACCGGCCGGCCCGCAGCCGCGAACAGCGCCAGGCCTGCGCCGACCAGCGCCCATCCGCCCGCGACGGCGTAACGGCCGGGGCCGCTGGCGACCGGCCCCTCGCGCCAGGCCCTGCGAAGCAGCAGGAGGCCCGCCAGCGCCGCACCTGTCCCGAGGAGAGGGATCGCCCATCCGCCCATGCCGTCACACACCCGATCTGCGAACGCTTGTGAGAATTATTAGCAACTGGCTACATCACACCGGTCCGCGATGCAAACGCCGGCAAGCCCTCGCGGAGACGAACGCGATCTCAGTGGCGGACGGCGCCGCCGCGGCGGATGCAGGTGTGGGAGGAAGTGGCTGGGGAACTAGGACTCGAACCTAGAATAACGGTACCAAAAACCGCTGTGTTACCATTACACCATTCCCCAGCAGGAACGGCGCTGAGGGCCCTGCCCTCGCGGAGGCGGTGAGATAGCGCAGCGGACTTCCGGATGCAACGCCTCTCACTGAGGCTTTTCCGCTTCTTGCGGCGACGAAAACGCTCCTCTATAAGGCGCCCTCCTCGAGATCGGAGTGTGGCTCAGTCTGGTAGAGCACCGCGTTCGGGACGCGGGGGTCGCAGGTTCAAATCCTGCCACTCCGACCATCTCCTCTCCCTGGGCCAGACAGGGAAAATTCCTCGTGCAGACCGGGGCGACGCCCCCAACGAGCGTTCCGGCCGGTCGGCTCAATGCGTCAGGCGACGACGCCGGCCTCCAGAACGGTCAGCTTGCAGGCGCCCGCGTCCACCTGCGCGCGGACGCCGAGCGGCAACGTGAGCTGTTCGTCCGTGTGACCGATGGCCAAGCCGCTGAACACCGGGACGCCGAGATCGCCCAGTACCTGATCGAACACTTCGTTCAGTCCATACGGAGTGACCTCCGAAGCCCCGTCTGAACGAGCGCAAGCGCCGGCCACGACGCCCGTGATTCCCTTGAACTTGCCCGCGTGCTTCAGCGTCAGGAGCATCCGGGCGATGGAATAGGGGGACTCGTCGACATCCTCGAAGAAGAAGATGGCGCCGCGGGTGTCGATCTCCCAGGGCGTGCCCATGCCGGCGAGAATCATCGCGAGATTGCCGCCGACCAGCAACCCCTCCGCGACCCCGGACGAGATGGTCCGCAGCGGATAGGTCGGTCGCAGTGGATTGGCCTCGCCCGGGTTCCGCAGCTCGCCCAGCGGCGCGGCGCTGCAAACGGCGCGGTGAAGGGCTTCGAGCGAGTAGGCCGGGAAGCGGCCAAGCGCGGGCATCCGGCCATGGAAGGTCACCAGTCCGGTCCGCCGTTGAATGGCCAGCTGGAGCAGAGTGAGGTCGCTGAAGCCCAGGAAGACCTTCGGGTGGCGGTCGATGAGATCGTAGTCGACGTGCGCCACGATCTCGCTGACGCCGTATCCGCCGCGCGCGCAGAATACGCCCTTGATAGACGGATCGGCGAATGCGCCGTGGAGTTCGTCCAGCCGGTGGCGCATCGAGCCCCGCAGGTCGCGGGGCCGGGCCAGGAAGTCATGCGCAACGACCGGGATGAGCCCCAGCCCCTTGATGACGGCCTCGGCTCGCTGCACGGCGGCTGGGTCGTGGACAGCGGTGCTGGGATTCACCAGAGCCACGCGATCGCCCGATCGCAGGACCGCCGGCTTCACGAGACGCCCGCCTGGCCGCGCCAGGCTGGGCGTCGCTTGGCTGGGCCTCGCCAGGCCCGCGGCGGCGGCGGCCATCAGAAACGCGCGTCTGTCCATGGCGAATCCCCCTGTCCCGGCCGCAGAGACAATTGGACTGCGGCGGTCGGAGCAAGAGCAATGGCCGGCGCGCGACGCCGCCGCTCCGGTCGGACGGTCGTCAGCGACGGCGGTGCGCGCACCCCCCGCTAGGCGAGCGCTCAAATGTGTGCGACAGCCCGGCTGGCGATCCAGATTTCGCCGGAATTCGGTAGCGGCATGAAGCAGTTCCTGATCACGGCGGCGGGCGTGTTCGCCGGTCTGATGATCTTCCTCGTCGGCGTGCCCCTGATCCTCGTCTCGCTGGCGCTGGGGGCGACCACCACGCCCGTGCCCTCGCGCGCGGTGCTGGAGCTCGACCTCCGGAACAACCTGACGGACCAGGCGCCGCAGAGCCCCCTCGCCGGCTTCGGCCGCGGCTCGGTGGCGGTGATGACCATCGTCGAGACCCTGCGGCGCGCCGAGACCGACAGCCATGTGAAGGGCCTGCTGGTGCGCCTTCCCGAAGGCGGGATGGAGCCGGGCATGGCCGACGAGATCCGTCAGGCGCTGAAGCGCTTCCGGGCCAGCGGCAAGCCGGTGATCGCCCACAGCCAGGGCCTCTACCCCGGCGGCGTGGTGACCTCGACCTACATGGTGGGCGCCGCTTCGGGCGAGCTGTGGATGCAGCCGGGCGCTTCGCTGCAGGTGACCGGCCTGGCCACCGAGGACCTGTTCCTGAAGCGCTTCTTCGACAAGTACGGGGTCACGCCCCAGTACGAGCAGCGGCGGGAGTACAAGAACGCGGTCAACACCTTCCTCTACAGCGACTACACGCCCGAGCACCGCGAGGCGACGCTGTCGTGGATGACCTCGGTCTACGGCGCGGGCCTGGCCGCCGCAGCCGCCGATCGCAAGACCGACGCGGCCGCGCTGCAAAGGACTCTCGAGGCCGGCCCCTACGTCGCCGAGGACGCCCTGCGGCTGAAGCTCATCGACCGCGTGGGCCAGGTGCGGGAGGCCGAACAGGCCCTGCTCGCGAAGGCGGGCGACAACGCCGAGATGGTGGAGTTCCGCGACTATGCGGGCGGCCGCACCGAGCGCCGCGCGCGCGGTTCGGACTCCATCGCGCTGATCGAGGCCGAGGGCCCTATCCTGACCGGCCGCGACGAGGGCGCGAGCCCGTTCGTCAGCAACGCCGCCATCTACTCCGACGACCTGGCCGACGCCATCCAGCGGGCTACGCGCGCCAAGAGCGTCAAGGCCATCGTGCTGCGGGTGAATTCCCCGGGCGGTTCGGACACCGCCTCCGAACAGATCCTCGACGCGGTGCGGGCGGCCAAGGCCAAGGGCAAGCCGGTGGTGGTTTCGATGAGCTCCTACGCCGCCTCGGGTGGCTACTGGATCGCCTCGGAAGCCTCGGCGATCGTCGCCCAGCCCACGACCCTGACCGGCTCGATCGGCGTGTTCGGCGGCAAGTTCGCCCTGGGCGACGCCCTGGCCCGCTTCGGCGTCGACGTGCGACAGACCGACGTCGGTGGCCCCTACACGGGCGCCTTCAGCCTGGCCGAGCCTTTCACGGCGCCCCAGCGCGCGGCCTTCTCGCGCTGGATGGACCGGATATACGCCAACTTCCTCGAGCGGGTCGCCCGCGGCCGCAACCTGCCGCCCGAGCGGGTGGCCGAGATCGCCCGGGGCCGGGTCTGGACCGGCGCCCAGGCGCGCGAGCTGGGGCTGGTGGACGAGTTGGGCGGCTTCTACCAGGCGGTCGAGCGGGCGAAGGCTCTGGCCGGCCTGGAGGGCGAGGTGCAGATCCGCCGCATGACCCCAATGGAGAGCCCGCTGGAGGCCCTGGAGCGCGCCATGGGCGTCTCGGCCGCCTCGGTGCGGACCCTGGCCGCGGCCGCCTGGGTGTTCGGCGATCCCCGGGCCGAGGGGCTCCTCGACCGGGCGGTCGAGGCCCGCCTGCGGTCCGAGGGCGCGACGGTGCTCGCGCCGACCCCGATCCGCTAGGACCGCGGCGATGGCGGGGGCCGGCGACCATCGGCAAGCCTACGACCTGCTCGCGCGGGGCGACGTCGAGGGGGCGCTGAGGCTCACCGCCGCCCTCCTCGCCCAACCTGTTCCAACCGCCGGGGCCTACGCCGCCCGCGCGGCCGTGCTCAAGGCAGCGGGACGGCCGCAGGAGGCGCTGAAGGTCAACCGCGAGGCGGTGGCGCGATACCCGCAGAGCGGCGCCACCTGGCACAACCTGGCCGCCACCCTGGGCGACCTCGGCCACGCCGACGGGGCGGCCCGGGCCGCCCGCCAGGCGATCGGGCTGGGCATCGCCGCGCCCGAGACGCGCCTGGTCCTGGCCCGGGCGCTGCAGGCCGAGCAGCAGTTCGACGAGGCCGAGCAGGCCTTCGCCGAGGCCCTGCGCCTGCGGCCCGACTACGTGGACGCCAACAACGAGCTCGCCCAGCTCATGTGGATGCGGACCGGCGACCGCGACACCGCCCTGAAGCCCCTGGAACGGGCCGTTGCGTCCGCGCCCGGCAACCCCGGACTCGCCTACGCCCTGGCCATGGCGCAGGAGTTCACCGGCCAGAAAGAGGCGGCGCGGGCCACGGCCGAGCAGGCCCTGGCCCGCTCGCCGCAGGACCGCCGGCTGCTGAGCCTCGCCGTCGAGCTCTCCTGCAAGCTGGGCGACGCCGCCGCCGCGGTGCGCTGGGCGGCCCAGGCGCAGGGCGAGGATCCGGTCGCCAAGGCCCTGCAGGCCCAGGCCCAGCTCGCCGCTGGCGACGGGTTCGCGGCCGCCGCGGCGGCCGAGGCGGCGGTGCGCCAGCAGCCGACCGACCAGTACTCCATCGCCCTCCTGGCGACCGCATGGCGCATGACGGGCGATCCCCGCTATCGCGAGGTCTACGCCTACGACCGGCTCGTCGCCGCCTACGATATCGTCGATCCGGACACCGCGGATGGCGCGGCCTTCCTGGAGGCGCTGCGGGGGTCTCTGCGCAAGCTGCACCGCTACACCACCCATCCGTTCGGCCAGTCCGTGCGCCAGGGCAGCCAGGCGACCCTGCGCCTCGACGGCACGCATGAGCCGCCCATCGAGCGCCTGCTCGGGCTGCTGCGTGAGGCGGTGGACCGGCGTGCGCGCGAGGTGGGAAGCGGCCCCGGCATGTTCGAGCGTCGCAACACCGGCTCGGCGGAGTTCTCGGGCACCTGGTCGATCCGGCTGATGGGCGCGCAGGGCCACCACGCCGACCATATCCACCCCATGGGCTGGATCTCGTCGGCCTTCTACGTCTCGGTCCCCGACGACGTGCGGGACGAGACGGCCAGACCCGGCTGGATCAAGTTCGGCGAGCCCGGGGTCGCCACGGCCCAGCCCATGGCGGCGGAGCGGTTCGTGCAGCCGAGGGCTGGGCGCCTCGTGCTGTTCCCGTCCTACATGTGGCACGGCACCGTGCCCTACGCGTCGGCCGCCGAGCGGATGACCGTCGCCTTCGACGCCCTGCCCCGGCCAGCCTGAGCCTTCGCGGCGCAGCAGCGGACGCCGCGGCCGCTCTTGACGATCACCCAAAGAAAAAGGGCGGCGACCGAAGTCGCCGCCCTCGTCCTTAGGCTTTTGCCCGGACCTTAGAAGTCCGCGCGGATACCCACGAACAGGTACCGGCCCAGAGCGTCGTAGGTCTGGGGATAGGTGTTCCCGTTACAGGGGCCGGAGGGGCAGTTCGACTGGCTGACCAGCGGCGGCTCGTTGTCGAACACGTTGTTCACGCCGAAGCGGAGCGTCATGTTCTCGCGGACCGCCCAGGTGCCGGCGATGTCGAAGTAGTTCTTGTCCGTCAGCTTGTCGTCGCGCCAGGTCTCGGTAGCCGCCTCGTCGAAGACGAAGCGGTCGGACTTGACGCTGGAGACGTAGCGCCAGGTCGTGGACAGCTCGAAGTCCCACGGCGTGCGCCAGGTGGCGCGCAGCTTGTGGCGCCATTCCGGCATCGGCGCCGAAGCCGGCGTGCCCGAGCTGGTGCAGGTGCCGCCGTAGTAGCCGGCGCAGTCGTAGGGCTCGTCGCCCGGCAGCGTGGTCACCGCGTACTTGTCGAGGTAGCTGCCCTGGAAGTTGAACGACAGGCCGCCGAACTGGTCGAGGCCGCTCGTCATGCCGAAGTCGCCGAAGTCGAAGCGGTAGTTGGCTTCGACGTCCACGCCTTCGACTTCCAGCTTACCGGTGTTGAAGGTGGTGTCGACGATGTAGCCGTTCTGCGACAGCCACAGCGAGCCGGTGCCCGGCGCGCGCTGGATCAGGCCGCAGTAGAAGGAGTCGCCGGTCTCGAGGCAGCGCTCGAGGGTGACGTCCTGGCCGATCTGACCGATCCGGTCCTTCAGCGAGATGTTGAACCAGTCGACCGACAGCGAGAAGCCCGGCATGAACGTCGGGGTCAGCACCACGCCCACCGAGTAGGTGTCCGAGGTTTCCGGATCGAGGTCCGGGTTACCGCCGGTCTGGCCGTTGTACTGCTCGGCCGAGTTGGCGGCGATGTTGCCGTACTGGGCCGCGGTGACGCCGGTGCGGGCGCACTGCTCGAACGTGGCGTCCGGGGTCGTGCCTTCGCAGGGGTCGATCGAGCCGTTCAGCACCACGTTCGCCGTCGAGAAGAGCTCGACGATGTTCGGGGCGCGGACGGCGCGGTTGTAGCTGGCGCGGAAGCGCAGGTCCGAGTTCGGCGACCAGTCACCCGCGATCTTGTAGGTGTCGGTCGAGAAGCCCAGCGAGTAGTCCGACCAGCGGTAGCCGAGTTCCATCGACAGGTTCTGGAAGAACGGCTGGTCCTGGACGAGCGGGATCCGGGCTTCGCCGAACAGCTCGTACAGGTCGTAGGCGCCTTCCGACGGCAGGGTCGCGCCGCCCTGGCCGGCGAGGTCGCCGGTCTGGTAGGCGATGTCCGTGTTCAGCTTCAGGCGCTCGCGGCGGTACTCGGTGCCGACCGCGATGCCGACGCCGTCAGCGGCCCACGGGGCCTTGACGCCGTACTGGCCGAGGTCGCCCGTGATCGAGCCCGACACCACGGTCTGCTCGTAGGTGCCGTTCTGGAAGCCGGGGGTCTGCAGGTAGTCGATGGACGCCTGCGAGGGACCGGCGATCGAGAAGATGTCGTACGGACGGCAGGCCGCGTCGACGTTGTTGCCGGCCAGCGACGGGACGGCAGAGCGGCAGGCCGGGAGGCCGGTCGCCGGGTCGACCACCACGTCCATCGCCTTGGCGGCGCGGGACAGCGAGAAGTCGTTGAAGTAGATGTTCTGGTACTCGACGACGCCGTACTGGGCGAACACGTCGTACATGAACCCGCTGCCGATCTCGCCGCGCATGCCGAGCACGCCGCGGTAGTCGGTGTGGCGCAGGTCGGAGACCCGGCCGCCGCCTTCGGCGTTACGACGCAGCACCGCCACCGAGGCCTGCTGGCCGGGGGTGATCGGGTCGGCGTCGGTGTTCACGCCGATGGTGTTCGGGAAGTTGGCGTCGTCGGGCAGCTGGTCGATGGTGGGGGCGCAGAACGCCTCGGCCATCGCCGCCGTCAGGAACGGGTTGCCTTCGCAGTTGATGTTCATGTTCTGGCCGAAGATGCCCGAGGGGGCGATCTGGGCGGCCGTGTGGTCGTCCATGAACATCAGCTGGGCGTAGAACTCAGCGTGCTCGTTGAACTCGTAGTTCGCGAACGCGCCCATGGTGTAGCGCGTGTCCGGACGCTGGTAGTAGTTGTACGGCGCGAAGTTGAACGCATCGCGCGAGCCGACGTAGTCGCGGAAGCCGCGGCCGCCGGGGGCCGCCGGATCGATCGTGACGTCGTTGTCGCCGCCGCCGCCGCCGCTGATGAAGCGGGCCGGCGAGGTCGTGCCCGAACCCGAGCAGGTGAAGCCCGACGGGTCGCTGGTCGAACGGGCCAGCGTACAGGCCGAGTAGTCACGGTTGTTCTGCGTGACGGCCTGGACGTTCCGGTAGCCGACGTAGGCGGTGATGTTGCCGCGGTCGTCGGGCGAGTTGATGCCGACCACCAGGTTCAGGTCGGTGACGCCGCCGTCCCAGACGTCCTTTTCCGGAATGGCGAAGGCCGCCGGGTTCAGGGCCGTCGAGCCGCGGCGGCGCAGCAGGTCCTGGATGCGGTCGTTCTCGTTGGTGTGCTGGTACCCCGAGTACTGCGCGTCGAGACGCACGCCCTCGAAGTTCTTCTGCATGATGAAGTTCACCACGCCGGCCACGGCGTCGGCGCCGTACACGGCCGAGGCGCCGCCGGTGACGACTTCCACGCGCTCGACGAGGGCGGCGGGAATGAAGTTCAGGTCAGGAGCGGTGTTGGTGGCGCCGGCGGCCGGGGTGCCCGGCTGGAGGCGGCGGCCGTCGATCAGCACCAGGGTGCGGTTGGCGCCGAGAGCGCGCAGGTCGACGGTGGCCGTGCCGGTGGCGCCGTTCGCGTAGGACGAGCCCTGCGCGGCGAACACCTGGGGCAGCTGGTTCACCAGGTCTTCGGTCCGGGTGATGCCGCGGGTCGCGATGTCGGCGGCGCCGACGACGGTGACCGGGCTGGCGCTGGTCAGGTTCGGCTGCGGAATACGCGAGCCGGTGACCACGACTTCCGAGACTTCCTGAGCCGAGGCTTGCGTGGCGGACAGCCCCAGGAGGGCGGCGCCGCAAATCATCGAAGACGCCAGAAGGCGCTCCCGCATGGACTTCATTTTCAAGGTCTGGATCCTCCAGCGGTCCGCCCCGGAAGGCAGCCGCTCCCCACAAAAGAGATCGGTCCCGAAAGCGGGTCCGCTTCCGGTTACGGCCGAGTTACGAGCGTCGGGGAGCAGTGGTCAACGATCAACAGCGTCCGGTAATGCAGCGGGCGCCAACCTGTCGCATTCTGGTCACAGATTGTGCGAGGCGCCCGCCAGCGCGCACAATTGTTGCCGGCCGAGGCCGTGAAAAGGCGCATTTGCGCCACATCCATCCTGGCGCTTGAATACGGCCACCGCCCGAATCCCCTCCCGAATCCCCCTGCCTCGCGAGCCGTCCATGAGCCTCCTGCGCCCCGCCCTTGCCGCCGCCGTCCTCGCCGCCTGCGCCTCGAGCGCGGTCGCCCAGCCCAAGTCGGAGACGCGCGCAGCCCTGGTCCAGACGCTGTCCGACTGCCGCAAGGTCGCCGACGATTCGGCGCGGCTCGCCTGCTACGACGCCGCGGCCGCCGCCCTGGAGCAGGCCGAGGCCAAGGGCGACATCGTCGTGGTCGACCGCGATCAGGCGCGCTCGGTGCGCCGCCAAGCGTTCGGCTTCAGCCTGCCTTCCCTGTCGGTGTTCGAGCGCGGCGAGGAGAAGGAGGAGCTCGACACCATCGAGAGCCGCATCGCCCAGGTCGGTCGCGACGGGACCGGCAAGTGGATCCTCAGGCTCGAGGAGGGCGGGACCTGGACCCAGGTCGACGCCCAGGAGCTGACGCTCTACCCCAAGACCGGCCAGAGCGTGAAGATCCGCAAGGCCACCCTCGGCAGCTTCCTCGCCAGCGTCGAGGGCCGCCGGGCCTTCCGCGTGCGCCGGACCGAGTAGCCGTCAGCCGGCGTAGAAGCGGTTGCGCGCGCTCATCAGCGCCGCGACCAGGTCGCGCTCGCCCGGCTCCAGGAACGGATTCCAGACGTCGAAGATCAGGATGACGCGGAGCTTGTCGGCGTCGTTCCAGGCCTCGTGTTCGATGGTGTCGTCGAACACCCAGGCCTCGCCCATCTTCCACTCCCGGATCTCGTTGCCGACGCGGAAGCGGGCCGGCCCCGGCAGGATCAGCGGCAGGTGGGTCAGGAGCCGGGTGTTGGTCGAGCCGGTGTGCGGCGGAATCCGCGTGTGCGCGTCCAGGGCCGAGAACATCGCCGTCGGCGCGAACTGCGGCTGGTGGGCCATGGGCAGGCGCTCGAGCAGGGCCGCGGTCCTGGGGCAGCTCTCGCACACCGCGTCCTGCCGCTCGCCGTCCTTCCAGAGGAACAGCGAGCTCCAGCGCGGCGAGTGGTTCAGCTCCTCGAACTGGTTCGCCGGCACGTCGGGCGGGAAGGCGATGTAGGGCGAAAAATCGCTCATCCGCCCCGCCAGCACGCCCTGCAGCTCCTCCAGGATCATCGGGGTCGCCGCCTCGAGCTCGGGCAGCCAGGGGAAGAGCTCGCGCGGATAGAACGGAACCGCGGGCAGGCGCGGATAGTGGAGCAGCAGTGGCTCGTGATTGTAGACCCGCTTGCGTCCCGCATAGATGCCGATGGCCTCGTCGAGGCGCGCCCGAGCCAGCTCGGACCCCGCGGATTCGACCGGACCCATGTTGGCCCGCAGGAAGGCCTCGAGCTCGGCCTGGACCCGTTCGACCACCTCGCGCGCCCGGGCCACGGGGGCGGCGAGCTGCGGCGCGAGCTTGTCGTCGGGCGGCGCGAGCTTCAGGGCGTTCTGATAGACCCGGGCCGCCAGCCGCTCGCCCGAGAGCTTTTCCACCAGCGCGCCCTTCGAGAGCAGGGCCAGGAAGTTGTAGGGATCGACCGCGAGGGCGGCGTCCAGCGCCTCGATGGCCGCCGGGTAGGCGCCGGACATCCGCAGGGCCAGCGCCCGCTGCATCTTGATGTTGGGATCGTGCGGGCTGGCCTGTTCGGCGAGGCCGATCGCCGCCAGGGCGCCGGCCGTGTCGCCGCGCCGCATCGCCGCCGCCGCGTCGGCCAGGTGCTGCTCGGGAGAAGTCTGCAAGGGAATCGCCATCGGCTGCTGCTGGAAAGGATGGCGTGGCGCGAACCGTCGCCCTTGGAATTGAAGCCGATCAAAGTCGGTCCGCCGACCGGCGGGGCGTTGCGAAACTTCCACCCGCCCCCGATGATGTCAACGAAGCCGCGAGACCGCCCGCAACCCTCAACAGCGTAGAGCGCCATGACCGATTTCCGACGCGTCACCGACGACCTGTCCGTGAGCCCCCAGATCCGCGTCGAGGACGTGGAGGAGGCCGCCCGCCAGGGTTTCCGCACAATCATCAACAACCGCCCCGACGGAGAGACGCCGGACCAGCCGCCCAGCCGCGAGATCGAGGCCGCCGCCCAGGCCGCGGGACTGGCCTACTTCCACATCCCCGTCACGGGCGGACCGACGCCGCAGCAGGTGGAGACCACCGGCAAGGTCCTGGCCGACGCCGCCCGGCCGGTGCTGGCCTTCTGCCGGTCGGGCACGCGCTCGATCGTCACCTGGTCCCTCTGCCAGGCCGCCTCGGGCGCGCGGCCGCGGGACGAGCTGGTCGAACTGGGCCGGCAGGCCGGCTACGACCTGTCGGGCGTGCTGGGCGGATGATTCCCTACGTCCGGGAGATCGACGTCGAGTACGGGCGCTGCGACCAGGTCTCGCCGCTGATCCGCCGGGTGATCGCCAACAACCCGGGACCGTTCACCTACGTCGGCACAGGGACCTACATCGTCGGGCGCGGGGAGGTGGCGGTGATCGACCCCGGGCCCGACGATCCGGCGCACCTGGAGGCGATCCTGGCGGCGATCTCGGGCGAGCGGGTGGTCCAGATCCTGATCACCCACCACCATTCCGACCATTCCCCGCTGGCCCGGCCGCTGCAGGCGCGCACGGGCGCGCCCATCGTCGGCTGCGCCGTCGCCGCGCCGGACTCCGAGGACGACGGTCCGCGGATGGAGGCCGGCCACGACGCCGACTTCCGGACCGACGTCAGCGTCTGCGGCGGCGGCGAGATCGCGGGGGCGGACTGGACGTTCGAGGCGATCCCCACCCCCGGCCACACCTCGAACCACATCTGCTATGCGCTGAAGGAGGAGAACTGCCTCTTCTCGGGCGACCACATCATGGGCTGGTCCACGACGGTGATCACCCCGCCGGACGGCGACATGACCGCCTATCTGCAGAGCCTCGACCGGATCCAGGCGCGCGGGTTCGCGACGCTGTGGCCCACCCACGGGCCGCCGATCCGTGAGGTCGGCCCGTTCATCGACGCCTACAGGGCCCACCGGCAGGAGCGCATCGACCAGATCCTGCAGGCGCTGGCCGCCGGCCCCGGCCGCATCGGCGAGCTGGTTCCCCGGCTCTACGCCGACGTGGATCCGAAGCTGTGGCCGGCCGCCTCGCGTTCGATGCTGGCGGCGATCATCCACCTGGAGCGCGAGGGGAAGGTGCGGAGCGAGGGGCCGGACGGCGTCTACCGCCTGGCCTGATCCCGCCCCGGCCTGGGCGTCAGGCGCTCACCGGCTGCTGCGCTGACGGCAGGACATAGTCCTTCATCTGCTCGCGGATGACCTTCTTGTCGATCTTGCCCGTGGCGCCCAGGGGGATCTCCTGGACGAACACCACGTCATCCGGCGTCCACCACTTGGCGATCTTGCCCTCGAGGAACTTCAGGAACTCCTCCTTGGTGGCCTGCTCGCCGTCCTTGAGCTTGACCAGCAGGACCGGGCGCTCGTCCCACTTCGGGTGCGCCGCGCCGATGACGGCGCAGATGGCCGCCTTGGGGTGGCCCATGGCGATGTTCTCGATCTCGATCGAGCTGATCCATTCGCCGCCCGACTTGATCACGTCCTTGGCGCGGTCGGTGATCTGCATGAAGCCGTGCTCGTCGATGGTCGAGACGTCGCCGGTGTCGAAGTAGCCGTCCTCGTCGAGGATCTGACCGCCCTCGCCCTTGAAGTACTCGCCCACCACGAACGGCCCCTTCACCTTCAGGCGGCCGAAGGTGGTCCCGTCGTGCGGCAGCACCTTGCCGGCGTCGTCGGTCAGCTTCATCTCGATGCACAGCGGCGGCCGGCCCTGCTTGAGCTTGTAGCGGAGCTGCTCCTCCTCGCTCATGGCGGCGATCTTGGCGTTGGGCGTGCCTTGCGTGCCCAGCGGCGAGGTCTCGGTCATGCCCCAGGCGTGGGTCACGTCGACGCCGAACTCGTCGCGGAAGCCGCGCACGATGGCCTCGGGCACCGCCGAGCCGCCGATCACCACTCGCTTGAGGGTGGTGAGCTTGCCCTTGGTGTCGCGCAGATGGGTCAGCAGCATCTGCCAGACCGTCGGCACCGCGGCCGAGAACGTCACGCCCTCGGTCTCCAGCAGCTCGTGGATCGAGGCGCCGTCCAGCTTCTGGCCCGGCATGACCAGCTTGCTGCCGACGGCCGGGCCCGAGAAGGCGATGCCCCAGGCGTTGGCGTGGAACATCGGCACCACCGGCAGCACCACGTCCTTGGCGCTGATGCCCAGCACGTCCGCGCCGAGGGTCACCAGGGTGTGCAGGAAGTTCGATCGGTGGGAGTAGAGCACCCCCTTCGGATTGCCCGTCGTGCCCGAGGTGTAGCAGAGGCCGGCGGCGGTGTTCTCGTCGAAGCCGCCCCATTCGCAGTCGGCCGAGTTCTGCTCGACCAGGTCCTCGAAGCAGAGCGCGCCGGGGAAGTCGACGCCCTTCATGCCCTCGCGGTCGGTCATGACCACGAAGTGCTTCACCGTCGGCATCTTGTCGCGGTTCTGCAGGAGGATCGGCAGGAAGGTCAGGTCCGTGAAGAGGACCTTATCCTCGGCGTGATTGATGATGTAGCAGAGCTGGTCGGGGAACAGGCGCGGATTGAGGGTGTGGCAGACCGCCCCGATCCCCATGATGCCGTACCAGGCCTCCAGGTGGCGGGCGGTGTTCCAGGCCAGGGTCGCGACCCGGTCGCCCGGCTGTACGCCCAGCCCCTTCAGCGCGTTGGAGAGCCGCTTGGCGCGCGTGTGCGCCTCGGCGTAGGTCGTGCGAACGATCGGCCCCTCGACCGAGCGGCTCACGATCTCGCGGTCGCCGTGCCACGCCTTGGCGTGGTCGAGGATCTTGTCGACCGTCAGAGGCCAATTCTGCATCAGGCCCAGCATCTGCGCGCTTCTCCCAACTGAACGCTTGTTAGTTGGCTTTACGCTTAGAGAGCCGAGGCGGTTTAGGCAACGCGGCCCGTGAGGCGACGCGTCAGGAAGCCCCGGCTTTCCAGGCCCTTGCGGCGGCGTCGGGGGCGCCCGAGGCGTCGATGCGCCGCCAGCCGATATTGGGGTCGAGCCGCTCGAGCTGTCCGCGCAGGACCTCGACCGTGGCGTCGGAGGCGTCGCCCGTGCGGCCCGCCACCCGGGTCTCCAGCACCTGCGCGGGCGCGTCCAGCCAGATCCCCTCGAAGGGAACGCCGCACTCGACCGCGAGCCGCTCGGCCCTCGAGCGCAGCGCCGGGTCGATGAAGGTGGCGTCCAGCACCACCGCCCGGCCCGCCTTCAGCATGGCCCCGGCGTCGGCGATCATGGCGTCGTAGGTGCGGGCGTAGAACTCGGGCGTATAGGCTTCCGGCGGCATGGCCTGGGTCGGCGGGGCGCCCAGCAGCCGCTTGCGGACCTCATCGGTGCGCAGGATCACCGCGCCGGGCGAGGCGCCCAGCTGCGGCGCCGCGGCGCGGGCGAAGGTCGACTTGCCCGAGCCGGACAGCCCGCCTACCGCCATCAGGACCGGCGGCGGCGGCGAGAGGTGGGCGATCCCCGCCTCCACGTAGGCCCCCGCCTTGGCGTCGTCGCCGCTGTGGGCTTCGACGTGGGCGCGCACGGCGGCGCGCGTCGAGAGCATGAGCGGGAGCGCCGCCAGCCCGTCCCAGAGATCGGCCGGGAAGCTGCGCGCCGCCTCGTCCATGTAGGCCGACAGGACCCGCACGGCCGCGTCCCGCCGGCCGCGGAAGTCCAGGTCCATGAGCAGGAAGGCGACGTCGTAGAGGACGTCCAGGTCCGACAGGAGGTCGTTGAACTCGATGCAGTCGAACAGCACCGGACGGCCGTCCTCCAGCAGGATGTTCCCCAGGTGCAGGTCCCCATGGCAGCGCCGGGCGAAGCCGGTGGCCGCCCGATGGGCCAGCAGGCCCGCCTGCCGCTCCAGCTCGGCCTCGGTCAGTTCGATCAGCCGCTCGACCCGCTTGGGATCGAGGCCGGGGCAGGTCTCGCGCAGCAGCTGGGCGTTGGACCCGACGGTGAAGGCCAGGGCCGTCAGCCCGCCCTGCGGCCGCAGCGGCGCCCGGGCGTGGAAGCCGGCGATCGTCCGGCCGAGGGCCTCGGCCATCGGGCCGTCGACGACCTCGGGGCGCACCGAGAGCACCGCCGTCTCGTCGAACCGGCGCATCTCCAGGACGTGGTCCACCGTCTCGCCGGGCCCGTCGAGGGCGAGGCCGCCGTCGGCGGCCCGCGTGATGCGGCGGACGGCGCGGTAGATGTGCGGCGCCGCCGGCCGGTTGAACTCCAGCTCGCGCTCCAGCGCCCACAGCCGGCGGTCGGCGGTGGAGAAGTCCACATAGCCAAGGTTCACGTGGCGCTTCAGCTTGAGCGCGACGTCGCCGGAGAGGAACACCCGGGCGCAGGCCGTCTCGATCGTCCGTTCGGAGCGGCCGGCGAGCCAGGCGGTCAGCTCGGCCTCGGGAACCTCGCTCAAGGAAACAGCCTGCGGGTCGTCCAGCCCTCGGCGGCGCGCTGGAACACCAGCCGCTCGTGCAGGCGGAACGGCCGGTCGCGCCAGAACTCGATCGCCTGCGGCTCGATCCGGAAGCCGGACCAGTGCGGCGGGCGCGGCACCTTGCCCAGGCCGAAGCGCAAGCCCACCTCGGCGATCCGCTTCTCGAGCGCCAGCCGGTCGGTCAGGGGCCGCGACTGGTCGGAGGCCCAGGCGCCCAGCTGGGCCGGCCGCGCGCGGGTGGCGAAATAGGCGTCGGCCTCTTCATCGCTGACGCGTGTGACCTGCCCGCGAGCGCGCACCTGCCGGCGCAGCGACTTCCAGTGGAACAGCACCGCGGCCTGCGGATTGGCGGCGAGCTGCCGGCCCTTGGCGCTCTCCAGGTTGGTGTAGAAGACGAAGCCGCGCTCATCGACGTCCTTGAGAAGGACCATTCGCACGTCCGGCAGGCCGTCCGGGTCGGCGGTGGCCACCGCCATGGCGTTGGCGTCGTTCGGCTCCTTGGCGACCGCCTCGGCCAGCCATTCGCGGAACAGGGCGTAGGGATCGGCCTCGCTCAGCAGCGGCGGGGGCTCGGCGGCGGTCACCTGGCGGACATAATCGTCCTCCGACGGCGACGGCGGAATGAGGGTCTTGTCGGTCACGGAGGCCATATAGCGCGGCGGAGGCGGGGCCCGCGAGATTTAACCACGCCTTTAACCCTGATGCGCAACCGTGGGGGTCGATGGCACGCCCCCGGTCCGAGATGTCGCTGAAACTGGCGCGCGAGGTGCTGGGCGTCAGTTCGCTCTCGACCCCGGCCGAAGTCCGGCGCGCGTTCCGCGAGGCCGCCAAGCGCGCCCACCCGGACGGCGGCGGCGACGACGGGGCCTTCCGCCAGGTGGTCGAGGCCTACCGCCGCCTGCGCAACCCGGTCGACGACGGGCTGGCGCCGCCGCCCGTGAAGGCGTCCGCACCGGCCCCTGACCCGCGCCTCACCATCGCGCCGATCACCGCCCTGCTGGGGGGCATCGCCGAGCACCGCCTGCCGGACGGCCGGCTGATCCGCATCACCCTGCCGGCCGGCCTCCGCTCGGGCGACAAGGTCCGCGCCGGCGAGGCGCGGCTGGAGGTCTATGTCCGCGCCGAGGGCGGGGTGCTGGTCCGGGGCCACGACCTGTGGATGACGGCGCACCTGCCGACCGCGACCCTGCGCAAGGGCGGACGGATCACCCTCGACACCCCGCTCGGCAAGCGCATCGTCTGGATCACCCGCAAGGCGGCCGACCGCGGCCTCGTGCGCCTGGAGGGCCAGGGCCTGCCCGCCCGCGGCCGCCACCCCAAGGGCCACCTGTTCATCCGCTTGGCCCAGACCGCGGGCGCGGCCGACAGCGCCGCGCTGTCCCTGCTTCGCCGCTTCGCCGCCGCCTGGGCCGCGTAGAGTGGGCCGCGTGAGGGGGCCGTTTGTGGCGCTTCCGGGGTTCGGCTAAGGAAGCCCGGCCATGTCGCACAACACCTTCGGCCACCTATTCCGCGTCACCACCTGGGGCGAGAGCCACGGGCCGGCGCTGGGCTGCGTGGTCGACGGCTGCCCGCCGGGCGTCCCGCTGACCGAGGCCGACATCCAGCCCTGGCTCGACCGTCGCCGGCCCGGCCAGGGCAAGTTCGTCACCCAGCGCCAGGAGCCGGACGCGGTCCGCATCCTCTCCGGCGTGTTCCAGGACGAACGGACGACCGCGAAGTTCGGGGGCCAGGTGACCACCGGCACGCCCATCTCGCTGATCATCGAGAACACCGACCAGCGCAGCCGCGACTATTCCGAGATCGCCACCAGCTTCCGACCCGGGCACGCCGACTATCCCTACTTCGCCAAGTACGGGGTCCGCGACTACCGGGGCGGCGGCCGATCCTCGGCCCGCGAGACCGCCGCGCGCGTCGCCGCCGGAGCGATCGCCCGCAAGCTGCTGCCCGGCGTCACCATCCGGGGCGCCGTCGTCCAGATCGGGCCGCATGCGGTGGATCCCGGACGGATCGACTTCTCGGTCACCGGCGACAATCCGTTCTGGGCGCCCGACCCCGAGATCGTCCCGGTCTGGGAGAGGCACCTGGAGCAGGTCCGCAAGGCGGGATCCTCGACCGGCGCCGTGGTCGCCGTGGAGGCAATGGGCGTACCGGCCGGCTGGGGCGCGCCGCTCTACGGCAAGCTGGACGCCGAGCTGGCCGCCGCGCTCATGTCGATCAATGCGGCCAAGGGGGTCGAGATCGGCGCGGGCTTCGCCGCCGCCGCGCTGTCGGGCGAAGAGAACGCCGACGAGATGCGGATGGGGAACGAGGGCCCGCTCTTCCTCTCCAACAAAGCCGGCGGCGTGCTGGGCGGGATCTCCACCGGCCAGCCGGTGACCGCCCGCGTCGCGTTCAAGCCGACCTCCTCCATCCTCACCCCGCGCCGCAGCCTCGACGAGGCGGGCCGCGAGATCGAGCTGCGCACCAAGGGCCGCCACGACCCGTGCGTCGGCATCCGCGCCGTGCCGGTGGTCGAGGCGATGGTCGCCTGCGTCCTCGCCGACGCCTTGCTGCGTCATCGCGCGCAGACCGGCGGCGGCGCCCACGTCTTGGGCGAAAACCCAAAGTCGTGAACCCGACGTTGCAGACAGTTTCTACGCAACGATAGGTCACTGGACTCAACGGTTTAAAGGATAACCTGTTACAGCAACGCCATTGACCGGCGATTACGGCATTCCTATTCAGGCGCGCTCCGCCTTCACCGTTGAAGGCGGGTGGCTGAAGAGGGGCGCCGGTCCACCGTTGCGGTACGACCTGCTCAAGATCCTGCTCGTCGACGACAACCACCACATGCGGGTGCTGTTGGCCGAGATCCTGCGCGCGCTCGGCGTGAAGGACATCTACGAGGCGAACGACGGGGCCGAGGGCCTGCAGATGATGCGCAACCACGCCATCGACATCGTCATGACCGACCTGTCGATGCAGCCGCTGGACGGCATCGACTTCGTGCGGCTGCTGCGCAATTCGCCCGACAGCCCGAACCAGCTCTGCCCGGTCATCATGATCACCGGCCACTCCACCTTCGCCCGGGTGAACGAGGCGCGCGACGCCGGCGTGAACGAGTTCCTGGCCAAGCCGCTGACCGCCCGGGGCGTGGTCGAGCGCATCCACCAGGTGGTGGAGAACGCCCGCCCCTTCGTGCGCACGGCGGACTACTTCGGCCCCGACCGCCGCCGCCGGGCCGATCCCGAGTTCAGGGGCCCCTGGCGCCGCGCCACCGACCCGCAGCGATAGGTCGCGCCCGCCCGCCGCCTTTCCGCCCCGCCGATCGGGCATGATGGCGGAAACGTCGGGGATTCCAGATGATCGTCCAAGCCCTCGCGCGCGCCGGCGCGCTGACCGCCGCCGCGGCCCTGCTCAGCGGCTGCCTGGCGGTCGCCGCCACCAAGACGGCCGTAGGCGTCACCGGCGCCGTCGTCGGCACGGGCGTGAAGGCCACCGGAGCCGTGGTGGGGGCCGTCATCCCGGACGGCGAGAAGGACGACTAGGCCGGCACCTGCATCGCGCAGCTCTCGCCGATCGTGGGGCGCGAGACCACGACGCGGGAGAGTCCCGGGAACCTCGGCTTCAGCCGCTCGGCGAAATAGAGGCACAGGTGCTCGAGCGTGGGGCGCTCCAGCCCCGGCTTCTCGTTGAGCAGGCCATGGTCAAGCTCGCCCGCGACGGCCTTCAGCGCCTCGTCCAGGTCGGCCAGGTCGGCGACCCAGCCCACCGGCTCCTGCGGCTGCCCGCGCACGGTGGCCTCCACCTTGAACGAATGGCCGTGCAGGTTCGTGTAGGGGCGGTGCGCCGGCCCCTCGGCGAGGTAATGGGCCGCGTCGAAGGTCGCGGCCTTGGTGATCTCGAAAACGGGTTGGCTCATGGATCAGGGGTCCGGCCGCCGGGCGGTGAGGCCTCAGGCGATGCCGAGGTACTTGTGGGTCTGCACGCTTAAACGCCAGCGCGGATGGGCAAGGCAATAGGCGATCGCCGCCCGGGTGTTCGCCGCGCGGTCCGGGCCGTCCATCGGCTGCAGCAGGAAGCGCTCGAAATCCAGCCCCTCGAAGCGAGCCGGATCGACGCCGGGCTGGGGAAAGACCAGCTTCAGCTCCTGGCCCCGGGTCTGCACCACCGGCGCATCGGCCTTGGGGCTAACGCAGATCCAGTCGATTCCCGGCGGGACCGGCAGGGTGCCGTTGGTTTCCAGGGCGATCGAAAAGCCGCGGGCGTGCAGCGCCTCGATCAGGGCGTCGTCCACCTGGAGAAGCGGCTCGCCGCCGGTCAGCACGACCAGCCGGTCGTTGGGCCCGCCCGCCCACTGCGCCTCGATCGCCGCGGCGAGCGCCGCAGCGTCCGCGAAACGTCCGCCTCCCGGCCCGTCCATTCCCACGAAGTCGGTGTCGCAGAAGGTGCAGACAGCTTTCTCGCGGTCCTCCTCGCGGCCGGACCACAGGTTGCAGCCGGCGAAGCGGCAGAACACCGCCGGCCGGCCCGCCTGGCCGCCCTCGCCCTGCAGGGTGAGGAAGATCTCCTTGACCGCGTAGCTCATGCGGCGAGTTCGGGGCGGCCTCCCGCCACCCATTCCTCCCAGCCGCGGGCCCGCAGCTCGCACGCCGGACAGTCGCCGCAGCCGTGGCCCCAGGCGTGCAGCTCGCCCCGCTCGCCCCGGTAGCAGGTGTGGCTCTCGCGCACGATCAGGTCCACGAGAGGCTCGCCCCCGAGGCGGCTGGCTAGGCCCCAGGTCTGCGCCTTGGTGAGCCGCATCAGGGGGGTCTCGATGCGGAAGTCCTGCGCCATGCCGAGGTTGAGCGCGCGCTCCATGGCGTCGATCGCGTCCCGGCGGCAGTCGGGGTAGCCCGAGTAGTCCGTCTCGCACATGCCGCCGACCAGCACGGGAATCCCCCGCCGGTCGGCCAGGGCCGCCGCATAGGTCAGGAACGCGAGGTTGCGGCCGGGCACGTAGGTGGACGGCAGCCCCTTCTCGGTGATCTCGAACGCCCGCTCCTGCGTCATCGCCGTGCCGCCGATCGCGCCGAAGCCGCGCATCTCGATGAAATGGTCCTCGCCCAGTCGTCCGGCCCAGCGCGGGAACCCGGCCGCAAGCCGCGACCGCACGGCCTGCCGCGCCTGAAGCTCCACGGCGTGGCGCTGGCCATAGTCGAAGCCGACCGTCTCGACCCGGTCGTACCGGTCGAGCGCCCAGGCCAGGCAGACGGAGGAGTCCTGCCCGCCCGAGAAGAGTACGAGGGCCGCGTCGGTCATCGGCCCCATATGGGCCGGAAGCCGCCGAAGGGGAAGCGACGTTACGGAAGGCACGTTGTCTCCGGCGCCACAGTGCATCGCCAACGGCCCCCCTTCCCGGGCGTCACGCAACTGCGTTCGTTGACAGCGGCGTCATCGAGAGCGAGCCTCACCATAGTTGTCGGGGGGACACGCCGCTCTCCCCGCAGCGCGCCTTTCGCGGCGTAACGGCGAACACGGGCCGACAAGAGCCCGGCGCCACTGGGAGGAACATTGATGTTGAAGACTGCGACCCTTCGCGGCTGGCTGGCTGCTGGCGTGTCCTTTGGGGCGCTCGCTGCGTTCGCGACCCCGGCCTCGGCCCAGGCCCCCGGCGGGAACGTCATCGAGGAACTGGTCGTCACCGCGCAGCGCCAAGCCGAGGCGCTGCAGGACGTTCCGATCGCGGTCTCCGCGTTCGACCAGAACGCGCTCGAGAAGTCCAAGATCGACGGCGGCCCGAACCTGGTGCTGGCCGTGCCGAACGTGAACTTCTCCAAGAGCAACTTCACCGGCTACAACTTCCAGATTCGCGGCATCGGCACGAAGCTGACGGCGGCGTCCGGCGACGCCGGCACGGGCATCCACCTCAACAACGCCCCGCTGATCGCCAACAACCTGTTCGAGACCGAGTTCTACGACATGGAGCGCGTCGAGGTGCTCCGCGGTCCGCAGGGCACGCTCTACGGGCGCAACGCCACCGGCGGCGTCGTCAACCTGATCACCGCCAAGCCGGTCGACACCTTCCAGGCCAACGCGCGCGCCGAGTACGGCAACTACAACTCCATCAAGCTGCGCGGCATGGTGAACGTGCCGCTGGGCGACACCTTCGCCGTCCGCCTGGCCGGCAACTACCTGAAGCGCGACGGCTACGGCGAGAACCTCGCCACCGGCAACGACGCCGACGACCGGGATCTGTGGGCCGCCCGGGCGACGATCTCGTTCACGCCCAGCGACCGCTTCCGCAGCTGGCTGCTGCTCGACCACTTCGAGGAGCACGACAACCGCTCGCGGATCGGCAAGCAGTTCTGCACCAAGGATCCGGGCCCGGCGAGCATCGGCGGGATGGCCTACTCGGCCGACCCGAACCGCGCGCAGATCCAGCGCGGCTTCTTCAGCCAGGGCTGCCTCGAGAGCTCGCTCTACGACCCCAGCGCCCTCGGCACGGTCAACTCCCAGGGCACCCTGGGCGGCCTCTTCGGCTCGCTGGCCGGCTTCCAGACCGGCGATGCGTACGCCGGGAAGGTGCAGACGTCCGACGTGCGGGACATCGAGTCGCTGTTCGACCCGATCTACAAGTCCAAGACCGACATCTACGAGTTCAACGCTGAGTTCGACGTCACCGACAACGTGACCATGAACTGGATGTCGGCCTACACCTTCTACAAGCTGTACACGCGGCAGGACTACAACCGGTACCTGCCCTCGACGACCTTCAACGCCACGCCCAATCCTTGCAACTTCTTCACGGCGCCCTGCCGCACGCCCACCGGGCCGGACGTTCCTGCACCGCTGTACGCCGGCATCTACGGGCTGCTGTTCCCGGGCGGGGTGGTCGGCGATCCGCAGAACGGGCCGCAGAACCGCTTCACGACCAGCGACATCTCGTCGGCCTACACCGAGCAGTGGAGCCACGAGGTGCGGTTCCAGTCGAACTTCGACGGGCCGTTCAACTTCAACGTCGGCGGCCTGCTCACGAAGTACACGTCCACGGGCGACTACTTCGTGATGTTCAACACCGGCACCGGCTTCTACCAGATGCAGAACGCGCTGACCGCCGGCAATCCCGCCGCCGCGAACTGCACGTCTGGGGCCGGATGCGTGGCGATCGACCCCAGCGCCGACCCCACCCGCCTCGGCCACAACTACTACGACAACTACGGGCCCTATAAGCTCGTGTCGTACGCCGCCTTCGGCGAGCTGTACTGGCAGATGAGCGACACGTTCAAATGGACGCTCGGCCTCCGCTACACCGTCGACGACAAGGAGGTTCAGGCCCACGAGACGTCGCTCGGAGAACCGGGCGCCGGTCCGATCCCGATCGGCCTGCGCAAGGTGAAGTTCAAGGAGCCGACCGGACGCTTCGGCTTCGACTGGAAGCCGGAACTCGGCTTCACCGACGACACCCTGATCTATGCGTTCTACGCGCGGGGCTACAAGGCGGGCGGGATCAACCCCTCGTTCAGCCCGGGCGTGGGCATCGTGCCGGTCTCGCCGACCTTCGAGCCCGAGTTCATCGACTCGTTCGAGATCGGCACCAAGAACACGCTGCTCGACGGCACCCTGCAGGTGAACGCGACCGGCTTCATGTATGACTACAAGGGCTACCAGGTCTCCAAGATCGTGAACCGCACGTCGGTGAACGAGAACGTCGACGCCGAGGTGAAGGGCGTGGAGTTCGAGGCCATCTGGCAGCCGCTGCAGGGGCTGCGGTTCAACACCTCGATCGGCTGGCTCGACACCGAGCTGAAGAACGCCCGGTCGATCGACACCTTCGATCGCACCGCCGGCAATCCCAACCTGATCGTCGTGAAGTCGGACGTGGCGTCGAACTGCGTGGTGCCGCTCGCCAACGCCCAGACGGCCCTGGGCGCGTCCAACGCGCTAGGCAGCCCCTTCGTGCTGCTGGGGCTGTGCACGCCGGTGTCCAACGCCGGCGCCGGGACCAACATCCTGGGCTCGGGCGCGATCGCCGCCGGTACGAACGCCTTCGGCGGTCTCGTCTCGGAAGGCGTGGAGCAGGACCTGTCGGGCAACAAGCTGCCGAACTCGCCCGAATGGACCGTCTCGCTGGGCGCCCAGTACACCTGGGTCTTCGGCGACTGGGACGCCACCCTGCGGGGCGACTACTACCACCAGTCCAAGACGTTCGCCCGGATCTACAACTCCGATGCGGACCGGATCCGGTCTTGGGAGAACGTCAACGTCACCCTGTCGGTGAACAACCCCGACATGGGCCTGGAGCTGGGCGCGTTCATCAAGAACGCCACCGACGAGACGGCGATCACCGACTTCTACCTGACCGACGACTCCTCGGGCCTGTTCCGGAACGTCTTCTACACCGAGCCGCGCACCTACGGGGTGTGGATTTCGAAGAGCTTCTAAGCCAGACCTGAAGCCGGGCGACCGGCGGGGGCGGCGGAGCGATCCGCCGCCCTTTTTCTATGCTCGTGCAGAGGGTGTTTTGAGTCGCAGGTATGCCCGTCGGATTTTCGGCAAGACCGCCAATCCCGAGGGCAAAGGGCTTCGCTGACCCGCGTTCAGTTTTGTGCATCGAATTTGAAAGTGCGGTACTTCGGCAACATCGCCGAAAAAGCAGCGCTTGAAACGCCCAGGTTATCGCTGGTGAGTTGACGCTGGCCCGGCCTCCCCCCGAGGGTCCCCGCCCCGGGCGCCTCCCCGCGCCCGCCCACGAGAATCGCAAACGAAGAGGCCGGCGGCGCGACCGTCCGAGCCCGGGAGGACATTCATGTCGCAATCGATCGCCCCGCGGGGCGTGCTCGCCGCCGGCGTCTCCGCCCTGGCGCTCGCCGCGCTGGCCCAGCCCGCGCTCGCCCAGGACGCCGCGCCGCCCGCGGCCCAAGGCGCCCTGCTGGAAGAGCTGGTCATCACCGCCGAGAAGCGCGAGCAGTCGCTGCAGGACGTGCCGGTGGCCGTCTCGGCCTTCACCTCAGAGAAGCGCGACATCGCCGGCATCACCGGCATCCAGGACTTCGTGAACTTCACGCCCGGCATGAACTACTCGGGCACCGACCGAGTCAGCCTGCGCGGCGCCGGCCGCAACACCTTCTACATCGGCAACGACCCGGGCGTGGCGTCCTACTCGGACGGCTTCTACTCGGCCTCCTCGTCCGAGCTGTTCAAGACCCCGCTGTTCATCGAGCGCACCGAGATTCTGCGCGGTCCGCAGGGCACCCTGTACGGCCGCAACGCCATCGGCGGCGCCATCAACCAGGTCTCCAAGCGCCCGTCGCAGGACTTCGGCGGCGAGATCCGCGCCGGCTACGGCAACTACGACCGCTACCGCATCGAGGGCGTGGTCTCCCTGCCCGTGGCCGACAACCTGCGCTTCAAGATCGGCGCGAGCCACGAGGACCAGAGCAAGGGCTTCATCAAGAACATCGGCCCGGCCAACGACGGCGCCACCATCAAGCGCAGCTACTACGAGGCGCAGATGGAGTACGAGCCGACCGACCGGCTCGAGATCTACGTCCGCTACAACCGCTCGGTCTGGGACGACACCACCGGCGTGGGCGACCGCCTCGCCAACCTGACGACGCCCTACGACACCACCCGCGTGTTCGGCCCGATCGGCCAGCTTCAGGTCAATCCGCAGTTCGGCTACGCGACCCCGAACCCGGGTGTCGCCGATCCGTACGTGATGAACACCAACACGGACGGCTACGGCCAGCTGCGCGGCAACCACGTCGCCACGACCACCATCACCTACGACCTGGGTTTCGCCGACCTGAAGTACATCGGCGGCTTCCAGAAGTATAATTACCAGACGGGCGGGGACTACGATAACACCAGCCGGACCGCGCCGATCACCGGCATCCTGGCGGTCCCGTACTTCCCGACCCAGACCACCGACTTCGACGAGCACAAGTGGTACTACTCGAACGAGGTGAACCTGACCTCGAACGGGGACGGGCCATTCCGCTGGATTCTCGGCGCCTACCAGTACCATGAGAAGTACCGTCAGCGGGTCCAGCTGGCCAACCCGAACCAGGCCCAGCTCGCCCAGCCGTTCACCCTCGCGGGGACGCTGGCCGCGCCGAACCCGAACCGCAACTTCGTCGACAGCCAGGCGGCGCTGAAGTCGAAGGCCTGGGCCGTGTTCGGCCAGGGCACCTACGAGATCAACGACCAGTTCGCCGTGACGGCGGGCCTGCGCTACACCAAGGACAAGAAGTCCGGGAACGAGTTCCAGCGGCTGGTCATCCAGTCGCCGACCATCCTGGGCGGCGCGGTCGCGGTGGACGTCTCCAGCGACATGGATCCGACCACCCCCGGCGTGCAGAACTACCGCACCCTGTCCGACAGCTGGGACGCGGTGACCGGCGTCCTGAACCTGGACTGGACGCCTGACGCGGACACCCTCGGCTACGCCAAGTACAGCCGCGGCTACAAGTCGGGCGGCTTCCTGCTGGGCACCCTGGCGCCCGATCCGGAAGCCGACCAAGAGCAGGTCGACGCCTTCGAAGTCGGCCTGAAGAAGACCTTCGCCGGCCGGCTGCAGGTGAACGCCGCGGCGTTCTACAACGACTACAAGGACCTGCAGCTGAACCTGTCGCAGCTCAACGCGGCGGGCACCTCGGCCTCCAACAACTTCGTCAACGTCGACGCCGAGGCCTACGGTCTGGAGCTGGAGGCGATCTGGCGGCCGATCGAGAACCTCGACCTGTCGGCGAGCTACGGCTACCTGCACACCGAGATCACGAGCGGCTGCTGCTTCTACGACCCGGCGGATCCGGGCGCCCTGGACCCGCGGGCGACGCCGGCGGGCGGCACGGCCAACTCCAACGGCGCGCCGCTGGTGTTCCAGACGCTGGAAGGCTCGCGCATCTACCAGTCGCCGAAGCACAAGTTCGCCGGCAACGCGAACTACACCTTCGATTTCGACGCGGGCAGCCTGATCGTGTCGGCCACCTACACCTGGACCGACAAGACCTACTACCAGCCGTTCAAGAGCGAGGCGAACCGGGTCAAGGCGTACGACGTCACCGACCTGCGCGTGCTGTGGAACGACGGCCTGGACCGCTACACGGTGATCGGCTTCGTGAAGAACGTCTTCGACAACACGGGCTTCACCTCGAACGGCTCGACGACGCCCACGGCGATCTACGACAGCCCGCCGAACCCGCAGGCCGGTCTCCTGACGCAGACGCGCACGGCGATCACCCGCGGCCTCATCCAGCCCCGCACCTACGGCGTGGAGCTGCAGTACCGCTTCTAGAGTTGGCGCGTTTCCTCCCATAAGCGCCTATTCGGGCGGCGGGCCTCGTCCCGCCGCCCTTTTTTTTGCGCCCGGCGCTCCGGACGAGCCGGGGCCATGTCGTGCGTTGGGGGCGGACGATCACCCCCAGGTTGCGCGGCTTAACCTCTGCGCAAGCGCTGGCCCACAGAATGGCGCCGCCATCCTAGTTCCCCTGCAGCGTACGGCGTCATGTCCCTGCCCGAATTCTTCTTCGAGCGCGTCACCGCGGACATCCGCCAGCAGATGGACGGGGTGCGCGCGCTGGCCGAACGGCTCTGCGACCGGCGCCTGCCGCCGGAGGACCTGGCCTGCGTGGAAGGCATCGCCGAGGCCGCCGCGGGCGTGCGCCGCCTGCTCGACAGCGCCCTCGACCTGAAGGCGATCCAGGCCCAGGGCCTGGCGCTCTCGCTCGCCCCGGTCCGCTTGCGCGAGCTGGCCGACGAGGTGCAGGCCCGCTGGCAGGCGCGGGCCGCCACCGGCGGGGTGACCCTGCTCGTGTCGTACGACGGCCCGCCGGAAGGCGCGGCCATGGCCGACCGGGCCCGCCTGCTGCAGGTGTTCGACGGCTTCATCGGCGAGGCGGTCGGCGCCCGCAGCCGCGGCGCCGTGGAGGTGACGCTGCGCGCCGCCCCCGACGCCGAGGGAATCGCCCTGGAGGCGGCGGTGCGCGGCGCCCGCGACGGCGCCTGGGAGAGCCAGGCCCTGGAGGCCCGTATCCGCGCCATCGAGGCGCGCCTGGGCCTGGAGGCGGCGATCGGCGCCCTCCTGTCGCGCAGCGTGCTCGAGGCCATGGGCGGCGAGTTGCGCCGCGAAACCACCGCCGGCGCCTCCGAGGCCCTCACGTTCTCGCTGCGGCTGGCCGCGGTCGCCGAGCCGCAGGCCGAGGCCCAGCCCACCGCGCCGCGCGCGGCCCACGTCCTCGTCGTGGACGACAACGCCACCAACCGGATGGTCGCCCAGTCGCTGGTCGAGATGTTCGACTGCACCTGCGAGGCGGCCGAGGATGGCGCCCAGGCCGTCGAGATGGCCCGCACCGGCCGCTTCGACCTGATCCTGATGGACATCAAGATGCCTCGCATGGACGGGGTGGAGGCCACGCGCGCCATCCGCCGCCTGCCCGCCCCCGCCGGCGCCGCGCCGATCATCGCCCTGACCGCCAACGCCGACCCCGAGGACGCCGCCGGCTACCTCGCCGCCGGGATGAACGGGGTGGTCGAGAAGCCGATGAAGCCCGAGCACCTGCTGGCCGCCCTCACCCGCGCGCTGGGCGACGCCGCCGCCTCGGCGGCCTGATTTCGCCCCCGGGCTACATCGATGGCCGCCGCCGCTTCGCCAGGATGAGTGGTAGAGGAACGGACCGGGGGCGGCATCCGCGCCGCCCGCGCCGAGGAGTCCCGCGCATGACCGCCAAACCCGATGGCTATGACCCCGGCCACGAGCCCGAGGATGGAGGCGGATTCGACGTCGACGACTGGGGGCGCCTCGCCGCGTTCACCGGGGCGGTCGCGAGCCTGGACGACGTGCAGGCCAGGCGCGCCGTGTTCGCCCTGGCCGACACCGAGGACGCCCGGCCGCTGGACATGGACCTGCCGCAGCCGGTGATCTGGTGGGATGAGCACGGCGAGCAGGCGGCCGTGGCCGTGCAGGCCGAGGTCCACACGGGCGACGACGGTGAGCCGATGGAGGTGCTGGGCCTGATCCTGCCGGACGGCGGATCGGCCGTGGCCCTGCTGGAGGACGTGGACCTGGTGGACGACACCGACCCCGCCTGGCGGGCGCTGGTCGAGGCCGCGGTGGACGGCGCCGACGACGGGGACCAGGACTAGCGCCGGTCAGGCCGGGCCGAGCGCCTCGCGCCGAGCGCCGGCGCGCCGGTCGTAGTCGGCCGCCAGGGCGTCGAGCGCGGCCGCGCCGTCGCCGCGAAAGGCGGGTCCGTGCATCAGGGCCAGGGTGCACGGCGCAAGTTCGGCCAGCCCCCGGATGGTGGCGCCCATGCCGGGGTTCAGGGCCGAGTAGCCGATGATGTCCTCCGAGGCGATGGCCGGGCCGACCACGTCGTCCTCCACCAGCGGCGGGCCGTCGCCGTGCTGGGTGAAGAGATCGCCGCAGAAGAGCGTGCCGGTGGATTCCTCGTAGATCACGCCGGCGTCCCAGCCGTGCGGCGTATGCGGCGTGTCCAGGTAGCGGACCCGCTTGCCGGCTCCGAGGTCGAGAACCTCGCCGTGCCTCAGCGCGCGCGGCGGGCGGTCGGCCATGTCGTTCAGCGAGACGTTGCAGCCGATCTCGCCGTGCGCCACCTGCGCCCGGGGCGCGAGCGCGAGCCATTCGTTCATGGCGCCGCATTCGTCGGCCTCGTAATGACCGAAGCTGATCCAGCGCAGGCGCTCGGGCGCGATCACCCGGGCGACCGCCTCGCGCACCAGCGGGAACATGCGGCGAAGGCCGGTGTGGAAGAGCAAGGGCTCGTCTCCCAGCACCAGGAACTGGTTGAACGTCAGGCCCTTGGGGGCGTCGATCTGGGGGACGAAGGTGGACAGGCGGTAGACGCCGTCGGCGATCTCGGCGACGCGGGTTTCCATGGGGGCGCTCCTGCTGGACCGGGCGAGCATTTCACACTACATAACCGTGTAATGAAAAGCCGCGGCGAGGTCAATTTCGCTGCACAGTCCAGTACGGCGAAACAGGCGTGGCCCGGAACTACACCCTGAAACGGCGCGCGGAGCAGCAGGCGCAGACCCGGCGCCGGCTCGTCGAGGCCGCGGTGGACCTGCACGGCGAGCTTGGGCCGGCGCGGACCAGCCTGAGCATGGTGGCCGAACGGGCGGGCGTTCAGCGCAACACGCTCTACGCCCACTTCCCAGACGAGCGCAGCCTGCTGGTGGCCTGTTCGGCCCTGTCGCTGGAGCGCGACCCGCCCCCCGACGCCTCGGGCTGGAGCGACATCGCCGACGCCGGCGAGCGGCTGCGGCAGGGGCTGGGCGAGGTCTACGGCTGGTACGGCCGCACCGCCCAGTTGATCGGCTGCGTGCTGCGCGACGCCGAGCACCACGATCTGACGCGGGAGATCACCGAACTGCGCCTGGGGCCGGTGATCGCCGGTTGGCGCGAGGTGCTGGGGGCCGATCTGGCGGGACCCCGGAGGGCCGTGCTCGAGCTGGCGCTGAGCTTCCATGGCTGGCGCGCGCTCGCCCGCGAGGGCGGGTTGGACGACCCCGCCGCGGCCGCCGCGGCCATGGCGCGGGCGATCGAGGCGCAGCCCGCAGGCTAGGAAGGCGGCCGCCGCGGCCGGTTTCACCTGCAACTTTTTTGCGGCGGAACGCCCTATTGCGCCGCCACCCGCAATGACTTAGGTCGCCATCTCCGGTTCCGGGGGAGAAAATGGCCGAGGCCAAGCCCGCCCAGGCCGCGCCGTCGCTGGAGGCGGTGCGCCAGCGCATCGACGCCATCGACGCCGAGCTGCTGCGGCTGCTCGACGAGCGGGCGGGGCTGGCCCATGCGGTGGCCGCCGCCAAGGCCGCAGCAGGGGACGCGGGCAAGTTCGGCCTGCGCCCGGGACGCGAGGCCCAGATCGTCCGCAAGCTGCTGGCCGCCCCTCGCAAGGCCGCGACGCCGGCGCTGGTCGTGCGGGTCTGGCGCGAGCTGATGGCCGAGAGCCTCGCGCTGCAGGGGCCGTTCCGCCTCGCGGTCTGGGGCGGCAAGGACCCGGGCCGGGCGGCCGAGCTGGCCCGCCTGCGGTTCGGCGCCGCGCCGCCGCTGGGCCAGGTCGCCAAGCCCGAGGAGGCGCTGGCCGAGGCGAAGGTGACCGGCGGGGTCGCCGTCCTGGCCCTGACCCGCGACAGCGCCTGGTGGGGCCGGCTGCTGGCCGAGCCGCGCCTGAAGGTGTTCGCGGCCCTGCCGTGCCTGGCCGCGTGGGGGCCCATGGCCGCCCTGGCCGTGGCCGAGGTGGAGGTCGAGCCCACAGGCGACGACGTGACGTTCTGGGTGACCGACGCGGAGGGCTCCGCCGCGGCCGTCGAGGACGCCCTCTCGCGCGACGGCGTGGCGGCCAGCCTGATCGTGGAGAGCGGCGGGCTAAAGCTGTTCTCCCTCGCCGGCTACTACCAGCCGCAGGACGAGCGCCTGGCCCGGGCGCCGGGCCGGCTCACGGGCGTGATCGGGGCTGCGCCGGGGCCGCTGGACGTGTAAAGCGGCCGCCATGGCCGACTCCAACGAACTCCCGACCGCCCCGCAGACCGACCGTTCCCGCGCGTCCCGCCCCCTCCCCAAGCCGGGGATCATGGACATCCACGCCTATGTGCCGGGCAAGGCCAAGGCCGAGGGCGTCGCCGACCCCGTCAAGCTGTCGGCCAACGAGAACATCCTGGGCTGCAGCGAAGCCGCGCGGGAGGCCTACGCCGGCGCGGCCGGCCAGCTGCACATGTATCCCGACAGCCGCACCAGCCTGCTGCGCGCCGCCGTCGCCGAGCGGTTCAGACTGGAGCCCGAGCGGCTGATCTTCGGCCAGGGCTCGGACGAGGTGTTCGCCCTGCTGAACCAGGCCTTCCTGGAGCCCGGCGACAACATCGTGCAGGGCGAGTACGGCTTCGCCGCCTACGCCATCGGCGCCTATGCCTGCCAGGCGCAGGTGCGGCGCGCGAAGGAGCCGAACTACACGATCGACGTGGACGAGATCCTGAAGTGCGTGGACGAGCGCACGCGGATCGCCTTCATCGCCAATCCCGCCAATCCCACCGGCACCTGGGTCCCGTTCGCCGAGATCGAGCGCCTGCACCGGGCCCTGCCGGCCTCGGTCGTGCTGGTGCTGGACGGCGCCTACAGCGAGTTCTGCAACGACCCGGCGTTCGACGACGGCATGGACCTGGCGCGGACGGCGCAGAACGTCGTCGTCACCCGCACCTTCTCCAAGCTGCACGGCCTGGCCGCCCTGCGGGTGGGCTGGGGGTATGCGCCGGCCGAGATCGCGGCGGCGGTGGACCGCATCCGCCTGCCGTTCAACATCTCGATCCCCGGCCAGCTCGCCGCCGTCGCCGCCCTGGCGGACGAGGACTTCCAGCGCCGCTCGGTCGAGCACGTGGACCGCTGGCGCCCCTGGCTGGCCCAGCAGCTGGGCGGCCTGGGGCTCGAGATCGTGCTGCCCTCGGCGGCCAACTTCCTGCTGGTGGGCTTCCCCAAGACCCCGGGCAGGACGGCGGTCGAGGCCGAGGCGTTCCTGGCCGGCAAGGGCCTGCTGGTCCGCGGCGTCGGCAACTACGGCCTGCCGCACCACGTGCGCATCACCATCGGCCTGGAAGAGCACAACCGCGCCGTCACCGAGGCGCTGGCCGAGTTCCTGAAGGCCTAGGCGCCCTCCGCCCGCACCTGCTCCAGGAGGCTCTTGGCCTCGTCGACGAAGGCGGCGACGACCTTGGGGGCGTAGGGGTTCTGGGTCTGGATGGCCTTGAAGAGCTCGAAGGTGTCGGCGCCGATCAGGCCGCAGAGCTCGAGCAGGTGCTGGTACGACTGGGTCGCCAGCCGCTCGTCCGGGATGCCGAGATTGACGAGGCTGCGGCCGATCAGGTGCGTCAGCGCCTGGACGTAGGCCATCTCCTCGTCGTGCTCCTCGGGCGTGGTGATCGTGACCGAAAGGCCCAGCTCGCGGCCGAGCGCGGCGACCCGCTCGTAGCGGTCGCCCCGGATCGGGCAGACCACGAACCGCAGGCCCGGCAGGCCGTCGCGCGCCACCGACTGGGGGCCGAACAGCGGGTGGGTGGCCACGAGGTCGGCGTGCGCCGGCAGCAGCTCGGCCATCCAGCGGGCGGGCAGCACCTTCACCGACCCCACGTCCACCACCAGCGCGCCGGGCTTCACGTGCGGGGCGATGGCGGCGAACACCTCGCGCATGGCGGCCACCGGCACGGCCACCACCACGACGTCGCAGGCCGCCGCCGCTTCCAGCGAGCCGAAGCCCACGCCCAGCGCCCGGGCCGCGTCCTCGGCCCCCGGCGCCGGATCCGACGCCAGGACCTGGAAGCGGTCCTTCAGGATCCCCGCCGCCAGGCGGCCGAACTGTCCCAATCCGATGAGGCCGAGGGTCTTCATGGGCGGCTCGATAGCCGGGACGGCGGCGCGCGGCAAACGCCCGACGCCTTGACGCCGGGCGAGATATTCACCCTAATGGTTGAATGAACGGTCTGGACGAGACGCTGCAGGCGCTGGCCGACCCGACCCGGCGGGCGATCCTGGCCCGGCTGGCGGCGGGCGAGGCGCGGGTCACCGAGCTGGCTGCGCCTTTCCCGATCAGCCTGAACTCGGTCTCCAAGCACATCCGCACGCTGGAGCGGGCCGGGCTGGTGCGGCGCCGGGTGCGGGGGCGCGAGCACCTCCTGGCCCTGGACCCGCGGCCGCTGGACGAGGCCGCCCGCTGGATCGAGGACCACCGCAAGCTCTGGGCCTGGCGCCTGGAGGAACTGGAGAAGGCGCTGAAGGATGGCTGAACTGACGGTGACGCACCGCTACCCGTTCCCTGCCGAGCGGGTGTTCGACGCCTGGCTGGACCCGAGGATCGCCCGCCGGTTCCTGTTCACCAGCCCAGAGAGCGAGATCGTCCGCTGCGACATCGACGCCCGGGTGGGCGGCCGCTTCGCCATCGCCGACCACCGCGACGGGGCCGAGGACATCCTGCACGTCGGCGAGTACCTGGAGATCGACCGGCCCCGGCGACTGGTCTTCACCTTCGGCGTGCCGCAATTCGACCCGACGATGACGAGGGTGACGGTCGAGATCGCCGCCGACGGCGATGGCTGCCTGCTGACCCTGACGCACGAGGATGTGCCGCCGCAGTGGGTGGAGCAGGACCGCGAGGGCTGGACGATGATCCTGGCCGGGCTGGAGCGGGCGCTGGCCTAGGAACCTGGCTCCGCCGACCACCATCCGGGGCGGCCGGCCGCGCACGCGGCGACGTCGTCGATGATCTGCGGATAGCCGTCGCCGTCCTCGAAGCCGGCGTCCGCGATCACCTCGCCGTCGACATGGACCTGCAGCGAACGGGTGCTGCGCAGCAGGCCGACCTGCGCCTCGGTCAACCCGCCGTCCGCCATCAGGTAGTTCGGCGCCGGGTAGTCCGGCGTGAAGGGGAAGCGGCCTTCGTCCGTGGCGATCTCGCCGCGGCTTCCGCGCGCGAGCTCCTGACCGTCTGGGACGCCGACGCCGACATAATACCTGTCCGCGTGGATGAGCTGGAGCATCCGGCCGTCGTGGAGCTGGGCCTGGGCGAGGCACATCTCCTCGTCGACATACATCCACCAGACGCCCCCGGCGTGGAGGGTCGGCGTGGACGACTCCTCGGCGTGGGCCGTGGCGGCCGCGCCCATCAGCACGGCCGCAGCCAGGACCATACGCAGCATCCGTCGCCTCCCCAGGTTGTTCTCGCGCCAGCTTAACTTCCAAGCGGCGGCGGCGTAAAGAACGGATCGCGAACCTAGCCCGGTTCGCCGTCCGCAACGCTCAGGAAGCCCGCCACCTGCTCGATGGCCTCCACCAGCGTCACGCGCTGCAGCTCGACACCCTCCGGAAGGCCCGAGAACAGGCGCGTCGGGGCGGCCGCGTCCAGCATGACGAAGACGCCGCGATCGTCGGCCCGCCGGATCAGGCGACCGAAGGCCTGGGCGATGCGGCCCCGCGCGATGGCGTCGTCGTAGCCCTTGTTCCCGAACCGCGCTCGCCGGGCCTTGTGCAGGATGTCGGGCCGCGGCCACGGCACGCGGTCGAACACCAGGAGGCGCAGCGACCGGCCCGGCACGTCCACGCCGTCGCGGACCGCATCGGTGCCCAGCAGGCAGGCGTCCTGTTCGGCCCGGAAGATGTCCACCAGCGCCCCGACCTCCAGCGGATCGACGTGCTGGGCGTAGAGGGCCAGCCCCTTGTCGGCGAGCGGGCCGGCGATGCGCTCGTGCACCGCCTTCAGCCGGCGGATGGCGGTGAAGAGACCCAGGCCCCCGCCCCCGGCGGCCAGGAACAGCTCGCGCATGGCGGCGGCCACCTGGCGCGCATCGTCCCGGCCGACGTCGGTGACCACCAGGGCGCGGGCGTTCCGGGCGTAATCGAACGGCGAGGCCAGCTTCAGGGTCTTGGGCCGGTCGGGCAGGCGCGCCGCGCCCGTCCGCATCTCGGCCAGGGCGAAGGGATCGTCCAGCGTGGGGTCGGCCAGGGTCGCGCTGGTCACCAGCACCCCGTGGGCCGGGGCGATCACCGCGTTGGTCAGCGGCTCGGTCGGGTCCACCCAGTGGCGGCGGCAGGCGGCGTCCACCACCCGCCCGTAGAGAAAGGTGGCGTCGAACCAGTCCACGAAGTCGGGGTCGTCCTCGGCGTCCTCGTCGATGGCCCGCAGCATCGAGCGCCAGGCCGGCAGGGTCATCCGCGCGCGGCGGTCCAGGCCGCGCAGCGCCCCCTCGATCCGCGCCCGCTCCGAGCCGCCCAGGGTGGCGCTCTCCTCGTCCAGCAGGTCCTCCAGCGCGCGGGCCAGCGCCAGCAGCGGCGCCTCGATCCGCGAAAGGGCGGCAGCGGCCTCTCGAGCGGTCTCGCGCACCAGGTCGAGGGCCGGGCGGGCGGCGCACTCCATGCCGATGTCGGACGAGGTCGCCCGCGCCCGCAGCTGCTCCAGCACCGCCACCAGGAAGCCCTCGATGGGGCCGATGGGGTTCACCTCGCCGTTGGGCGGGGCGATGCGGCCGGACCAGCCCTCGCCCGGCAGGGCGGCGGCGGCGTGGAGCGCGGCGGCCAGGGTCTCGCGCGCGTCGTCGCGGTCGCCCAGGATGTCGGAGAGGCGGTTCTCGAGGCCCCGTCCGCGCCGTCCGCGGCCCTCGGGCCCGCGAATCCAGCGGCGCATCTCGGCGGCCTCGGCGCCCGACAGGGCGGCCGAGAAGGCGGAATCGGCCGCGTCGAACAGGTGGTGGCCCTCGTCGAAGACGATGCGCTTCAGCAGGGTGGTCTCGGCGTCGGCCTTGGAGCCGCGCGCGGCCCGGGCGCCGTCGAACGCCGCCTGCGTCATGACGAGGGCGTGGTTGGCGATGACGATGTCGGCCCGGCGCGAGCCGCGGATCGCCTTCTCCACGAAGCAGGCGCGGTAGTGCTGGCAGCCGGCGTGGACGCACTCGCCGCGCCGGTCCACCAGGTTCTGCGGGCTGGCCTGGCCCGCCGGCGAGACCGCGAACAGGCCGGGCAGCCAGGCGGGGAAGTCGCCACCGGTCATGTCGCCGTCGCGGGTCGCCCTCGCCCACCGCGCCGCCAGGGCCATGCCGGTCAGGTCGGCCCCGCCCAGCTGGGCGGCGTTCGCCTGCTCCTGGAAGTTCAGCAGGCACAGGTAGTTCTCGCGCCCCTTGCGGACGACCACCTTCTTCGCCCGCGCCTTCTCCTCCTCGAAGATGCTGCGGCTCTCGCGCTCGATCTGGCGCTGGAGGGCGCGGGTGTATGTGGAGACCCAGACGGCCGGGCCGTTCGCCTCGGCCCACAGCGAGGCGGGGGCCAGGTAGGCCAGGGTCTTGCCGACCCCGGTGCCGGCCTCGGCCAGCATCATCCGCGGCTCGCCCTCGCGCTCGCGCGGCTGGAAGACGAAGGCGGCCTCGGCGGCGAGCTCGGCCTGGGCCGGCCGCGCCTCGTCGAGCCCGGAACGGCCCAGCAGGGTCTTCAGCCGCTCGGCCGCCGCCCCGCCCTCGACGGGCTTTGAGCCAGGCTCGCCGGGCGGCGCCTCGGCCTCCCATTCGGCAAGCCGCATCCAGACGTCGAGGCCGGACGAGCGGAACTGGTTGCCGGCCGGCGCCGAACGCAGCGCCCCGACCACCGCCGGACCCCAGGGCCAGCCGCCGCGCGCCAGGGTCTCGGCGATCGCCAGCGCCTCCTCGCGGGAGGGTTCGGGGGCCGCGGCCAGCTCGGCCAGCAGGGCCTGGCAGACCTCGCGCAGGGCCCGCGCCTGGGCCTCGGCGCCCTTCGGCTCGGGCATGCCCATCGCCAGCGCCAGACCCGCCGCCGACGGCGCGGCGAACCGGGCCGGCCGGACGAAGGCGAACAGCTCCAGGGCGTCGAAGATGCGGGGGCCGCGCGGCGGGACGTTCAGCGCCAGCCGGCGCGCCGTCATCGCCGCATGGGCGACCAGCACGGGGGCGGATTCGAAGAGGTCGCGCGCGTCGGGCGCCCGAAGCCCCTGCGTCCGCGCGGCGTCCGCCACCGCCGCCCGAGGTCCGGGCAGCACCACCAGGGCCGGGGCGAGATCGAGCGCGGCAGGGGGGAGAGTCACCCGCAGAAGTTACCGCGCGGCGGCGGTGAACGGAAGGGGAACCGCGAGGATAGCGAAGCCGGCCATCCGGATCAGCAGCTTTCCTTGGACCGGCGTTGCTCGGCGCTAGAGCTGCGAATTCGCGTCCGGCGTATCGAGGGTCAGGTGAACGCCCCTGGAGCCCGGAAAGGCATCGCACCGTCGGAAATTGAAGGAGCGCGCGCCAAAAACGCGCACGCAGTCACTGAATCCGCCGTGGGTGATCCGGCCCTGTTGCTGCAACCAAGTGCACTGCGCCACTGAGCCGATGAGGTAGCTGGCCACCGCGCTCGTGGGATCGCGTCGGCCAGGGATCCGTTCGTCACCCCTCCGTGTGTCCTGAAATGCCCTCGAGAAAATGACCGGAGTCCGCGAAATTGCATGGGTGAGCTCATGCGCCATGGTGTTGATCGCGCAGGAACGCTCAACAAGGTCGATGCTCCGATAGTCCGCGAGCACGCCTCTGCCGATACGTATCCGCACGGCGCCACCGGGATGGCCCACGCCGGCCGCACCGGCGATTTCATAGTCCTCGTCATTGGGATCACTGCCGGCCAGGACAATGCGCACCGGGAAGTAGCGGCCTGCCGCCGAGAGTTCGACCACCTGCTCTAGAGGCAGGTCCTGCTCGTGCCGTCGCGCAAAAACGGTCGGGTGCGACTTGCGCAAACTCAGAAGATTCCTGCGGAATTCGGCTGAGCGAAGCGTTTCGTAGGCGTGCGACACGAGATCGGCCGCCAGGTCATGTTCATCGACGCTGGATGCCCCTTGCACGGCGAACTTGAGCGGCGGGGCTGATCCTACCGGCGCGCATGCCGCTGCGCCCATGAGCAGTCCACACACCAAAAGCCGAGCAGCATTCAAATGCGGCATCGCCCCACCCCCTGAGCACAGGACGCCAGGAGATACCCCTCTGTCCAGCTTGTAAGCTCCAGACTATTCAAGATCGGCCTAGTGGAGGTTGGCGCCGTCAGCGCGATGCCGCCGCCTGGCCTGCATCCCCGGTTTCGCGAAGATGAGCGGTGGGGCAGCCCCCGCGGCAATGTCGGGTAGCGGCTATTCCAATCAACCGCTGCGGTTGTAAGCTTGGCCGTGGGGCAAGGGAGGAACGGCGTCCGTGGGGGCGCCGCGGAGCCATTGCTCGCGTCGCAACGACCAAGGCGAGTTCAATGGCCAATCCCCAACCGAGCCTGTCGCCCCTCGGCGTCACCGGTGAAGCCCCCATCGACGCTATGCTGACGGGCCACCGGTGGATGCTCGGCCCGGACCGGACGATCGACTGGTCGATTTCAGATGGGTTCGGCGGCGAGTCCTGGGTCGATCCGGCGGGCACCGTCGAGACGATCACCCTTGCGCTCCAAACGATCTCCTACTTCGCGGACGTCAGATTCAACTACGTCGGCTCCTATTCCTCTCCCACGGCCGCGGCTGGAGCGGGTTCCGAGATCAACTTCTCCTCGGACGGCGCCAATCGGTTCTTCACGTCGCCGACCGAATGGGCGCTGGGCTTCTTCCCCGACGGCGGGGCCACGCCGCCGTACGCAGGCGCGCCGGGCGACATCTACCTGAACCTCAACAGCCCTGCGAACGAGCTGTCATACGCGCCTGGTGGAGTGGCCTGGACCGTCCTGTTGCACGAGATCGGCCACGCGCTGGGCCTGAAGCACCCGCACGACCCGGGCGCCGGAGGCCAGCCGACGTTCGAGCACGGCGGTCTTGGCGAGTTCGACAAGGACTGGGTCACGGTGATGTCGTACGATGACGACTACCCGTGGTCCGAGCTGGCCTGGCACCCGGCGACGCCGATGGTCCTGGACGTGATCGCGCTCCAGTACCTCTACGGCCCGAACATGGCGACCAACGTGGGCGACAGCCTGTTCAGCCTGGGCGAGAGCGATCTGTTCGCCACCATCTGGGATGCAAGCGGCGTGGACGTGCTCTCCTTCGCCGAGGCGACCAAGGGATGGTTCATCGAGCTCCCCAATTACCTAGTGACCGATCTCGTCGCGACGCCGGTGGGATTCGCCGTCCCGCTGGGCGAGATGTCCCTGCCCTCACCCCACAGCCTCTACTGGCTCGCCGGTGACTTCGAGATCGTCGAGGGTTCGGCCTACGGCGACGAGGTGATCGGCGACATCTACGACAACGGGATTCTGGGGAGCGGCGGCGACGATACGATCTCCGACCTCGGGGGATCGAACTACCTGCGCGGTGGCGACGGCAACGACAGCCTGCTCGGCGGCGACGGCTTCGACGACATGCATGGCAACATCGGCAACGACGTTGTCGACGGTGGTGCGGGCAGTGACTGGGTGGTCGGCGGCCAGGGGAGCGACCTGCTGCGCGGCGGCGAGGACGACTCGTACGACGTGGTCTACGGCAACCTCGGGAACGACACCTGCTACGGCGGCGACGGGGCCGACTGGGTGCGCGGCGGCCAGGGGGACGACAGCCTCTCGGCCGGCGGCGGCGCCGACTGGATCTGGGGCGACCGGGGCAACGACACCATCGAGGGCGGCGCCGGGGCCGACATCTTCTTCGTGTTCGGCGAGGCCGGGACCGACCGGGTGCTGGACTTCAACGCCGCCGAAGGCGACGTGGTGCGGGTCGAGGCCGGCTACACCTACAGCGCCGCCCAGGTCGGCGCGGATGTGGTTGTCAGCGTCGGTGGCGGGGCACAGGTGGTCCTGGCCGGGCGCACCCTGGCGGCGCTCGGCGACGGCTGGCTGGTCGGCGGCTGAGGCGCCGGCGCATTCCCGGCCCGCCTCCCCCAACTGGGGGATGCGGCGGGCCTGCGCCCCCCCGAGGATGACGGCCATCGTTTGGCTTTAAGTCTCGGGAGGCCGCATCATGGCCACGCTTGTCGCCGGTCCGTCGGGGATCGACTTCGATAACCTCCTCATCAGCGATCTCCTGCTCGGAGACACGATCGAGGCCACCTCCACCCGCTTCGTCCTGAAGGACGGGGCGTGGCTGGAGGAGTTCACAGGGACCTTCACCTACGCGAACGACGAGCTGAGCGGCGGGACCGTCACCGGCTGGCGCGAGACCGAGGCCGGCGAGCTGAAGTTCGACGTCCAGGGCTTCTCGGTCCCGGTGGCCACCTTCGTCGGCTGGGCCGAGACCAACGACAACGAGGGCGCGCGCAGCGGCATCCTGGCCGGCGCCGATCAGATCACCGGCTCGGCCTTCGCCGACCGGATGTGGGGCTACGCGGGCAACGACACCCTGGAAGGCGGCGGGGGCCAGGACTTCCTGCGCGGCAACGACGGCGACGACAGCCTTTCGGGCGGGGCCGAGTTCGACGACCTTCACGGCAACATCGGCAACGACACCGTGGACGGGGGCCTTGGCACCGACTGGGTGGTCGGCGGCCAGGGGAACGACCTGCTGCGCGGCGGCGAGGACGACTCGTACGACGTGGTCTACGGCAACCTCGGGAACGACACCTGCTACGGCGGCGACGGAGCCGACTGGGTGCGCGGCGGCCAGGGGGACGACAGCCTGTCGGCCGGCGGCGGCGCCGACTGGATCTGGGGCGACCGGGGCAACGACACCATCGAAGGCGGCGCCGGGGCCGACATCTTCTTCGTGTTCGGCGAGGCCGGGACCGACCGGGTGCTCGACTTCAACGCCGCCGAGGGCGACGTGGTGCGGGTCGAGGCCGGCTACACCTACAGCGCCGCCCAGGTCGGCGCGGATGTGGTGGTCAGCGTCGGCGGCGGGGCCCAGGTCGTGCTGGTCGGACGCACCCTGGCGGCCCTCGGCGACGGCTGGCTGGTCGGCGGCTAAAGCCGCCTCAGCAGGCGGGCGAGGCGGCCCCGTAGCGGGCGTGGACGGCCTTGGCCGGCGCGCCCGGCTCGCCCAGGACGAGGATCGTCATCCGGTCGTAGTCGCAGTCGCCCAGCGGCTCGGGGTCCGGATCGCCCAGGGCGCGGGCGATGTCGGGGACGGTGTTGCTGTGCCCCACGACGAGGACCACGGCGTTTTCCGGCGCCTCGCGCGCGGCGGCGGCCACGCGGGCCGCATGGGCCGCCGCCCCGCCCGCCAGCGACACCGAGGTGGGGGTCAGGCCGGTCGCGAGCGCGGCGGGAAAGCCGGTCTGCACGGTGCGCTTCAGCGGGGTGGTGAGGACGCGGGAGAGCCGGGCGCCCGCCAGCGCCCTGGCCAGCGCCTCGGCCCGGGCCAGGCCGGCAGGCGACAGGTCGGGGTCCTTGGAGTCGTCGGCCTTCTCGGCGTGACGGACGAGGATCACGGTTTGGGCCGCGGCCACGGCCGGGCCGGCCATGAGGGCCACGGACAGGAGCGGAGCCAGGAAGAGGCGCGGGAGCATGCGGCGAGCTTGGCTGCGTCGCGGCCGCCTGTGAAGCCTAGGCCGCCGCCTGGGCCGCCGCCAGCTCGGCGGCGCGGCGGCGAGCCCTGGCCTCGGCGCTGTTGACGAGCGCCCAGCGCAGGGTGCGGCCCAGCGCCTGGACGCCCAGGCGGGCGGCGGCCCGGCGCGGCGCGGAAAGGCGGAAGCCGTGCAGGCGGGCCGCCCAATCGGGCAGCAGGTCCTTGGCCGCGTCGAAGGCCAGCGTCATGGCCGGGCCGGCGGCGGGGGTCGGCGCCTGCTGGCTCAGCAGCGCGCGGGCGACCTCCTTCGTGCGGTGGTCGTAGCGCAGCTGCGGGCGCACGGCGCGGAAGTAGGCCTCCACCTCGGCGCGGCTCTCGGGCACGTCCGTCGCGCCGAGCCGCCGGGCGATCTCGGCCGTCTCGCGGTAGTAGCGGTCCTGTTCCGACGGCGGGAAGTCCGGGTCCTTGTAGCGCAGGTACGCGGCCAGGAACGACGAGACCTCGGCCACGTGAACCCAGGTGAGCAGGTCGGGATCGTCGGCCGAATAGGGGGTCCCGTCGGGCAGCGTCCCCTTCACGCGGCCGTGGATCGTCCGGACGTGGTCGATGTAGCCCTGCGCCTCGCGGCGGTCCCCGTAGGTGGTGCCGGCGATGAAGCGGGCGGTGCGCTTCAGCCGCCCCTGCATGTCCTGCCGGAAGTTGGAGTGGTCCCACACGCCAGCCAAGGCGCCGGGATGCAGCATCTGGACGAGCAAGGCGGCGATCCCGCCCACCATCATGCTGGCGAAGTCGCCGTGCACCTTCCAGCAGGCGCTGTCGGGGCCGAAGAAGCCGGTGTCGGCGCGGTTGCGCTCGACCGTGTCGTCGCCCGTGCCGCCGACGAGCTGGCGGACCTGCAGGACGATGGCGTGGCGCAGCGGAGGCATGCGGCCAAGATAGTCCGGGACGCGCCCACGGGAAGATGCGGACGCCTGCGGCGGTTTCGCCTTGCGCCCGCCGCAATGGCGGAGTCTGCTGGCGGCATGAACACCACCCTGCTCGCCGCTCTCGTCGGCGCCGTCGCCATGGCCAGGGCCGCCGGCGCAGCCGAGGCGCCCGACGGGCCGATGGCGACAGCGGGGGCCAGCGGCTCGCCGCCCACGCCCGCAGCGGCGGACGCGGCTCCGGCCCGCGCCGACGCGCCCTCCGCGCCGCCGATGCGGCCAATGACCACCGCCCAGCAGATCGACGACTTCCTGGCGAGCTCGCCCGCGGCCCGCATCGAGGCCGACGAGCTGGCGGAGGCGGGATTCGCCCCCGGAATCCCTCCCGAGCGGCGCGTCCGCGGCGAGGTGTCGGTCGGCGTCGGCAGCCACGGCTACCGCAGCGTCCACGCCCGCGTCGCAGGTCCCGTCGGCAAGAACGCCTGGGTCAGCGTCCAGGCGGGCCAGACCGAAGGCCGCGGCCTCTATCCCGGCTGCTACGGCCCGGGGCGCATGGGACCGTGGGACGGCCCCGGCTGCGGGCCGGTCTTCGGCTACTGAAACATCACCGGCCGGGGCCTCAGGGCGTCGGCGCTTCGCAGACCTGGATGTCCTCGGGCTTCGGGCGGGCGGCCGGCGCCGGCGGCTCGAACACCGCGAGATAGCCCACCCCGCCCTGCAGCCGGCGGAAGTCCACCATCCGATAGCCCACGGCCTCGAACTCGCACTCCAGCAGCGCCGGACTGACGCCGTGGTTCTGGGTTGGCCGGTCCACGTCGATCACCCCCACCCGGCCGCCGGCCTTCAGGGCGGGGGCGAGGTTCCACAGCAGGGCGTAGGGGTTCTCGATCTCGTGGTACATGTGGACCAGGATCGCCCGGTCCACCGAGCCGGCCGGCAGCTTGGGATCGTCGGGCTCGCCGACGATGATCCGCACATTCTTCAGGCCCCGGCGCTCGGCCTCGCGGCGCAGGCCCGAGACGTAGTGCTCGACGATGTCCTCGGCGTAGACCACCCCCGTCGGCCCGACGGCCGGCGACAGGCGCAGGGTATGGTAGCCCGAGCCCGCGCCGATGTCGGCCACGGCCATGCCCGGCCGGATTTCGAGGCCCCGGATCAGCTGGCCGGACTCGTCGGCCGCGTCGCGGTCGGGCCCGGACGAGAAGGTGTCGGTCACCACGCTGGCCACCGGCCGGTCGGGCGTGGGGAAGCCGTTCGGGCCGCGCGCCGGCTGGGCGGCTGCCCCGCTGCGGGGGCCGTCCGAGCATCCGGCGGCGAGGACCAGGGTCAGGATAAGGGCGGGGACGATACGCATCGGAGCCAGTTCTAGCCTCAAGAACTTAGGATCGCGCGCGCCTTTTGCCACGCTCATCGACGGGGCTGCCGAAACGAACCGCGAACATGTTATAGGGCCCGCGATGGCCGACGCCGCCGACCCCGCCCTGCCCTCGGGCCTGCTGCCGCCAAGGTTCCAGGCCTGGTTCGAGGCGCGCGGCTGGCGCCCCCGACCCCACCAGCTCGAGATGGTGGAGAAGGGCCGGCAGGGCCGCGACGCGTTGCTGATCGCCCCCACCGGCGGCGGCAAGACCCTGGCCGGGTTCCTCCCCAGCCTGATCGAGCTCGCCGAGCGGCCGCCGGCGAACACCCCGCGCGGCCTGCACACCCTCTACATCTCGCCGCTGAAGGCCCTGGCGGTGGACGTGGAGCGGAACCTCAACGCCCCGATCCTGCAGATGGGCCTGCCGGTCGTCGCCGAGAGCCGGACGGGCGACACCGGGGTCGCGCGCCGCCAGCGCCAGCGCGTCAAACCGCCCGACATCCTGCTGACCACGCCGGAGCAGCTGGCCCTGCTCTGCGCCTGGGAGGGCGCGCGGCTGTTCTTCGAGGACCTGCGCTGCGTGATCCTCGATGAGATCCACACCCTGCATTCGTCCAAGCGCGGCGACCTCCTGGCCCTGGACCTCGCCCGCCTGCAGCAGCTCGCCCCGAACATGCGCCGCGTGGGGCTGAGCGCGACGGTGGACGATCCGGAGGTGATCAAGGCGTGGATGGGCGTGCATGCGGCGGACGTCGTCAGTCCTCCTCCCGTTGCTACAGAGAGGGGCGTCGACCTCGTGCTCGGTCCGGCGGGAGCCGAGCCGGTGGTGGACATCCTGCTGTCCGAGGGGCGGGTCCCGTGGGCCGGCCACACGGCCCAGCACGCCATGGCCGAGGTCTACGACGCCATCCGCAAGGCGCGCACGGCGCTGGTGTTCGTCAACACCCGCTTCCAGGCGGAGTTCGCGTTCCAGGAGCTGTGGCGGCTGAACGACGACGCCCTGCCGATCGCCCTGCACCACGGGAGCCTGGCGGCCGAGCAGCGGCGCAAGGTCGAGGGGGCGATGGCGCGCGGCGAACTGCGGGCCGTGGTCTGCACCTCCACCCTCGACCTCGGCATCGACTGGGGGGACGTCGACCTCGTCATCCAGCTCGCCAGCCCCAAGGGCGCCTCGCGGATGGTCCAGCGGATCGGCCGGGCCAACCACCGGCTGGACGAGCCCTCGCGGGCGCTGTTCGTGCCCGCGAACCGGTTCGAGATGCTGGAGTGCCAGGCCGCCCGCGAGGCGATCGCAGAGAACCGGCTGGACGGCGACCCGCCGCGGGTCGGCGCGCTGGACGTGCTGGCCCAGCACGTCATGGGCTGCGCCTGTTCCGAGCCGTTCGACATGCTGGCGCTCTACGACGAGGTGCGCACGGCCGGCCCCTACCGGGACCTGTCCTGGGAGGACTTCGAGCAGGTCGTGGATTTCGTCTCCACCGGCGGCTACGCCCTGAAGACCTACGACCGCTTCCGGCGGATCGTGCAGGGGCCGGACGGCCGCTGGCGGGTCCGCAACGCCCAGATCGCCCAGCGGCACCGGCTGAACGTCGGGGCGATCGTCTCGCCGGCCATGCTGTCGGTGCGCATCGCCGGGCGGGGCGGCCGTGGCGGGCGCAAGATCGGCGAGATCGAGGAAGGCATGCTCGAGATGCTGGACCCTGGCGACACCTTCGTGTTCGCCGGCCAGGTCTGGGCGCTGGAGGCGGTGACCAACCTCGACGTCCTGGTGCGTCCGGCGGGCGACAAGGACCCGAAGATGCCCTCGTGGGGCGGCTCGAAGTTCGCGCTGTCGACCTACCTCGCCAAGCGCGTGCGCCAGCTGATGTTCGACGAGAGCCACTGGGGCGTCCTGCCGCCCGACACCCGTGAGTGGCTGGAGGCCCAGCGCGACCGCTCGATGATCGTCGGCGAGGACGAGATGCTGCTCGAGACCTTCCCGCACGGGAAGCGGCATTTCCTCGTCTGCTACCCCTTCGACGGTCGCCTGGCGCACACCACCCTGGCCATGCTGCTGACGCGGCGCCTGGAGCGGGCCGGCGTCGGGCCCCTGGGCTTCGTCTGCAACGACTATGCGATGGCGGTCTGGGCGCTGAACCCGATGGACGGTCTCGACTTCGACGAGCTGTTCGCGCAGGACATGCTGGGCGACGACCTGGAGGCGTGGCTCGCCGAGAGCTTCATGATGAAGCGCGCCTTCAAGGGCTGTGCGATCATCGCGGGCCTGATCGAGCGGCGCTTCCCCGGCGAGCAGCAGAAGACCGGGCGGCAGATCACCTTCTCCACCGACCTGATCTACGACGTGCTCAGGCGCCACGAGCCGGATCACCTGCTGCTGCGCTGCGCCCGGGCGGATGCGGCGACCGGCCTCATCGACGTGGCGCGGCTGGCGCAGATGCTGGCGCGCATCCGCGGCCGCATCCGGCACGCGCCTCTCGACCACCTCTCGCCCTTCTCGGTCCCCATCCTGCTGGAGATCGGCAAGGAGCGCTCGCCGGGCGGAGCCTCGGACCTGATGCTGGCGGAAGCCGAAGCCGAACTGATATCGGAAGCCCTGTCGTGAACGCCCTTGCGCCCCTCTTCGCCTACGCCTTCGCCGCCAGCGACTGCGGGGGCCTGCGGACCCATGTGGCGGGGACCGAAGTCGTGATGCGCGCCTCGGGCGCCCTGTGGATCGGAGCCGAGCGGGCGCTGGTGGTGGCCGACCTCCACCTGGAGAAGGGCTCGAGCTACGCCGTGCGCGGCCAGATGCTGCCGCCCTACGACACCCGCGAGACCCTGAGCCGGCTGGAGGCCGAGGTGGCGGCGACCGCGCCGGCGGCCCTCATCCTGCTCGGCGACACCTTCCATGACCGCCGCGCCGAGCAGCGGCTGGCCGCCGACGACGCCGAGCGGCTGCGGGCGCTGGCCAGGGGCCGGCGGCTGATCTGGGTGGTGGGCAACCACGACGCAGACGGGCCGCAGGCGCTGCCGGGCGAGACCGCCGACGAGCTCTCGCTCGCGGGCCTCGTCCTTCGCCACGAGCCGCAGGGCGGGCTGCAGCCCGGAGAGGTGGCCGGCCACCTGCACCCGGCGGCCAAGGTGCGGGCCCCGCGCGGGACCGTGCGGCGCCGCTGTTTCGTCACCGACGCCGAGCGGGCCATCCTGCCGGCCTTCGGCGCCTACGCCGGCGGGTTGAACGTGCGCGATCCGGCGTTCGCGGGGATGTTCGCCCGCCCGCCGCTGGCCGGCGCCCTGGCCTCGTCCCGCGTACGCGCCATCGGCTGGCGCCAGCTCGCCGACGATTAGCCGCCTCTCCGGCCGCACGTTGCGCGGCGCCCACCGTTCGGGCCAAGGTCTCGCCAGGTTGGAGGGACTTTCCATGCATCGACGCGAACTGCTGGCGGGCGCCGGCGCGCTTGGGCTTCTGGCGACGGCGGCGCCGACCGCAATGGCGCAGGGGCGCGCCGCCAAGACCTATCCGGTGCGGGAGTTCTTCGAGACCACCAACTACCGGATGGCGGCGCCGGCGGGCTACGGCTTCTCGCCCGACGGCCAGCGGATCCTGATCTCCAGCGACGCGACGGGCGTGTTCAACGTCTACGCCCTGCCCGCGGCGGGCGGCGCGCCCCAGCCGCTGACCAACTCCAAGACCAACGCCACCTTCGCGGCCAGCTGGTTTCCCAGCGACGAGCGGATCCTCTTCACCGCCGACCAGGGCGGCAACGAGCTGAACCACCTCTATGTCCGCGAGCCGGACGGCAAGGTGCGGGATCTGACGCCCGGGGAGAAGCTGAAGGCCCAGTTTCTCGGCTGGAACGCGGCGGGCGACACCTTCTACGTCGGGTCGAACGAGCGCGACCCGCAGACGTTCGACGTCTACGCCTATTCCGCCAAGGACTACGCCCGCCGGCTGGTGTTCCGGAACTCGGGCTACACGGTCGGCGCGATTTCGCGCGACGGTCGCCGGGCGGCGCTGGTCAAGGCGCGCTCCAGCGCCGACAACGACCTCTACCTGGCGGATCTGGAAGGCGGCGGCGAGCCCAAGCTGGTCACGCCGCACCAGGGGAACATCGAGCACACCGTCTACGGCTTCACGCCGGACTCCCAGGCTCTCGTCTACGGAACGGACGAACACGGCGAGTTCACCCAGGCCTGGCGCTACGACCTGGCCGGCGGGGCCAAGACGCCGCTGATCCAGGCCGACTGGGACGTGATGTACGTGATCCACGGCTGGAGCGGCCGCTACCGGGTGCACGCGGTGAACGCCGACGCCTCCACCGCCGTGACGATCACCGATGCGGCCGGGCGGCCGGTGACGCTATCGGGCGCGCCGGCGGGCGACCTGGGGAGCGTGCGTTTCAGCGGCGACGAGCGGCGGATCGCCTTCACCGTCGCCTCGGACACCTCGCCGGCCGACGTCTTCGTGGCCGACCTGGCCGACGGCCGGGCCCGGCGGCTGACCACGGCGCTCAATCCGGCGATCGACGAGGCGGACCTGGTGGAGGCGACCATCGCCCGCTTCGCCAGCTACGACGGCCTGCAGATTCCGGGGGTGCTCTACCGGCCGAAGGGCGCGAGCGCGGCCAGGCCCGTCCCGGCGCTGGTGTGGGTGCACGGCGGCCCGGGCGGCCAGAGCCGGCGCGGCTACATCGCCGAGGTGCAGAACCTCGTGAACAAGGGCTACGCCGTCTACATGATCAACAACCGGGGCTCGTCCGGCTACGGCAAGACCTTCTACCACCTCGACGACAGGAAGCACGGGGACGTCGACCTGAAGGACGTGACCGCCGCGGCCCGCTGGCTGAAGTCGCTGGACTGGGTGGCCGACGACCGGATCGGCGTGATCGGCGGCTCATACGGCGGCTACATGGTGGCCGCGGCCCTGGCCTTCGAGCCCGAGGCCTTCGACGTGGGCATCGACATCTTCGGGGTGACCAACTGGGTCCGGACGCTGAAGTCCATCCCGCCCTGGTGGGGCGACTTCAAGGCCGCGCTCTACGACGAAATGGGCGACCCGGCGACCGACGAGGCGCGGCACCGGGCGATCTCGCCGCTGTTCCACGCGAAGAACATCCGCAAGCCCCTGCTGGTCGTGCAGGGGGCGAACGACCCGCGCGTGCTGAAGGTCGAGAGCGACGAGCTGGTGGCGGCGGTGAAGGCGAACGGCGTGCCCGTCGAGTACGTGGTCTTCCCCGACGAGGGCCACGGCTTCCAACGCCGCGCCAACCGGATCACGGCGTCGGAAGCCTACGTCCGCTTCCTGGACGCGCACCTGAAGGCGGGGGCCTGAGCCGGCCCCGCGCCAAGGAACGGATCAGCGGGCGGGCCGGCTAGCCGTTGAGGAAGCCGTGCTCGCCCAGCACGCGGACCTGGCAGGCGCGGCCCTCGTCCTGGGCGGCGCGGGCGTGGCGGTTTGCGGCGGCCTTCGCCTCTTCCTTCTCGCGGGAGTGGGCGAAGTAGCGGCCGTCCTGCTCGACGGCCCACTGTCCCTCGTGGCGCGTGACGGTGAAGACGATCCTGTCGATGCTCATGCGGCGGGGTCCTCCTGGCTTCACCGCTAACGCGCGAGCCGCCCTTCCGATCCGTACAGCCGACCTTCAAGCGGTGGAAAACCCAGGGTTTTCGGATAACGGAGAGATAAAACTTGCATTCCGCCGGACCCACCCCCATCCTTCTGCAATCAAATTCGTTGACGCTCGACCGCGATTTCTCCGCAATCACTGATTGGCGGCCTGGGATCCGACCCCCGACCTCTCCGAAAATTTGATCTCACAGCTCATTCTCGGGCGTGAGAACTCGTGTCCGGAAAGGAACGACCCATGACCTCAGGAACCGTGAAGTGGTTCAACGCCACCAAGGGCTTCGGCTTCATCCAGCCTGACGACGGCGGCACCGACGTGTTCGTCCACATCTCCGCCGTCGAGCGCGCCGGCATGGCCGGCCTGCACGAAGGCCAGAAGCTGAGCTTCGAGGTGCAGAAGGATCCGCGCAGCGGCAAGTCCGCCGCGGCGAACCTGCAGGCGGCCTAAGGCCGTCGGAGGGGCTGCGCGCCGCGCGGCCCCTCGCTCCTTCCCGAGGGCTGGGGCCCCTCCTCTTACGGAGACCCGCCATGGAAGACCTTACACTCTGCGTCCAGGCCGCTCCGGGCGGCTGGCGCATCGCCTGCCCCGTCGGCGACCTTTCTCTGATGTTCCTCTCGGGCGCCGAGGCCGAAGCCAAGGCCCACGCCTTCGCCGAGCGGCTGTCCGCCTCCGGCCGCGACGTCCGCGTCGTGATCGAGGACCGCCACGGCCGGGTGGCCGGCGCCACGCGCTACTTCAGCGCCGACGAGCTGGCGCTGATCTAGAACGTGTAGCTCAGGCTGACCGACACGTTCCGGGGCGCGCCGTAGAAGGCCTGCTCCCAGTAGAGGCTGGTCAGCCGCTTCTCGTCCGTCACATTGTTCACCCGCACCGTGGCCTTCACCGCCTCGGTGAGCCGGTAGCTCGCCACCAGGTTCAGCAGGGCGTAGCTGTCCTGGCGGATCACGCCCAGCGCGGTGTCCAGGTGGATGTCGTCCTGCCACTTCACCACGCCGCCCAGCTGCAGGCCTTCGACCGCCGGAACATCCCAGGTGACGCCCAGCACCAGCGTCTGGCGCGGCACGTAGGTGCGCACGTCGGCGCCGTCGTCCCCCTCGATCTCCAGCGTCGTGAAGCCGCCCTGCACCTTGACGCCGCCGGGTAGCCGGCCCACGACCTCGATCTCGATCCCCTTCGAGCGGGTCGCGATCCCCCGATAGAGGCTGATCCCGCCGGGCGTCATGCCGGCCAGCTCGGGGTAGTTGTCCTGCTCGGCCTTGAAGAGGGCGACGGAGGTGTAGAGCCGGCCGTCCAGCCACTCGCCCTTCAGCCCGCCTTCCCAGCTCTCGCCCTTGGCCGCGCCCAGGGGCTGCAGGCTCTCGTCCAGCTCGGCCTGGGGCTCGAAGATGTCGGAATAGCTGCCGTAGAGCGTCAGGTTCGGCGTGAACGTCCAGGTCGCTCCGACGTAGGGGCTGACCGCCTCCTCGTCCCGGCGCATCGAGGCGCCGAAGCTGCCGCCGCGGGTCTTCACGTCGATGGCGTTGAAGCCGACCACCGCTTTCACGCCCCGGCCGAAGTCCAGGTGCGCCGCGCCGTACACCCGGTTGAACCGGTTGGTGAAGTTGGCGGCCTGCACGGGCGGCTCCCACGTCGGCTCGGCGATCTCGTCGCCGCTCCAGCTCCCGAACGGAGGCAGCGCCCCCCAGGCGGGGTCGGTGAAGGGGACGGGGTACTGCAGGTAGCCGGACTGGCTCTTCGCCGACGTCACGCCCAGGACGAGCTCGTGCCTCTTGCCGGCGATCTCGACGGGACCTGAGAGGACCCCGTCGAACAGGGTGGAATTGTTCGCCTGGTCGTACCGCCCCGGGTTGCCGAACAGGCCGAGGCCCGTCTCAGGGTCCGGGTTGCCGTAGACGTAGAACAGCCGCGAGGGCTCCTTGAAGTCGTTGTAGGTCAGCGTGCCCTTCGCCTCCCACCCGGCCGGCAGGGCGTAGACCAGCTCGACGAAGCTGGTGCGGGTGCGGATATCCCACTCGGTCCAGTCCATGCTGGTGGTGGCCGACTCATCCCACTCGGCCTGGCTCCCGTCGGTGTAGAGCAGCGGCAGGGCGCCCCACAGCACGCCCTCGGCGCTGCTGTCCTGCTGGGCGTAGCCGGCGGTGACGATGGCGTTGTCGCCGATCTGGCCCTCGACCACGCCGTAGACGAAGGTGCGGGCGCTGCTGTTGAGATCGAGCCAGGAGTCCCGGTCCTCGGCGGCGACCACCAGGCGTCCGGCCCAGCGGCCCGATTGCGAGAACGGCCCCGAGACATCCACCTCGCCGCGGATCCGGTCCCACGAGCCGGCGGTCAGCTCGGCCGCGCCGCGGAAGGCGTTGGTCGGCCGCTTGCGGACGTAGTTGATCGTGCCCGAGGGATTGCCGGTGCCGGTCAGGAGACCGTTGGCCCCGTGCACCGCCTCGACCTTCTCGTAACCGGCCACGTCCACATCGCCCGCCACGTTCCAGGTGAACGGCAGGCCCACCCCGTCCACCTGCATGCTGCGGATGTCGAAGCCGCGGGCGTTGTAGTAGGTGCGGTCGGTCTCGACCTCCTCGACGTTCACGCCGGGCGTCAGCATCAGCACGCTGTTGGCGTCGTCCAGGCCGAACACGTCCATGAAGTCGCGATCGATCACGGTCACGGCCTGCGGCGTCTCGACAAGGCTGAGGTCGAGGCCCGTCGCGCCCTTGGACGTGCGGTTCTCGCGCCGGGCGGTCACCACCAGCTCGGAAACCTCGGCTCCTGCGGAGGCGGCCTCCTCCGCGAAGGCGGGCGCGGCCGACGCGGCCGCTCCCACGAGCATGCTGGCGAGGAGGAGACGTCGGCGGAGGTGCATCGGCAGGCCTTTTCCCGTTGATCGCTTTTGATAGTTAGTCGCAACACTGTTGCGACTAACTCGCAATCTCAGGAAATCAAGTCCCAAGGTTCGGCGAAGGGCCGAAAGCGCGGCGGCGTCTAGGCGTTGAGCGCCTGCTCCAGGGCCAGGCCCAGCGAGACGCAAGCGGCCGCTGTGAGCGCCGTCGAGAGGATCGGATAGCGTGAGGGGGTGTCGGGCGTGTTGTGGTCGAACAGCCACTGGATCAGGAACACGACGATGAAGCCGCCCAGGATCCACGCATCCGGAGTGAGGCCGCGGGCCAGGAGCACCGCCCAGGCCGCCGTGGCCGACAGGGCCGAGAACGCCTGGCGATACCACCGCGGCGCAGGCTCGCGCGTCTCGAGCCCCCAGCGCACGCCGCCCAGGAACGACACGATCACCGCCGCCCAGGTGAGCAGCGCGGTCAGCGCGCCGGGCGCGTACGCCCGCGGGCCGTAGCAGAAGACGAGGGCGGCGGCGGGGAACGGGACCAGCGCCAGGAGGGCGATGATCCAGAGCGGCCCCGGGGCGGATTCTGCCCGTGAGCGGGGCCGCGCGTCATCCATGAGCAATCAGTCTCTCCGGAATGCGGCCGAGGCGGCCCACCCGGCCGCGAGCGCTAGAACGACCGAAGCCAGGCCATACGACCATGGCCTGTTATGCGCCCAGAGGTAAAGAGTCCGCTCCAGCCCGACCTTCTCGACCGTCAGCGTGCGGACGCGTCCCGACACCGGCTTGCCGTCCTGGAACAGCAGGATGTCGGCCCGGTAGACCCCTGTGGGAGCCCCGGCCGGCAGGGCGATCTCGGCCCGGAAGAGGCCGCGGTCCACGAACCGCACCCCGCGCCCGTCCTCGTCGTAGAGCCCCGCCTTCTGCTTCAGGCGCACGACGGCCTGGCGCCAGTCGTAGTAGTCGGCGCCCAGGCTGGAGACGACGACGTCCCGAACGCCGTAGCGGGTCTCCACCCTCTGCTCGGCGGGCGCGCGGATCGGCAGGTGGTCCACGCCCGCGCCCAGCCGGCGCAGGGTCCCGAAGTTGGCGATCTCGCCCAACGGGCGGTTCGAGGCGGCGATGTAGAATCCCGGCGCCCCCTGGAAGACCACCGGCCGGCTGTTCAGCCACAGGCCGGCCACCCGCATCTTCCGCGCGATCCGCACCGGCTCCTCGGGCCCGCGGACGATGACCACCACGTCCGAGGGACGGGAATCCGGCTCGAACACCGCCCCGTAGAGCACGATGCTGGCTCCCCGGAAGTCGGAGCTGACGTGCACCGTCGTCTCGGTCAGAGCCGCCGAGATGGCGGGGGGCGCGGCGTCCACCGCCATCAGCCCAGCCTCCCCGACATCAGGACGAACGGCTCCTCGGGGGCGATGAACAGGCCCAGCCCCATCCGCAGGCCGACGAAGAGGACGATCAGCGCCAGCACGGCGCGGAGTTCTTCCGCACGGAAGCGGGCCGAGGCCCGGGCGCCGTACTGAGCGCCGACGATGCCGCCCAGCAGCAGGAGGGTGGCCAGCACGATGTCGACCGTCTGGTTCCGGCCCGCCTGGAGCACGCCGGTCAGGACGGCGGTGACGATGATCTGCAGCAGGCTGGTGCCGACCACCACGCCCGCAGGCATCCGCAGGATGTAGACCATGGCCGGCACGAGGACGAAGCCGCCGCCCACGCCCATGATCGCCGACAGCACGCCCACGAAGGCGCCCAGGACCAGCGGCGGGATCACGCTGATGTAGAGCCGCGAGCGGGGGAAGCGCATCTTCAGCGGCAGGCCGTAGAGCCACGGCGGGCGGCGGTCGCGCCGCGGCGGATTGGGCTCGCCGCGGCGGCGGCGCAGGATCGCGCCCAGCGACTCGGTCAGCATCAGCCCGCCGATGATCGACAGGAAGACGAGGTAGGAGACCGACACCACGAGGTCGGCCTGGCCCAGGAGGCGCAGCAGGCGGAACAGCTCGACGCCCAGGAAGGCCCCGACCACGCCCCCCGCCGCCAGCACCCCGCCCATGCGCAGGTCCACGGCCCGGCGGCGTCCGTAGGCGATGACGCTGGACATCGACGAGGCGGCGACGTGGTTCGACATGCTGGCCACGGCGACGGCCGGCGGGATGCCGAGGAAGACCAGCATCGGCGTCATCAGGAAGCCGCCGCCGATGCCGAACATGCCCGAGATGAAGCCGACCGCCAGCCCGAGCGCCACGAGCAGCGGCGCGTTCACCGAGACCTCGGCGATGGGCAGGTAGATGTCCATCAAGACCTCTTAGCTCATCCCGGCGGCCCGGGAACCCGGCTATGCGGCCGGCGCGAGCTTGGCCTTGAGCCCCTCGGCCGCCGTGCGCGCGAGCCCATCGCCCTGGGCGGCCGCCAGACTGAACCACTTCAGCGCCTCGGCCGGGTCCCGCTGGACCCCGCTGCCCGCCTGATACATGAGCCCGAGGTTGTACTGGCTGTCGACGACGCCGGCTTCGGCGGCCTTGCGGAACCACTGGGCCGCGGAGGCCAGGTCCTGCGGACCGCCCTCGCCCCGGAAGAAATAGAGGCCCAGGTTGTGCATGGCGTTGGGCTCGCCGCCCTCGGCCGCCCGGGCCGTCCAGCGGCGGGCCTCGGCCAGGTTCTGGACCACGCCCAGCCGGCCGCTTTCGTAGAGCTGGGCCAGGTAGAACTGGGCGGGTGCGTAGCCGTCCTCGGCGACCGCCTTCAGCTTGGCGAGGCCGCCGGGCCTGCCGGCTTCGGCGGCGCGCACCGCCTCCACGAAGGCGGCCTCGGCCGGATCGGCCGACGTTTCGGCGGCGGGCTCGGAGGAGGCCGTGGACGTCGGCGCGAACGCGGCGGCCGCCCGCGGGCTCTCGCCGATCGGCGCGGCCGGAGCCCCCTCCTCGCCCCCCTGCGGACCGTTCATCAGCACCACGCCCGCCGCGCCGACGCTCAGGAACGCGGCGCTGCCGGCGACCATCAGGGCGGTGTGCAGGGCGGTGCTCTGCCGGCGGCGCGGCTTGGCGACGCCGAAGCCGTTGAACAGCCGGCCGGACGCCTGGCGGCGGTCGAGCTTGGCGCGCACCTCCACGGGCTTCGGCGCCGCCTGGGCCGCCCGGGCGGCGGCGCGGGCCTGGTCGATCACCTCGCGGGTCGACAGCGGGCGGGCGCCGTCGGCGACCTCGGGCTCGGCCTCGACAGCCTCGAAGACCTCGTCGTCCTCAAGCTCGGCCAGGGGCACGAACGCCTCGGCGGCGTCGAAGTCCTCGGCGGCGAAGGAGGGGCGCACCGGATCGACGGCGGCCTCGGCCATCGGCTCGGCGCGGGAGAACAGCTCCGGCCCGAAGGGGCCCCGCGGCGGTTCGGCCTCGTCGGCGTACGGCTCGGCGACGAAAGAATCGGGAGCGCTGGGCTCCGGCATGGGAAGCGGCTCGCCGCCCAGCCGGGCGCGGGCCTCGTCCAGCAGCCGCTGGGTGCGCGCCTCGCTCTGGCGGATGCGCTCGGCGAGGTCGCCCGCGGCGCGTTCGTGGCGCTGCTCGATCCGCTCGCTGACCCGCGCCACCTGCTGGCCCACGTCGTCGATCGCCTGCGCCGTGCGCCGTTCGGCACCGGAGAGCCGCTCGGAGAGGTTGTCGGTGATCCGGCCGATCTCGGCGCCGAAACGCTCCAGGCTCTCCGCCTGCGCCTGCTCGGCCCTGGCCAGCCGCGCCTCCACGGCGCCGGCGACGCGGGCGATCTCGCCGCCCACCTGCTCGAGGGCGCCGGCGCTCTGCTGTTCGGCGGCGACCAGCCGGCGGTTCACCGCCTCGGCCATAGCCAGGACCTGTTGGCCGAGGCCCTCTACCACCTGGGCGGCGCGGCGTTCGGTCTCCTGCAGCCGGGCGTCCAGGGCCGCGGCGTCGAACCCGGCGGCGGCTTCGATCCGCGCCAGACGGGTCTCCAGCATCCGCAGGGCCTCGACCGACCGCGGACCGGCGGGATCGGTCTCGATCCGGGCCAGCCGGTCGGTCAGCGCCAGGTGCTCGCGCTCAGCGGCCTCGATGCGGGCCAGCGCCTGCCGCACGGAATGCTCTACGCCCGAGATGGCGAGGCCCGTCCGGGTCTCCGAGGCGTCGATGCGGTTGGTCAGCCGGTCCAGCGCCTGGGCGACCTGGCCGAAATCCTGGCCGGAAGTCGGAGCCGGCGCGGCCGTCGACGGCGTGGCCGAAACCAGCCGGGGCGCCTCGTAGGCGGCGCGGAGCGGGCGTTCCGGAACCGGCGGTTCGTGGGCGGCCTCCCCCAAGGGGTTTTCCGAGCCGTCGTCCTCGAGGATCACCCGGTTGAGCCATTCGCCGAGCGTCATGCCGGAGCGGCGGGCAAGGTCCTTGGCGACCTCGCGGGCCTTCGGGTCGATCCCCTTGACGCTCCAGGGCGCGCCCGCCGTCATCGAATCGCGTCTCCCAACCAAGGAGGACGCTACACACCGATTCCTGGGGGTGTAAACGCGACGTTAACGCTATTAGTAGCGTCGAGGCGCGGTTCCTGTGGATGGCTTAGGGTGACGATGGACCTTCAGATGACCCTGGCGGCCGCCGCGGGCCTGGCGGCGCTGGGCCTCTTCGCCGGCTGGCGCGGCGCCCGCCCGCCCGATCCTCACCGGGGACCGCGGATGATCCCCTGGCGCTTCATCATGCTGCTCGCGGCCGCGGGCGCGATCCTCATGCTGGTGCACGCCGTGAACCTGATGGGCTTCACCACCGGCCGCCGCTAGTCGGTGCGCTTGGGGCGTTTGGCCAGGCCCGCCATCCCGCCCGAGGTGAGCAGGCTGACGTCGGCCAGCAGCAGCGGGATGGTCCACTTGCGCGGCGCGGCGATGTAGCGGGGCCGCCACAAGGGGTCCCACTTGTTCTTGAACTCACGCACGCCCTGGAAATTGTAGAGGTCTTCGCCGCGGTCGAAGAGCAGGCTGCCGACCCGCGACATCATCGGGGCCAGCGGCCGGTCCTTCAGGCCCGAAAGCGGCGCCATGCCGAAGTCGAAGGCCGCGTAGCCCTCGGCCATCCCCCAGTTCAGGAGTTCGACGAACAGGAAATCCATGATGCGCTTGGGCCCCTCGTCCACGTAGCGCATCAGGTCGATCGAGAACGACGAGCGATCCGCCACCGGCCAGAGCGTGGCGAAGGCGATGATCCGGCCCTCGAAGCGGACCACGGCCACGGGGAACTCCTGGACGTAGCGCGGGTGGAAGCCGCCCATGGAGAAGCCCTTCTCCCCACCCGCGTGGCCGGCCAGCCAGGCGTCCGAGATCCGCTGCAGGTCCGGCATGATGGCCGCCACCCCCTCGGGCGGGACGACCTCGAACTGCGCGCCCGCCTCGGCGGCCTGTCGCCAGGCGCGGCGAGCCTTGCCCCGGCGGGTGCCCTCGATGGTGAAGCCCAGGAGCGGCAGGACGGCCACCTCGCCGATCTTCTGGATGGAGAAGCCCAGTTCCACCACGTCGGGCAGGTCCTCGGCGTCGAGGGCGTAGACGCCGGGCCGGGCGGCGTGGGCGTCGGCCAGCTCGCGGAACCGCCACAAGAGCTCGAGCCGCTCGTCGACGCGGCCGACGGGGGGCCCTAGCGCGATCCAGCTGCGCCCGCGCACGCCGAACATCAGGAAGCTCTCGCCCGACGGCGAGAACAGAAAGCGCTTGTCGCCCAGCAGCGCCAGATTGGAATTGGGCCGCGCCGTCCCCGGCCGCGACAGGATCGCCCGGACGCGCGCGAACTCGGGATCGTCCTCGCCCGCGACCCTCGGCGTGGCGGCGGTGCCCAGCATGCGCCACAGGCCGAAGGCCAGTAGCGCGATCGCCGCGACGACCCAGGCCCGGACCGAGCGGGCGACGTCGGCGTCGACCATCAGCCGCCAGAACGGCGCATCCCCGTAATCCGCGTTCTGATAGGACCAGACCCCGATCAGGCCGGTGCCGGCCAGCAGGCAGGCGGCCGAGACCAGCCAGCCCGGCGTCACCTCCATCCGCGACAGGCGCGCGGTGCGGGGAAAGGCCTTGCGGAACGGCGCGAGCGCCGCCGCCGCCGCCAGCAGGATCGCCGTGTCCTCCCAGACGAAGCCCTTCTCCAGCCCGAGCGGCGCGGCGACCAGCATCACGATCATGGTCGCCGCCCAGGCCGCGCCCAGCCGGGCCCGCAGCCCAAACGCCAGGATCAGCAGCACGAGGCCGAGCAGGCTCGAGATCAGGTGGCTGAGTTCGATCAGCAGGGCTGGCGTGGTCTGGAGGAGCTGCACGAACCGCTCAGGCTCGGAGGGCCGCGCGGCCGAGGCCAGCAGCATGACCCCGCAGCCGCCGGCGACCAGGGCCGAGACGGCCGGCGCGGCGGCGAAGGCGGCGGGCTTCAGGTCCTTCAGGAATCGCACGACCGCTCCATAGCGGAGGCCGCGCCCGCGCGCTCAAACAACTGTTTCATTCCACTTGCTCCCGCGCCGCCGAGCGCTAGAGTTGGAGCCCGCAGTTTTTTCGAAAAGGGAGAACGCCATGGCCGATTTCGGCGGCGCCGAGCTGGACGCCTTCCGCGCGGAGGTCCGCAGCTGGCTGGAGGCGAATTATCCCCCCGAGCTGCGCGATCCGCAGGCGAAGACCGATCCCGAGGCGATCTGGGGCGGCCGCCCGTTCGAGGGCTCGGACGATCCGCAGATCGTCTGGATGCGCCGGATGGCCGAGAAGGGCTGGACCGCGCCGACCTGGCCCGCGGAATACGGCGGCGGCGGCCTTTCGCCGCAGCAGGCCCGGGTCCTGGAGCAGGAGCTGGCCGCCGGCCGCTACCGCCAGCCGCTGGCCTCGTTCGGCGTCTGGATGCTGGGCCCGGTGCTGCTCGAGTACGCCAACGAAGACCAGAAGCGCGAGCACCTGCCGAAGATCATCAAGGGTGAGATCCGCTGGTGCCAGGGCTACTCCGAGCCGGGCGCCGGCTCGGACCTCGCCGGCCTGCAGACCAAGTGCGAGGACAAGGGCGACCACTGGCTGATCAACGGCTCGAAAATCTGGACGAGCTACGCGAACAAGGCGGACTGGTGCTTCTGTCTCGTGCGGACGGACACGTCCAAGAAGCATGAGGGGATCAGCTTCGTGCTGATCGACATGGCCTCGCCGGGGGTGGAGACGCGGCCGATCCCGCTGATCAGCGGCGAGAGCCCGTTCTGCGAGACGTTCTTCACGGACGTGAAGGTCCCGAAGGAGAACCTGGTCGGGCGGGTGAACGGCGGCTGGGAGATCGCCAAGCGCCTGCTGCAGTACGAGCGCCAGAACATCTCGGCCGGCTTCGGCGAGGGCGGCAGCGCGGGCGGCGCCTCGGGCGACCTGGCCCAGATCGCCAAGCGCTACGGCGCGGTCGACGCCGACCTGCGCGCCCGGATCACCGCCAACAAGATGAACTTCCAGGCCCTGCGCCAGACCATCGCCCGCTCGGCGGCGGAATCGAAGGCCGGCGGCGGCCCCTCGGCGGCCACCTCGATCATCAAGTACGCCGCCGCCGAGTTCGCCAAGGAGCGGTCCGAGCTGATGGTCGAGGCCATGGGCCACCAGGGCCTGGGCTGGGAGGGCGAGGGCTACGAGCCCGCCGAGCTGCTGGCGGTCCGCGGCTGGCTGCGCACCAAGGCCAACTCGATCGAGGGCGGCACGTCCGAGATCAACCTCAACGTCATCTCCAAGCGGGTGCTGGGCCTGCCCGACCCGAAGTAGTTCTTTTTCCAAACCTATTTCATAGAGCCGGAGATTTTCAGATGGCCGATTTCGGAGGAGGCGACCTGGAGGCCTTCCGGGCCGAGGTCCGGGACTGGGTGGCGGCGAATTTCCCGCCGTCCTGCAAGGGCAAGGGGCCGGCGGTCGGACCCGACCGCGCGAGCGAGACGGCCGACCAGAAGGCCTGGCGCCTGGCGGTCGGCGAGAAGGGCTGGGGCGTTCCCACCTGGCCCAAGGCCTACGGCGGCGGCGGGCTGTCCCCGCAGGAAGCCCGGGTGGTGACCCAGGAGTTCGGCAGAGCCGGCGCCTACAACCCCATCGTCGGCATGGGGACCATGATGTTCGGCCCCACCCTGCTGGAATACGGGACCGAGGAACAGAAGAAGCGGCACATCCCGCTGATCGCCAACGGCGAGGTCCAGTGGTGCCAGGGCTTCTCCGAGCCGGGCGCCGGCTCGGACCTGGCGGCGCTCTCGACCCGCGCCGAGGACAAGGGCGACCACTTCCTGGTGAGCGGCCAGAAGATCTGGACCTCGGGCGCCCAGTGGGCCGACTGGTGCTTCTGCCTGGTGCGGACCGACTTCACCAAAAAGCACGAGGGCATCAGCTTCGTGCTGTTCGACATGACGACGCCGGGCGTCGAGGTGCGGCCGATCCAGCTCATCTCGGGCGCCAGCCCCTTCTGCGAGACCTTCCTCACCGACGTGAAGGTGCCGAAGGAGAACCTGGTCGGGCCGCTGAACGGCGGCTGGACCATCGCCAAGCGCCTGCTGCAGCACGAGCGCAACAGCCTGGCGGGCGGCGGCGGCAGCGCCGGCCGCTTCGCCTCGGGCCGGGCCCCGGCGGCGCTGGCCAAGGACTACGTCGGCCTCGACGCGCAGGGCCGCATCGCCGACGGCGACCTGCGCACGCGGATCGCCCGCAACGACATCGACCTGAAGGCCTTCCAGCTCACCGCCATGCGGGCGATGGTGGAGTCCCGGGGCAACCAGGGCCCCTCGGCGGCGACCTCGATCATGAAGAACGCCGCCAGCCAGACGCTGCAGGAGCGCGCCGAACTCTGCATCGAGATCCTGGGCTCCCAGGGCCTCGGCTGGGAGGGCGAGGGCTTCTCGCAGGAGGAGCTGACGTTCGTCCGCAACTGGCTGGGCGGCAAGGCCACCACGATCTACGGCGGCTCGGCCGAGATCCAGAACAACATCATCTCCAAGCGCATCCTGGGCCTCCCGGACGCGACCCAGACGAAATGAGACCCCAGCCCGTCATCCCGCGGTCAGCCGAAGGCTGATCCGGGGGACCCAAGCCGAACGGGCCGCGAAGGCCGCTTGGGTCCCCCGGATCGCCGCGCGACCGGGGGATGACGACCAAACGACACACGATATCCGACGAGGAACACGAACATGGCCGTTCTGACCGAAGAACAGAACATGCTGCGCGATGCGGCGAAGAGCTGGGTGCAGGAGAAGAGCCCGGTCACCGCCTTCCGCAAGATGCGCGATAGCGGCGCCGAGCTGGGCTACGACGTCGCCGCCTGGAACGAGATGGCCGAGATGGGCTGGGCCGGGGTGATCGTCCCCGAGGAATACGGCGGCTCGGCCTTCGGCTACCTCTCGATGGGCCTGATCCTGGAGGAGACCGGCCGCACCCTCACCGCCTCGCCGCTGCTGGCCTCGGCCCTGGGCGCGGCCTCGGCCCTGATCCTGGGCGGCTCGGACGAACAGAAGTCCGAATGGCTGCCGAAGATCGCGGCCGGCGAGGTCGTGGCGACCCTGGCCATCGACGAGGGCGCGCACCACCATCCCGAAAAGGCCGAGGCGAAGGTCTCGGGCGGCAAGCTGAGCGGCAGGAAGACCTTCGTGCTGGAAGGCATGGCCGCCGACCTGTTCGTGGTCTCTGCAAAGGCGGACGGGGGCGTCGGCCTCTATCTCGTGAAGGCGAGCGATCCGGGCGTGAAGCGCCAGCGGCTGTCGCTGGCCGACAGCCGCGGCGCGGCCAACGTCACCTTCGACGGCGCGGCGGCCGAGCCGCTGTCGGGCGGCTTCGAAACCCTCGAGAAGACCCTCGACCGCGCCCGCGCCGGGATCTGCGCCGAGATGCTGGGCGCGGCGACCCAGGCCTTCGAGACCACCCTCGACTACCTGAAGACCCGCGTGCAGTTCGGCCAGGTGATCGGCAGCTTCCAGGCGCTGCAGCACCGCGCGGCCAAGATGTTCACCGAGCTGGAGCTGTCGCGCTCCACCGTCGAGGCGGCGCTGACCGCCATCGACAACGACAGCCCCGACGTGCCCGAGCTGGTGTCGCTGGCCAAGGCCAAGATGGGCGACACCTTCCACCTCGTCTCGAACGAGATGGTCCAGATGCACGGCGGCATCGGCATGACCGACGCCCACGAGGCCGGCTTCTACCTCAAGCGCGCCCGCGCCTGCGAAGCGGCCTTCGGCAACCAGGCCTACCACCGCGACCGGTACGCGAAGATTCAGGGGTACTAGACGGCGTCGCGCCGCCTCGCTTCGCGGGCTGTTCTCGCTTCGCTCGCCCTCTCCTTAGGTCCTCTCCCTCTCGCTTCGCGGGGGAGAGGAAGGGGGGGATGGCTGGAAATGACCGGGGGTTGGCCTTTCGGCCGGGGCGGCGGCGGGTAGTCTGGGCGCCTCGGGTCGGGAGGACGCCGGCATGGGCGCATGGTCGCGACGCGGTGCGATGGCGGCGGGGCTCGCCGCCTGCTGCGGGTGGGCCCCCGCGTGGACCCAGGCGAGCCCGGGCGGCGGCTGGGTCTGTCCGCCCTGCGGCTGCGCGGCGGACGGGCGGGTGTTCGACGCCCCCGGACGCTGCCCCGCCTGCGGCATGGCCCTGGTCCCCACCGCCGACGGCCCGCCCGCGCCGGGCGCCCTGCCCGCCGGCTCGGGCGCCTTCACCGTTCCCGGCGGAGCGAGGCGGGAGGACGCCCGGATCACCGTCCACTACCACCGGCCGGCCAGCTTCCGGCCGGACTCCCCCGTCCTGCTGGTGCTGCCGGGGACGGGGCGCAACGGCGGGCCCTACCGCGACGCCTGGACCCGCCTGGCCGAGGCGCGCGGCGTGCTGGTCGCCGCCCTCGCCTATCCCGAGGACCAGTACGACTTCGCCGCCTACCACCTGGGCGGGACGGTGCGGAACCTGCGCCTGCCGCCGACCGGCGGGGCGAGCGTCATACGGCTGCGCGACGAGGAGATCCGGTTCGAGATCGAGACCGACCGCTCCCGCTGGCTGTTCGGCGACTTCGACCGCGTGTTCGGCGTCCTGGCCGCCGCCGCCGGGGCCAGGCGCGAGCGCTACGACCTCTTCGGCCATTCGGCGGGCGGCCAGGTGCTGCACCGGCTGGCCCTGTTCCATCCGACCTCGCGGGCCGACCGCATCGTGGCGGCGAACGCCGGCTTCTACACCCTGCCCGACCTGAGCCTTGCGCCCCTGCCCGGCCTGAAGGGCACGGGCCTGGGGCCCGAGGACCTGCGGGCGGCCTTCGCCAGCCGCCTGACCGTCCTGCTGGGCGAGGAAGACAACGACCCCGAGGGCGGCGGGACCATGCTGCACACCCCCGCCATCGACCGCCAGGGCCTGCACCGCCTGGCGCGCGGGCGGACGTTCTTCGAGGCCGGGCGGCGCGCGGCGGCCGGGCTGGACGCGCCCTTCGCCTGGCGGCTCCAGACCGTGCCCGGCGTCGGCCACGACTTCCGCGGCATGGCCCGGGCCGCGGGCGAGCTGCTGTATCCCTGACCCTCATTAGCGCTTGAGCCCGCCGCGCGCCGGGCCTCTGATGGCCTCTCGCGGAGAGGGAGAAGATCAGTGGCGTCGGTGATCCTGAGCGTGAGCGGCAGCGACCGGCCGGGCCTGACCGAGGCGCTGGCGCGCGCGGTGCAGGCCGGCGGCGGCAACTGGCTGGAGAGCCACTTGAGCCGGCTGGGCGGGCTCTATGTGGGCTCGGTGCTGGTGGCCCTGGACGAAGGCCGCATCGAGGCCCTGCGCGAGGCCGTCCGCGCCGTGGACGCCGAGGGCCTGGACGTGCGGATCGCGCCCGCGCTGGAGGGGGTCCCGGAGGGCGCGGCCGGCGAGGCCCTGCAGCTCAGCCTGGTGGGCCAGGACCGGCCCGGCATCGTGCGCCAGGTGACCGGGGCGCTGAGCGGCCTTTCCGTCAACATCGAGACGTTCGAGACGCGGACCAGCGCCGAGCCGCATTCCGGCGCCCCGCTGTTCCACCTGGAGGCGCGGCTGCGGCTGCCCGCGGGCCTGCCGGCCGACAAGGTGCAGGCCGCCCTGGAGGCGATCTCGGGCGAGATCATGGTCGATACGGTGCTGAAGCCGGCGGCGCGGGGATGAGCGGGCGCGCCGAGCCGGAGGTGGAGACGGCGACGGGCGGCTGCCTGTGCGGCGCGGTGCGGATCGCGGCGAGCGGCCGGCCCGACCGCGTCGGCCTCTGCCACTGCCTGGACTGCCGCAAGCACCACGGGGCGCTGTTCCACGCCTCGGCGATCTTCCCGCAGGCGGCGGTGCGGGTGGAGGGAAAGACCCGCGCCTTCGCCGGCCGCCACTTCTGCCCCCGCTGCGGATCGTCGGTGTTCGGCCGCTCGGGCGCGGAGGTGGAGGTGAACCTGGGCGCCCTCGATCAGCCCGACCGCTTCCGCCCGACCTACGAGCTGTGGACCGTGCGGCGGGAAGGCTGGCTGCCAGAGTTTCCGGGCGTGCAGGGGTACGCGCGGGATCGGGAGGGGGGTTGAAGGACGGCACAAGCGGTTGACGCCCACGGTGTGCGGACGCAGCGTAGACGAGGAGCTATGACTAGATAAGGTTCCGGATGTCTACAATGATCCAGAACATCGGATAAATGGATACGAACAACAGCAGGACTATCAATCCAGCATACAAGACGTTGGATCGCAATGCTTTGTGAATCAAGAATGCGATCAGGAACCAGAACGCGGCGTTGAAGATGGCTGCGATCGGCAGAACGTAGTAGATGCTCTCCTCGCTCATGAAGAACCTAAAATATTCACTGTAGGGCCAGAATATCAGGTCGACGATATACATGTAGAAATACGGAGTCGCCCCGAGGATGCCGGCCTGGTACATCCACTTGGAGATGAGGACGCTCAGCGGGGGATAGACGAGCCCCCACGCCGCCGCCAGGTAGCCCCACCTCTGCCAGCCAACTGGCGACCGATCCGCCCCGACCTCTTGCCCCTCCACGCCCTCGCCCCCCGACGCTTTCCTTGCCCACCTGATAGCACGGCTTCGGTCGGCCTCTGAGCGGAAGCCCCCTCCACCGCTTCGCGGTCCCCCTCCCCCGGTGGGGGAGGAGGGAGGTTTGTTCGCTTTATGTTCTGTTTCGTGCTAGCCTTTGCGGCATGCCGGCGCAGCACTGGTTCGAGGGCGAGGGGGAGTGGTGGCCGGCGGTGGACCACCGGGCGGGGTTCCGGGAGACCTCGTGCCACGAGGCGACCTGCCGCGAGATCCTGCGGCGGATGGCGCGGGGAATGACCATCAAGGAGATCACCGCCGATCCGGACATGCCCTCGTACGCCACCCTGTTCCACTGGGTGCGGACCTTCGCCGAGTTCGGCGAGGCGTACCGGGCGCTGCGGGCCGAGCTGGCCGCCGAGCGGCGCGAGCGGTGGGAGGAGAAGCGGCAGGCCAAGGCGTTCTGGGGCCCGCACAAGGCCAGGGTGCTGGGCAGGCGCTGGTGGCGGCGCGGGCGGCCCAGCAGCTACACCCGCGCGGCGGGCGAGGCGATCTGCGCCCGGCTGGCGCGCGGCGAGGCGATGAGCGCCATCAACGCCGACCCGGCCATGCCGTCGAGCAAGGTGGTCTATCGCTGGCTGAGGACCGAGCCCGAGTTCGCGCGGATGGTGGCGGAGGCGCGGGCCCAGCAGCGCCGGGCCCTGAAGCTGAAGATCCACCTGGCGTCGGACCTGCCGATCCAGGGGACGACCCGGGAGATGCTGGCGCGGGCCAAGGCCAGGGTGGCGCGGCTGGAGGGCCGGCTGGGGCGGCTGACGCCCAAGGTGTGGGGACGCCGCGAGGACGAGGGGCTGCTCTGAGGGGCGGTCCCCTGCCCTGCGGCGGGCCCGAGGTGTCGGGCGGCGGCTGCGGGTTCTGAGCGGAAGCCCCCTCCACCGCTTCGCGGTCCCCCTCCCCCGGTGGGGGAGGAGGGGGCGTTCGCGCGGCGACTGGTGACAGGAGGTGTCAGCAGCGGCCGGCTATGCCCTCCTCATCAGCGCGGGAGACGGGCGATGGGCGATTTCGGGTTCCAGACGGGCGAGTGGCGGGTGCGCCACCGCAAGCTGAAGGACCGGCTGTGCGATTCGGACGAGTGGATCGAGTTCGGCGGGACCTGCCGCGCCTTCGAGGTGATGGGCGGCGAGGCGAACGTCGAGGACAACCACCTGGACGACCCGGCCGGCGCCTACCGCGCCGCCGCCTTCCGGCGCCGCGATCCCGCGACGGGCCGGTGGTCGATCTGGTGGCACGACGGCCGCTCGGGCGCGCTGGACCCGCCGGTGACGGGAAGCTTCGAGGACGGGGTCGGCACGTTCCTCGCCGAGGACGTCCTGGACGGGCGGCCGATCCTGGTGCGGTTCGTCTGGTCGCAGATCACGCCGGACAGCGCGCGCTGGGAGCAGGCGTTCTCGCCCGACGGCGGGGCGACCTGGGAGGTGAACTGGGTGATGCGGTTCGAGCGGACGGCGTGAGGGGGCGGCCCTACCCCTGCGCCGCGGCGGCCACGAGGCGCGCCCGCTCTTCGGGCGCGAGGCGCCTCGGTTCGGCCCGGGGCCGGCCGGTGGCCGGATCGAAGAACGGCGTGCGCCGGTAGGAGCCGTCGAACCGCGCCCTGAGGCTCCGCGCGACCACCCGCAAGTAGACGCCGAGGAACGGCGTGCGCGGCGGCTTCGGCTCGCCCCTGGCGTTGTGGACGAAGCCGAACAGCCGGGCCGGGCCGAAGGCGGCGTCGAGCGCCGGACCGGCGCCGCCCAGGACCGGCCCCAGGAGCGAGGCGTAGGCGGCCTCCATCACCGGACCCGTGTTGGCGACCGGAGTGTCGCAGCAGGCCGCGTACCAGCGGATCGGCCCGCGCCCGGTCATGCGCACGCACGCCAGCCGCTCGGCGCCCGTCTCGATCCGGATGGCCCTCGGGACGGTGAGCAGCGCGTGCGTGCCGCCGCGCGCATCGAGGTCCTCGGCGGGGCGGCCGAGGAGGTGCGCATAGGCCTGGCAGTCGGCGCAGTAGCAGACGATCCGCTCGTGCGGCGCGGCGGTCTCGACCGTCCCGCGCACCGCGCCGCACCGGCAGGACAGGGGGTAGAGCATTCGCCGCCTCGCGGTCCCGACGACCTGGAGCGTCGAGGCGTGCCCGCGGGCGTCGATGCTGTCAACCGGACCGCCGCCGCTACGGCCCGCAGGTCCACTGGCCGGGCCAGGCGCTCTCGGCGCCGTCGGCGTCCCGGTAGCCGAGCGTGGCGGGACGCGGCGGGGACTCGCCGCCGCCGGCGGGCGGGCCGGTGAGCACGATGCGGACCGTCATGCCCCGGCCGGCGAAGGTCGCGCCCCGCAGCATGCCGCCGAAGCCGCCGGGCGCGGCGAGGCGCTCGGCATGGCCGGCCGCTTTCACCACGCCGAGGGCCGGCGCGTCCGAGGCCACGTCGCCGCGGGCGAGCAGCAGCACCGCCCCGTCCGCCCCCGTGAAGCTGCAGACGAGCTCGCCGGGAAGGGCCGCGGCGTCGATGTCCGCAGCTGCGAGGGGCGAGAGCACGATGTCCGAACCGCCGCCGACGGCCGTCGGGACGGGCGCGCTCGCGGGCGCCGGGGCGGCGGCATCGTCCCGCGAACAGGCGGCCAGGGGCAGGGTCACGGCCAGCACCGCCGCCAGGGCCGCCCGTCGGAACTTCGTCATGGCGCGACTGTGGCGGCGGCGGCGGGCGGCTGTAAAGGCCGGCGCGACGGTTGGAAGCCCGGCGAAGGCTGGCCTATCGTGGCGCGACGACCCGGCGCCCGGCGCCGGCGAAACCGGACGGAAAGGAGGCCGGCGATGGCCGATCAGCCGAAGCTGCTCTCGGGCGGCAATCCGCAGATCCCAAAGGGCGACGGCGACGGGCCGGTGCAGGCCTACATCGCCGCCATGCCGGGCTGGAAGCACGACGTTGGCCGGCGGCTGGACGCCGTCATCGCGGGGGCCGTTCCCGGCGTGCGCAAGGCGGTGAAGTGGAACTCGCCGTTCTACGGCGCGCCGGGCGACGAGGGCTGGTTCCTGAGCTTCCATTGCTTCGACCGCTACGTGAAGGTGGCGTTCCTGAACGGGGCGGCCCTGGACCCGCCGCCGCCGGTGGGCTCGAAGCATCCGAACACCCGCTACCTGCATGTCCACGAGGACTGGCGCGAGGACGGGGCGTTCGACGAGGCGCAGTTCGCGGGCTGGGTCCGGCAGGCCGCCGGCCGGCCCGGCGAGCGGCTGTGACGCATCCCCCTCCTCTCCTCTCCCCCCGGGCGCAGCCCGGAGAGGGAGAGGCAGGGAGAGGGCGAGCGGAGCGAGTGGGGCGGTCGCAGGTCCGCTGGCGCGGCCCCCCTCTCCTCGATCCTCTCCCTCTCGCTTCGCGGGGGAGAGGAGGGGACAGAGACCTGAGGAGACCGACATGACGGCGACGAGCGAGCCCTCCGCGTCCCGGCTGATCGATGCGCGGATCGCCGAGCTGGGCGACTGGCGCGGGGAGACGCTGGCGCGGGTGCGGGCGCTGATCCACGAGGCCTGTCCGGACGTGACGGAGGAGTGGAAGTGGCGCGGCGTGCCGGTGTGGTCGCAGGACGGCATCCTGTGCACCGGCGAGACCTACAAGGCGGCGGTGAAGCTGACGTTCGCGAAGGGGGCGGCGCTGCCCGACCCCACGGGACTTTTCAACGCCAGCCTGGAGGGGAACACCCGCCGGGCCATCGACATCCACGAGGGCGAGGCGCTGGAGCCCGAGGCGTTCAAGGCGCTGATCCGGGCGGCCGCCGCGCTGAACGGGGGCAAGCGGGGCCGCGGCTCGACAGCGGCGGGCGGCGCATCCTAGCAAGGGCGCCCGTCCCGGAGTTCCGCATGCGTCCGACCGCCCTCGCCCTCGGCCTGCTGGCCGCCGTCGCCGCGCTGCCGGCCAGCGCCCAGAGCGAACCGAAGCCGTTCTCGCGCGACGACGCGCGGGCGATCATCCGGGACGCGCGCAAGATCGTCTCGCCGCAGGGGATCGAGGAGCTGCGGGCCGTGGAGATCAACGGCCTGCCGCAGTGGATCAGCGTGCGCGGCCGCGACCGGCGCAACCCGATCCTGCTGTTCATCCACGGCGGCCCGGCCTCGACGGAGATGCCGGTGAGCTGGCTGTACCAGAGCCCGTGGGAGGACTTCTTCACCGTCGTGCAGTGGGACCAGCGGGCGGCGGGCAAGACCGCGGTCGGCGCCGACCACGCCGCGGTCGGCCCGACGGTGACCGTCGAGCAGATGACCGCCGACGGCGAGGCGATGGTCGCCCACCTGCGCGAACGCTACGGCAAGGAGAAGGTCTTCGTCCTCGGCCATTCGTGGGGCTCGGTGATCGGGCTGAACCTGGCCCGGCGGCGGCCCGAGTGGCTGCACGCCTACGTCGGCATGGGCCAGATCGTGGACTGGAACGCCAACGAGGCCGCCGGCTACGACTTCGCTCTGCGCATGGCCCGGGCCGACGGCAACGCCCAGGCGGTGCGAGAGCTGGAGGCGCTCGCCCCCTACCCGCCGGCCGAAGGCGTGCTGTCGTTCGAGCAGGTGGTGACCCAGCGCAAGTGGGTGATCCACTACGGCGGGCTGACCATGGGACGGTCCGACTTCGCCTACGACCTCGACGCCCGGAAGATCTCGCCGGACTACACCGACCGGGACCTGTCGCCCGGCGTGCCGGACGGCGATGCGCTGATCCGGCTGCTGCCCGGCATGACGGCGCTGGACTTCGCGCAGGTGAACCGGGTGGAGGCGCCGGTGTTCCTGTTCCTGGGCCGCCGCGACTACCAGACGCCCTCGAAGGTCGCCGCCGACTGGCACGCCAGGCTGCAGGCGCCGCAGAAGGGGCTGTTCTGGTTCGAACGGTCGGCGCACATGATGCACCTGGAACAGCCCGGGAAGGTCCTGATGCACCTCGTCAACGACATCCGGCCGATCGCCGAGCGGGCGGGCGACGTCGCCCCGCCCGACCGGCCGGGCGTGGACTGATGCGGCCGCTGATCGCCGTCGCCGGCGCCGGCCTGCTGCTGGCCGCGTGTGGGCGGGAGGAGGAGCGCGCGCCCGAGGCGCCGCCCGTGCTGGAGGTCCCGCCGGCCGCGTCCGTGGCCACCCCCGCCCAGGCGGCGGAGGCCTGGAGCCTGGACGCCTCGGCCACGGCCGGGACGGCGGCGGTGCTGAGCTATCCCGGCGGCGCCGAGCGGCTGCGGATCGCCTGCCGCCGGGGCCCCGCCGAACTCTACGTGGAAGCGCCCACCATCGCCCGGATCGGCAGCGAGGAGCGGCTGACCCTGGGCGCAGGCGACGAGCTGGCGACCCTGGTGGCGCAGGTGGTGGACGCCCCGCCGGAAGCGCCGCTGACCGCGCGCGGGGCCCTGCCGGCCGCCTGGATCGAGGCGATGGCGGCGGGCCGGCCGCTGGCGGTGACCTACGGCGCGACCTCGCTGACGCTCCCGCCCCTGCCCGCCGACACGCGCGCGGCCTTCGCCGAGGCGTGCCGGCAGGCGCTGGGCTAGGCGATCACTCGGCCGGCTCGAGAGCCCGTTCCCCGGCGTGCGCGCCCTCGACGGGCCGGCCCTCGAAGAAGGCCAGCATGTCGGCGTTGACGAGGTCGGCGTGGGTCGTGGCCACCCCGTGCGGCAGGCCCGGATAGACCTTCAGCGTCCCCTTCCGCAGCAGCTTGATCGCCTTCAGGGCCGCGGCCTGGATGGGGACGATCTGGTCGTCGTCGCCGTGCAGCAGCAGGACGGGGATGTCGATGGACTTCAGGTCCTCGGTGAAGTCGGTCTCGGAGAAGGCCTTGATGCAGTCGTAGTGGGCCTTCACCCCGCCCATCATGCCCTGCAGCCACCACTTGCGGATCAGGCCCTCGCTGACCTTCGCGCCGGGCCGGTTGAAGCCGTAGAACGGGCCGGCCGGGACGTCGATGTAGGTCTGGGCGCGGTCCTCCAGCAGCAGCTTGCGGTAGCCGTCGAAGACCTCGATGGGCGTGCCCTCGGGGTTGGACTCCTTCCGGACCATCACCGGCGGGATGGCGCCGATCAGCACGGCCATGGACGCGCGGTCGGTCCCGTGCCGGCCGAGGTAGCGGGCCACCTCGCCGCCGCCGGTGGAGTGGCCGACGTGGATGGCGTCCTTCAGGTCCAGCGCCTCGACCAGCGCGCGCAGGTCGTCGGCGTAGGTGTCCATCTCGTTGCCGTCCCAGGTCTGGCTGGAGCGGCCGTGGCCGCGCCGGTCGTGGGCGATGACCCGGTAGCCCTGGGCGCCGAAGAACATCATCTG